>Ga0209488_10003496_pt1 | contig 12603 bp, 8 predicted proteins | sample Rivendell_Oct201_8_FD_188349 | JGI IMG/M metagenome (GOLD analysis project Ga0209488, IMG submission 188349) | Vadose zone soil microbial communities from the Eel River Critical Zone Observatory, Northern California, USA -... | ecosystem: Environmental > Terrestrial > Soil > Vadose zone >...
CCATCTGCGTCGACTCGCCCGGCAGGAGGGGCACAAACGGCTGCTCCTTCATGATGAGCGAGTTTCCGCGGACGATGACCTCGCGCTCCTTGGCGAAGTAGAGCGGGACGATCGGAATGTTCTCAGCCTGGATGTACTGCCAGACGTCGAGCTCGGTCCAGTTCGAGAGCGGGAACACACGGATGCTCTCGCCGGTGCGGATGCGGCTGTTGAGCAGCGTCCATAGTTCGGGACGCTGGTTCTTCGGATCCCACTGGCCCTTGGCATCGCGCAACGAGAAGATGCGCTCCTTTGCGCGCGACCGTTCTTCGTCGCGGCGGGCGCCGCCGAACGCGGCGTCGAAGTTGCCGGCCTCGAGCGCGTCGAGCAGCGACTTGGTCTTCAGCAGGCCGCAGCACCGCTGCGTCCCGACCAGAAACGGCTGCGTGCCGTCGGTAATGGCCTCTTCGTTCGTGTGGACGATCAGCCGCGCGCCGATTTCCTTCGCGTACCAGTCGCGGAATTCGATCATCTCCCTGAACTTGTACGTGGTGTCGACGTGAAGCAACGGGAAGGGAATCGGGCCCGGATGGAACGCCTTCTGCGCCAGCCGGAGCAGGACCGACGAGTCCTTGCCGATCGAATAGAGCATGACCGGCCGCTCGAACTCGGCGACCACCTCACGCATGATGTGAATGCTCTCCGCTTCGAGGGCGCGCAAGTGATCCAGGCGCGGGGCCGGAGCGGTCGAGCGGTTGAACGCGACAAGTGCCATAGAGCCTCAAACCGAAACGAAAAACGTGCCGAAAACAAAAAAGCCCGGGAGGTCATCCCGGGCTCTGGTCTCAATGTCGCTGTTGGACGGTGCTTACGTTAAAGCCTCGCAGCGGATCGGCAGGCGCGGGACACACTTGTGGTGTCGGTACACGCGCAACAACACGCGCAGGCCGCACTCCTGACTGGGAACTGGAGACTGATGACTGACGACTGCATTTAACCTGTTCATTATGCTCAGCTTGTCTTTGCCAAGTCAACCCGCCCGGCGTGCGGCGAAAAAAAACGGTAGAGCAGCACCGCGTCGATGGCGATGACGGCCAGCAGGAACAGGTAGGCCGACGGGCCCGGCACGAGCTTCGTGTCGCGCAGCACGGTCGACACCCCGAAGCCGACGATCCATGCGTCGAAGCTCATGCAGATGCGGCGGAACGTTTCGACTTTCATCTGCCGTACGAGCGCTGCGCCTATGGGCACCCCAATGAGCACGCTCGGCAGGATCTGCGGAATCAGCAGGTTTGATTGCGCGGTGATGAGTCCGGCGGACAGATAGGCGATGGCGGTGAAGCTCGACTCGGCAAGACGGATGAAACCGAGGGCGGCGCGGAACTCGCGCTTGTCGAGGCCCTGATTGTTCAGCAGCACTGCGAGCGGTGGCCCCGAAATGGTCGTCACGGAGTAGAGCACGCCGAGGCCGAGGCCAAACGGCAGGCCGATCGCCCTTTCCGACCGGATCGGCCGGCGGAAGCCGGCGGCCTGCACGAGGATCAGCGGCAGCAGCACGAGGTACGTCCCGAGCTTCAGCCACGCCGGGCTCACGCTGGTGACGATCATCGTCCCCACGATGACGCCGGGCAGCAGGCCGATCACGATCGGCAGCACGCGCTTCCAGACCGCGCCAAGCGCATCGCGATTCACGAACAGCACGTACGCGTTGAGCGCGACCTCGATCAGGACGAGCGCGGGATTGAGCGTCCGGTTCGTCAGAAACAGCAGGGCCAGCGGCACCGTGATCGACGAGAACCCGTAGCCAAGGCCGCCGTTCACGATGGCGGCGAAGAGCGTGATAGCAACGAGTTCGAGGACGTGGACAGACATAAGGGGAGAATCCTACAGGGTTGGTTGAAGGCTCAGTTGCAGGCGGAAAATCAACGCGTTTTCAGGCGGACGATGGGCCTGCGGGCCGTCGAGGAACACCGTCCGTTCAAACGACAGGACGTACTTGACGTTCGTCGTGACGTAAAGGTGCGCGGCGACGCTCGCGGCGCGCGCGCCGGCAAGGGCAGCCGGAGCCGCGAGGCCGCGGGTGAACACCAGCGGATCAACGGACAGCCGGTTATAACGCGCGGCGATCACGATTGCGCCCCATTGATGATGCGCGGGGTTGAACGGTTCCCGCGGCACGATCCCGCGTTCGCTGACCGTCTCTCGTGTCAGGACGAAGGCGCCGCTCACTCCGAACGCGCTGTTTGCGACGTCCGTGAATACTCCGGCCCGGCTGACGGTCTGCGTCGACCGTGCGTATTCGGCAAATGCGATGAACGACTTGTAATAGTAGAAAGCGGACGGCGTGAAGCGCGTCCTCAGTCCGTCGGCCACGGCCGACGCCGTATACGTGAAAAAGTCCTGCTGCGGCGCGCTCCGAAAGGACGGAAGCGCGCCGGTTGCCTGTCCTGCCGTCGCGCCGAACGCGATGCCGGCGTTCCGCCAGGCGGCAGGTGCCGATCGCGCGAACGGCCGCAGTTCGACCCGTCCGTTGAAGTCGCGGCCGAATCCTGCTGCGAGATCAGTGCTCCCCAGATCCGGGACGCCGTGATACGCGCCCGCGCTATAGGTCACGACGCCGCCCGCGTCGCCCGCGATCTGCACGCCGACATCTCGATTGGGCACAAGATTAGTGACGAGCGTGCGTTCCGGGAACAGGAGCGCAGCGCCTGAATACAGACGCTCGAGACCGACGGGGCCTTTCTCCTTGCCGGCTCGAACGCGGACATGGGGCGTGAGTCGCACGTCGACGTACGCATCGAAGATTGCGGTCGCGTGGTTGCCGAAATCGGGCATGAACCGGAATTCCAACCGGCGCGCCACGCGAGCCTGCAGAATCGGCCGGATGCGCCGCATCAGCAGGCCGTCGTTGACGAAGTGCTCCGGGTCGTCCACGCCGTACCGGCCGTCGAGCTGGATGACGGTGCCCAGCGTGAACGCATTCGCGCGGCCCTCGCCGGACATGTCCACGCCGTTGTTCCACCTCACGGCGCTGACCGGGGGCTGCGCGTGAGCGCGGGCCGTGCCCAGCACCGACGCGAACAGCGCGCAGCACCACGCGGTCTTCATCTAGTTCGCCTTGAGGTTGAACCGGAGCGTCACGCCTGCGGTGCGCTGATCGCCCGGCTGGCCGACGATGAGGCCGGTGTTGCCCGGCGCCGCCGTCAGAAGGTCGAAGTAGTCCGTGTTGAACAGGTTGCGCGCCCACGCAGACAGTGTCCAGCCCGATGCGACGCGGAACCCGATGCGCGCGTTCACAATCGAGTAGCCCGGCACGACCATGTACCGCGAGTACGTGGCGCTCGACGAAAATGACGACCGATAGCTCGCGTCGATAGCCGCGAAGTACTCGCCGGAGCGGCCGGCAAGCGATCCGCGCTTCATCGTTTCACCGCCGATCGAGACCGCCCATTTCGAGATGCCCGGCAGCACGCTCCCTGAGATGTCTTCGAACTGCGGGCCGCCGGTGTCTTCAATCGGCGGCGGCGCGTCGGTGAACGTGACGTAGCGGCCATCGGTGTAGGCGGCCGCGCCGTATAGCGACAGATGCGGGTTGACGCGGGCGTTGCCGTCGAACTCGGCACCGCGCACGCGGACGTGCCCGGCGTTGGCGAGGTAGCCGCGGATCACGCCGACGCTGCCGTTGCTGACCTGCGCCTGGAAATCCTTGATCTCGGTGTCGAACACCGCAAGGTTCGCGGTCACCGTCCGAAACGGCGTCGTCTTGATACCGGCCTCGTAGTTGTGGACGTGTTCGGGCTTCACCGTGGCCGCCGAGAGCACCGGGTTGTTGTTCGCGTCGGTCGGAACGCCGTTCAGGTTCAATCCGACGGACTTGAATCCGGTCGCATACGTCGCGTACGCATTGACGCGTTCGCCGACTTTATAGGCGACCGTCAGCTGTCCCGAGGTGTTGGCGTCGGCGGCGTTCGTCGTGTACGCCTGCGGCGCGAGCACCGACAGTTTCAGGGCGACGAGCGCCGGATTCGTCGTCTGCAGTCCGCCGTAGACCTGCTGATCGAAGTCCACGTGCTTGCTGTCGTAATTCAGGCGGAGGCCAGGCAGCACGCGAAGGCGGTCGCCGATCGACCACTGCAGCTGGCCGAACAGCGCCGCGCTGACGTTGCCGTACTTCAGGTACTGGTTGAACCCGTAGCCGTCGAGCAGGCCTGGCGTGCTTGCCGCGGCGCCCGGCGCCAGGAGGAATCGCGCGGCCGCCGCTCCCTGCTCCTGCTTGATGACCGGATCGGAATCGATGCGCTGGCTGAACAGGAATGCGCCGGCGACGAAGTTGATCGTCTTGCCGGCGTCGCCGGCGTAGCGGAGCTCCTGGCTCCATTGGTGCTGCTTCGACGTGCCGGCGGAGATCGTCGTGATGGGCAGACCGATGAAATCGCGATCGCTTGCGGGATTCCAGTCCCAGTAGCGCCACGCCGTGGTGGACGTCAGCCGTCCGAGTCCGGCCTTCCAGTCGACGGTAAGCGACGCGCCGCCGAGGTCCTGGTACGACCGGAGCGGTGAGTCGATATCGGTGGTGCGATTGAAGGCGTCGTACGACGGCGGCGTGTAGCGGAGGTCAGCGATGATCTGCGCCCACTGGCGGTTGGCGGGCCGAAGCGTCGGCGCCACGCCCTCGATGACCTGCGTGTAGCCGTTCGCGCGCTGATGGGTGCCGTCGAGCGCCAGCGTCACCGCGAGGTTGCTGGACGGCGCATAGAGGAGCTGTCCGCGAACGCCGACGTTGTTCATGTCGTTCACGCTGCGGCCGGTGGTCGTGTTGAACGTCGTGCCGTCGCGTCCGGTGCCGGAGAACGAGATGCGTCCGGCCAGCGATTTCGCCAGCCCGCCTGTCAGCGACGCCTTCGCCTGCACGAACTGCAGCGTGCCGTAATTGACTTCGGCCTCGAACCCGCGCGTGAAGCTGGGCTTCCGTGTGGTGACGTTGATCGCGCCCGCGGTGGTGTTCTTGCCGAAGAGCGTGCCCTCGGGACCGCGCAGTACTTCGACCTGATCGACGTCCAGGAAATCGAGCGTGGCCGACGCGGGACGCGCGTAGAAGACACCGTCGATATAAAGGCCCACTCCGGTCTCGAGGCCGTCGTTGGTCAGGCCGAACGGCGAGCCGAGGCCGCGGATGTTGATCGCGGAATTCCGCGGGTTGGTGGAGTAGAACTGGACGGTTGGAATCATCTCCTTCAGCCGGTTCACATTGAAGGCGCCCGCATCCGACACGAGATCGCCTTTGAGGACGGACACCGGAATCGGCACGTCCTGCGCCACTTCCTCGATCCGGCGGGCCGTGACGACCACCGATTGGGAGAAACGCGCGGGGCTGAGCGTCAGGTCTGTCTGGGCTGTCTGGCCTGCGCCGACGGCGACCCGGCGTTCCACCGTTTCGAAGCCGTCAAGCGACGCGGCCACGCGGTAGTTGCCGGCGTTGAGCGGCTCGGTGCGATAGGTGCCGTCGCCGCTGGTGACGAGGTCGAAAACGCGGTCCGTGCCGTCCCGGGCGACTTTTATTGATGCGCCAGGCAGCACGCCGCCGGACGAGTCTTTGACGAGGCCGGCGATGGCGCCGGTGTTGGTTTGCGCGCCGGCGAACGAAGTGACGAAGAACACAAGCAGAGCAGCGACGAACGAGCGAAACATGATTCCTCCAAAACGTGAACGCGGTTGTGAGCGTGCCGGGTCAGCAGCAACAGCAGCAACAGCAGCAACAACAGCGTCGACAGCGAAGGAGGTGCGACGGGCGGGACGCGATCATCGGCGCTCCGCGGCGGCCGCGGCCGCCAGGGTAGTGCCGTCGAGAATTCGGGCGGTTTCATCGCGGACTTGCTGAAAGACCCGGCGGACCGCGCAGTCCTTTTCGGTCACGCATTCTTCGCAGCGGGCGTAGGCCGTCTGGCTGACGCAGGACACGAGCGCGAGCGGGCCGTCGAGCGCGCGGATGATGTCCCCGACGCTGATCTGGTCGGGTGTCCGCCCTAGTTGGTAGCCGCCGTGCGGGCCCTTGCGACTCTGGACGAGACCGCGATGCTTCAGCGCCAGGAGGATGTTTTCGAGGAATTTCTTCGGAATCGCTTCCTGTTCGGCGAGATCGCCGATGAGCACGGGACCGTGGCCATGTTCCTTGGCCAGCACGATCATGGCCTTGAGTCCGTACTTGCCTTTGCGGGTCAGCATTGAAAACTCTATAAAGTCTACAAGGTTGGTAGACTATTTGTAAAGTTGGTTTGCCGGGCCAAACTCCCGTCCCTGGCCCCTGCACCCGAGTGCTAGGATTCGCCCATGACGACACGGCGCCCCATCCTCTATATATCCGCCACTCTGGTCGCCCTGGCGCTGGTCGTCGCGGCCGGGCTCCGCGTCGCGGCCGACTCCCTGCCGGCGCAGCTGACCGACCAGGAATTCTGGAAGCTGAGCTCGGATTTCTCCGAGACCGACGGATTCTTCCGGTCCGACAACCTGCTGTCGAACGAAGTGTGGATGCAGCGCGTGATTCCGGAGCTGCTGGGCAACGTCAAGACGCCGAGCGTCTACATGGGCGTCGGGCCGGAGCAGAACTTCACCTACATCACGTCGCTCAAGCCGAAGATGGTCTTCATTGTCGACGTCCGCCGCGGCAACCTCGACCTGCAGCTGATGTACAAGGCGGTCTTCGAGCTGTCCCCCGATCGCGCGGATTTCGTCGGCCGGCTGTTCTCCAAGAAGCGGCCCGAGGGCCTCGATCGCAATTCGTCGCCGCTCGACATCTTCAACGCGTACCGCGCCGTCGAGACGAGCGAGGAGCTGTACAAGGCGAACCTGAAGGCGATCGACGACCTGCTGGTCACCAAGCACAAGTTCGGGCTGTCGGAAGGTGATCTCCAGGGCGTCGAGTACGTCTACCACGCGTTCTACAACTTCGGCCCGGCGCTCACGTACTCGTCCACCGGCGGCTTCGGCGGGCGGTATCAGCCGACCTACGGCGATCTGATGGTCGCCACCGACGAAGCGGGGCTCAACCGGAGCTTCCTCGCCAACGACGAGAATTTCCAGTTCATGAAGTCGCTCGAAGGCAAGAACCTCCTCGTGCCGGTCGTCGGCAACTTCGCGGGCCCGAAGGCGATTCGCGCCGTCGGCGAGTACATCCGGACGAAGGGCGCGACGGTGTCGGCGTTCTATTTGTCGAACGTAGAGCAGTATCTCTACCAGGATCGGATCTGGGGCAACTTCTGCCGCAACGTCGCCACGCTCCCGCTTCTCCCGTCGAGCACGTTCATCCGATCGGTGCGCGGCGGCGGCGCCGGTCCTGCAGGCGGCCTGACTTCCGAACTCGGGAACATGCAGGCCGACGTCAAGGACTGCGGCGCCAGTGGACAGTAGCCCCCCGGGCATCTCGCCCGGCCGGCTCCTGCTCATCTACGGCGTCGCGTTCGTGACGCTGTTTGTCCTGACTCCCGCGGCGCTCTATTTCACGCTCGACCCCGAACGCCTCGAACTTGACGAGGCGGCGCGGGCGTCGGCGACGGGGCAGTTCGTGAAGCTGCCCGATGGGTACACGCACTACGAGCTGGCCGGTCCGGCAGGTGGCCGGGTTGTCGTGCTGGCGGCAGGCGCGACGGTGCCGTATTACATCTGGGATCCCACGTTCAAAGCGCTCGTGGACGCCGGCTTTCGCGTGCTGCGTTACGACTACTACGGCCGGGGGTTTTCCGATCGCCCGGACGTCCCGTTCACGCAGGATCTCTACGTGCGCCAGTTGACCGGGCTGCTCGACGCCGTGCACATCAGCCGGCCATTTGATCTCGCCGGCCTTTCGTTTGGCGGCGCCGTCATTACAAGCATCGCGGCGAAGTATCCGGATCGTGTGCGGTCGCTCATCTACCTGGATCCGGCGTTTCGCACGCCCGAGTCCCTGACCGTGCTCGAGCACGCGCCGTGGGCGTGGAACCTCATGACGGCGATCGTCGAGGAGCGCGGATGGGCGGACGGCCAGCTCGGCGACTTTCTGCACCCGGAACGATTTCCTGACTGGCCCGATCGCTACCGCGTGCAGCTTCGCTACAAGGGCTTCCGGCGGGCGAGGCTGTCCGAGTTGCGCAGCAACGTGGACGCGGATCAGCGCGATGAGCTGCAGGCGGTCGGCCGCCATCCCCGGCCGGTGCTGGCCGTCTGGGGCAAACAGGATCCGAATGTGCCGTTCGAGTTGAGCGCGTCGTTCATGGCCGTGGTGCCGGACGCGCGTCTCCTCGCCGTGGATCAGGCGGGCCACCTGCCGCAGTGGGAGCAGCCGGACATCGTCCAGCCGGCGATCGTGTCGTTTCTCCGCGAGGTCGCTCCTTGAGGCGGATCGCGCTGTTTGGCGCTCTGGTGATTTGGTGTTCTATCGCGTCTGGCGTTTATGTAGCGTCTGGCTTTAGCCAGACGTCCCGCCCGGCTGACGCCGGCCGCTACCTGCCCACGAAGCTGACGGACCAGGAATTCTGGGCGCTCATGACATCGGCCTCCGAGCCGGACGGCAATTTCCGATCGGACAACCTCGTCAGCAACGAGATCAAATTTCAGTGGGTGATTCCGGAACTGGTGCGCCGTGTCCGGCCGGGCGGCGTGTACATCGGCGTCGGGCCGGAGCAGAACTTCACCTACATCGCGGCGCTCAAGTCGAAGATCGCGTTCATCGTGGACGTCCGGCGGGGGAACACGGACCTTCACCTGATGTACAAGGCGCTGTTCGAGTTGTCGTCGGACCGGGCCGACTTCGTGTCGCGGCTGCTGTCGCGGCCGCGCCCCGAGGGCCTGACCGCGACGTCCACGGCCGGAGACATCTTCTCCGCCTTCTCCGTCGTGGATCCGAGCGAGCGCATGCTGAACGCGTCGCTCGCCACGATCCGTCATCAGCTGACGACCGTGCACAAGTTCCCGCTGGCCGAACCGGACCTCGCGCGGATCGAGGCGATCTTCCGCGTCTTCTATCTCGCGGGCACGAAGATCCAGTACTCGCCGTACGGGAGCTTCGGCGGCACCACGCAACCGACGTTTGCCGAGCTGATGGCCGCCACGGACGAGACCGGCGTGTCGCGCAGTTTTCTCGCGAACGACGCGACGTTCGCCGTGATCAAAGACATCGAGCGGCGCAACGTCCTCGTGCCGCTCGTCGGCGACTTCGGCGGGGGGAAGACGCTCGGCGCCATCGGCGATTACGTGCGCCGCCGTCGATCGACGATCTCGGCGTTTTATGTGTCGAATGTCGAGGAGTATCTCCAGCCGCCCGTGGCGCGGGCGTTCTGCACCAACGTCGCGTCGTTCCCGCTCGTGCAGGACAGCGTCTTCATTCGCGCGGTGCGGGGCGACACGCTGAACGCGGCCGTCGAAGGCTTCGTCAACCAGCTCACGCCGATGCTCGAGGACGTGCGGCGCTGCACACGACCGTAGCGTCCGGATTCAGCCCGACGTCAGCGGACGTACATCTCGAGCCGCGGGAACGCAAAGCGGCTCGACACGGCATCCACGATGTTGATCTGGCAGGTGTAGAGGCCGGGCTTGAGGCTGCCGGCGGGCATTTCGAACTGAAAGACGGCAGCGTGGCGATCGACTGAGTCGATTTCCGTCCGTTCGACAACGGGCGTCTCGAACACTTTCACGCGGCCGCGATAAAACGCCAGACTCGTGCGGAGCTGGGGCATCCCGCCGTCCTGTGCCGGATCGTAGACCTCGTAGTAGAAATACAGCTTCTGGTTCCGGCTCACGATGTGCGTCAGGTTCGGGACGAGCTCCACGCCGTCGCGGACGAGCGGACTCGCGGACTTGCGGCCGCCCGCGCTCTGCAGCTGCGTGCTGAGCACGACCGAGCTGACCTTCACTGGCGCCTGCTTCAGCTCCGGGACGACGATCTTCGTCTCGAACGTGCCCATCTGGCCTGTCGCGTTCTCCCGGACGACGACTTTGATCGAGAAGCGTCCTGGCGGCAGCGTGACGCCGGTCTGGTAGAGCACCTGGCGTGACGGCAGGCCGTCCACGCCCGCCGGCGGTACGGTCATCGTGTCGCGAATGCGTCCCACGGGGAAATTTCGTTCGTCGCGAATGAAGCCGGCGACGTCGAGCGTGACCTTCTCCTGGCCTTTGGGCGGCGGGACCGCCGAGCCAGGGACGGCGAGCGACACCGGCACGAAGTACCGATCGGCGGCGAGCCGGAACCAGCCGGCCGTCAGAAACAGCGGCACATCGGTCGCGGGAATCTGCATCGACAGCTGTTCCTGCAGCTGGACTTCGCGATCGCCCCTCGCCGTGTGCGAGAAGTCGCGATCGGCGTAGTAGCCTTCGCGCGCTTCCACCTTCACGTCGCCTTTGTTCTTCAGGCGGACGGTGATGCGCCGGTAGCGCCCGTCCTTGTCCGGGTTCGCGCTCGCGTAGCCGAGGATGTAGTACGACGAGATGTCCTTCGTTACCTTACCGAACGCCTCGCCGAAATCGTTCGAGTCGAGGAACGCGGTGCCCCCCGTGTCGGACGCGAGCGTGGTCATCGTCTCCTGCTGCGCGGCGAGCTGCGTGAACTGTCCGCTGACCGCGGATCCCGTGAACGCGCTCAGCCCGCCGCGGCTGCCCTGCCGCGCGCTGCCGCCGGGGACGACCGCCTGCAGCCCGCGCGAGTCCACCGGATAGATCGCCACGTTGGCGCGGACGGCGGCGTTGACGGCCGCGCGCAACTCCACCTGGTTGTCGGTGCCGTTCCGCTGCATGCCCGCGCTGAAGTAGAGGATCGCTTTTTTCTGCTGAATCGGCGCGAGCGCTTCGGCCAGCGTCTTGAGCGCGCGCAAACGCACGTCGTTGTTGAAGGTGTCAAGCTCCTGCGCGCTGACGTCGGTGGTCGTCGCGTCGTCGGTGGCGCCCGTGGCGGCTTCGCTGGTGGCCTGGGTGCTGGCGTCGACGGCCGCGAACGCCGTCCCGTCGGCCGCCGAGAACGACTGCAGCACCGCGTGCACCTGGGCCTTGTCGCTCGTGAAGTCGCTGAGAATCTGCAGGCTCGATCCGATCGTCGCGACGGCGACGAGATCGGCGGACGTCATCTTCTCGTCCACCCACTTGATCGCCTCGTCGGTCGCCTTCTGCACGTCCTCGGGCTGCATCGAGCTGGTGTCGAAGAGCAGCGTCAGCAACCGGTGGCCGGCGACATCTTCGGAGGTGAGAGGCGTCGCCGGCGTTGCGCTGATCGGCGGAGCCGCCGAGCCCGGCGCGCTGACGCGCGGGGCGGCGGCGCCCGTCGCCGCGCCCACCAGCAGCGACGCCCGCTCGATCGGCTGCGTCGTCTTCTCGATCTGCTCGAACGCAAACGTGAGGAGCTGCTGGGGCTTGCCGTCCTCGACGAGCTGGAAGTCGTCTTTCGTGAGGCCGGTGACGATCGCGCCTTTCCGGTCGCGGACGACGACGTCGACGAGCACGAGGTTGACCGTGCTGCGGAAGACCGGTTGTCCCGGCGCCGGCTGCTGCCCGGACAGCGAGCCGCCGGTCGACAGGACGGCCGCCAGAAGCGCCGCCAGGGACCTCGTGCGGGTCTTCAAAACCGGAACCGCATGGTGACCGTGGCTGAGCGCATCGGTCTGACCGCGAGGACATGGCCGAATGTCGGCGAGTTGATGTCCGTGTCGAGCGTCGTCCACTGCACGGTGTTCAGCAGATTGATCGCGTTGATCTGGATCGTCATCGCGCGATTGCCGCTGAGAGGGATGGTCCGAAGCAGCGTCCCGTTCAGCTGATGTCCACCGGGGCCGGCGATGAGATTGCGGCCGGCGTCGCCGTAAACGCCCGCGGCCGGCGTCGAGAACGCGGCGGTGTTGAAGAAGCTCGAGACGCTTGGATCCGCGATCGCCACCGGCACGCCCGTGATGTCCGCGCGCAGCGAGCAGTTCGTCCCCTGCGCGATGTCGGTCGTCGCGCCGCAGACGCGGGCGCTGAACGGGGTGCCTGACTGCGCGGTGAACGCCAGCGTGGCCGTCCAGCCGCCGATGACGCTCGCGAGCGCCCCTTTGTTGTCGAGCCACCGGCGTCCGGGTCCGAACGGCAGCTCCGCCGTCAGGTTGCCGGTGAACTGGTGGCGCCGATCGAAGTTCGACAACCCCCACTCCGCGTCGGGGTTCTTTGGATCCTGCGCCACGATCGTGCCGTTGGCGCCGAGCGACGGCGTGTCGTCCATCGATTTCGACAGCGTGTACGACGCCGTGCCGCCCAGTCCATGCGACAGCTTCCGCGAGAGTTGCACGTTGCCCTGGTGCAGAAGCGAGTGGGCGGCCGACGATTCCCACGTGAACGGCTGCACGCCGGGAATCAGGAGGCTCCCGTCCGGGCCGCGATCGGGCGCGCTCAGAAGATCGAGGTCGGTGCCTTTGATGCCGGTGTAGCCGAGCTGAACGGTCCAGATGGGCGTCACGTCGCGTGAGATCGACGCGTTCCACGTCTGAATCAGTCCGAGCGCGTAGCTCCGGTCCACGCCCCAGTTGTTCATGACGAGCGGCGAGGACGAAGAGGCGAGGAGCGCGTCCTGGATTGTCAGCGGCGCCGCCGCCGTTCCCGTGACCGTCTCGGTGACGTCGAACCCGGGTTCAGGCTGCG
>Ga0209488_10003497_pt1 | contig 12603 bp, 12 predicted proteins | sample Rivendell_Oct201_8_FD_188349 | JGI IMG/M metagenome (GOLD analysis project Ga0209488, IMG submission 188349) | Vadose zone soil microbial communities from the Eel River Critical Zone Observatory, Northern California, USA -... | ecosystem: Environmental > Terrestrial > Soil > Vadose zone >...
GACCTTCATGTGGTGCTCATAGGCGACCACCATGCCGCGGTAGGGGATCTCGCCGTAGCCGCGCAGCCCGAAGAGCGTGAGGACTCCCAGCCAGGGGTGCGCCTGCATGATGCGCCACTCCTCCTCGCTGAGTCCCCCTTCCTTATTGAGTACCTCGAGCGGGACGCGCGATTTCCCCACATCGTGGAACAGTGCTGCCATGCCGAGGTCGTACAGCTGGAGCTTGGTGAGTCCCAGTTTGCGTCCCAGCGCGACGGAGAAGATGCAGACGTTGACCGAGTGGGTGAACGTGTATTCGTCGTAGTCGCGCAGCGTCGTGAGCCCGACGAGCGAGGACTCGTTGTTGATCACCTGGTCGACGATCGCCTGCACCGCCCGCTTCACCTTCTTCACGTTCGCGGTGCGGCCCATCCGAATGCTGTTGATGACTTCCTTTGTGACCGCGACGGAACGCGCGTACGTCCGTTTGGCGGCTTCCTTCTGCCGCTCTTCTTCTTCTACGTCCTCTTCCGCCTCGAGCGGCGGCTCGACGCTTACGTGGGAGACGCCACCGTCGGTGAGCTTCTGCGACACCTCGAACAGCTTGTTGGGATTGGCTTCCTTCGCCGCGTAGGCGAGCAGCAGCGAGACGAACACCTGGAGCTGCCGGCGGTCCACGCCCTCGTCCAAGCGGACGGCACCGATGCCGCATTGCTGGAGGACATTGAGGATGTGGGAGAACGAAGCGTAGTTGTCGAGGTCGAGGCGCAGCCGCGTCGAATTGACGAAGATGAACTCACCCTGCAGCCGGATCTCGAGCTCCTTCTCCACATCCAACAAGTGCTTGGTCGTCGCCGCGAGGTCGTCAAGCGCTTTCTGCACCTGTGTGTTCTCGATCGGGTAGAGCTTGAGCGACCGGAACGCCGTGTACAGGACGATGAGGAAGTCGCGCCCGGCATGACGGAGGAAACCGTCCGTCGTCTGGGCGGTCTCCATCATCGAGGGACGCTTTCCGCCAGGCGTCGTCATGCTCCCCCCGGTCCCGTCCCGACGTCGCGGAGTGCCCGGTTGACGGCGTTCCGCACCAGCGGCTCCTTGTCCTGCGACACCTTCTGCAGCACGTCGCGCGCTTTTGGCGTGCGAATCTTCCCGAGCGCCATCGCCGCGCAAGCGCGCGTCTCGGGATCTTCTTTCCGCGCGAGGAGTCCGCCTTTCGGGACGAGCAGCTTTTCGAGCGTCGGGATCCCCGCCTCGCCGGCGAGCGCGCCGTAGGCTTCGAAGAACGACATCTTCTCGGTCAGGTCCGCGTCTTTGAGCTTGTTGCCCATGACCGCCGCTTCGATGCGCGGGAAGGCGTTCCGGTGGCCCCGCTGGCCGAGGAACTTGACGGCCGTGATGCGCACGTCGCGCTCCGCGTCATCGATCGCTTTCTCCAGCAGGCGCGTGGCGCTCGGGCTGCCGATCGTCGTGAGCGCCTCCACGACCGCGAGCTTGAGGTCGCGCTCTCCCCGCTCGAGGAGCGGGCCCATGCCCTCGGGCGCGCCGGGCAGTTTGAGCCGGCCTGCGAGCCGGACCATCTCGAGCTGGACGGCCGGGTCGGCGCTGGCGAGGGCTTTCAGCACTTCGGCTGCATGGGTCTGGGCCAACCGCTCGGCCGATGTCTGCACGAGAAACTTCACGCGTTCGTTGGTGAGCTTCGGAAGCCAGCCCATAAGCGTGCCGAGGGCCTCGGCACGCAGCTCGCCGAACAGCTCGCTCAACTCGTCTTCGGTCGGGTGACTGGTCGCTTCATCGAGCGATTGCAGCAGCTGCGACAGCGCGTCCGACTGCGACAGCCGGGTCGGCAGCGCCTCCAACACCTGACGGTGTTCGGGAATGAGCTCGCGCGCGCGCTGCAGAATCACCTTGCACTCGCGCAGGATGAAGGCCACCGAGCGGAAGTCTCCTGCGCCGAGCAGATACGGGATGAAGTTTTCGATGATCGAGATCAGCTCGGCCCGCACCGTGCCGTAGGTCTGCAGCTCCAGCAAATCGAACAGCATCGCGAGCACGTTGCCACGCAGGTCCTGCCCGTACTCTCGTTCGACCTCCTTGTGGAGATATTCGATCTCCTTGTCGTCCAGGAAGTACAGCGTCGTGTCGAAGTCGTCGATCGACACGAGTCCTTCGCGCTTCGGCGGTGCTTCTTCTTCCACTTGCCGGCGTACCGTCGATGGATCTGCCGAGCCGGCGTCGCCGCCGGGCGTGCCGCCGCCACCGCCGATCGTCGGCGCGCTCTTCTCGTGGCGCTCGATCGGGACCGCGTTCTCGCTCGCGAGCTCGCGGAATGTGTAGGTGACGAATTGGAAGTCTTCGGCCCACAGGAGCGTCAGGAGGTCGTCGGGCGCATCGGCCTGCAGGTTCTTCGCCTGCTGCAACACCGCGAGAAAGCGGACGATCTCCGCATCTTCCACGCCTGGCTTGAACGCGAGGGAGCGGACGCCGTCCTTGAACAGCGTCCAGGCGATGCTCTCGTTGCGCTGCTCCTGGCTGTAGATCGCGTGATCTTCCCACCGCATCTCGGTCTCGCCGATGTCGAAGATCAGATCGTCGGTGGCTTGCCAGATCTGGCGGAACGCGGAGCGGATGTTTTCGACCGCGCGCTGATAGACGGGATTGTTGGGGAGGTACAGCTGCGTGGCCCGCATGCCCTTGCTGACGACCTGCATCAACTCCTCGACCTGTGACGGCGGGAGCGCCAGCTCGGGGATCTGGGCCTGCGGATTCGTCAGAGCGCTGCTCCCGTAAGCTCGGCAACCATGGCGACGTCCTTGTCGCCACGGCCACTCAAGTTGATCAGGATGAGTTCGTGAGAGGCTCGCCTCGTCTTCATCACCCAGGCGACGGCGTGGGCGCTCTCGAGAGCCGGAAGAATGCCTTCCAGTCGCGACAGGGCGGCGAAGGCATCCAGCGCCTCCCGGTCCGTCACGGCTTCATACAATACTCGGGCCCTGTCTTTCAGGTAAGCATGCTCCGGACCGACGCCGGGATAGTCGAGACCCGCCGACACGCTGTGTGCGGGCTGTACTTGTCCATCGGCGTCCTGCAACAGGTAGCTCATGCTTCCATGAAAGACGCCCGGCCGCCCGGCAGCCAACGTCGCGGCATGCTTGCCGCTCGCGATCCCTTCCCCCGCCGCTTCGACGCCGACGAGCTGGACACTCTGGTCGTCCAGAAAGCCGGTGAAGATGCCGATCGCGTTCGAGCCCCCGCCGACACACGCCACCACGGTGCTCGGCAATCGACCGACTTGCTCCAGCATCTGCGCCCGCGCCTCCCGGCCGATCACCGACTGGAAATCGCGCACGAGTCGCGGAAATGGGTCAGGGCCGACGACGGAACCGATGATGTAGTGCGTGGTCGTGACGTTCGTGACCCAATCACGCAGCGCTTCGTTGGTCGCGTCTTTCAGCGTGCGGGTGCCTGAGGTTACCGGCACGACCTTCGCTCCCATCAGCTCCATGCGGTAGACGTTCAGTCGCTGCCGGCGCATGTCCTCTTCGCCCATATAGACCACACACTCGAGACCGAAGCGCGCGCACACCGTCGCGGTCGCCACGCCGTGCTGGCCGGCCCCGGTCTCCGCGATGATGCGCCGCTTGTTCATGCGCTGCGCGAGCAACACCTGACCGAGCGTGTTGTTGATCTTGTGGGCGCCGGTGTGGTTCAAGTCCTCTCGCTTCAGCAACACCTGCGCGCCGACCTGGGCGGACAGTCGTGGCACGGCCGTAATGGGCGTCGGGCGTCCGACATAATTCTTGAGCAGTCCCTCGAGCTCCGCCCAGAATCGCGGATCCTTGCGCGCGACGTCGTAGACGTGAGCAAGGTTCTCGAGCGCATGCATGAGCGTCTCGGGAACGTAGCGGCCACCGTAGGGGCCGAATCGGCCAATCTCAGTTGCGGTCATGGATTTCTCTGGTGTCTCGCGACTCCCGTCAGCGCTCTCACCGCTTGCTCCGGATCTCGTTGTCGCGCCACGCTGGTTCCCACCAACACAAGGTCTGCACCGGCTGCCGCCAGCCGTTCGACGTCCGCACGCGTCTCCACGCCGCTCTCGGCGACCACCGGAATTCCCGCCGGCACGCGGCCGATGAGCGACTCCGCAACGCGAAGATCGACGACGAACGTGTCGAGGTCGCGTGCATTCACCCCGAGGACACTCGGCCCCGCTGCCAGCGCCGCATCCAGCTCGTTCGCGGCATGTACTTCGATGAGCGGGACCATGTTCAACGACCGCACAATTCCGGCGAGCCGGTCCAGCTCTGTGGCGCTCACGATGCGCGCGATGAGAAGAACCGCACTCGCGCCGGCCGCTCGCGCTTCATGGACCTGGACCTCGTTGATCACGAAGTCTTTGCGAAGCACTGGGGCCGGGATGGCTGCCGCGACGCTCTTGAGGTCGTCAATCGAACCTCCAAAGTGTGCTTCGTCGGTAAGTACCGAAACGGCGACCGCCCCGCCGCGCACATATGCGCGCGCGTGCGTCAGCGGGTCCAGATCCTCACGGATGATCCCCTGCGATGGCGATCGCCGCTTCACCTCGGCGATCACCCCGACCGTCGCCGCCGGTGCACCCGGAAACGGCCGGATCGGTGGCCCCTTTTGAGCCGCACGTGCAAGCTGCTCCGCTCTTTCCATAAGAGTCTCGACACGCGTCCGAGTTACAGCCAGAATAGCGTCGAGTGAGGGGCGGTGCGGGTTATCGGGCATGCTTGCGTTCGGGCGCTATTCGGGTAGATTAATGTTTCGGTATATCTTCGGGGAGCCAAAATGCCGGTCACGCGACGCCAGCGCGAGATCCTGGACTACATCGGGAAGCACATCGAAGAGAAGGGCTACGCCCCCAGTTTCGAGGAAATTGCCCGCCAATTTGGATTCCAATCGCTCGCGACCGTTCACGAGCACCTCACCAATCTCGAGCGCAAAGGGTACATCCGGCGGACACACAACGAGAGCCGGGCGATCGAAGTCGTCCCTCCCAAGGGCCAGACCGGCGCCACGGAGCTGCCCCTGCTCGGGCTGGTTGCCGCCGGCGCTCCGATCGAAGCGATCACGGGTGACGAGACGATCGCCGTGCCCGACGAGCTCCTGCCCCGGCGCGGCCGCAGCTACGTCCTCAAGGTGCGGGGCGACTCGATGATCGACGAGCACATCAAGGACGGCGACTACGTCGTCGTTCAGGAACGCAACCAGGCCGAAGCCGGCCAGACCGTGATTGCGCTCGTCCATGGTGAAGGCGCCACGGTCAAACGCTTCTACCGTGAGCCAGGCGGCTGGATCAGGCTCCAGCCGGCCAACGACAAGATGCAGCCGCTGCGGCTCAATGAGCGCGATGTCATCGTCCAGGGCATCGTGGTCGGCGTCATCAGGAAATACTAGCGGTCGCTTTACGCAGCCGATCGAGCGCGGCGCGCGCCGCGCCCGAGGCAACGACCTCTCGCGCGCGCCCGATCCCTTCGGCGAGCGAGCCCGCGATTCCCGCGACATAGATCGCCGCGCCCGCGTTGAGCAGCACCGCCGCCAGTCCCGACGGATCGGCGGACCCGTTTCCCAGAATCCGCTCCAGCCGCTCGGCATTCGCGGCGGGCTCTCCGCCTTGCAGCTCCGCCAGATCGTTGATGCCGAGACGAAAGCGCTCGGGATCGATCTCCCAGCTCTTCACCGCTCCGTCTTTCACCTCCCACACGTCGGTCACACCGCGCGGTGAGATCTCGTCCATACCCACACGGCCGTGGACGACCAGCGCATGCTCGGCGCCGAGCCGCACGAGCGCCTCGGCCACGACGGGCGCGCGATCGCCTTCGGCCACGCCGATCACCTGCCGCCGCACACCCGCGGGATTGGCGAGCGGTCCCACCAGATTCATGAGCGACGGCGTGCCCAGCTCGCGGCGTGCGGCGCCGACGTGCTTCATCGCGGGATGAAAATTCGGAGCGAACAGGAACACCACGCGCGCTTCGTTCAGCACCCGCGTCGCCGATGGCGCATCGAGCACGATCCGAATGCCGAGCGCCTCGAGCACGTCGGCGGATCCGCAGCGCGACGTGAAGGAGCGGTTGCCGTGTTTTGCGACCACCGCGCCCGCGCCCGCGGCAACGAGTGCCGCGACCGTCGAGATGTTGAACGTGGGGACGGTGCCGCCGCCCGTTCCGCAGGTATCGACCAGGTGGTTGTGCGCGACCGTCACTCGTATCATCGCGTTGCGCAGCGCGCGCGCGGCGCCGGCCAGCTCGTCGGCCGTTTCGCCCTTGGCCCGGAGCCCCATGAGCAGCCCACCGATCTGCGCAGGTGTCGCCTCGCCGCTCATCACGACGCCGAACACCTCGACGGTCTGCTCTTCGGAGAGAGATTGGCGGTTGGCGAGCGCGGTGAGCGCGCGGCGCAGCGGGGAGTCCATGGAGGACTAAGGCTATCACCCTTGTCAAATAGTGACAACGAGTTGCATCTTTGTCGCGTGACAAGCCGCCCCTTCCTCGCGGTGATTCAATACGACGGGGATGGCTTCGCAGGGTGGCAGCGGCAGCCGGCCGACCGGACCGTTCAGGCCGAATTCGAAGCGGTTCTCGAGCGGTTGATGGGGCGCCGGACGCCGGCGACGGGAGCGGGACGCACCGATACGGGCGTCCATGCGCTCGGGCAGGGAGTCAGCTTCGTGGCCGCAGAGCGTTGGGCCGCCGACTCGAGCGAATTGCGGCGCGCGCTCAATGCCTTGCTGCCGCGCGACATTTGGGTTCAGCAGGTGCGTCTGATGCGGCCCGGGTTCGACGCACGGCGCTCCGCCATGGCGCGGCGCTACCGGTACGTGATCGGTACCGATGAAGGTGCGGCGTCGCCATTCCGCAGACCGTATGAATGGGCGCTCAGTAAACCGCTGGATATGGGCTCGCTGGAGAGCGCTGCGGCGGCCCTGATTGGCGAACACGACTTTCGTGGTCTGGCCGGGGCCGGCGCGAACACTGCCCACTACCGATGCCGCGTGGCGCTTGCGCACTGGGCGCCGCGTGCGGACGGAGTGGGGATGGCGTTCACGGTCGAGGCCGATCGATTCCTGCATCACATGGTGCGCTTCATTGTCGGCACCATGGTCGACATCGCCCTCGGCCGGCGTCCGCCGGCAGATTTCCCCCGTTTGCTTGCAGCGAGTGATAACCTGGCGGCCAGTCCGCCGGCCCCGCCCCAGGGACTGTACCTGGAAGCGGTGCGCTATCCTCCGGACCTCTACGCCGAGGAGTCGACGTCATGAAGTTTTTCCTCGACACGGCCAGTCTCAAAGACATCAGCTGGGCGGCACAGGCCGGCCTGATCGACGGGATCACGACCAATCCATCCCTCCTCGCCAAGCAGGCGGGTGATCTCGATCCGCGCGACGTGCTCAAAGAAATCTGCTCGCTCGTGGATGGGCCGGTTTCGGCGGAGGTGGTCGCCGTCGATGCCGAAGAGATGGTCAAGGAAGGTACGGAGCTCGCGAAGATCGCCGACAACATCGTGGTGAAGATCCCGATGCTCGAGGCTGGGATGATTGCGGTGCGCCGGCTCGCCGGCCAGGGCATTCGCACCAACGTCACGCTCTGCTTCTCGAGCGTGCAGTGCCTCATCGCGGCCAAAGCCGGCGCGTCATATGTGAGTCCGTTCATCGGACGGCTGGATGACGTCGGCCAGGAAGGGATGGATGTCATTCGGGAAACGCGAGTCATCTTCGACAACTACAACATCGAGACTGAAATTCTGGCCGCGTCGATTCGTCATCCGCGCCACATCGTCGAGGCCGCGATGATCGGCGCCGACGTCGCGACCCTGCCGCCCGAGGTCCTGAAAAAGCTGCTGCTCCATCCGCTCACCGACCGCGGCCTCGATCAGTTCCTCGCAGACTGGAGCAAACTGGTCGCGCGGGCCAAGGCAGCGGTTTGAGCTGGACGTCGCCACTCGGCACACGGTATGCCTCTCCCGCGATGCAGGCGCTCTGGGGCGACCGCCGCCGCATCGGCCTGTGGCGCCGGCTGTGGCTGGCGCTGATGCAGGCTGAAAAAGAGCTGGGCCTCGCAATCCCCGACACCGCGTTGTCGCAGCTGCGCGCGCATCTGGACGACGCCGATCTCGAGAAGGCCGCGGAGTACGAACGGCGGCTGCGCCACGACGTGATGGCCCACATTCATCACCTCGGCGATCAGGCTCCCGCTGCCCGGCCGTTCATCCATCTGGGCGCGACGAGCGCGTATGTCACGGACAATGCGGACCTCGTGCTGATGCGCGAGGCCATGCAGCTGCTGCTGGGACGGATCGGCGCGGTGCTCGTCGCGATGGGAAAGGTGGCGCGGCGCTATCGCGCGCTTCCCTGCCTCGCGTACACGCACTTCCAGCCCGCGCAGCTCACCACGGTCGGCAAGCGGATGACGATGTGGATGCAGGATTTCGTGCTCGATGCCGAGGAGCTGCTGCATCGCACGCGCACGTTGCCGTTCCGCGGCGTAAAGGGCACGACGGGCACCCAGGCGAGTTTCCTCGAGCTGTTCGACGGCGATCATGGCAAAGTCGCCGATCTCGATCGTCGCGTATCACGGGCGATGGGGTTCGAGCAGGTCCTTCCCATCACCGGCCAGACCTATACGCGCAAGCTAGATGCGCAGGTGCTGGCCGTGCTGTCGGGCATCGCGCAATCGGCGGCGAAGTTCGCCACCGATCTGCGGCTGCTGCAACATGAGGGAGAGTTGCTCGAGCCGTTCGAGAGCGAGCAGGTTGGGTCGTCCGCCATGCCGTACAAGCGCAACCCGATGCGCGCCGAGCGCATGACGGGACTGGCCCGCTTCGTGATCGAGCTGGAAGGCAACGCCTGGCACACTGCCGCGGAGCAGTGGCTCGAACGGACGCTCGACGACAGTGCGAACCGCCGGCTCGTCATTCCCGAGGCGTTTCTCGCCACTGACGCGATTCTCGTCCTTGCCACGAACGTGGCGGCAGGACTCGAAGTCCGCGAAGCGACGATTTCGGAGCACGTCGCCGCGGCGATGCCGTACCTCGCGACCGAACGGTTGCTCATGCGGGGCGTGAAGGCGGGCGGCGATCGCCAGGCGCTCCACGAAGTGATTCGGACGCAGAGCCTCAAGGGCTCGGAGAAACTGCTCGACCGGCTGGCCCAGAGCCCTGAGTTCAAGGCGGTCGGCGTGCGGGCGAGCGCCGAGGAGCTGGATCCCGCGCTGTACGTCGGTCGCGCGCCACAACAGGTCGACGATTTTCTCGAGCGAGTGATGCCCGATCTGATGCGTTCCATTCAGGCGGTTGCGCCCCCTGCCGCGGCCGCAGCGGAGGTTCAGGTATGACCGGAGTGCTGGTAGAGAGCAAGCTGCCACTGCCGCTGTTGCGGCGCGGGAAGGTCCGCGAGGTATACGAGGTCGACGACACCACGCTGCTGCTCGTGGCGAGCGACCGCGTCAGCGCCTTCGACGTGGTGATGCGCGAGGCGGTGCCGCACAAGGGTGCGGTGCTGACGCAGATGAGCGCCTTCTGGTTCGCGCGATTGCAGTCGGTCATGCCGCATCACTGCCTGACCGCCGATGTCGACCACATCGTCTCGCGTGTGCCCGCGCTGGCGAGCCATCGGGAGGAGTTGCGTGGCCGCGCGATGCTGGCGCGCCGCGCCACCACCGTCCCGTTCGAGTGCGTGGTCCGCGGCTACATCTCCGGCTCGGCGTGGGCCGAGTACAAGCAGTCCGGGACGCTCGCCGGTGAGTCGATGCCCACGGGGCTGGTCGAAAGCGCACAACTCGATCCCCCGATCTTTTCACCCGCGACGAAAGCTGAGGAGGGACACGACGAGAACGTCACGTTCGACCATGTCGTGAATGGCCTCGGCCGGCTCACGGCCGAGCGGTTGCGTGGCGCCAGTCTCTCGCTGTATGAGGCGGGCCGTGACTATGCCGCGCAGCGCGGCATCATCATCGCCGACACGAAATTCGAGTTCGGTACGACTCCGGACGGTGCGCTCATCGTGATCGACGAGATCCTGACGCCCGACTCTTCGCGGTTCTGGCCCGCCGACCGCTATCAGGCGGGTCGCGGCCAGCCGAGCTTCGATAAACAGCCGCTGCGCGATTATCTCGCCGAGCTGAAGAAGCAGGGAAAATGGAACGGCGACGCTCCGCCGCCGCCGTTGCCGGCCGAGGTCGTGAACGCGACCAGTGAGCGCTATCGCGACGCCTATCGACGCATTACTGGAACTGAGCTGGAGTGAGGATAGCGCGCGAAGGATGGCCCTTTATCGCGATCGCATGGGTGCTGGTGCTCGGCGCCGCATTCCTGTGGTGGCCGCTGGCCGTGCTCCTCGCAATCGTAGCGATCTGGGTGGTCGCGTTCTTTCGGGATCCGATACGCCCGGGACCACGCGGTGACCGCTACGTCGTGGCCGCCGCGGAGGGGCACGTGGTCTTCGTGACCGAGATCGACGAGCCCATGTACATGAAGGAACGGGCGGTCCGCATTTCCATATTCCTATCCGTGTTCGACGTGCATGTGAACCGCTATCCGGTCGACGGGACGATCGAGCTGGTGCATTACAACAAGGGGAAGTTTCTGCACGCTGCCGACGAAAAGGCGAGCCTCGACAACGAGCAATCCTCGGTCGGTATCCGCGGACCCCGCGGACGCGTCCTGGTACGGCAGATCGCCGGTCTGATCGCGCGGCGCATCGTGACGGACGCGAAGCCCGGCGACCACGTGAAGCAAGGTGACCGGCTCGGCCTCATCCGATTCGGCTCGCGAACGGACGTGTTCCTGCCGCTGTCGGCAAAAGCCCTCGTGAAGGTCAAGCCGGGCGATAAGGTCCTGGTCGGTGGCACCGTACTCGCGGAGTACGCATGAGACCACCGCCGTTACCGTTCCGCCGGGTCGTGATCGTGGTGCCGAGTCTCTTCACGCTTTTCAACCTGTTCTTCGGCATCTGGGCGATGGTGCTGGCGACGCGCGGCGAGTTTTATCGTGCCGGGTGGTTCATCGTGTTCGCCGGGATCCTCGACACGCTGGATGGCCGGGTCGCGCGGATTTCCGGCACCGGGACGCGCTTCGGTGCGGAGCTCGATAGCCTCGTCGATATCGTGAGCTTCGGCGTCGCCCCCGCCTTCCTTATGTATCAGGTGGAATTTGCCGGGGGGTCCGTCGGTGGAGGGAGCGGCGGCGCGTCCTGGATCTTCTGCTACTTCTACGTGATGGCGGCGGCGATCCGTCTCGCGCGGTTCAACGTCACCCAGGCGGGGCGCGCCAAGACCTACTTCATCGGCCTGCCGTCTCCGGCCGCCGGCATGACCCTCGCGACCTACTATCCGTTCAGCCAGACGACGTTGTACGCGTCGCTGCACGGCGTTCCCTGGCACCTGTCGCTCACCTTCCTGATGATCGCGTTGACGATCCTGATGGTGAGCAACGTCCATTACCCGACCCTTCCCCGGGCCGGGTTCCGCACGGCCAGCGGACTATTGGGACTCACGCTGATTGTTGTTATCCTGGTATTCGGCATCTGGAAGCACGACGTGTTCCTGTTCCCGCTGGGAATCGCATACATGTTGTACGGCGTGGGGCGTGCAGTCCTGCTCGGCTTCTTCAAAGCCCCTGCCGAGGATGAGGAGGCAGAAATCGCAGGTCCGATTGTGATCGATGAAAGCGAACAGAACTATCGGGGGCCGCGGCGACCGGGGACCGGAGGGGCGGCATGAGCGCCTACACGGTCGAGATCCGCGTCATGCCCCGCGCCGCGCTGCTCGACCCGCAGGGGCAGGCGGTGCAGCACGCTCTCCAGGCGCTGGGATTTGGTGACGTGGGGTCCGTGCGCGCCGGGAAGCATCTCGTGCTGAAAGTGCAGGCGGCGACCCGCGAAGAAGCGGAGGCGAAGGCGCGCACGATGTGCGACCGCCTGCTCGCCAACCCGGTCACCGAGGATTACGAATGCAGCGTGTCGCAGTAGTCGTCTTCCCCGGTTCGAACTGCGACGCGGATACGCTCGACGCGGCCCGTGCGGCGGGTTCGGACGCCTATTATGTCTGGCACCGCGACACCGACCTCCAGCAGGCAGATGCAGTGATCCTGCCGGGCGGCTTCAGCTACGGCGATTATCTTCGCTCCGGCGCCATCGCCCGGTTTTCGCCGGTCCTGCGCGCGGTGACCGCGCATGCACGCGCGGGCGGTGCCGTCCTGGGCATCTGCAACGGGTTTCAGATCTTGTGCGAGGCGGGGTTATTGCCGGGTGCGCTGATGCGCAACGCCCGTCTCAAGTTTCTGTCGCGGCCCGTGCTCGTGCGGGTCGAAGCGACGGACACGCCGTTCACCGGCAGGTACGAGCGCGGCGAAGCGCTGACGTTGCCGATCGCGCACGGCGATGGCCGCTATGTCGCCGACGCGCAGACGGCCGCCGAGCTCGAGGCCAACGGCCAGGTGGTACTGCGCTACGTCACAGACAATCCGAACGGGTCGTTGCACGATATCGCCGGCGTCTGTAACGCCGGACGCAATGTGGTGGGGATCATGCCGCATCCGGAGCGCCGCAACGCGCAGCTGTTAGGCGGTCAGGACGGTGCCCGCGTCTTCCTTTCTCTGGAGGCTCGC
>Ga0209488_10003498_pt1 | contig 12601 bp, 8 predicted proteins | sample Rivendell_Oct201_8_FD_188349 | JGI IMG/M metagenome (GOLD analysis project Ga0209488, IMG submission 188349) | Vadose zone soil microbial communities from the Eel River Critical Zone Observatory, Northern California, USA -... | ecosystem: Environmental > Terrestrial > Soil > Vadose zone >...
TCGACTTATTGACCTGCGGCGATGGCGATAAACGATTGGAGGAATTCTCGATGAACATGCAGACCTTGCGCCGCGGTAGCGATGCGGTGAGCCGCTGCGCCGATCTTCTGCAGTCGCCCTTTGCTTTGGTCGCGCGCGTATATGTGAGCTGGGTGTTTCTAAAGTCGGGCTATCTCAAAGTCACCGATTGGGACCAAACGCTGTCGCTGTTCGAGTTCGAGTATCGCGTACCGCTGTTGTCGCCGCTGTGGGGCGCCATTACTGGTGCGGCAGGCGAACTAGTATTTTCGTCGCTATTGATTCTCGGTCTCGGCGGTCGACTACCCGCTATCGGCCTTTTCGCTGTAAATCTCTTGGCCGTGATTTCATATTGGCACGTGTTCTCCACCGACGCCGGCATCGCCGGCCTTCAGCAACATCAACTCTGGGGATTCATCCTTTTGATGTTGATCGTGTACGGTCCCGGAAGCTGGTCGCTCGACGGATGGCTCGCGCGCCACAAGAACACGTCACACGCCTGATTCACTTGAGCATCTCGCCGACATTCCAAGTTCGTACAGCACGCGACGAGGATATTCCCAGCCTGCGTGCGCTCATCGCCCGCTCCATTCGCGAATTGGGCGCAGGCGACTATCGCCCCGAACAAATCGAGGGCGCACTGCGCGGCGCATTCGGCGTCGATACGCAACTCATCCGCGATGGCACTTATTTTGTCGTGGAAGCTCGCACTGAAATAGTTGCCTGCGGCGGATGGAGCAAGCGCCGTACGCTGTTCGGCAGCGATGCCCGCGGCGAGCGCGACGCCTCGGAATTGGATCCCATGCAGGACGCCGCGAAAATCCGCGCCTTCTTCGTCGCACCCGAATTTGCGCGCCGCGGCATCGGCCGTCTCTTGTTGGATACCTGCGAAGCGGCCGCTCGCCGGCACCGTTTTTGCAAATTCGAGTTGATGGCGACGCTGCCCGGCGTTCGCTTATATGAAGCCTGCGGCTACGTCGCCGGCGAGCGCATCGAGTATCCGCTCGATGCCTCTTTGTCGATTACGTTTGTGCCGATGACAAAAGTCGACCACTGTCAATAGCGAATTGACTCATGACGAATACCGGAAGTTGCTCACGCGCGGCCGCTAGCGGCTCACGATTAGCGGCGATCAAGGCACCGACGCGGCACTCAGCGTCAGCGCATTCAAGATTCGATTGGTGACGCCGCAAAAACAAAACCGGTAACCGAACTCATCGTACGCAGTTCAAATCGGCGCCGTTATACCTCCGCTGACTTTCGATAGCGCCAAAATGCCGGCACGAGCGGAATGCAGGCGGCGACACCCGCGGCGCAAATTATCCCTCCCCAAACGATCGATCGCGCCAGTCCAAACTGTTCCGCCGCGAATCCCGCGCGAGCATTGCCGAGGAGCGGCCCGGTCATATAGGAAATCTGCTCTATTCCCGCTATGCGTCCGCGCAGATGAGAGGGAATGGTTTCGTTCCAAATCGTCATACGGAATATTCCACTCACCATATCCGCTGCGCCCGCGAACATTAGAAAGACCACGGCAATCGTCAGCGAAGTTGCGTAACCCAACCCAACGATCGCCACTCCCCAGCTCAGCGCCGCAAGAATGACGGCCGCTCCGTGGCGACGAACATTGCGCGTCCAGCCGCTAAAGACCGTGATGAGCAGTCCGCCCACGCTCATCGCCGAGTAAAGGTATCCCACCGCATACGATCCGCCCCACTGAGTTGCGAGCGCGGGAAACACCGCCATCGGCATAGCGAAGGTCATCGCCACAATATCCACGACATACGTGCCGATCAGTTCAGGACGACTGGCTGCGTAGCGAAGACCTTCCAGAATCGTCCCGAAACCCGCGGGCTGCGCATCCTGCGCGGGCGGCATCGCTCGAATCGCCGTAAGCATCACTAGCGAGAATGCGTACGTTGCCGCATCCAATCCAAACGTGGCCGGCAATCCGAGCGTTGCAATGCAAACACCCGCCACCGCCGGTCCGCCGATCATGGCCGTCGTACCGCGCAACGACGTGAGCGCAGACACAGCCGGCAGATCCTCTGCGGCCACTAGCCTCGGCGTAAGGGATTCGAGTGCCGGAGTGTGAAAGCCGCTCACCGCCGACATGAACGCGGCAATCGCAAACAAAAGCGGAATGCCGGGATGCGGCAGTAAGGAGTTCGCTACGAGACCAAGCGAACAGCACATGAGCAGCACTTCACACCAACGCAGCAGTCGACGTCGATCGATGGCATCGGCAAATGCTCCGCCCCATAACGCGGTTAACGCGAGCGGCACGAGTTGCACGGTTCCCAACAAACCGACCATTGCCGATGACTTCGTAAGATCATAAATTTGCACCGGCACGGCCACATAAGTGAGAAAACTGCCCAGCGCGCTGACGAATTGGCCGCCGAACACGAAGCGATAGTCGCGATGGCGACGCAGCGGCGATAGATCGATCAGCATTCTTGGGGAAGCTCGCGAGTTGGGCGCTTGGAGGAATTTGGCGGCACTCTAACGCTGCGCTACGAGGAGCGCCAGCTGCGTCGAAATGACTTTTGCGCGGGCATGAGGCGCTAAAATTGAGGCTCGACCATTCTCGGCTGACTGGGCTCGGCAATGGTCGGCTATGAGGGAGAAAACGAATGCAGCGGCAATTCTCGCATCTCTGGGTGAGCGTCCTACTCTTATTTTTCGCGCTGGAGATTCCGACCGCTGCGGCCGTGCGCATCGAGAAAAATGTGTATCTCATTCCGGGCGCGTTTCCAAAAGATCAGCAGCCCGACGGAAACTCAGTCGTGTTACTCGCGCCAAAGGGCTTGATCGTCATCGATACCGGCCGACATGCGGCGCACACGCAGAAAATCATCGACTTTGCAAAAGAACACAACAATTTGGTCGCCGCGATCATTAACACTCACTGGCATCTCGATCATATCGGCGGCAATGTTTTACTGCGCAATGACTACCCGGCGGCTCAAGTTTATGCGAGCGACGCACTACAGAATGCGCTGCACGGTTTCTTGAACGACTATCGCCAAAATCTTCGTCGAGCGATCGAGCAAGCCAAACCCAGCGATGACGTCGCCGCGTGGCGCTCGGAAATATACCTCATCGATGCGGGAGACAAGCTGGCGCCGACGCAAGTTGTGGACAAATCGGGACGGAAAAATATCGCGGGCCGAAAACTCTCCCTTCATCTTGAGCACGCGGCCACTGCCGGCGATGTGTGGATCGAAGATCCGGCGATTCGTATCGTGATCTCGGGGGATTTGGTGACGCTCCCTGTTCCGTTTTTCGACACCGCTTGTCCCAAGCAATGGGAGGATGCGCTCAACCATATTGCGGCAGTTCGGTTTAAGACGCTGATTCCAGGTCACGGCAAACCGATGACACCGCTGCAGTTCGATACTTATCGACGCGCATTCTCCTCGCTGCTGAAGTGCGCCGCGTCCGATCAACCGAATGTAACGTGTACGCAGCAGTGGCTATCGAACGCGAACGACCTAATCGAATCCGACGATCGCGCCCGCGCGGTTCCGATGCTGGATTACTACTTGAAATCTATCTTGCGTAGCCCAGCCGAGCAGTCGAGCTACTGCCACTGACCGACGTTGCTTGCGCCAGGCCCGCGTTCACGGCGCCAACCCAACGCGATTGGAATACTTTTTCCTTTCTGCAAGGATTGAAAAGGCGCGCCTTGTGCTTGCGGCGTCGCTACAAGTCGATCTTTAAGCGGTTTCGATCCCGAATTTTGCAGGCGCGCGAGCGCTCGGCATTGACAACGCAGTGGGATAGTCGCACCGTGTGCGCGCTCATCTTCAAATATTATAAGGAGCCGCTCATGCCAGTGATCACTGCTATTTATGCCGGTCTTCTCGGTCTGATGTCGATTGCCGTCGCCTCGCCCGCCGGGATGATGCGCGGGCGGCTCAATATTTCAGTGGGTGACGGTGGGAACAAGGATCTCTTGCTCGCGATGCGGCGTCACGCCAATTTTGTCGAATGGGTGCCGTTGGCGTTGGTGCTGATCGCGCTGTTGGAAATGAACATCGCGTTGAAACTTCCTATTCACCTACTCGGTGGCGGACTTGTCGTCGCTCGCGCCTTCCATGCGCTGTCCTTACGTGGCGATTCGATGAGCGGACCGGGACGCACCATTGGCGCGATGGGTACCGCGATCGTCGTCGCCATATCGTCGGTGTGGCTGATCGTCGCCTTCTTCTCGCGAATGATGCTCTAAGCCGCAAGTCGGGCAAAGTCACGCTCCGCTACGATACGTTGAACAACACGTGACGACTCGATGGCGGAGCGGCTCAAAGCAAGAGCGATCAGCGCGCAGCGCTAAACAAAACTTTTTCAGTATCGGTCGGCGATCTGCGGCTTACCGGCGTTTCGCCGGCCGTGACGAGCATTGCACTGAGCTATGATGACGTTGCCGCCACCTACGCGAAAATAGCCGTGCCGAAAATAGGAAAAGATCAGGTCGCACAGAATCGGCGCCGCGTCGAATCCGCCGCGCTCGATCTGTTTACCAAACAGGGATTCCACGGCACCCGTACGCGCGAGATCGGCCAAAAGATCGGCTTGTCGAGCGGCATCATCTATACCTACTTTCCTAGCAAGGAAGCTATTTTTGCCAGTCTTGCCGAACGCTACCGCACAGGGAATGCGGAGTGGCTAAAAGACACCGTGACCAAATTGAAACGGCCGTTGGCGAAGGACGATCTGACGTCGTTCGCGGCCGCCATTCAAGCGCAGATGCGCGACGATCCACAGTACCTGCTCATGCTGCTCAGCGATGTCATCGAATTCAAGAACCGGCACTTCCTCAAATCATTTCGCAATGTGCCGCAGCAGTTGCGCGAGTTACTGGGCGACACCTTGGAGCGCGTGCGCAGCGAGCCAGGTTGGCGCGGCGAAGACCCGGCTTTCGTACTCGCTTCGCTCTATCTTTATTTTTTCACCTACGCGTTGGTCGAAAAGCACATGCGCGGCGAACGACATTTGGGCCTGAGCGACAATCAAGCTATCGCGCGTCTCGTCGATCTCCTATCGCACGGCTTGTGGGGCTCAACGCCTGAGGTACCGCATGGCAAGGTGAAAGAGTCGCGCGAGTATTTCGCCAAACTGCAAGTCGTGCACAAGATGCACCGCGAGCGAGTCGAGTACTTGCGCTTCTTGAGCGGACGCCTCTGGCAGTCGCCGCCCGATGTGCTGCCCACTCGCGCCGACGAACGTGACCGCGATTCAGGTCGACACGAGCCGGGGCGACGCGAGCCGATCGCCATCCTGTTTCTTCCGGCGATGCCGCTCGATCGCATCGACGACAATCAACTGCGGCTCGAAGCCGCGGCGCTCGACCTGTTCACGCGTCAGGGATTTCATGGCACCAATATTCGCGACATCGCCGCGCGCGCCGGCATCTCGCAAGGCGCGATCTACAAATACTATTCCGGCAAGGAGGCCATCTTCGAGGGATTGGTGCGGAGCTATCGGCAGTGCATGGGAAATTTTCTAACGCGCGTCGTGCAATCGCTGGAGCAACCGTTCTCGCGCGACGACTTGCGACTGTTCGCCGCCGCGATTCGTTCGACGGTGTATGAGGACGCGGCCTACTGGCTGCTGATGTATATCGACGTTATCGAATTCAACAACCGTCACTTCGCAAATCTGTTCCACGACATTCCGCGGCAATTTCGCCGACTGCTGGGCCCGAAGGCCGGCGCCGCGCGCAGACTCCCCGGCTGGTGCGGTCTCGATCCCGGCCTCGCCATGGCAATTATTTATCTCTATTTGTGCACGTACTTCGCCATTGAACGACTGATGCATGGCGAACGTCATCTCGATGTCGGCGACGACGAGGCGATCGAACGCCTCATCGATGTTTTTCTCAGCGGCATTTGGCGGCGGCCGCGCGCGACCGCGCCTGCAAGCGCGCCGACAGCGCAACGCCGCAAATCCAAGCGTTAAATCGGCGGCGTCTCCCCCTCGGATTGTGCGGCGCAACGCGCACTGCCTTTCCGGCATTTGAGGCATTTCACTTTTCTCTGTCGCTATGCGCTCAATTGCGCCAATTGCTTTGCTTTCCAAACTAACTGAGTGATCGTTCACTTTAATGAGCAGTTGATTATTTTAGTGCTAGACTTCCGCCGCTAATTATTAAAGCGGAAATGCGGGGGGCCGCAGTTCCGCAGCCCTCCAATTTCAAGCTGAGGAGTGTGTCATGCACCGATCAAGTCATCCGCCGTGTCAAGCAGCGGCTTTTGTTCCCAAACGCGTATTTGCAATTTTAATTGGCGCGACGGCGCTGCTCGCGGCGCCCTCGTATGCCGCAACGCGACCCGCATTTATCGAGTTCGAGAGCGGACAAGTGCGCCCGCTAGCGCTCTCGCCCGACGGCACACGTCTGTTCGCGGCGAATACGCCCGACAACACTCTCGAAGTCTTCACTATCTCCAACGGCGGATTGACGCTGCAGGCAAGAGTGCCCGTCGGACTGGAACCGGTAGCCGTCTCTGCACGCACCAACACGGAAGTGTGGGTCGTGAATCATCTTTCAGACAGCGTGAGCGTCGTCAGCCTAAGCGGCACCCCGCACGTGACTGCAACATTGTTGGTGGGCGATGAACCGCGTGATGTCGTGTTCGCAGGCAACCCAGCGCGAGCGTTTGTCAGCACAGCGCATCGCGGACAGCAACGCACTGACGCGTCGCTTTCCGGAGTCCCCGGTGCGGGCGATCCGCAGCTCACCACTCCCGGCGTCGGACGCGCCGACGTGTGGGTGTTCGATCCTGCCAATTTGGGAACCGGCGCCAACGTCGGCGGAAAACCGGCGCGGATCATGACGTTCTTCACCGATACGCCGCGCGCGTTGGCCGTGAGCCCGGATCGCAATACTGTTTATGTGGCGGGATTCCGCACCGGCAATCAAACGACGGTCGTCAACGAAGGGCGCATCTGTCCGAACTTCGATACCGCGACACCATGCACCCTGGATAACAATGATGCGGGCGTCGGCGGACATCTTGGACCGGGAACCGATGCGACCAACGAAGTCGCTCCGTTCGTTTCCATGATGGTGAAGTTCGACAACGCTTCGGGACATTGGAAAGACGAGATCGGCCGCGTCTGGGACGCCTCGGTGAAATTCAATTTGCCCGATCAGGACGTCTTCTCCATCAATGCGAACAACCTGACCCAGACCGCCGCATTCGCGCATGTGGGCACGACGCTGTTCAACATGGTCGCGAATCCGAAGACCGGACGTCTCTATGTCTCGAACAGCGAATCAGTGAACCAGCGCCGCTTCGAGGGCCCGGGTGTGTTCGGCGGATCGACCGTGCAAGGTCACTTGGCGGAAATGCGTGTCACCGTGATCAACGGCAACACCGTCACGCCGATCCATCTCAACAAGCACATCAATTACAACGTGCTGGCCGCCAATCCCGCGTTCGACCTGACACAGGCGAATAGCAGCTTGTCGACACCGGTGGATATGGCGGTCACACAAGACGGCAACACGTTGTTCGTCGCGGCGTTTGGTTCGAGCAAGATCGGCGTCTTCAGCACCGCCTCGCTCGAGAACAATTCGTTCGATCCGCGGCAAACGAGCGCGAACTACCTCACTGTGAGCGGCGGCGGACCGAGCGGACTCGCGCTCGATCAGGCGCGCAACAGGCTCTATGTACTGACGCGCTTCGACAATGCGGTGAAGTCCATCGATCTCGCATCGAAGCAGGAAGTGCAAGCGGTCGCGATGAACAACCCCGAACCGGCATCCGTCGTGCAGGGTCGCAAGTTCCTATACACACCGCCGACCGGCGGCAACGGTGAAGCTTCGTGCGCCAGCTGCCATATCTTCGGCGACAAAGACGAACTCGCTTGGGATCTCGGCAATCCGGACGACGCTGTGAAGAGCAATCCCATTCCGATCAATCTCGGCGCGGCGGCCGGCATCGGACTGGGCTTGTTCGGCACACCGGGCAAGATCAACGGCACCGGCCAAGTTGCGACGTTCCATCCGATGAAGGGACCGATGACCGTGCAGACTCTGCGCGGACTCTCGACTTCCGGCGCAATGCATTGGCGCGGAGATCGTGCGAACGGCTTCTTCGGCGTCGACGCGTTCGATGCAAATCTGTCGTTCAACAACTTCATCGTGGCGTTCTCGGGCCTGCTCGGCGGACAGAATCCGACGGACAACGACATGCAGAAGTTCACGACGTTCCAACTGCAAGTGCAGCTGCCGCCGAATCCGGTGCGCGCGCTCGACAATTCGTTGAACGCCGCGCAACAGGCAGGTGAAAACTTCTTCCAGGGTCCGCGTCCGTCCGACGGCATCAACCTCGGCGGTCTCGGGATGATCCTGGGGCAGACGGCGTTCACTTGTAACGGCTGTCACGAAGTGGATGCCGCGGAAGGCGAATTCGGCACCAGCAAGAACGCGAGCTTCGAGGGCATCCAGCAGATCTTCAAGATTCCGCATCTGCGCAACATGTACGACAAGGTCGGCATGTTCGGCTTCCCGCGCACCTCGTTCTTCAACAACAGCACCAACGGCTTCCAAGGCGATCAGGTGCGCGGCTTCGGCTTCACGAACGAGGGATCGGTGGATACGCTGTTCCGCTTCTTCAATGCGAAGGTCTTCAATCCGCTGATCAACTCCGGCTTTCCGCTGATCAATCCGAATGCCACGCGACGCAATGTCGAGCAATACGTGCTGGCCTTCGACACGGATCTGGCGCCGATTGTCGGCCAGCAGGTCACGCTGACAGGCAACAACTCGGCAGCGGTTGGCCCGCGCATCAATCTAATGAAGCAGCGCGCGGGTACGGCGTTCACGTCGTTCGTCCTCGGCGGCAATACCACCGAATGCGATTTGGTGGCGAAAGTCGCAGTGGGTGGACGCGTCAAAGGCTTCTTGTTCAACCCGGCCGCCGGCAACTTTACCGCCGACGACGGCAGCGGCACCGTGAGCGACGCGGCACTGCGTGCGCTCGCGAATACCGCTGGACAGGAAGTGACGTTCACCGCCGTACCGCCGGGTTCCGGTGGTCGCATCGCGTTCGGTCAGTAAGTTGATCGCAACGCCGGCAGACATGCTTGCCCGCGCACGGGCCACGGACGGCCAACTTGCATCCGCAAGCATTGCGCCGGCAAACAGCATAAGTCTCCGCGCTGCCAAAAGCAGCGCGGAGCTATATCCGAATCAAAGATGACGTGGATGCCTGCTCTCTCGCTCGCGACGACTGCTTCGAGCACGCGTTTGCGCCTTGTTTGAATCCGGTTCGTTTTCAGGCGGCACTACATTGCGGAGATGCGGCGGACGCAGCGTGGTACCGTCGATGTGATCGAACGGCACCGTCGCCGCGAAAGTCGGGAGATTCTGCGCACGCACTCGCGTCGCTGCTTCAAATCCGGATGCAAGTTTGATCAGCGTAGGTTCGCTGAATGCAGTGCCGAAGAAGCTAATTCCCAGCGGCACGCCGAATACCATTCCCGCGGGCACCTGCACGATCGGATAACCCGGCGCCGCCGCCAAACCCGACGTGCCGAAAATGAAATGATCGCCAAAGACAAGATCGGTCGCCCACGCGGGGTTGTCGGTCGCGCTAACCACCGCATCGAGATTAAAGTCGTGCAACGCTTTGTCGATCCCATTGACACCGGCGAGCCGATCGATTTCCAGTGCCTGATTATAGGTCAGGCCGCCGAACACCGGCTGCGGATCATTCGGTCCGGGAGCAAGCGAAGCGGCGAGCTCGAAAATATCCTGATTGAAAAAAGGCATTTCGGCGCCCGCATGCGCATTGTTGAACGCAATCGCATCGGCAAGCGTGCCATGCGCGACCGGAACGCCGATACGAGTAGCGAAATAGGCCTGCACGTCGTTTCTAAATTCAAACAGCAACACGAGGAACTCGCCGTCGGCCGATGGAAACGTAAATCCCGCGGCATCGAGATCGATCACGATGGCGCCTGCGTCCGTGAGCGCTTGAAACGCAGCTTCAATCGCATCGATGACTGCCTGTGGCGTCGTCACGTTGGTGAAACCGCTCAGTCCTGCGCGTGTGACGCCGATACGCGCGCCCTTCAGACCGTCTCGATTCAAAAAATTCGTGTAGTCGGCCGGAATATTCGTGGGGCGATTAAAGCGCCCTTGCCAACCGAGCGGCACGCCTCCCGTTGCGGGATCGCGACCGTCGAATGTACGGCTTTGCACCGCGCTAAGCGCCGCGGCGGCATCGGCCACCGTTCGTCCATGCGGACCGAACGTATCTTGAGTGTGTGAGATCGGTACGATGCCGGCGCGGCTGGTGAGTCCAACCGTCGGCTTAATTCCTACCACACCATTCGCGTTCGCGGGACAAACGATACTGCCGTCGGTTTCCGTTCCAAATGAAACTGCCGCAAAATTTGCGGACGCTGCGGCACCCGAGCCCGAGCTCGACCCGCATGGGTTACGGCTGATCCCGTACGGATTATTCGTTTGTCCGCCGCGACCGGACCAGCCACTAATCGACTCAAACGATCGGAAGTTGGCCCATTCCGATAAGTTTGTTTTGCCGAGAATCACCGCACCCGCCGCGCGCAAATTCGCCGCGACCGTGGAATCGCGAAGCGCCGGCACGCCAACCAACGCAAATGAACCCGCAGTAGTCTGCATCTTATCGCCTGTGTCGACATTGTCTTTCAGGAGTACCGGGATTCCGTGCAATGGTCCTAATACGGTGCCGCGCCTGCGCAGCGCGTCCGCATTGCGCGCCAATGCGAGCGCGTCGGGATTCAATTCGATGACGGAATTCACGCCGGGACCGCCTTGGTCCAATGCAACGATGCGAGCGATATATTCCTTGGTGAGTTCCTCCGACGACAACCGGCCCGCCGCCATCTCGGTCTGAAGCTGTGCGATGGTGGCTTCATTGTGAACCCTGGGAACATCGTCTCGATCGTCATGCGATTTTCGATCGTCGCCTGTGGCGGCCCAAAGCAATGCCGGCGGCACGAGTAGAAACGCAACGACAAGAGTCTGGAATTTCGAGAATGACATATCTTCCTCCTGATGACTGAGGTGATAAAAAGTATCGTGAGGTAGGGAGAGAAGCCCGGCGGAAAACCGGCCGGTCGGATACGTTCGCGAAATTATTCTCGACGTGCGGCCAAGTCAATCGACATATTTTCGATTTTATTTGCCAATTTACCGCGGAATTGTCGCTCTTTTTATGCGCGCCGCAATCACTGCAACGCTCACGTTGATCGGTGGCAACCATCGTACAAGCCACAATCCGGCGCACCCGAACGAAGCTTCGAGCATCCGGATCGATCTGACCGAATCGACAGTTTTCTTAGATACGCGAAAACCGGCGGGGGATTCATTCAAGTCCACGACACCGTGGCCGATAAGTCGACTGTATCGGTGCGTCGCACACCGGCAAACCGTGCCCATTTCATTCCTATCAATACTCAGCGTCCTCCGGCCATCTCTTAATGCAGACTCCCCACTCGAAACTGTCCATACAGCTGATGCTGAGAATCGGCACCAGCATCCTCATGCTCGCCGCCATTTGGCTGACCGCGCTGATCAACAGCGCGGGCGGAGTGCGAGGATGGATCGGACTGGCCGGCGTCGCTGCAGTAGCGCTCGCGGTGTGGGCATTGTGGTCGACAGTGCGCCAGCTCCAAGGAGCCTTTCACAAACCGATTGCCGCGGTTTCGCACGTACTCTCCGGCGATCTTACGCAAGAAGTGAAAGTCGACGCGGGCGAACAGAGCGAACTCCTGCTTGCCATGCAGACGTTGCGCACTTACCTCTTCAAGCTCGTCTTCGACATGCGGACTCGCACGACCACGGTGGCGAGCACTTCCGCGCAAATGGGCCGCGACAACGAGGCATTGCGCGTTCGTACCGAGCTGCAACTCACTTCGTTGCAGCAAATCACCGCGGCGATGGCGCGACTCAACACCATTGTGCAGCAAAATTCGGATCAGGCGAAGCGCGCCGACGAACTGGTCACGTCCGCTTCGCATCACGCCCGCCAGGGCGGCACGGCGATGAGCGAAGTCGTGACCACGATGGGATCGATTCGCGAAAGCTCGCGCAAGATTGTCGACATCATCGCGCTCATCGATAGCATCGCCTTTCAGACCAATATCCTCGCACTCAACGCAGCGGTGGAAGCGGCTCGCGCCGGCGAGCACGGCCGCGGTTTCGCTGTCGTTGCAAGCGAAGTGCGAACCTTGGCAAAGCGCTCCGCCACCGCCGCCAAAGAAATTAAGGGACTGATTCAAAGTTCGGTGCAAACGGTGAGCACCGGCAGTAAGTTGGTGGACGGCGCCGGCACGACGATGTCCGAGATCGTCGCGTCCGTGGAAGCGCTGACCAGCATCGTTCGCAGCATCACCGACGCGAGCAACGAACAACGCAGCAGCATCGGCGAAGTGAACGGCACGCTGACGGAAGTCACCCGCATCAACAAGGCCAATGCCAAGATGTTCCACGACGTTATCAAGGCTTCCACATCGCTCAGCGAACAGTCCGCCACGCTTTTCAAGGTTCTGTCCGGGTTCAACGTCGGGGTTCGCGACAACG
>Ga0209488_10003499_pt1 | contig 12599 bp, 16 predicted proteins | sample Rivendell_Oct201_8_FD_188349 | JGI IMG/M metagenome (GOLD analysis project Ga0209488, IMG submission 188349) | Vadose zone soil microbial communities from the Eel River Critical Zone Observatory, Northern California, USA -... | ecosystem: Environmental > Terrestrial > Soil > Vadose zone >...
TTCAGGGATTAAAGACGTTGTATGCTTGTGCAAATTCTACCCTTCTTCGGCAATCAGTGTTATTGTTTATGTGCACTATCTTCGACGACTACCCGGTCATTAACCACCTTTCATCAGCCCTGCTTTTTTCCTTTCCTCGGCGATCTCGCACTCGCATAGCCAGAGCGCTCTACTTCTATGTTGGACAGCCCTCTGTTTCCCGGGGCTGCTTTCGACTATATATTTAGGCTCGTATAGTTTCGATTACTCTAGTTACTTCTTCCTCCCTGCTCGACGCACATCACACTTACTCTCCGTGCGTACTGCAGCCCCCCTTTCATCTTCTACGCATCATCTGGCCTTGTTTCCCCATCCGCGCAGGTGTCTCCCTGCTTCATGCCCTCATGACATATATATACCCCAACTCGCTTGCTACGTCGGTTGCAAGCGCCATACCTTCGTTAAATTTGCATTGTTCATTACGTGCGCACACCTCCCCTTTACCTCCCACTCTTCCTCCTCTCGCTCTCGCCCCTTAACGCCGCGCGGTTTTACCTTCGCCGAGACCTTTGCACTGCTCTTGGGCTTGGCATGCCACGAGCTTATGCAGTCAGAGCCCAACGGTGATGCCCGATCCCTACTTTTCCAACTGCGCGATTTTTTTGGGAAGGACCGGGCAGAGCTGACTGGCTTGATCGCCGCGCGTGAGTGTGCGATTGTCTCACCTTGACAAATCGAGCTAGAAGCGCCCCTTGTTTCATTCATTTTTCTCCGCGGGCGGGGCCCCGCCATGTGTCGCAGGTGTAGCCGCTGTTAATATTTACAAAATGCAACCCCCGTTCTCTGGGATGTGGACGGGTACGTCTTTGGACGCCGTTTTCTCGATCAGCGTTTCGGTTTTATAGATTTTTGATCTGAATGCCCAGGCCTCGGGCTGTTATCTCCTGCCCTTCTTTCTGTCGCAGTTTTTTTTTATATAATTATTCGCCTTGAACCTCTATGCCTTACATTTCAACCCCACTTTCCTTTTTCTTTTTTTTATTCCTTTCCGTTTTCTGTTCAACATGCATATTTTATCTCTCAGATTCACGTGATGGAACCTTTCGACCTCTTTTTTTTTCTTCTGCTCCTGCGTGGCTACGACGGAACAGTGTGTATTTTGGCGGATATATGTTCATGATCATGACCATTCCACCGATTAATGTCCGAGGCGTCTTCGGTGTCATAAAACGTCCGGTAATCGATTGCCGTTTGTTATTATTTACAAGAAGGACAAGGAGGTACCTTTCTCCCACGGCGATCTGAGAGGGAAAAAATTTACGATATATAGATGACTTTCACGGTTGGTGTATGAGGTCGAGTCACACGTAGAAACTTCGCCGCATAAGGTGTGTCTATAACGTTAGCATGCACGATTACATCAGGTCGGCGTAAGGGGAAAAAAAAACAAAGAGCACAATAAAGAGTGTAAATGGTACATGCAAGCCTGCGTATGTTATGTGCAGGGGGGATGTTGTTGTTTATTGCTTCCAACCAAATTATGATGGAACGTGGCGTCCATCAAGGCGCACGCCCGCGGGGAAGTGAAGTGGAAAAGAAGCGAGGAAGGAGAAAGGGACGGTGCAGGGACGCTATTATGTCCGTCTTGTCGCGAGCTGCCGCATTAACAATTCATATCTGCGGGGGATGGGAATAAATGAGACAAACGAAGGGTTGGGCGAACGGCCAAATATATATATATATTACGCACGTCAGCATCGTCACGGCGCTGTTGGGCACCGTGCGGATGAGGTTAACCGAGAGGCCCTTGTAGAGACCGCGCCAGCCCTCAAAGTGGATGATCTTCCTCGTGGTGCGGATGACGCCCGATCGCTTGCGCGGCGCGCCCGTGGGGAGCAGGAGCTGGCGCTGCGTCTGCAGGCGCGTCCGCACCACCTCGTGCGGATACGTCGCCACCGATGCTGTCATCTTTGCCACCGCGGAGCAAAAAAGAATGGAAAAGGCCGACTGCGGCCTGTCGGGGCTATGCCGTTCTGTTTGGTACGTAAGGATCTCGTCCTCACGGCGAGGTGAACGGGCTGCTTACGCGCGACGATCTTTAGTTGCTCGTAGAGCGGGAATTGCACCGCGACGTGAGCGATGCCTAGGAGGGCGGGTAATAGACCGCGATAAAATGCGCGGATGCCTTCGCTGCGGTAAATCGTGATGGCGGCGTCTAAGGTGTGACGATATCTCGTCTCGTCACGTGATTGTGTCTAACAAAACGTATTCGAGGGCCATGTGTGTGAAGGGACGGCGAGATAGCGGCGCACGTACCATGAAGCGTGTTTTAATAACCCAGAGTGGATTAGTACATATGGTGCTGGTGGCGCCGGCAGCCATGGCGGATAAGATGTGAAGCGACCACGGGTGTTCGCGCACGATCGGCTGATAGCCCTTCGCGGATGGTGCAGGATAGAGCCGTTCTGACGACTTTGCGACTGGCGGGTCGATGCCCAGGGGCAGCTCGCCGAAGAGTGTCTTGATTCCGTCGTACACGGAAAAGTAGATTGCCCATGTGGGAAGGTAGCCGAGAATAGTCGGGCCGAGACCGCGGTAGAGCCCTCGAAAGCCATCGTGCTGGATGATGTTGCGAAAAGTTCCTGTTAGAATGTGCCCCGCGTGCAAGACATTATTATTTTTTACGGAAAAGGATGCAAGTCGGCAGAAGGCGGAGATGATACATCTGAATTAGGACTAGGACGGCAGGATAAAATGATGGACCACGGGGGTTACAAACCGGATATGCCAAGATAATCTGCCTGGCCAAATGTCGCTCGCTGCGCCTGGAGCTTTGTCTTGACAACGTCGAGGGGACAGGTCGCGATGCTTGCGACGAAGCCACCGCCTGCGCCAGCTGCGAGGAGCCCATCGATGAGCGATTAAAGGGTGTGCGGTGACGACCAGTGTGAGCGGACCTATGACGCTGTCAGCGGACCAGTTCTGTCGCTTTGATGGCATGGCTCTCCCCCGCGAAGGCGGCGACAACGTCGTTGTGGGTCAGATCAGTAAAGAAGTTCTTGGTGAGGAAGAGCCTGCGACACCAGAGCTGAGTTGTCACCACCTCTCTGCAGAGCAGAGCAGTGGGCAAATTCGGCCGCATCAGGCCCGTGGGGCCGATCTCCCCTAATCACGTGTTCGCCTCCATTTTCGCCCGAGGCCGAAAGGTGACGTTTAAGTTCAACGCTGGCCTGCAGGGGGTGTCGCTGTGCCGTGCCATCATTGGATACTATACTCCCCAGAGTGGACTCGGAAACGAGCGATTGCAGTAAACGCTTGCACTATGCCCATTGTGCGAGACAGCAAGACATCAAAACGAGGCTCAATTACCGGGTGATAGCTCGGACCACCAACGACACCATCAGCACCTCTCGCACGTCACTTGATTGCATCTTTAAGATATGGCATAGCGTCTGCCTTAATCTTCCATCGCACGCTGCGCGTTAAGTCGAACCTTCCACGCATGTCACTCAGCACTCCGCATTCATCTCCATCACGTGTCACCCCCCTTGCGCCCTGACTAATGGCCTAGCTATCAAGATCAGGTTGGATCCCACTCAACTTGCTCTGATACATCCACTCCATCTTTTCTACCATGGTGAAAGCGATTGTTAACGGAACCGTCGTGGCCGAGTCTTCTGATACGGCATTCGTTGAGAACAACTACTACTTCCCTCGGGAAGCAATCAAACTGGCCGGAGACGACTTTTTCATCTCCGAAAAGACGTAAGATAGCGAGCGCGCAGCAGCATGTTAATGTGCCATATTCTCGATACTGATTTCCTTTCATCAGCTACACTTGTCCCTATAAAGGGTATGTGATCTTTTCCTTTTCTATGGCATTGTTACCCATGACTTTTCAAGGAATGCAGCATATTACACTGCAAAAGTCAATGGAACGGTTGTGAAGGATATTGCTTGGTTAGCTCCTTCTGCGTGTGTGATTATACCCCAAATTTCTTACCATTCGATCTCAGGGTTTATCCTGAGCCTACCTCCAAATTCGAGATCAAAGGCAAATACGCATTTGATAAAGTAAATCCACAGATCTTGCATGATTCGAGTTTATTGAACCTACCTTAGGCTCAAGTACAAATCGACACGTCTGACTCCGGAAACAAATTGTAGGTATTATTGCAACAGTGTACGAGTATGCAGGTCTCCTTGTAAGTAAATAAACCGTCCATGTACTACGTTACGTATGTACTTTACGGCCATGGCTGTGTGTGGTATTTGATTGAATTGCTTGTACAATTTAAGGCTTGATTTTAAGATTGGTTCTCGTTGCTATTATCTGTTATCTGGTTATGATGTTACCTGATCAAAGAGAAACCAGGGAGATGTGTAAGTCAGGGACTACTACCATCATCATCTACCAACATGCCAGGCAATCTACAATTCGTCTCAATTGCCGCTGATGATACTGCTGCCGCCCCTGGTGGACACCTCACTTGTTAGGGGTTCCGGACTCGGGCTGTAGGGAGCATTTCTTCTCGCAGTCCCGTGTTACGGTAATGGCCAATCCCGTCTCGTGCTTCCAGGATAGTTAATACAGTTGGGGCTGTCATTAAATATATTCTATGTCATTTCTATTACCACTGAGCATGGGATTTTGATGCTGATGGGGTCAAGCGGCGTCCGCGTGGCTTGTTTTTGTTTCAGCGCATCAGCATCAGCGAGGCCTTCTCACGGGCTTCCTTGTCCTTTAAGCTTTAGGGGGGCATAACCCCAAGGGTAACCGCTTGGTAACCTTTGGTATTCGGCTCGGCTCAACCATCATCTTTTTGGTGGTGGTAGCCTTCGGTTCGTTGCACTGCTGCGCAATTAAAAAGCAAGTGGGCACTGGTAAGTTACCACTTGTCTTCGCTTGGCATCCCTGGTGGGAGTTCAAGTTCAAGTTGAGTCCCGGCGCCCACTGGCAGGCTTCCAGCGCTGGCGGATCACCGGAAGCACGAAGGCACAAGTAACTAACTACCACTCAAATCCAAACTTGTCAGAATTATGTTGTCACTCCGGTATTCAGTTTGACAGAGGCGTTGTCTCAGCCAGCCGAAGAAGTAAAAAATAAATAACATAATCATCGAACCCGACCCCCAATTGAACACTGGCAGATTCCGAAGCGAAACAACTGTCGTGCCATCACGGCGTCTCCGGGTCGCGATCGAGCGCACCAAACGCGGTCTTACTGATGTATTTGTTCCTAGCTCGGTACTGTACCCGCGCACTTCTTTAGTTGACGCTTGCACGTCGTGAACTTCTATCCGAGTCTCCGGGGACAAACATGACAGCAAGTCCAACAGAACAATCACGAGAGACGGTTAGGATACAGGTTCTTCCGGACAGTCTAGGTCGTCATCGCCCTGTACTGTATGACCCGTCGCTAAACAGGTCCTAGCTCGAGAAGGTTTTTCTGCTTGGAAAGTTTCCACGCTTGGGTGGGAGTGACTGATGAATGGAAAGTGAAGTAAGACGTACGAGTATGGCACGTCAGGTGCCAATCGACGTAGCGCTCCGTCCTGTGACCAGTCGGAATGTCATCGGCAAGGCCCCGTAAACGTCTCATCCGGCAGTCAGCCTGCTGGCACGACGCTCCGGAGAGCTATGCGCGATTCGCCGGTCTCGCTTCGTTCATGGGCACTTGACCCTGCTCGCCTTCAGACCGCGCTCGGGCCCATAATTGACATTCTGGAACAACGTATTCATCATCCGTCGTTGCGTATCACAAAGTAAGACAATGTAGTTCCGTGTTGCGACCAACCACGCATTTGGGGAAGCCACAGAGGGGCCCAGATCGTTTAGGTCATGGGGCAGAGAACATTCTGCCAGTAGGTTGAGAATATTGGGGAATGCCCTTGCCAAAAGTATTGGATTCCACTGACATCTCAGCGTGGATCGCTTCTGCGGTAGTGTCACGATTCATGAGAGTGCGGTAGTGCGCCGAAAATGCATAGTGAATGGGACGGTGAGTACAGGAGATACTACAGAGAAAAAAACCAAAGGGATAATGACGATGTTATGGAGGATTTGAAGGCGCTGCTCCAACTGCTTTGGGCATTTTCTTGTCTCCCCTCGAGAGTTGCTCCAGGTCTGCTTGCTTGAAGTAATGAGGAGCGACTGGAAGAACCGAATAGCATCAGTCGGGTTCAAGTAATAGATCTCTGCCTGAAAGGCGTACCTTCTAGCAACCATGTCGGCTTGATTTCCATCACCTGACGGAGGTACGACTTGGAAGTCAGGACAAGTTCGTAATACAATACGGTCTTCACTGGTGGCTGATGCTGGAACAAACTCGATGACGGGTGTATATATACTGTTTGGTTTGTTTTGAGTGTTCGATACGAGTCCCCACTTTTCTGCAGCTGTGCCGTATTGTAGAAGTAGCCGGCGGTGAGGGCCTTTTGTATCGGTGTAATGTCGTTGGAATTGGGATTGCTCTGGACGACAACCTCAACACGTTCACAAAGGCCTGCGAGTTGATCCCGAATGTCGCGTGCACGACATAAGCTCTTGTACTGTAAGAACTGCTCGTAACAGAACTGCTGCGAGTAGTTGGTATCGGCCCACTGTTCCCAGACGTTGAGCAGCGTAAAATGATCCCCGCCTGCTCGAACGAAGTTTTGCCGGGCCTGGTCTGCGTGTAACTTCTTATCCTTCGGACGGTAGAAGAGGGAGGAGGACTCTGATAGCATGGAGATAATGGTGAGGATCTCGTCCGTGCACGAGTATTCCTCGCTCGCGATGATCGCTTTAGACAACATCGGGTCAACCGGAAACTCAGCCATGCGTCGTCCTAGCTTTGTGAGCTCGCCGCGATCATTAAGCGCACCGAGAGCGTAGAGTAGCTCGAGCGCACGCATGAGCGTCTCTCCAGGCGGGGGATCCATGAACTCGAAACCGATGAGGTCGTTGATGCCGAGAGATTTGAGTACCAATACAACCATGCCCAGGTTCGTGCGCTGAATCTCTGGGACCGTATTTGCCTCCAGCTCGTTGTTATAAGCCCATTTGGTGTATAGGCGGAATGCTTTCCCGGGGCCTACACGACCAGCTCTGCCAGCACGTTGGTTTGCAGAAGCACGAGAACACTACGAGACAGCTTAGCACACAAAAATTACATCACTTGAAGTACATGACTTACCGGGACAACGACGAGGCTGGACATGCCTGTTCTCGGATTGTATGAGTTCTGCTTGACGAAACCCGGATCAATGACAAATACAACGCCATCGATTGTGATGGATGTCTCCGCGATATTCGTCGCGAGTACGACTTTTCGTGCGCCTTCGGGTGTCGGTTCGAATATCTTGGCTTGCATGTCACTTGGCAGGTTGGCGTAAATGGGACAGATAATCAGTTCCGCTACTTTGTTGCCTAACGCCCTTGCGGTTTCTGTTAGGTTCTCCTGTGCCGCTTCGATCTCATCTTGTCCCTAAAGAAATACACGGTAAGCCGAAGCGATAGCTGCTCGATGAAAATAAACGTACGGTTAAAAATACGAGGATGTCACCTTTAGGCTGCGTCGTGTGAATCTGGAAAACGGTGGTAATTGCGGCGTGCAGATAGTTAGCTTCGGGTTGGGGCGTATAATGAATATCGACGGGATAGCGGCGACCAGGAACTGTCAAACCAATAGTGAGTGCCTAGGAGCGCTCTGGGCGCGATCATGATCTCACCATAGAAGATAGGAGCTTCGTCGAAATACTCGCTGAACTTCTCTGCATCCATCGTTGCACTAGAAATGAGGAGCTTCAGTTCAGGTCTGAAGCGTGCGATATCCTAAATTTGGCGTCAAAAGATATACCGCAAAGAACAAGGAGTGCAGGGCACACCTTAACCAATGCAAAGAGAATATCTGTGCTCAGTGTCCGCTCATGGGCTTCATCAATGATGAGCGCAGAGTAACCGGCCAAGTCGGGCTCTGTCAAGAACTCCCGCAAGAGCATGCCATCAGTCATGTATTTGAGGACAGTTTTATCGCTTGTTGCGTCTTCAAATCGGATCGAATAGCCGACCTCGTACCCAACCTTGGTGCCCATTTCCTCCGCAACACGGGCAGCAACAGACATTGCGGCTACACGACGAGGCTGTGTACAGCCCACCTTCATGCCACCAGCAGTGTAACCTGCTTCGTGCAAGTATTGAGGAAGCTGTGTCGTCTTGCCTGAACCAGTCTCAGCAACAACGATAAGAACTTGGTGCTCGTCAATCGCTTGCAGGATTTCATCTCGGAATTGGTAAATGGGTAGGGATTTGCGGGTCTCATCAATGGATTTAGCTTTGTATTGAAAGAAAAGAACATGAGTGGATTATGATATCCTCATAGAAGGAGAGTCACTCACCGCGGGCCTCAGCCGCTTCAATCTGCTCTTGAAGTAGTTTATCCTTTGCGCTCAAGTGACCTTCACCGGCCAATGTGCGGTCCATGACAAACTTGATCGTCTGGCTTTCATCGAAAACATATTCGTATTCGTCCACGAGTTCAGGCTTGTCCAGAGCCCCGGTTTTGAAGGTGCTATGCTTAGTCTGACTCGCCTCCCACTGATCAACATCAGTAACAAACTGGTCGTCCTTGGGCTTTGCTTCCTCGTACCGCTGATATAGCACGTTCTCTTTGCGCTTCTTGTCGATCTTGCCTTGCTCGGTGATATAGTCCTCAGGGAGCATGTATCCATCCCACTTGTCATCGATTTTGAGGCGCTCTTCAACGAGCCTAAGGACTTCTTTCTTGCGCTCGAGCTCGCGTTGCTCGCGCTTAGAGATACGCATTCCACGGAAGAGGCCCTCGTCATCCGCGATTTCTTGCCGAAGAAGTTCGACTTGCTGGAGCTCGCGTTTCGTGAGATACTCCTGACGAGAGTGCTCGCGCAGCGAAGGCATAGCAAGGGTACGCGCAACTGAGTCGTCAGCGAGCTGTCGCCTTTGAGCAGCCTCAGCTGCGGCACCTGAAGCCTTGGACGAACGATCTTCGACAACCTTTTTGGTCTTGTCTTTATCGCGTCGCCGGACACGCTCAGAGAATTCGTCTCGTTCTCGCAGGTCCTGCTCGCGTTGGCGTTCGCGCCGCTCCCCTTCATCCTCCAGGAGTTCCTCGTCTATCTCCTCGGGCGTTGGAGGTCTCTCGACTTCCTCACCCGCTTTCCAGCGTTTCCGGGCCTTGTCCTCCTCGTCACTCTCCCACTCCCGCGCGTCCGATTCCCGTTTCCGGGTATGCCTCTCTCGTTCGCGCTTGTCCCTCCCGGAGCTTTTTGACTTGTCTTTCTTCGGCTCGGCGAGACTGCTGGATGTGGGGTCGTCATCCATGACAAAAGAGAACTGCTGTTTACGCAGGGCTTTTGAATCCTTCTCTGCCTGCTTTCGAACAGCGTCATCATGGTTTCCGTGCTTGCGCTTCCGGGGTGCTTGCCGGTGAACTTCGCTTAGGAACGCATGAGCTGCGGGGGTATCTGGAAGACCAGCGGCATGAAGCGATGAGAAGAGAGCATCCGTCGTTTTCGAAGAAGATGCTGAGGGTGCTCGTGAGATTGTGGTTTTGATATAGTATGGAATACTGCTCACCTGACGCAATCACGAAGTCAACGATGCTTTTATTCGAAAGGCCAAAGAACTTCAAAAAAGGAATGAGTTATTATGATATACGCAAAGAGTTATATGCACATACCTGAAGAGCATTGTCTGAGATGTACCGTTCGAGTTCTGAAGGCATGCAGATTGACGAGGCCAAGTTCTGAGTCGATTCAGGCTTGAAGTCGAGCCGTGATGGACACGTGACTGAGGCGACACAATGACGGCCCGATACAGTGGGCCAAATGCACACGATGGACGGTCACAAGGAACCCAAACATAAATCAAAGAAACGCGACCGTCATGGAGACCCAGATGACAAGCGAAAACACAAGAAGCGTAAGGAGAAGGAGGCCGTCATTCGTGTGGTCGATGATGACCTCAACGAAGACATGTGGGTGGAGAAGAACATTGACATGGACGGAGAGAAGGCAAGAAAGGTTCACATCTTTAAAATAAGTTTTGTCTAATGGACATTCCAAAGCCACTTGCCACTGACATACCTACTGCCGAGAGCCTCAAGTTGACCTCGCGTGCCCAGTCCAAACCTGACGACCCGTCTCCCCCGAAGCCTGTTGTGGCCGAGTCCTCACTTAAACGAGACGACTGGATGCTCGAACCTTCAACGTCTTCCGTTGCATCACCGGAGGTATCTCGCCTCCAAGTCGAAGCCGGAGACGAGTCTCTCACGGATGGCTATGGCGAACCCTCAACCAGCTCTAGAACTCTCGGAGGTGGAATCGACTTTTTCTCAAATCTTGGAAAAGAGAAGGAAAGAAAACCAAAGCCAGACTTACCCAACCCAGACAAGGTAAGTTTTCAGTCGTACGTCCTCTTCTTGGCCCGAATTTGTTCTTCTAGCTACATGTCAGCTCGAAAGAGCTGAACACTCAACTCAAAGAAGGGAAATCACTGAGCGAATACTCTGAGGCACCAGCTGCAAAATCTGTCACGCCAGGCGGTCCAGGTTCACAATGGCGCATGATGCGTCTCCGCCGGGTTTACGAGACTGCACAAGAGGAGAACAGACCCATCGAGGAGGTTGCCGTTGAGCGCTTTGGCTCACTCGAAGCATTCGAGCAGGCTCGAGAAGAACGACGCGTCCTCGACGGACGCGAGGGTAAGCGCGTCGAGCGCGGTCGGGAAGTAATAAAAGGGAAACGGCGCGCGGACGCAGACTATCCGAAGGCTGGCGAGAAGGGCTTCATGTTCAACGACCTTGGAGGAAGTGGTGGATCATCCCGCAGTTCGAGCTTCCGGCGACCCGGCGGGCCAGGGGAGAGCGCACTCTCCACCCCTTCTCCACAGACGGGGGCACCATCTGCTGCGCGTCCCCGATTCGATTCGCTGCGCCTGTCCTCGCAAACAGGGACTCCGGGCCAGCAAGCGCGCACTCCGATACCGTCGGTCATGACGCCCCAGCTAGGGGACAAGCGTTCGCTATCCCCTTCGTCGCTTAACAGATTACAAGCAAAAGTTCTGCGCGCCAAGCTGACCGGCGGTCCAGACGCAGAGAAGTTGGAGAAGGAGTACGAAGAGGAGATGCGGCGTGCAAATGGCATCAGTACGGACGACGATGGCGTTCAGACGCGGACACGCGTGGAAGTATTGCCTACGCTCGATGCCCGCGGGAGACTTTATGACGTTGGACAAGGGAAAGACGACGGAAAGGTACTCCCTGGGAATAGAAAGAAGAAAGAGAAGGTGCGTGCTTCGAGGGTGTGATCGAGCAGAAGGTTTCTGACGGTCTACTTCAGGTGGAGACTCGCGATCCGAAGACTGGGGAGATTATCAGGTACAATGCCGACGATGACACCACCACTTTGGGAGAATTGCTACGTCAGGAGAAGTTCGGTGCTGGAATAGCTGACCAGAAGAATCTCGATATGCAATTTGCGCAGTCTATCATGACAGATGGCGGATTCGTGGTGAGTCCTGCGTGTGTAAGCTCTATTCACCATTTCAAATGCCATCATAATGCTAGAATGATCTTGATTACATGGATGACAATGCCGAGAGGCTAGGTAGACAAAAGATGCGTACAGATGCCATGAAGCGCCAGTTCGCAATACAAGGTACGCAGAATGACTTTTATTCCTTCGAAGCGACCTAACCTGAATATTAGACTACAAGCGCACGCAGAAGGCATTAGCATCATGTCCCTATTGTTATGGCGAAGACGATTCTCTTCCCAAGGCCCCAATGGTTGCCCTAGGTACAAGAGTGTACCTCTCTTGCACAACCCATGACGAGCTGGTTCCGGGACATTGCTTAATTGTGCCAATACAACATCACTTGACTGTGCTCGAGGGTGATGATGATGTCTGGGATGAAATCCGGGTATGGGCTCGATTATCTGAGATACGCAGACAACATTCATGATTATTGCAGAATTTTATGAAGAGCCTGATGCAGATGTACTCTGAAGACGACAAAGGAGTTGCCTTCTACGAGACTGTCATCACATTGAAGTGGCAGAAGCATAGCGTTATAGAATGCGTCCCTGTTCCATGGGAACAGTTCGACGTCCTCCCCGGCTACTTCAAGGTGCGTAATCAAACAAGGTCTTACCTGCTTTATTTGCTCATAATTCATGCAGGAATCTATTTTAATGAGCGAAGCGGAATGGTCACAGCACAAAAAACTGATCGACTTTTCCACCCGCCCCGGTGGATTCCGACGGATGATGGTTCCCAACCTACCATACTTCATGGTCCAATTCGATCACAAGGGTGAGAAGGGGTATGGTCATGTGATCGAGGGCAGCGGAGACGCCATTGGAGACGAGGAAGGATTGGACGAGGGCGAGAAAGGCGGCGGTGATTTTCCAAGGTGCGCCTTGTATTTTCCATCCCCGAAACTTTTGTACTGACCTGTGACAGATACTTCGCCGGAGAGATCATTGGAAACCTCTTGGAGTTGGAGCCCAGACGATGGCGACGTCCTCGACGAGTGGACTTTGGACGAAATAAAGAAAGGGTGGCTAACTTCAAGAAACGATTCGATCGGCTTGACTGGAC
>Ga0209488_10003501_pt1 | contig 12596 bp, 11 predicted proteins | sample Rivendell_Oct201_8_FD_188349 | JGI IMG/M metagenome (GOLD analysis project Ga0209488, IMG submission 188349) | Vadose zone soil microbial communities from the Eel River Critical Zone Observatory, Northern California, USA -... | ecosystem: Environmental > Terrestrial > Soil > Vadose zone >...
TATAAAGTATCGTTCTGAAAGCCCCACATGAAGCCCCTATCACCGATCGCAGACTCGTCGATAGATTGAAACCGTCTGATTGCCGAGCGCCACCAGCCGACACGTTTTTCAACCAAAACAACAGCCGGAAAGAGCCGATAACGGAGACCGACATTACACCACCAACAGATGGATCGGAGTCATATAGCGTTATAGAGACATAGAGAATATGCACACAATACAGTAGTAGTAGCAGTAGAAGACAACACAGGGGATCACCAATGATATAGGTAGGCTATTATTGATCTATCGTTCCTCCGGGGAACAACCCGTTTTGAGGGGGATCGTCGTCTCAACGACGAAGAATGGAAGAACAGGGGGGAACATACGACGCGCGCTTTGCGTAACCCACAATTAAGCAGCTGCTGCAGCCGCTCCCACTCCTGTCGCCTCGCGGCAGACAAACGGAGGATTCGTAGGTCTGTGGAAAAACGATGGTCGTTCACCCTGCCCTGCCCGCTCCCGCTCCAGGTGAGAAAGTGCTTCCAAAATGGTCCAAGCAGCCCAGCCGCCTCGCGTCGCATGACGAGCTACCCTCCCGTGGTCTCTCTCCGCGTCCATTTCTGGGCGGCTTCCGCACACACCACCTGGGTGCGCACGGCGGAAAAGTGGCGACGAGCGCGGCTCGAAGGGGATGGAGACCTGCCTTCCCCGCACGCCACTCACTTTACGACGACCGAGGCGGTGCTCTTGCTAGCCGCTATGTCTGTCCATCCCGGTGCTCAACTGGCAGGGAGTGTGGCGAAGTGTGCTCAGGCACGAAGCTTGGCATCCCCACGGGGGGCCATCGTCGCACCGGCTGCTGTAACTGATCGCGGCTTCGGTTGCCACCCTTCCACCTTGGAGAGCATCTTGCTGATCAATGGGACTGCAGCGTTCTGCGTTTGCTGAGATTGTGTGCGTACTCGTACGGCTCCGGCCTCCTTCTGCGCGAGCTCCCTTTCCTTCCTAGTCCGCGCTTCCAAGGCGAGGACCTGCTGCTCACGTTGCTCTGCCATGCGTATGCGTCGCGTGGCCTCTTCGTCCTTCCGCCTCGCGTCTTGTTCACGGCGGGCCGCGGCCTCTTCACGTCGGCGAGCCTCCTCCGCAGAACGGCGAGCGGTAGCCTCTTTCTTCTTGATCTCGTCCTCCCGTTTCTGCACAGCTGCCCAGTGTTCCTCATAGCGCTGATCCGAATTGTCGGTGAATGAAGAACTCGAGGACGATGGGTCAAATACGCTGGAAACGGAAGAGACAGAACTCGAGGTTGAGGAAACCGAAGGTGGGAGTCGTGGGGATGCACGTTGGATGATAGAGTCGCGGCGGGCTGAAGGAAATGGGCGAGACGAGGGAGATGAAGAGGGGGCGAACGAGGTACCCGAGACCGAGCGAGCTGAGATGGAAGCAGATGGGCCGCCATTCCGCGAGCGGTTGCGCTGGATCGGGATGGGAATGGGCTGCGATGGCCACACGACACTCGGATGTGACTGGGACTGTGCCTGGATTGGGGTTGGGGTTTGGAGGGGAGGAGGAGCCGCTGCTGCTTGAGAGGGCTGCTGGGGGGCATCTCTGCGCATGTTGTCGCGTATGATGCTCTCCATGATGTTGTGCTGGTCGGCGATGAGGGCGGCCTTTCCATCATAATTAGCTAGCAATCGGCGTTCGCGCTCGGCCTCGACCCTGCGCTGAAACTCTGCGCGTGCCTGGGCTTTGATGTCAGCCATGCTCTCGTCATAGACCCGAATGATAGCCGCCCGTTCCTCTGCAGTGGTCGCAGCAGTGAGTGCGGCGTCCTTTGCGGCCTTGACATCGTCGACGAGGCTCAGATTGAACTCTGCTTCGACGTCGTCTTTGAGGGCATCGATCCATAGTTCTGGGCCAGGACGAGGTGGTGGTGGCATCAGTGGCTGAGGTTGGGGCGTGGGAAAGGGGAGAGAGACTGTGGGGGACTGGGATTTGTGAAGTGATGGGGCCCGAGACCTGGAGGCCAGTGGGGGAACGTGAGATGGTGTGCGTTCATAGACGAGAGGGGCAACTGGACGTTGCTGGACCAGCCTGGGTGCGTGAGCGAACATGTTCTTTGAGGGACGAGGTGAGGTGGATGAAAAAAAAGTGATGAAGAGACCAAGTCCGACCGATAAGGGAGAGAGAGAGCGTGAAGGGTGCTGCGCAGGCCAGAGGAGGGAAAAGGCGGGGCAACACGGGCAAGGATAGGGGAATCGGTGGACGGGGGATACAGAGGAGGTATAAGTATCAAAGAAAGGATGACGAGTGGGCCCAACTCGGGTTATATCGAGCCGTTCGCCTCATGGCCGACACGAGTTCCGCAACTCCCCCCCTCCCACCTCATCGTACCTCACTCCCACAATAACTCTACCCTGGGGCCCCTTTTGTCCCCTGTGAGGTTGCCAAGTGACACCACTACAATCTCGGCGCTCCGTCGCATTTCATTGGCCCCTGTAAGCTCCGCCCGCGTGGGTTGAGGAAGGCGAACCGTCTCCTCGCTTGGACATACCCACGCCTTGGACGACCACTACTAACAGCTAAAGTACTGATACTCTGATAACAATCGCGCACTCCTAAACGATCCCTATCAGATGGGCGCTGGGTGCCACAGCTAATATCCTGGGTAAATGGGTGATGGCGTGAAGATGGAAAGTGGCGCACACTCCAGTCTCGTAATAGGTGGGCGCAGGGCCAGGGTAAATCATCGCGGATTGACTATAGGTCATATTTCTTAACGAACTATCCATCGATTGCACAGGTATAGCCCAAGCGCCAACACTCACGATCAATCGGGTATCGAAATATTCCTGTGGTGCATCGCCTGAATACTTTAAAAGGTGTGAATGCATGCATGCATATGGCGCGTGGCGCGAAACATGCAACAATTCTCGAGACTGTTTCCGACTCCGAGGGGAAGCCTGACTCAAAGAGTAACATTGCACTTTCCCCTTCAAGTCCTTTACATTCCAGACACAATACTCGGCTTCGCAGGTCGTATATCCATATTGCATGCGAGTGCAATCGGCATCATCCATATTCACTGCCAATCTAATTACAGCCTGCCAACTACCGCCGCTCCACACGCCGTCAAATGTCCGAATAGCCTAATGCGTAGTCCCATACCAGGCTCGTCGGATAGTGTGCCGGGTAGGGATCTTTAGCCCAGGTGCGCAGTGATGGGTTCATTTAAAAAAGAGATATGTTTGGTGGTGCCAGCCGCAAACGCGTGAATATGATACACGGGGGCTGTGCCCGTGGCGTGGAAATACTGGCACTGGCACGGTCTAACCGAATGCCACTAAGTGTATTAGTAATAGAGAAGGGGAAAATGCTTTTGCACAGCATACACGTTGCATATGGAACGTGTTCCGCCTGCGGAACAATTCAATTGTCTGCGAGGTCCTCCGCAGTGGAGGCAAGCCCCGACAACTGAAAGATGCGTACAGACACGTGGATCACCACACGTTGAGCCTCGAAGAACACGACGTGGTCAAGGTCGTACCACTTCTCAAAGGGTGAGGTAAGGTCCACACAGGAACCAGAGCTGAAACGAGCGCGTGTGCATCTCGAAGCATTCCTTGTAGGTCATGTACTAAACTTGTCACCGGGTGCCAGCACGTCCGCAGTGCTTCACGCTCGAAACGGCGACGGCCAAACCCCGCCTGACTGCTACAAAAATATCGACTTTGACGCAGAAACGGTGGACCGAGTTCATTTATCCAGGGAAGTTGAGGCGGATTTAGTTAACTACTCATCGCGGTATAATGGGACGATGGGCAGTGACGTCAGACGACTGCCTCGTGGTAGTAGGCCGGCGTGGATATGTCAAGTCACTGCATCATGTTTCTTGTGCGTGCATGTCTTTCCCAGCTCGGACAGCGAAAGCGGAACACATTCCGTCGGGGTCCGGGGGATACCCTGATTATCTTCGCTGCTGCTGAAAAGGTGAAACATGTGCCCAAGTTCTAGGCCCGTCGTTCATAAGTCACTGAACAGGAATTCCAGTGCCGCTCAGAGGACGACTTCCTTTTCGATGACTGACGGAGAGCGGCGCCGCCGCCGATTGTGAGGACGCTCGGGGTAACATACTTTGGGCTCCGCGGAGCCGCGAGTACTTCGGGTCTCCAGAGCCAGATGTCCATCCGAGGAGCTTCTCTGCTCCAACCGTGTCTAGACAGCGGGCAGGGCGCGTGATTGATATGCAACGTGTCGGTATCAGGTACGAGGGAAAAGCAAAAATTTCACGGGGGTGGGTGATCATCCCAAACAAGAGATGGCACACGACAATGAGGCAGCCGCCTCAAAGTTGAGAAGCGGATATGGACTTTTCAGATAGTCGCCGACCGAGAAGAGACCGATACATGGCGACTCCAAGGGGGTGCCGACGCCAAGTCTAATCCGAGTCACGATAAGCACGCTGAGCCGGGCCCCACCAAAAGTCCGGCGGCCGATCTAGAGCTCACAGAAGCTCTCAGCGCCTCCCAGATACAGAAGAAGCACCGAACTTGGCACCAGCAACCATATAAAGAGCCTGCAGTGCCAGTGTGTCAAGAACACGCGTACACAAAGATAAACCACCGCGGCGCTCCTCGGATTAGGGCTGTTCCTTCTATTTCCAGTCTACGTCTTGAAAAGGAAGGAGAGCGAGGAACGAGGGGCAGCGGTCTTTGACGCACGCACGTTGTGCAAGGGCAAGGTACTGATGTTCAGCGGGCCTGAAGGCGCGCGTAGATAGGAGACGACGCCGAGGATAGGGGGGAAGGGTTTGCTTCAGCGGGATAATCGGGAGAAGGGAATGGAATGTTCGCTTCGGCGAATATACTGTACTGATCGGAGCTGAGGGGCCCAGGGTTGCGGGTGCGGTGTACGATCACACCTTGCGCACGCGCGCACGCCATTAAAAAGAAGGGGACTGATACTTGTGTTGGTGGTGTGGGTGGGAATAACATGGCTAGAACGAGTTTCGAAATTCTGGGCCCGCGGCCCGCAGGAGTCACCATGCATGCGCGCTCATGACGATAGTTCAAGTCCTTCTCATTTACCAATGACAATTGTCATGTCTTCGAGCTTGAAATAGTTGCATAGGGAACCCCACCCATTTTATAATTGCTTCGCAGTGCGAACATGCTACTACCCTTCTACTCCTAGTACCCCTGGCTGACTCGAACTTGAACGACACTAATTATGCGCTCCAGCCCGAGGTGGCTACCTATCTTAGTCGAAACATTTTTCATTGGTGCGGCCATGTTTCCATTCCCTAGCCCTTTAGGAAATGAAATGTCCCTCTGACGGAACGCAGGGCCATACTCAGCTCTCTTTTTTTTCTCAGCTAACTTGTTGTAGGTTTGCACTCCAGCTTGCCATTCGGGTCTCACTTGAACCCAAGATGCAGGCACTCGAGCAGCCACACCAGACACGCCATACTGGCCATCTCCATGGTCACGTATACTGTCTCTGCCGTAGTCATACTAGTAGCCACTCTGCAAAAATGGTGGTTTAGTCTCGACTTCAGGACAAGAGTTGGCATCGTATACCTGCCCACAATCAACGTACGCTGCCGGTTGAAGTTCTAACTTGCAAAGATACTAGTTAAGTACATTCTGAGTGATGGGGTCGTCTCGTGGCGAGCGTGGGTTCTATGAGGTCGCAACCTCTAGTTGTTCATCCCCCCACTGATCTCCCTTACATGTACCCTTGGTGGGTATCATCAGATTGCTTGCATCTGTCCTCATAATGACGCTTATATCCCGGCCCCCTAGCAAATGTTGTCACCAGTGCCCTATTAATACGAAAGTTCAAGCACCCTCCAATTTGATACAAAGACTATCATCAAGGTAGATTTAAGCGTGTACGGTGTACCTGGAATGGTCTACCTTGTTCCTCACCTTTGGAACAAATCTCTGGGCTACAGGTTTGATCTTAATTCGAGCATGGTATGTCGCCTCTGATCTCACGGCAACTTGGTTCGTTCGACATAGGACTCCCCTAGGCAGCACCGGCGCTTCTTGCGATTGTTATCTGTCAAGGAGACACTCACGCGAAACACAGAGAGCGCTAGCTTTCTTGATACTCTGTACCTGATCATCCGGGTACCCGACGATTACTGTGGTCGTTATCGCGATGCAGCTTCGCACCGCAGACATCCTTTCTCGTCCTGGTGCTGAGGCAAGTCCATCCATGGTATCGGACCTTATACCTCCAAATCCGCTGCCCCAAATGGCTGAGAATGTTGAGAGTTCCCGAGGTGTCCATCACCGTCACAGTGGCATATCTGGTGACCTGTCAGAGCACTACGAGTTCACCCTCACTCCTACGTACTTCATCCCCATGCTCCGCTCAACAACCTAACTCGAGCCTCGGTTGCTCGCACAGTGCTGCAAGAACAAGCCCTCTTTTCCCCGTTATTCACTTTCTCCCTCTAGACGCTTTGTTTACTGGAAGTGTAAGCGCGAAGGTTCCAGTTGACGCGCAGTGAGCTCGGCAGGGCCGCAGTCCGAGAGAAGAGGGGAGTGATCGAGGTCGAACTTGCTAGGCTTGACGCGGGATACGAGTCGCGAAACTCGTGCGGCTGATTAAGACGCGGAGGCTGAGTAGACCGAGAGAAACGAGGCGAAGGAAAAAGAGGAAATGAGAGACGAGGACGAGCGTGAGTCGGCACGGCGCCGCGGTAAGACGCTCTGGGTCGCAAGGTAGGGAACGAGGTGTCGTTGATGAGAGAAAGAAGCAAGGAATTCGTATACACCCTGAGGTATCTGGAACGAGGTCCTGTATCGCTAAGTCGTATCGTACCGTTTTCGGGGTGACAATCAGGTATGCAGGGCTGAATGTATAGAGGCTGTCGAAAAGGAGGGTGCGGACGCGTCGGCCGACGTGGGCGGGCTGTGATGTCGTTGCTAAGTGCTGGAAATCGACCGGGTGACGTAGGGTATTGTAAAGTAAAAGACGCTAGAGAGAAAGCGAAAGAAAAGAGCGTACGAAAGGAGTAACCATGAATTGTCCAGAGGCGAGCGTGTCCAGTGCAACGTTGATCGATCAAATGAAATGGGACACGGCGAGGTTGGCCAGGGCAACAGCCTGACGTCGCCCGAACAGGGAGTCCAACGGCAACGGGCTTTTGTATCGTCACCGGAACGTAGTCAGTTTTAAGCGTGAAAAAAAGTGGTCGAGGCGGCGAGAGGGTGGAAAGGACGAAGACAACCTTAGCCTGACTAAGTTACAGTACTCTGGCTCGGATCGGTGTATATGGGCGCTCCGGTGGCTCATTCCGAGCGCAGCGACAGGTCCTCACCCTTACAGAAGGCAGATGCTTTCCGGGCATATGACGTACATTTGGAAGAGGGCGTATGCAACAGTGACGGCGTTTAGAGGTTGTGGGGAGGTATCGTATCGTTTCATGTGGAATTGGAGAATGCAGCTAGCTTCTAGTACTAAATAACAAGTCGAGAGGGAGAAAGAGAATGGCAGGGGGAAGAGTGTTCTCGCAGCAGTGTGTGAGAAATTGAGTCGAGTTAAGTTGTTGATGGTGGCTGCATGGGGATGAAGTATGCAGGCGCTCCGGCGACACGTCACCATGGCTCCGCATTTCTTTCGTGTGTCTGCATGTGCGCAAGTCGTATTTTTCCCTTGTCGATCATAAAAGGTGGTACCAACAGCACAACTTATTATTAAACTTCTACAATGGCCCATAGCCTAGAAATGGAACAGCTTGACTTTCAATATCCTCGATTCCCATCTCCGTCAATCTAATCCTCGCTTCTCAGAAAGGTTCAACCGCGACAACTCAAATTGACGTGACATCGGACGATACTGTCATGGAGATGGGCACATCCTGGGAGGCCTCAACATCCTCAGCCATTTGGGGCAGCGGATTTGGAGGCATAGGCTTGAATACCATGGCTGAATTTGCTTCAGCACCAGGACGAGACAGGACATCTGCGGTGCTAAGTCGCATCGCGACAACGATCACAATAATCGTCGGGTACATCCCCTGATGGTAGAGGTTGATCACTGAGCCAAGAAATCAAGAGAGGATGGAGGCCTTACAACGACTTGGGAGATAGCTGTGTGGAAGAAGGCTGTTCCATCCGGGTCGAGGAGAATCGAAGTTGATATATGCAGAAGCTGACAGTGGGTAAGTATGAATCCACTCATGTTGTACTCTCAGTGAATTAAAATGTACCCAGATGATCAGGTAAAGAGCACCAGACTCGACCAAGAAAGTTAACGCCTTCTCTGTGTTTCGTGTGAGTGTCTGCTTGACAGATAACGATCGCAAGAAGCGTCGGTGCTGCCTAGAAGGGTCTTCATGCCAAACGAAACAAGTCGCACGAGATCAAAGGCAACGTACCACGCCTGAATGAAGATTAAACCTGTAGCCCAGAGATTTGTACCAAAAGTGAGGAACCAGGTAGACCATTCCAGGTGCACGCTTATATCTTGGTTCTTGATGAGATGCTGAGCATTAAATTCAGATCCGACTTGGGGGGACTGTAAGCCTTCAAGTTGAACTCGAACTTTGTAATTATAGACGGCACTAGCGACAGTAGTTGCTAGGTACCCGGAATATAGGCATTATCATGAGGGGACAGATGCAAGCAACGTGATGATACCCACCAAGGGTACACACAAGGGAGACCAGCGGGGGGATGAACAACCAGAGCTTGCGATTCCATAGAACCCACGCTCGCCACAAGACGACCCCATCACTTAGAATGTACTTTACCACGATTAGCTAGCATCTTTGCAAGTTAGGACTTCAAATAACGGCGTACGTTGATCGTGGGCAGGTATATGATGGCAATGTCTGACCCGAAGTTGCTAAACGACCCGTAATGCAGAGTGGTTATGACTAGTGCCCAGTGAGCCGCAGAGACGGAATACATGACCATGGAGATGGCCAGCATAGCGTGTCTTGTGCGGCTGGGCGAGCGCTTGCATCTTGGGTCTAAGTAAGACTCCAAATGGTAAACTGGAGTAAAAACCGGGCCTACACCAAGATGGTTGAGAAAACAAAGAGAGCTGAGTACGCCCCTACGTTCCATCTCAGGGTCCATTTCCTAGTCCTAGAGGGTTGAGGAACATGACCGCACCAAAGAAAAATGTTTCGAATAAGATAGGCATAAGCACGCCAATGTTGTCGATGTTCGAGTCGGCCATGGACATGCGAGTATAGAAGAGTACTACTAGTAGTAGGCGCAGTGGAGAACACTACTACTACTGTAGCACTGTAGCACTGATGGTGTAGCTTGATTGTAGTACTTTTTCATGGTGAAATTCACACTGCAAGGGATTTATAAGATGGGAGGGTTCCCTATGAACAGCCTCGAACCTCGAGGGTGGTCGTCATGATGAAATAAGAACTCGACCTGTCAACGTGTCAACAGTCGCACATGGTGCACACACACTGGCAGCACAATTTAATTGGCAGCCCCCTTGAGTCATTTATTAGTCACATGATGACGACCAACTACGTATCGGATTGAACGTCACTCAGTGACAAGACAATTCTTATAACCTGTGTGCGTTCGGGATTCTGTCTCTGACACTTTATTGTCCCTTATGACCACCTTGTCTCCTGTAGAGTAAACAAAGGGATAATTTGAGAAAACTTGTGCCTCACACAAAACGGTTGGCCGCGCGCAGATTTGGTAACCAACACGTACCACCGTACCGTCGCTTCAAATCACCAACCTTCCATTACACGTATCCCCCCACATATCATCTCTATCACCCTATTTTTTTCTTTGTTCACATTGAAAGGCCTGATAACAATAAATTGCCATCCCATTTTGTCACCCTCAGCTACGAGAAGTAAGCCACTGGAAAAAGTATCAAGGTCCCGTTCTGCGCCATCGACAATGTCACCGCTACGCCCTATCGCCTCTCCTCTGGTCGCGTCGCAATCACCTTCCCTTATCGTCGCCCTCCTTCACGTCACGCCTAGCGTTCACGCGAAGCAGTGGAGCTGCGCTTGGCCCTCTACTGTCCGAGGGCTCACCCACACACCCTGCCACATCGCCTCCGCCTCTGGAGGCTAGACCGAGTCGACCAAGTCCTCTCTGTTACACTCTGTGGGATCTGGTATACTGTTTTTACATTATTTTATGTATGTCGGGCTTTGCACGCAGGCCCCACGCTGATATCAAACCCCCACCCCATTGCTCTCAATGCCGACCATGACGACCCTCCTCCACGGTGGAGATTGCAGCAGCAGCGTGACTAGGTGGCGGCGACGACAGCAGCGGGGACTGTGATGCAATGACGATGGCAGCAGCCGTGACTGCGACGTGATGGCGACAGTAACAGTGGCGACCGTGGGGCAGCAAACGGGTGGTCGTCATAGGTCGGAGATTGCTGTCATTTGAACGGAAGACTCAGAGGAGAGGGCTCAAGGCGGGATTTGGAGGTCACATAGAAGATTCGCAGCCGAGGAGCCGAGGGAGATGAGAACAACACCGGTAATTTGCGAAGGCCTTTTGGAGGTACTTGTATACACGCTTGTTTCCGGTATCCTACTTGGCCAAATCTAGGATCTATGAGTCATAGGTTTAGGGATCATGTGTGACTCGTCAGGACGAGCAGCACTGGCCACATAGTAAGCAGCGGCGATGTCGACAAGATGGGAGCACTGAAATGTTGCCATTTGTGCAGTGGCGGGCCTCGCCTTCACGGGAGGTGAGCAGGGCATAGAGAAGGGGAGAGTGAATCGAGGTCAAGACCTAGACCTAGCTCTACCATTTGACTAGGAAATTCTCTAACCCGTTACTGTGTCCTTGGCATTATTTTTTCGAGCCTTTTTGGCAACTTATTTTGCCCATGATATCGAAGCGAGAAATGCGAGAAACAGGGTTGGCTCACTACAACATTTCCCTGCCGACTAAATGACCAATTTTATAACTAAGACATTCTAAGTGATACCACAGCTTGAATGAAGCCAATCAATGCACAATCTCTACAGCAGCTCGAAGACTGATGATTAGCAAGTGGCCCATTTTACGCGACATTTGTGTGTTTTTGGCCGAATTCTGCGCGGCGCATTGGTCTTCGCACGCGTCCTGATTGGCTGGTGAAAAGGCATTTTGAGTGTTCTGATTGGCTGGAGAACGTGTTCTGATTGGTCGGCCAACGAAGAAGACTCCGAAAACTTCAATATGCCCGTGCGTAGCACGGGTAGCTGCTAGTCGTTTTGTAAATACCGGCAACTATAACTTAAGTATCACATAAATCTAAATTTGAGTTAAGTTTACTACTCAGTAGAACTCCCATTTTCCTGATGACTATTGTTCACTGTAACATTTGAGAAAGCAGCTGCCTTCTAGCAAACAACAAGTTGAGAAGGAGAAAGAGAACGACAGGGGGAAGAGGCGCTTGTTCTTGCAGCAGTGTGCGAGAAATTGAATCGAGTAAGCCTGAGTTAAGTTCCTGAGGGGAGTATGGGGACGAAGTGCGTAGGAGTGAGGATGAGGCTCGGCGCTCCGACGTCATATCATTAAACTTCTACAGTGGCTCCTGGTAGCCTGACGGAACATCCTGACTTTCAACAGGTTTAGTGACTAAAGGTGTACAGAAATTTTATCTTCCTAGATCACTTCTCGGAAAGGCTTGACATGACTAGTACTCAAGTTGACGTGATGTTGGACGATACCCAGGTTGTCACGGTGATGGCCCCATCCCGGCAACTCTCGACATCCTCAACCATTTGGGGTAGCGGATTTGGGGGTTTAAACTTGAATACCATGGTTGAATTTGCCTCGGTACCAGGACAAGACAGGAGATCTGTGGTGCTAAGTCGCATCGCGACAACGACGACAATGGTAACCGTCGGGTACATGCCCTGGTGGGAGAAGTTAATCATGGAGCCGAGACATCAGGAGAGGATGAAGGCCTTACAACGACTTGGGAGATAGCTGTGTGGAAGAAGGACGTTCCATATGGGTCGAGGGTAATTGAAGTTACTATATACACAAGCTGACAGTGAGTAAGTATGAACCCACTCAAGTGAGTGAATTAAAATGTACCCAGATGATCAGGTAAAGGGCACCAGACTTGATCAAGAAAGCTAACGCTCTCTCTGTGTTCCGTGTGCGTGGGCCTTTGGCGGATAACAATCGCAAGATGCGTCGGTGCTGACTAGTACATGATAAACGAACCACGTCGCATGAGGTCAAAGGCAACATACCACGCCCGAATGAAGATTAAACCTGTAGCCCAGAGATTTGTACCAAAAGTGAGGAACCAGGTAGACCATTCCAGGTGCGTGCTTAAATGTTCCTGAATCTGACCCTCGAACTTGTATTCAGATTCGGAGCGGATGGAGGGTAGTAAAGTGAAGAATAGAACCAGAGCTTGGTAATAATAGACGGCACCAGCGACAGTAGTTGCTAGGGGCCCGGGATATAGGTGTCATTCTGAGGACAGATGCAAGGCAGCGTGATGATACCCACCGAGGGTACACGCGAGGGAGATCAGTGGGGGGATGAACAACCAGAGCTTGCGATCCCATAGAACCCACGCTCGCCATAAGACGACCCCATCACTTAGAATGTACTTTACCACGATTAGCTTGCATCTTT
>Ga0209488_10003502_pt1 | contig 12592 bp, 12 predicted proteins | sample Rivendell_Oct201_8_FD_188349 | JGI IMG/M metagenome (GOLD analysis project Ga0209488, IMG submission 188349) | Vadose zone soil microbial communities from the Eel River Critical Zone Observatory, Northern California, USA -... | ecosystem: Environmental > Terrestrial > Soil > Vadose zone >...
CATTCGCGCGAGCTCCGTCGGAGCGGTGAGCATGAAGCTGCGCCGCACCGGCATCACCGAGTCGCTCAAGCTCATCGCGCTGTGCGAGGCCGCCGGTTTGCCGGTGGTGATCGGCACCGATTCGGAAAGCCGCGTTGGCTCGCTCGTGCGCATGCACCTGCGCTCCGCGATCCCGAGTCTCCAGCCTTGGCCGACCGAGACGCATTTCTTCGACAAGCTTGGCGACGACACCTTCGCGGGCGACTTCCACTTCGCGGACGGCACCATCACGCCGACCGACGCACCCGGCTTCGGCGCCGCGCTCGACCGCCGCAAGATCGAGCGTTATGCGTTCTAGTTCGGAAAGAAGCCGATGAACCACCGTTCGTCCCCGCGCAAGCGGGGACCCAGTTCAAAAAATCAAACAAATCGGAGCAAGCAGCCCCTGGGTTCCCGCTTGCGCGGGAACGAGCGGGTGGAGAGCACATTGCCTCCAAACAGACATGCTCCAATCGGACATCATCGATGACCTACGCATCCGAAGCCGGCCATTTCAGCATCGCGGTCGCGGGCGATTGCATGCTCACCCGGCGCTTGCGCGTGTTCGATGAGCCTGAGTTCATCGCGCTCGCCAAGATCTTCCGCGACTGCGATGCGGCTACTGCCAACCTTGAATCGGTGGTGCGGCGCTGGGATGAAGGCACGCCCGGCATCACCCAGGGCACCTTCATGACCACGCCGCCGGAGCTGCTCGACGACATCAAGTGGCTCGGCATCAACATGGTGGCCTGCGCCAACAACCACGCCTTCGACTATGGCGAAGGCGGGCTGCTCGCCACCATCCGCCACCTCGATGCCGCCGGCATCGCCCATGCGGGCAGCGGCGCCAACCTCGCCGAGGCGCGCATGCCGGGCTATCTCGACACCCGGGGCGGGCGTGTTGCCATCCTCTCCACCACCGCGACCTTCCGGCCCTGGAATCGCGCGGGCGCGCAGCGTCCCGATCTGCGCGGGCGGCCGGGCATCAATCCGTTCAGCTTCAAGAACACCTATACGGTGGACGGCGAAGCCTTCGAGCAGCTCAAGCGCATCAGCCGCGAGCTTGGCTTCGCGCAGAAGCGCGCGCGCCAGCGCCAGCATTTCTTCAGCGACAGCGAGGTCGGCGCCGAGCGCGACGAGGTGGTCTCGCTGCTCAACGAGACCTTCGTGCGCGGCAACGGCTTCAAGGTGGCGAGCGAAGGCGACAAGGCCGACATCGAGGGCAACCTGCGCGCGGTACGCGAAGCACGCCGGCAGGCCGACTGGGTCGTGGTCCACTTCCACAGCCATGAATATGGCCATGCGAGCCTGGTCTCGGCCAAGACTCAGAGCGAGCTGTCCGAGCCCTCCGATTTCGCCCGCGCCTTCGCGCGCGCGGCGATCGACGCCGGCGCCGACATCTTCGTCGGCCATGGCTCACACACGCCGCTCGGGATCGAGCTCTACAAGGGCAAGCCGATTTTCTATTCGGTCGGCAACCTGATCATGCAGAACGAGACGCTGCCGTTCTTTCCCGCCATCGCCTACGAGCGCTTCGGGCTCGGCCATGACGCCACACCGGCTGATTTTCTCGATGCCCGCACCGGCAACGGCAAGAAGGGCCATGTGGCGCACGCCGAGTTCTGGCAGAACTTCGCGGCCACCTGCCACTATCGCGCCGGCAAGCTTGCCGAGATCCGCATCCACCCGGTCGACCAGGGCTTCGGCCGCCCGCGCGGGCAGCGCGGCCGCCCGGTGCTGGCGACGGGCGAGCTCGCCGCCACGATCATCGAGCGCGTCGACCGGCTGTCGCGGCCCTATGGCGTGAGCGTGCAAAACCGCGATGGCGTCGGGACGGTGATTCCGCCGTAGCCACGCTTTCCTAGGGCCCGCGCCGAGCGCATTGATCGGCCGCATTGATCGTTCCCGGCGGCGCCGCTATGGTCCGCCCGCCAAACGGTCGATTCCGGCATTTGGGGCGTAGCCAAGTGGTAAGGCAGCGGATTTTGATTCCGCCATTCCCAGGTTCGAGTCCTGGCGCCCCAGCCAACCACTGTCGCCATTTCCGGGCGTGTCCGGCCTTTTCGAGAACGTGCGAGTATTCCGTGGGTTAAGCGGGCGCTGACGCGTGCGCCGGCGAGCAATCTCCGGCGCGAATTTCGTCCTGGTTTGGATCAGGTCGCGGAAACTAGCCAACCCAATGCCGGCTTGTGTTCTGAATGGACCAAATGTGCTGGTTGACAGACGCGCACGCCAGAGAGAATCACCAGTCCGCTCGATCATCCCAGAGGCACAACTCGGTCACCTTGACGTCGACTTCTTTCTCGTTTCGACAAAGAAACTGCGCGGCTTCCTTCAGGCTCGTCCGTTGGCGCATGAGAATTTTCAAGTCGAGCAGATCCGTCGACGTCCAGGGCCGGCTGCTGTAGTTGAGTCCTGTCATGGGCTGCTTTCACTACATCAGGAGAGTGTAAGCAAGCATACTCCAGGTTCGTCAAATGGTCACCTGCGTGCGGGTTATCATCAAGCGTTCCTAGACACGTCGTGCCAATGGATAGGCGTCGCTCTCATATAACGACCGTATTTCCCTCGACTGAAATCTCTTCTCGCCGACTTCCAGAAACGTACCCACAAGGAGCTCCAACGGAAGCTCCTCGATTGCGAATCGAATAGCGTCTGCGGCGCGCGCAAAGCGCTTGTATCCCAGCGGCGGCCGCGGGGTTTTCTTCCTGGCGCTCCTGGAGAACAGCTCCGCTTCCGCGGCGTAGTCGAACAACTCGGCCTCCGCGGCATAGTCAAAGGTTTTCATTGCTCATACCATTGCGCCTTCACATCCTCATTTGCATCGCGAAACCGGGCGCGCCGAGGCGAATCAAACGGCAAATCTGGCGACCCTCGTCAGGACATCGACATCAGGTTAGGTTAAGCCCGCGCCTCGTCGGGCACCGTATTCGTCCAGGTCCAATGTCGCTTGAGCGACTAAGTACACAGCAAATATGGGGGCAATTCGCAGAAATACGAGGTCAGCCGCAAATATATTTTCAATCCTCGCAAAATAAACACCTATCTCCGGCAGAAGAAAGCGGGTAAATATGACTTCGTATCGATTATAGCAGTCCGAAATTCCGAACCGAGTATTTGGCCTGCTCCCCAACTTGCCCCGTTCATAGGGAGGGTCTGTTCCAGTTTTGCGCTGAGACCTATCCTTGGATCGCGGGAGCTGGAGCTTTCAGGCATGGGCGACGCTGACGGAACGCAGTTCGTGCTCACGGAGCGCGGTTAAAATGGAGGGACCCATCCTTGCTGACATCCGCCTCTGTGGCGCATTCCCGGGACCGCTCGGGTGCCACACCCCGACCGTCCAAGCTCGGAACACCCACGACCGCCTCAACGTTCGTATCGCCTGGTGCGGGGACAAATTTATTGGGGAGCTTCTCCGCGATGGAATCACTCAACCCGTAAGGTCTCTGTGCCGGTTCCTTCTGTCTGAACGCGCCGCAAGAACCCTGGGTACGGCGAGCACGCGCGATGATACAAGGGTGGAAGACCACTCTTCCACAAACGAGCCTGCACATCACGAGCACGACAGAAGAAAATCGACCGACACTCCTCACATAGTGTAGGAGCTCGTTGGAATTGCCTGACCTCAAGGGCAGGCGTCCAGGAGATGCTGATGGCGGGCAAGACCCAGGCAATACAGGCGCCACCACAGAAGGAGGTCGCCGAGACGACCGATACCCCGCCGCTGCTTGACCTATCGGATGCAACGGTCAAGAAGCTCATCAGCGCGGCCAAGAAGCGCGGCTACGTCACCCATGAGCAGGTCAAATTATTGGCGGAGGAAGTCAATTCCGAGCAGATCGAGGACGTGCTGGCGATGTTCTCCGAAATGGGTGTCAATGTGGTCGAAACCGAAGAGACACCCGACGACGAGGAGCAGCAGCGCGACGAGGTCGAGGCCGAAGGCCAGGAACTGGTCGAGGTGCGGCAGAAGGTGCCGGCCAAATCCGAGGCCAAGGCGCCGGCCGAGCGCATCGACGATCCAGTGCGCCTATATATGCGCGAGATCGGATCGGTGGACCTGCTCTCCCGTGAAGGCGAAATCGCCATCGCGAAGCGTATCGAGGCCGGGCGCGAAGCGATGATCGCCGGACTGTGCGAGAGTCCCCTCACCTTCCAAGCCATCATCATCTGGCGCGATGAGCTCAACGAACACAAAGTCCTTCTGCGTCATATTATCGATCTCGAAGCGACCTACGCCGGCCCCGACGCCAGGGCAATCCCGGCGACGGTCGGTCCTGATGGTCAGCCGATCGCGGCGGCGCCTGGCGCGGGCTTCACCCAGGTCCCCGGCGCGCCAACGCTCGCCCCGCCGGCTGCGCCGACCGCGGCCACGCCGTTTCGCGCGGCGCCTCAACGCGCGGGCGAGGAACGCAAGCCGGAAGGCTCCGCCGAAGGCGAGTTCGACGACGACGATATGGAGAACGCGCTATCTCTCGCCACCATCGAAGCCGAGCTCAAGCCCAAAGTCGTGGAGACCTTCGATAGCATCGCCGAGACCTACAAGCGGCTGCGTCGACTCCAGGATCAGGATATCCAGAACCAGCTGCGCAACGATTCGCTCTCGCCCGCACAGGAGCGCAAGTACAAGAAGCTCAAGGACGAGATCATCGGCGAGGTGAAATCGCTGCGGTTGAACTCGGCGCGGATCGATTCCCTGGTCGAGCAGCTCTACGATATCAACAAGCGACTCGTCGGCTACGAGGGCCGCCTGATGCGGCTTGCCGAAAGCCACGGCGTTGGGCGCGAGGATTTCCTCAAGCAGTACCAGGGCTCAGAGCTTGATCCGCTGTGGATCAACCGGGTGTCGAAGCTCGCCGCCAGGGGCTGGAAAGGCTTGATCGCCAAGGACAAAGACAAGATCAAGGAGCAGCGCCACCAGATTCACGCGCTTGCAAGCGAGACCGGGCTCGAGATCGGCGAGTTCCACAAGATCGTGCGGATGGTGCAGAAGGGCGACCGCGAGGCGCGCCAGGCCAAGAAGGAGATGGTGGAGGCGAACCTGCGCCTCGTCATCTCGATCGCCAAGAAATACACGAACCGCGGCCTGCAGTTCCTCGACCTGATCCAGGAAGGCAACATCGGCCTGATGAAGGCGGTCGACAAGTTTGAGTATCGCCGCGGCTACAAGTTCGCAACCTATGCCACTTGGTGGATCCGACAGGCGGTCAGCCGTGGGGTCTATGACCAAGCACGTACCATCCGGGTCCCGGTTCACATGATCGAGGTGGTCAGCAAGATCATGCGCACGTCGCGGCAGGTGCTCAACGAGACCGGCCGCGAACCTACCCCTGAGGAGCTTGCCGAGAAGCTCAACATGCCCTTGGAGAAGGTACGCAGGACCTTGAAGATCGCCAAGGAGCCGCTCTCAACGGAGACTCCGGTCGGCGACGAAGACGATGTGCATCTTGGCGATCTCATCGAGGACAGGAACACTATCGCGCCCATCGACGCCGCCATCGGGTCAAATCTGCGGGATACGATTGGCGAGGCGCTCGCATCACTGTCGGCGCGCGAGGAGCGCGTCATTCGCATGCGTTTCGGCCTGGGCACGACCAGCGAACATACGTTGGAAGAAGTCGGCAACTTGTTCCGCGTCAGCCGCGAGCGCATCCGGCAAATTGAGGCCAAGGCCTTGCGCAAGCTCAAGCACCCGAGCCGGTCGCGGACGCTGAGAACCTACCTGGATTGAATGGCCTCCGGACCCCACGGATGACGGAAAGGCCGTTTCTGATTTGGCGACGGAATCGTCGCTCGGCGTATCAACTAACGTGCCAACGATTGCGGAGCGGCCTCATCCCTCATTGCCCGATTGATGATCTGCGATAAAGCGGTCGCCGCGCTGGTGTAGCGCGCAAGCGATCATGCATCCGGCAATTCAATGATTTTCGTGGACCCTTCGCCAGCGTTATATACCGCTACCTGAACGATCGGATGGCTTTGCTTGATTGCCACCCCCGCCCGTTCGGCAGCCTCATAGGTGCCGTAGGACACCTTTGTTTGCCGATCGACCTGGACCTGAAATTGGCCGGTCTCAGGTCGCTTACCCTGTCCGCTTGGATTCGACGCAGCTTCATCAGCGCTAGCAGCTTCACCGGCGCTAGGTGCCTTGGTGCCGCTCTTGCTCGTTTGCCGTAACGCCATCTCGGGATCCTTTCCTTAGGCAGTAGCCATCCGCCTCATTGCAGCGGACAAAGTGGCTTACAACTTGTACGAAAACCACAAGCGAAGGCTTATGCACTGCTCCAGCAATGCCACGAACTCATCCGCATAAGCTGGTCTCTCTTCGACACACCCTGTATTTTGGAGCAGCATGAATTCGCCGGGAAACCCCTTGGAGCGCCCGCGAAATGGCTGTGCGCCAGCATGGGTCGACGCGACAGATGGAGGTTGCGGCTTTCTCGCGGAGAGGCTTGTGCGGCGAGTAAGTCTACGCCTCGCGTCGACGCAACTCTCGTAGCCGATCTTACATTAGCACACTAAATACGACAAAATACTAAGAAAGCAATGAAACCAGCCTTCTGAGAACAAATATTTTCAGGTGCACGAGGGTCTTATTTTGCTATTCTCGTGCTAGCTCGTCTTTCAATCAAGGTGAGCGTTACGAAAGGCATCGTTATGCTCCTCTATATGTTTACGTCGGAAGCAAGCCCCAACCTGCACGCATTTGCCGGTGATCCATCGGGAAGCAAATTGCCGGAGAGCCATGCTCCCTGGACTGCGGCGGGTTCGATCAAGTCCGATCAACATCCCCCACACCGATTTTCCCGAGCGAAGATCGAAGAGGCCATCAAGCTAGCTGGGTTTCAGCTCTGGCGACTAAAGTCCGCCAAGGAGACTTGAGAGGGCGGCTGGTTCTCCGCGGGCGGCCTTGATGGCACCCATCAGTGAACCGCGGGCAATAGGCCTCGAGCCGCCAACTCCCGCTTCAACTCCTGGATCGCACTGTTAACCGTAACCGCACTGTTTGCCGTCTCCAGCTTACGGCAGAGCAACCGGATCGAAGGGTCCTTGTCCCTGATCATCCATCTCCGAACAAATACCTGCGCGTCGTAGAACGACTTGATTCGGACCGCCCTTGCAAGATCGGGCAAGTTCGCATCAAACACTGCGTCGGTCGAAAAATCGCTCATTGACTGCGTCCCTTCGCGCGCGCTTGTCCAGCCGTTCGCGGATGCCGAACTTTTGCTCAGTCCCGATAACGCCGGCCTAGACTATGATCCGATCAAGTTGAATCGGGATCATGGTTTAGCTTTTTGATTGAGCATGATCTTTTCCGAAAACCGGTTCCCGCTTTTCGGGATCATGCTCGAGCGGAAGTGCTGGCGCCTTTCCGAACTAATGTGCTTGCGTGCCCGATCGGCACACTCCGATGGCCGATAGGAAATTCCAGCAGGCCGCACCCTCTTGCGCACCTGCAAGACCAGGCATCACCTTTAGCAGGGACTGCACGGTATATTGCGGGGGCAGGTTGACCGAAAATCCGCGAGCGCCGAGCTCTTTGTAACGCTCGGTGTCCTCAATCGACGGCAGAGGGAGCCCTTCAAGCTTGCAAGATTCCTCGCGTTCTGCCGCTCCAAGTCCATCGAATCCATGAACCAGCCGACCATCGGTCGACATGACGTATCGGTGAGGGATGACGTTGCAAAGCTCACCCCGATCTCCGAGCACGCAGACCAGAAAATAGTGCTCGCCGGCCTCTGCGCCGACCAACAGGCGGCCGCTTTCGTCGAACCCCCGAAATCTGACCCAGTCGCGCCAGGATAATTCTGCCCATACGGCTTCGCCTTGATCCCAATGCAGGATAACTGTGCAGTCGGGCGTCCCAGCCATCGGATCCTCCAATCTGACGAGGCAGCACTCCTGACTTCGTGGCGCTGGCCCACGGGGCTCTGACGGACCGCCGAGCGCCTGCAGAGAGCTGAACAGCTGGAACGGTCAGCTGACCTTAAGGTTTTCGGCCGACTCCTTGCCACGATTGCTTACAACTTCGTATTGGACGGTCTGACCCTCATTAAGGGTGCTCAGGCCTGCCCTCTCGACGGCGGAAATGTGAACGAACACATCCTTCCCGCCGCCTTGAGGCTGAATGAATCCGTATCCTTTGGTCGGGTTGAACCATTTCACGGTTCCAGTAGCCATCATCCTCTCCTTGCGTTCAGTGCTGGTCAAGTAGTAGGGGCCATGCCACGTGGCGCCTGTGGAGATTTGGAAAATGACTTGAGAGCGGCCCGAAACGGGAAGCTGAGCAAGGCAGACCAAAAATCCAGCTGCCGTGTACAATCGGCACGAAAGCGGGTCAACGCCATTCGATACCCGCTGCAGCCGGCGCAAGCAAGCACCGGGGGTTCCATGATTGGAACGAAATACGCCTCCTGTACTAAGCCCGCGAAATGGCGAGCGGTACCTTGGGGCTCTTCCCCTTGTCCCAACCTTCCTGCCTCGGGAGCTTTCGAGCAAATTCCCTGTGTTCTTCCCTGATATCAAGGAATAATCCGCATCGGTTTGCACTGGACCGCTTCGTCAACCAGCTGATCCTTTTGTCGCAAGCATCCCGGCTGGTGCGGCCTGCCTTGCGGGATGGCAAGAAAAGCGCAACACTTCAGCGTCAGATCGAGATTTCCGAGTATCTTCAAGATCATCAAGAATGGCGCGCGATCTGGCATGGGAGGAGGGCGATGAAACTGCCATCTCGTGCCGTCGTTGCTCGCGCCGCGATTGCGCTGGCCGCGCTCTTGATCGCCAGCAGGGCGATCGCGCAGCCCAATTATCCCGACAAGCCGATCCGCATGCTGGCCGGATTTCCGGCCGGCGGCCCGTCGGACATCGTTGCTCGCCTGATCGGCGACAAGCTCACCGAAGCCCTCGGCAAGCCGGTGGTGGTCGAGGTCTTGACCGGAGCCGGCGGCACCATCGCGAGCGACCGGGTCGCGAAGTCGACGCCCGACGGCTACACGTTGCTCACAGCCACGTCGGGGATGATCGTGGTCAACCCCAGTCTCTATCCGCGGCTGCCGTTCGATCCGCTCAAGGACCTGATCCCGATCATCGAGATCTGCGTGCAGCCGAACTTTCTCGTCGTGAACAACAAGGTGCCGGCCAACAGCGTGCAGGAGCTGGTCGCGCTCGCGCGCGCACAACCCGGCAAGCTCAGCTTTGCTTCGGGCGGCGTCGGCACCAGCAATCATCTGTCCGGCGAGCTGTTCAAGTCGATGGCAAAGATCGATATCCAGCACGTGCCGTATCGCGGCGTGTCGGTGGCGGTGCCGGACTTGCTGGCCGGGCGCATCGATCTCGCGTTCCTGGTGGCGCCGGCGGCCTTGCCGCAGGTGCGCGAGGGACGCTTGCGGGCACTCGCGGTCAGTGCATTGCATCGCTCGCCAGCCGCGCCAGAGCTGCTGACAATGGCGGAGTCCGGATTTCCCGGGTTCGATGCGACCACCTGGTACGCCCTGATGGCGCCGGCGGGGACACCGCCGGCGATCGTCGAGCGGCTGCAGCGCGAGCTCGCGCGCAGTCTCGCGCAGCCGGACTTTCGCAAGAAGTTCGACGACGTCGGCATGGAGCCGATCACTCGCACGTTCGCGGAATTCGTCGCCGCGCTGCCAAGCGAAGCACAACAGTGGGCCAAGGTCATCCGGGAGGCCGGCATCAAGCCGGGCGAATAGACCAGAGACCGCGTCAAGTTCCGTGACTGTCGGTAGTGGCTGCTCTGGTGCAGTCAACTTCTGGGATCAAAGAGCAACAAGCTCAAGAATGCAGTCCTGTCATTGTCCGACGAGGCGTAGTAACGGACAAGAGCAGCACGCGCCGTAGCGATCGCCGCCACTGCGTCTGATCTTGTTATGCGAACCATGGGGTCATAGTCAGCCTTATGCCGCTTCTGCTGCAATTCCACGACAGCTGTAGCAAACACCGCGATGTTCGAGCCAAAACCTCCAGGCGGAGCGTAAGACGCATACTTCGGGGGTAGTGACTTGCAGACCCTCTCGCAAAGCTCGCGCAATCGTTGATGGCTAACAGAGCGATACACCAATCCATATTGGCTATTCGCTCTTTTCGTTCCGCCTACATACAAATCCGTGGCGAAAGTCACCGTAGCGTGAAATAGCCCGTAGTAAGCCGCCGAAATTGCCCGCCTAATATCGACCTGACGAGGCCGACCGCTTGCAGGAAGCTCGACCAATTTCTCGGCCTGCTCGAACAGGTGCTCCGGGTTAAGAATCGCCACTTTCGGCTAACTCTTCTGAGGTGGCGTACTCCACGATAGGGAAACGCTCTTCGCCTTCCTCCTGAAGCTTCTTCTTAATTTGCACAAGCGTGTCTAGCACCGCACTTGCCTTCGACTTTATTGCGGCCGTAGAACCCGGCGTTAAGACGATTGTGATTTTAAGGGCATCTCGCCCTTCGGAGTCTACCGTCGACTCGCTTGTCGCTGTGCTAACACTTGAAACGCTCAGATTTGCCGTCGCAATCTGAGCCGCGATCTGAGCGATTTTCTCGTTTTCAATCATGATAGTCTTCCACGGATAGAACATAGGCGTTTCCGAACGCCTGCGCCACCCCAGATTCGAATATCTCAATCCGCGGCGGTGAATTGTCGGGCGGGGCCGCGCTGGCGATCGGTATCTCGCGTGCCGGAGTAAATTGATCATTACGGTGGTCTATAGTCATCCTACGGGAAGGGTCAGGCCGTCATATCGATAGTGGATTGATTCAATGCACCGTCACGACCGCAGCAATTCCTTGATGATCAGGCGCCCCGCGTCGCTCAGCTGCTGCGGCAGCTCGCGCAGGCGGAACGAGGGCTCGCTGAAGCGGAGGCGGTCGAGTTGCACCAGCTTGGCCTCGTCGATCTCGAGCCCAATGCGGGCCCAGAGAGCATCAAGGTTGTAAGGCTTTTGACCGGGCGGCACCGCGACCGGCACGATTGCGTTGACCTGCAGCTCGAGCGTGCGTGCGACCGAATCCATGGCGGCGCGGATCGCCTGCGCCTTCGGGCGGATCGGCGTCGCGATATCATAAGGCGGCGACCATTCGGCGGCTGGACGCAGCTGATCCACGTGCGTCAGCGCCAGCAGGATCGGCGCCGGCCGCCGCGCCACCTGCGCCGCGCCCCGCGCGCGCAGCGCATCCAGGGCGGTACGGTCATTGGCGCGTGCGGCCTGCGTCGCGGCCGCCACCCACAGCACAAGGTCGGCGCGTTCGGCCTGCCGCAGCAATTCCTCGGTCACTGCCGCGGAGCCATCGACGCCGGGCATATCAACCAGCATCACCGATGGCCGGCCATCCTGATCAAGCAGGAATTCCGAGGCGCTGGCGGTCGTCGGCACCGGCCCGACGGCGCCGCGCACCTCCTGCGCCAAGGCGTTCAGGAGGCTCGACTTGCCGGCGCTGACCTGGCCGGCCAGCAGGATGCGCACCGGCATGACCGGGTCGACGGTCGCGGCCGCCATGTCACGCTGCTGCGCGCCATGAATTTCCTCTTCCGAGAGAGTGAGACGGCCCGAGTAGAGATCGATGGCGGCGCGTCCGACTTCCAGCACCAGGAGGCGCGTCGCATACGATCGCACGCGCAGCGAGAGCACGCCGGTGGTCTGGTCGAGAACCATGCCACTGACCTCCTGCCCGACCGCCTGCAGCGGGTTGATCGCGGCGCGCACGACACGCCAGAGGCCGTAACCCAATTTCCAGCCCAGATGCGCCACCGGGCCGTAGCGCTCGCTCTGCGACTGCAGCCACAGCATGTGGCTGAGCCGCACGCTTCTGACGCCCGGAATGCGGCGCAGCGCCTCGCGCCGGATATCGCGACACAGCCGCTCGCCCAGCAGCATCGCCTCCGGCAGACTGAAGCGCGCCCAGGCATCCTCCGCATCCGCGTGGAAGCAGCGCGCCACCGCCGCGATCGTGCTCTGAGCAACGGCGAGAACGGGATCGAGCTCGAGAAAACTGAGCGGCGCGGTCTCATCCGCGATCGAAAGCACACGCGACCACGCCTCCCGCTCGACGACATTCCAACCGCGCGATGGCTCCGCCAGATCGCCCAGCGCAGTGCGCGCTTCCTGCTTGGAGCGGCGCTTGACTGAATGCCAGAGCGGCCAGGAGAGCAGGCCGATCGAGCCGGCCGCCAGCGCCCAGATCCAGACATGTCCGCCCTGCCACAGCCAAACGATGCCGAGCACAAGCAGCGATAGCCACGGCAAGGTGACGAGTACGACCAGCAGCACTTCGCGCCAGTAGCGTGTAACGCCATTACTGCGCGGCATGCGCGGCCTCCCGCGAGCGCGCCTGGCTCTTGGCCTGTCGCAACCCTTCCGCCAATCCGGTCGCAAAGGCGCGACGGATCTCATCGGTCGGCGCAGTCTCGCCGCGCCGGCGATAGCTCAGCCACACGCAAGCCGCCTCTCCCAGCCCGGTGGTCACCGCGAACGCGGCGGCTGCATTGAGCGCTCCCGCCGCTGCAGTGCCGATGACCGGGATGAGCTTGACGAGCTCGCGCGCGCCATAGCGCAACGCCCACCAGACCATGGCGCCG
>Ga0209488_10003503_pt1 | contig 12592 bp, 9 predicted proteins | sample Rivendell_Oct201_8_FD_188349 | JGI IMG/M metagenome (GOLD analysis project Ga0209488, IMG submission 188349) | Vadose zone soil microbial communities from the Eel River Critical Zone Observatory, Northern California, USA -... | ecosystem: Environmental > Terrestrial > Soil > Vadose zone >...
CATCAACATCACCACTTTTCGGAACCCTTCAACATCCAGAGCGGTCCGCAATTATGACCTCCGCATTGTCTCAATGATGAATTTATTTTTCGCGCTTGTCCGCTCGGTAGCAGTAACGATATGGCGTACAATGCCGCTATTTTGACAGAGAGCTCGTGTGTTGGAGGATGTGCTGGTGTCCTTCGTTGGGGGCTATATTTTCGTTTGGTGGAGGTGAAACCTCCGCGGTACGTATCCTTCTCTCTCCCTTATGCGATGATTTTTTTGATCCCACATTATCGCTGTACGCTCGATTTCATCAGGGCGTCCTTGAACGCGTCCTTGGTCGTGCGGGTTCCAAAGCAAGCTGCTGTTCGATGTACCACATCACTGTCGGCACGCTCACGCCCTCGGGAGCACCCCGCGACCATCTTCGCCGCTGTCATCCTCCGCCTCGGAAAGGCATGGGCACGGTGTACCTTTTTCCATCCCTCTACTAACATGATAAATCAACACCTCGTCTCCATTGCACTCTCTGGTCGGCGCTTTTTATAATGAGCTGACATCTGTTGTTTCTCCCAGAACATCGCTCTTTCGTCGTGTGAGTCAGCACTATGACAGTTTTTCTAACATACGAAAGATTAGGGTTGCTGCGGTCGGATCGAATGATTGGGGCGATATGTCTGCATCGGTCAAATGCCATAATCACTCACTTTGAAAAACGTTGACCGTTCAATCAGTGTTCTCGTAAATGTTATCTTTTAGAGAACTTGGTGCGGTATGTACTGTGTTCAATACAGAATACGAAGATACAATGAGATAAGGTCAGGAAAGGCAACGAGCACCGTATCGTATTAGGCACTGTATCACGATGGGCGTCATGGAAAATTACAGGCAGTGAATGACATACCAAACGCTATTGAAGGAAAAACAGAGTAACCATCAATCCCCAGACACCAGGTCCTTCGTAATGTCTTCCCACCCTCTTCCTCGCGACCCACGGAGGACGCTCACAGGGTGACCAGAGCGCCGTCGCTTGGCAACGACTATCTTAATGGCTTCCCGAGAACCTTTCGGCAGATATCCAGGGGATGTGAAAATATTTTGTAGCGCGGGTAGTACCTCTGTTACCCTTTCTCCGGGAAGCTCTAGCAGTGCACTGCAAAATTGTAGTGCAATTTTGTCCGCAAAGATAGAGATTCTTCAGAATAGTAAACGGATCCAGAAGTTCCAGCCATTGAGCGTTCTCCATGTCGTCTTTCCAGTGTGATGATGCAAGACCAAGACCTTCCTAATCCTGAGCTCCTCCCAAGCGTGGATGGGGGAGAAGGATGAACTACAGATCTGAGTGAGGGACGAAAGCTGGTAGTCTAACTCTTTGCAAGAGATCATTAGCACGAGCAACTCGCCGTCATTGATTGACACCGTTTTGCGGCGAAGGACCAGCTGAACAAAGTCATCTAAAATCAACACCTCTGCGTGGTCGGATGTCTTGAACTCTTCTGCGTGGCCGATGAGCCGGTGAAGTTGTGGGAGGTCAAAGTTGGGGTCCATGAAAAATGTGGCGCGGAGGTCGTCGCGTAGGACAAAGCGAGTGGGCGGAGGCAGAGGTCGACTTGCTGGGTCGGGGGGAGACCGAGGGGAACAGAATTGAAGATAAAGGGTTTTGAGTCCGGTCATCATCGTTAGGGCAGTGGCCATCGCATCGGGTGAAATGTACCCAGAATCAGGAACGTCCCAAAGGGTGAGTGTGACGGCGCCATTGGCAGATAAAAGTAGTTTCGGCATTGATGGAAATGGAATGCTTCCTAACATGAGTTTTCGCAGACGTGAGGCAGATGCTCCCGAGAACGAACCAGGAAGGACTGACACCACATCACCATCCGCCCAAACGCCCAGGTGTGTCAGCTCCGGGAATGGCTTCTGCATCACTGCTCTTTCCCACCGCGAATTGGTCATATCATTGATGTAGATTCACAGATGCGATTGTAGTGCTCCGACTCGACTCGAGTGCAGCGACCAAGTTATCCCACTGCTGGTCCGACTTTGGATAACCCGGGTTTGACCTTTAGTATTACAGGCAGAATTGGCCAGACATAGCACCTCCGACGTAGGCCCATGTCCTTCATAATCGAGTCGTAGGTTGAGGCGACGCGGTGATGTAAACACGAGGTATCTCCATCTATGACACACATGGACGAGTGCACACCACCTATTTTGCCGAGTGTGCGAGGACTGTATAGTTTTTACATAAAAGTTGAATATTTCCATAAGCACATCGTCGGGGAGCATGTCGATTGTCACCAGGCCTACATTGGAAGGGTCAGCGTTTGTTCGGGGCACTGTATAACGGCATACCTCGATCTCGTGCTAGACCAGACTCTTCCCGGAGATATACAGAATGGCCGCCCATCATGAGACCTTCGGATGAGAAATAAATCGGAGTCGACGAGCGGGGGGTGCGGGGAAATAATGACTAGACGTGGCCAGTAATTGAAGTAGTAATGGACGGAGTTGATGAAGACGAGTATATGGGACTCTGTTAGTACTTCAGCCTGAGGAATGATGGGAATGAATCTCGCTCGGCGTACAGGAGAAAACTTGTCAGTGACTCAGAGGATGTAACGTCTGAGGACCAAGTGGTTGTATCACAATAGTACCCACAGGTGGGTCACGTGGGGAAGCAGGTGAAGCATAATGCCCTGTTTCACGCAGTTGGTCGGGTGGGTGGCACACATTTCAAATAAACGTGCAAGCAGATCCGTCTCTACCCTCATCTAGTGTAGCTTATCATAGTACGCCAGAAATAGATGGTCACGATCAACCACTTGCCTAAGGTGGCCGGGTGCATCCGAGTCGCTCATTCAAGTTCTTTTTCAAAATTCTATAGTTGGCTGTGAGGCGTATCCCCCGAGATCATATTGCGCTCTACCCACCCTCCGATGAGCGGACCACACCCCGCGCTCGCCACCTGCCAGCGGCGCAACATGTACAGCTCGGTCTCAGTAGAGGCGGTACCGGTGGCTCGACAACCCCACTCGGGTTACAGCTAAAATTATCTGCGAACCCGACAGCCCCAAAATGGAAGTGTGGCTGAGTGGTAGATGAAACACTCTCATTACTCAAGAGACCCCACCTTTTGGCACATTGAGTTGGTGTACATCATGACAGTTCTAGCTGGCGGACTCGTACAAGTTTGCAAAGTGATAAACACTGGGCAATGATTGAAGTGCGACATGATGCACGCTACGCTTTCCACACCTTTCGCTTTGAGCGTACCTGGTACAGGCCGCACTATGAATATGCCGCAATGGGATGGCGGCAATCCCCGACTCATAGCCAGCCACCTTCCAAGCGGAATAACACTTCTCCCCATGATCGCCTAGCATAATGCGATGCACTCATCCAGTTCCCTTTGCGCTGGACATCATATGGATTTGGACCGTATTCCGACCCTGCCCTATCCAATCGGGTCATGCACGGCGCTCACACAGTATCGATAAATACCGCGGATTTACAAAGGCAACCGCTCACATTTCCAAGGCATAACTTTTAACACCATCCTCACACTCATCCTTACAACCCCAAACAATGATGTCCGATTCGGACCCGACGACTTCAACCGCGTCCCTGCTTACTACCAACACAACGTCGTCTTCTTTCGACCCCTCAAATAAGACGAAGCGGCCGCGGTCACAGAAAGACTACGCCGCGGCGCTGTCCACTCTGCAGAGCAAGTACGGCCTTCCCGAGGCATCCGCCCTCGCCGTCCCCCTTCCACTCTCTTCCAGCAAGCCTCCTACCTCATCCAAGCCTTCATCGGGGCCTGCCAGACCTCTCGCTACCACGGCGTCCTCGTCTACCGCCGTCGAGAAGGCAAAAAAAGGCAATTCATCGCTTTCCTTGCTCTGGGCGAAATATCGCCTAAGGCGGTTGGATAGCACCTTCCCCTAAACACCCCTCCTAAATCACCCTTCGCTCGGCCAGAGAGTGAGGAACCGTGAGCACAGAGACGGGACGATACCGGGGATTTCAGTCTCAACCGAGACGGCGTCGGATATTCCAGTGGGGATGGATGGTGGCCGACCCTGACATGACCCATGAGGGCGAATCTGGGCTTTAAATAGTGACTCTACCTACCCTTATCTGGGTCATCACTACTTTTTATCTTATGGATCAACGCGATCGTAGTGTTTCCACCGCGGACAATGCATCACTGTACTCTAAATAATTTGGACGTGTTGTACTCCGTCTAAAGTTGGTGCCAGTTGCGGCGCTAACACTGGTCAATGTAAGCGCCAAAAGGCCATACATCGCTTTGTTTGTTGTCTTGCGGTGATCACGTGCTATCCATCAACACGTAACTTTCGCTTAACTCACGGACATACTAGTATTAGAGCGTCGTACGTTAGGTTAGCTGACGATTTACCACGTTGCGTGAGGTCACAGGAGATATAACTCTCCTACCTTCAACGCACTCTTGTGTTCCACCACCCATTTCTATCCTTCTGACTATGTCTGACGACCCCATTACCCCGCAAACCACATGGTCTCAGTACAGCGCCCAAATCTACCTAGCGGGTGCAACCCCCGTCATTGGCTCGTATGACCATCGCCTCATCGAAGAGAAGGCCCGGGAAGCGACGAAGGATAATCACAGTGCGTGTCCGCACGCTACAGAGACGCGCAACCTATAAATTGAGGAGTCGGTTAGGTGCGTATATGTATACGTTCGGCAGCGCTGGCACTGGCAGCACGTACCGCAACAACACCGAGGCGCTGCAGCAATGGCGCATCATTCCCCGCATGCTTCGCAACGCTACCCATCGCAATCTTGACGTAAGCGTTGGGGCCGCCTCACTTCCGAGTCCCAGCCGCGGAGCTAGGCTCATGGACACTCTCAGACTACCCTCTTTGGCGTGAAGCTGCCTTCACCCATAATCGTAGCTCCCGTTGGAGTGCAGGGTATCCTACACAAGGACGGTGAGCTCGCGACTGCGAGTGCAGCGGCAAGCGTTGGCGTGCCATTCATACTGTCGACTGCAAGCACGCGTTCCATCGAAGCCGTGGCCAAGGCCAACGGCGACGGGCACCGCTGGTACCAGCTATATTGGTACGTGACCCCAAATTGACCCTCCTTGCTCTCTCACGTCACATCACGCACGTGTGTCGGCAGGCCACGAACAAACGAAGTGACCCTCTCGCTCCTGCGACGCGCCAAGGCAGCGGGCTTCACCGCGCTCGTCGTCACGCTAGACACCTTCCTCCTCGGCTGGCGCCCCCACGACCTCGACACCACGTACCTCCCCTTCGTCGCTGGCGTCGGCGTGCAGATCGGCACGACCGACCCGGTCTTCATGCAGCGTATGGGCGGGCGGGCGCCGCGGCCCGCGGACGAGCATCCCGCATTCCCGCTCGACCTGGCTGCGTTCCGTGCGCGGCTTGCTGCGGGCGACGTGGCGGCGCGCGAGGCGTTCGAGCTCGGGATTGGGTGGTTGCATGAGGCTAACTCGGGCACGTTCCGCTCGTGGGACGACCTCGGGTTCTTGCGTGAGAACTGGGACGGTCCTATTGTACTCAAGGGGGTCCAGACGGTCCAGGATGCCCATGCGGCGATGAACGCGCGTATGGATGGCATCGTCGTGTCGAATCATGGTACGTTCAATTGCACCCCCGGGGATCTCCTCCTACCAAGCTCTCTGCGTCATCTCGGGGGCTCATATGGGACCCTCCGTTTTTTTTGTCGTAGGCGGACGACAGATTGATGGTGCTATCGGCTCGTTCAGCGCCCTTGAGAAAATTACTGCGTCATCGAGGGTGCGCCGTGCTCAAGAGCAAGGCCCGTTCACCGTCCTCTTTGACTCGGGTATCCGCACAGGAAGCGATGTCATCAAGGCTATTGCGATGGGCGCACAGGGCGTCCTTGGTGAGCATGAGACACTTTCCAGGTGATCGAGTACCACTGACACGTGCGGGCAGTGGGGCGCCCAGTCATGTATGGACTTGCCCTAGGTGGCGAGCAGGGCGTCGAGGAGGTGCTCCGGGGACTCCTCGCGGATACCGAGATCACGCTTGGACTGAGTGGCTACAAGAGCATCGATGAGATCTGGGATTGGAAGGAAGCGGTGCTCGAGAAGGCGGACACACCTCCTGGACGTGCCAAGTTGTGACTTCAGTTGACTCGGATCGGTGCTGAGGGTGATAATGTGCCCACTTGCTTCATCTATGTGTGCCAATCGGCGCAACTGCAGATAGATTAAAATGATAGCCAGTACAGTATAGGAAAGTGCCTCTGCACTCAGGCTCGATCACACTATGAATGCCCTGATCTCATCCACAAAGTTTTGCCAGTGCGGCCTTCAAGTTGCCAAGGGTTGACCAGGTATCCGAATCACTCGTCGGCGGCCGGTTGCCTTTGGAAGGTCTCATCATTCCGTTCCCTCCCATATCGCATATCGTGTTCCTTTGGTTACAGTCGAATGAATGTGAAAGAGGGTCGCATCTGGTCAAGGATACCCAAAGGCCCTTACATCAGGGCAGAACAAATCTGATCAGAGATATGGACACAACGAATATAAAGGACAACCCGAGTCGTGATTCAAATTTCTTTCACAACTATTTCACATCCTCCTCCGTATGTCAGCAATCGTGGCGTCGGGTGCCGGGATCAGCGCGATATTATGAAGCTGACTCGGCAGAGGGTTGACAACAACATTGTAGCGCCAGGCGAAAAGCCCGCGACAGGGGACCGGCGGTGGCGACGACTCGGCAGGCTCGAGCGAGCTGCTGTCCGATAGCAGCCTCAGGCTCGTAGTACAGTACCCTCGCTTTCACCCTTCCTCGCCAAGCTCTACGGGACCGGGAAGGGTCGTCACGCTCCTATTGTTTCTACCATACGCGCCCTGCTGGAGCGCGTGTCGGTTGCTGCGGCGCAGTACTTGCCCAGCCCCCCCAGGCCTGTCGACGTGATGGAGCTGCTGCGAGTGCCTCGGTACGGTAGTACGACGCCTCTCCTCGCTGGCATGGCGGTGACCAATTGAACTTTGACAGCCTCCCCGCACGCCATCGTAGCCTGGGTCAACAATACGGGTCTTTTTTCTTTTCTTGTGCCTACCTGAGGAGCGCACGATGTCGTTCTCTCCTCTATTTTCCTGGTGGCGCAGGGAGCTCGGCTGCGCGCTATGCGGCGGACTCGCTGTCCCACTGCCAGTGGCGGCGCCACTCGTCGGCGCCACCTCGATGATATTGTGAGCAGCTATTGCTCACTTGGTTTTTGTTTCGTTCTCACCGTTATTGGCTATCTCTGATGCCTTTGGCGGGGCTCGGAGACGGTTGTTGGCACATGGTAGCATTGGAATCGCTTTGTTTAGTGCACCCTACACAACACTCTGCATTATGAGAAAGCCCTGTGACATTTACGATCTATCGTAGAGCGCACATTTATATTTTCGTTGAAACGAATCGTGCAGAATGTCACTATATTTATCTCTCATGCACAACCGACCACCTGCCAGTGGGCAGTCTGAGGCACCATTGTGGGAAAATTTACGGCAATACGTCGCTTAGGCTTTAGCATTTTCGCTCAGTTCTCAACTACGATGTTGCAACGGTTTGCGTGTGCGAGGGAGCACATGATGATTGTTATTAAAGCCCCACCGGCGCGCCAGCAATACGATACGACACGACAATGACCCGGAGCCGATAGTCCCTGGCACCGTGATTGCTCCTGGCATGCGGCTCCTGCCGCACATGGCTCTTGCCAGCACACATAATCTCTACTCTGGGAAAACCAGGCGGTCAGAGCCTTCTACAGCCCAGATCTCTCCCACTGGCACTCCTTCACCCCCTCACCGCCGTTACACCAAATGCGTTTGTAGTACTACCCCTATTTCACGTAGCGTGCTCACGTTCGGACACCATTAACTAGGTCTAATCATTCGCGACGACCCTGCGAGCGTGGGTGAGTACATCGGGGAATACATCGCAAAACGGTACGTGGTCTTTCTCCTTTTCTGACGCCCGTCTGTCTGATACGCTCCCTGAGCAGGATAAATGACTTCGGACCGACTCCGGAGAAGCCGTTCGTGCTCGGTCTACCCACGGGTTCCTCACCGATTCCGACATACAAGTACCTCATTCGCCTCGTCAGGGATGGTAAACTTTCGTGCGTGCATGGGGTTCCTCCCCACTCTTGGCGCTATCGTTGGAGAACCTGACCAGAGCGAGATGTTGCGCAGATTTAGAAACGTCGTGACGTTCAACATGGACGAGTATGTGGGGCTGCCAGAAGATCACGCGGAGTCCTACCACACATTTATGTTCCGCGAATTCTTCTCGCACGGTGGGAGTGTCCCGTTACCCCTTATATGCCATATGCTCCCATCCGCGGGAGATAGATAAGAGCTCGAGTTTGCTGACGGGAATGCCCTTGACGCGCAGTGGACATCGACCCCCAAAACGTGCACATCCTCAACGGGAACGCGTCGGACCTAGTCCGCGAGTGCGACGAGTACGAAGAAAAGATCAAGGCTGCGGGCGGTATCGAGCTCTTCCTCGGCGGCATCGGCGAGGACGGGCACATCGCGTTCAACGAGCCCGGCTCGTCGCTCTCGTCGCGCACGCGCTTGAAGACGCTCGCGTACGACACGATCCTCGCCAACGCGCGCTTCTTTAACAACGACGTCGCCGCCGTGCCACGCATGGCGCTCACGGTCGGCGTGCAGACCGTGCTTGATTCGCGCGAGGTCGTCGTGGTCGTCACTGGCCAGCGCAAGGCACTCGCGCTGAGTATGGCGATCGAACATGGGGTGAACCATTTGTGGACGTTGTCAGCGTTGCAGACGCACCCCTGGGCATTGATTGTCGTAGATGAGGATGCGACGGCTGGTACGTGGACACCTCCACACTCCTTTTTGCAAAGCGAGGGCTGTGCTTATGATCGTGGGGCAGAGCTTCGCGTCAAGACTGTCAAATATTTTAAATCTATCGAACGCGTCCAGGAAGAAGTCGAAGCTGCGCGGGAAAAACAAAAACAGGGATGAGAGCGGGTAGGAATATAGATTGAGCGTACAGCGGTGGTAATCCTGTCGCTTTTCCTTTTCCGCCTGGGCTCAAAGGGCTCCATGTCGGTGACCATTTCTTGGGGAAAGCTGTGTAGAGGGTAGAGACGAAGTGTAATGATACTGAATATCGATTGGTCTTGAATTTTGCCAAGAAACGCTGTGCGAGCTCCCACACTGCGTTTTTAGTTAGCCTGCCGCACGGAACACACGAGGTGCTGATCAAGGGCCTGCGTGTTGGTCGACATAGTGACCGCGCAGTCGTTGAAACCGTCGTCCTTCTGTAGTAGGCTGTACGTCCGATGCACGTCACGGTCGTCATTGAAATCAGCGGACTAGTAGCAAGCTTGCATGTGGGGGTGAGACGTGTACTGAAAAGATAAGGAAGAAAGAGAGATGCGGGCGGTTCTCGATCCGGCTAGCTCGAAATGAAGGCATGTTCAAAGGGCATGCGCTACACATGAGACAAATTACGTGAGTCGGATTCGCCAGTGTTGGGCACTGTCGTCGCTTTTTTTCGTGTATTTTTTTTTCGATTGGAGAGTAAAGCAGGCCTCCAGACACCGATGTGGAAGGCAAGCGAGGGACAAGAGTCGTCAAAAGCGAAGCGGGTAGAGGGTACGTAGTGCGGGGCATGGACACCGCGTGCCCTTGAGCGCCCTTCCTGACTCCTGAGACACTCTCGGTTCATATGATTTTTTTGTTTCTGGTATGGGTCGACAGACTCGGTTCTCTACTGTACTGCTCCAGAGCTGCGGCGTTTCAGTAAATGCGCTACATGCCGCTGCAGTGGTCGTGGTCGTGGGCTGCACTCCACCAATTATCGACAAGACAATTGGTGGTCCATCTCGTCCAGTAGGGGTGAAATTAATGCTTGGGAGCCGCATGGCCCCAGCTGCAAGCCGCGCCACCGGATCTGACGGAGGAGACTGATTTGGAGGTGCCAATTAACCATTGCCATATCATCACGGTGCCAGTACTAGTCAGGTTACGTGAAATGGATGTTATGTAGGAGAGACCACTAACTGCGTGTTTACCAAACTCCGCAGTCTTCAATCTGAAAACAAAACAAAGGGCGTGGCCGCAGTGTTCACTGACGTTACTTTAATAGACTCGGACGCATCACCCGTAGCGCATCACCTCAGGCTGGCGTATTCCTCGGCTCGATCATAACAAAAACAAAGGTGCCAATCACTCATGACGTCGACCTTCCATGGTTGGTTGTATGACTCCTGGCAGTCTCTTGACACCTCAATTGACTGTGACAGTAGCATTGGGCACTTGTGGTCGCACTTTCAACTTTCCGAGTCTTCCATCTTCGATGCGACGTCGCGAACCTAATTTCTGGCTAGTTTTGGTTCCAAACGTCGTGCTTCCCCCGGTACACGTAAATTGGCGGTGCTCGGGCTCGGGCTTTTCCGCCCCCCCTTTCCGTCGAATAGCTATAAGCGACGAGGTGTGGCGGCGGTGCCCAACGCACGTTCCCGCTGTGCAATCGCGGAGGACACTGGCGGGTTTGGTTTACGTGCATCCCAATCTCGACATTTCGTTTCGCTCAGCGGGGTTCGTGCCAGACCTTTCACATCGTGTTACTGCGTGTTCGATGGCTGCTAATGGAATGCGCCGCATGAACTTGTGAGACGCATGTCCGAGGCGCAGCACTGGGACGCGGGCCATCCCCATAGATTGATCTCGACGCCACAGGTGTGTCTATTTCTGTTGAAGTTAGATACTCACACTCCGCTTCCTCATGAAGCGGGCGCGCCAAATGCGCTGCAAACCCTCCATCATCGGATTCGGCACTCATACAGCTGCCACATTCTAGCGGCCCGACCATGATTTCCTGTGGTCCTTGTGCCAATGTAGATTCACTACAAACAGCGAGGTACTTAGGCTGCTACTGCCAGTGGGACCAGTCGTCAATCCCCAGTCGTCCAGTTCCCTCCGCCTCTGCTTTGGCCCTCGTTTCCATCAGTTCTCATATAACATTACTCATATACCCACGTTCTGCGTACCATGTCTCCTCTGGCGTTACCACTAGCATCGTCGTCATCGTCACCATCAGCTTCTGCGAGCTCAAGTGTGGGAACCGAGCCCACGAAGCAGCTTGCGTCACAGCTCGCGTGGAAAACAGCCCTCTACCTCGTTGTCGTCCTAGGTACTGTCGCGATACCTTATCCAAACCCCGACCCACCTTCCTCCCCTTATCTCCCTTCCCTTTGCCCAACAGTCGTCGTCTCCGTCATCTTTGGCACCATCTCGCTCATCTGGAACGACCCTTGGTTATCGTCTACTCGCCGGCGCGGAGCAAAAGAGGAACCAGTGCGACACGAATCGACATTCCAACTTCCCTCAGGTGTGTACAATCGTTATGTCATTTGGCCACCCCGCGCAGTCCGGCTCATGTTTGTTCGTTCCCCCCCGGCACTGTTCGCATTTTCGCCCGCCCCGTAGCATCGATGTTCGTCGAAAGGATGCTCCAATACTTCTTCCAGACACTCTTGCCCGCATTCCGGCACCTCAGACAGGCCACCGCCTCCTCGCTGGCCGGTGCCGCTCGACCGCGGGGCCAGCCAGCCCTCCCCCTGTTCTGGCCTCCAGGTTTCCGGGAACCGCAGCTGGCTGCCCCGCGTCCCGCCATCCCACGTGATAGCAGCTCGTTCCGCGTCCCGTCGAACCCATACTCGGGCGCCGAGCCAGCTTCTCTGCAAGCTTTGCCCGCCCCGAGTCGTCCCGTCTTTCTTGGCCCTGGGTGGGGCTCTGGACTGTAACCTTTTCTTTTTCGCTCTCTATTTTTTGGTTTGGTGTCCTCGTTGTAGTGTTGACTGAGCATCCGTCTATGCATTCCACAGCAGTATTGTATTTTACGACTATTTTTACTTCGTGCCCTGGTAGGCGAAGGATCCAGGCCTCGGGCAGCGCTCGGCACCATCTTGGATTAGTCACACCGCATGTACCAGTTACAGTACGATGATAGCCAAAATTGATCTCGATTCTTAGACTACTACAGAATTGTTACTATTAGTGTGTGCGCTACGCCACTGACTGGGTGCCAAAACCTACTGTACTGCCTAAGGAATGTTTCTCGCCGTATGAACGATGTCAGATCTTTAGTGGGTCTCTATAGTACTCGATTCCTACAGAGCCGTGACTTTGAAAACTCCGCTTTGTGGGGATCCGAGTCTCCACTCTACGTCACGATGTAGTATCCAAGAAGACCTAAAGACGGAAGTGCCAGGTCCCTGGTCAGCAACCTGGGTAGGGCGTCCCAAAAGGTACATACCCCTCTCCAACTATGCGTCGTCCTTGCGCCAAGGGCCCATGCAGAGAAATGCTGCCCGGGTGCCGTGTTGGAATGAATCGGAATCTATGAGCGAAGCGAACATTTGTAATTGGTGCCTGCAAATCGTTATTTCAAATAGACTTGTTGAGTCTTTGAAAGTCAGGAGGCCTGACGGTGCTGAACGAGGGTTGTTGTAGTAGTTTCGAGTCAGGTAGTATGAGCCAGGCCAGTCGAGTCGGAACCTGAATTATTCCGGAGCCTGGTCATGGAC
>Ga0209488_10003504_pt1 | contig 12591 bp, 12 predicted proteins | sample Rivendell_Oct201_8_FD_188349 | JGI IMG/M metagenome (GOLD analysis project Ga0209488, IMG submission 188349) | Vadose zone soil microbial communities from the Eel River Critical Zone Observatory, Northern California, USA -... | ecosystem: Environmental > Terrestrial > Soil > Vadose zone >...
CAACCGGATTTGCCGGCATCGTGCTACTGGTTGCGGGTTGCGGAGGAGACAGCAAACCTGTGCCGGTCCCCGGACCGAAAGGGTTGGGAACGCCTGCTGGCACTTCTGCTGTTGTCGTAACGGCCAGCAGCGCCAGCGGAGGCGCCACGGCCAGCAGCACAGTAAATTTAACCGTTCAATAGATTGGCAACCACTACGCCGTTCGCGCCACCTCGTACAGATATTCCACGTACGACATCACCGCGCCGTCGATGCCCTGGACTTGCGGATTGCTTGATTCGATCACGTAGTATTCATTGGGAGCATGCGCGCCGCTGCCGTGGCCAAGTCCGAAGTGTCCTGCGGGCAGGCGCAAGGGGTCGCCGGTAAATACATAGCCGGGCCAGGAGCCAGCCAGACGCGGCATCACGATGGGATCAATTCCGTTGCGTTTGTAAACGGCGTGTTCAGCGCGGACGACCGCAGAGTCAGCGGGCGTGGAAGTGGGATCATAGCCGCCGGTCATATTTACTTCGATGTCGGCAAAGCCATTCTTCGCCAGGTGGGCCTTGAGCGCAGCCAGCGCGTCGGCGGCAGTCATGTCCGGTACCAGCCGCATGTCCATTTTGGCGACGGCGCGATGCGGCAGAACTGTTTTCCCGCCCGGGCCGGTATAGCCGCCCACCAGTCCTTCAATATTTACGGTTGGCTTGGACACCAGAAGCTCCAGCGATTCCTGAAAACTCACGTCATGGACCCAGTGTTCTACGCCCATCTGCTTCATGAGCGCTTTTTCATCGAGGCGCCGGGCCGCTTCCGCGACCATGGCTTTCTCTTGCGCGGAGATAGGCCGCGCCTTGTCGGCAAAGCCGGCAATCGCGGGATCATTGCCATCGGCGGAGACCAATGTGTTCAGGGCCTTTACCAGGTGCCACGCGGGCGAGTCGAGCCGCGCCTTGTTGCTGGAATGGATGTCGGCTCTTGGACCGCGTCCCCACTTCTCGCCGCTTGAAACCAGTTCCAACTCCACCACGCCCTTGGCGCCGAGGAAGGCCGTTACTTTTCCGTCGGGATCCTGCGAGGCAAACGGCATGAAGATTCCCACTGTCTTCTTCAGCGCGGCCAGCACTTCTGGCCGGCGAACCACCTGGGGAAAGTGCGGCGAGCCAATTTCTTCCTCGCCTTCAGCCACCAGAACAAAGTTTACCGGGAGCTTGCGGCCTGCGCCGCGGATGGCATGCAACGCCGCCAGGAATGTAGCTTCTGGGCCCTTTTGATTGACCGCCCCGCGGCCGACCACAACTTTGCCGAAGCCCGGCTTGTCAACAATGCGTGCCTCCCAAGGCGGTGACGACCATTCCGAGGGATCAACCTGCTTGACGTCATACATGAAATAAAGGCCAAGAGTCTTGGGAGCGCCCGCGTCCAGCGTGGCGAAGATTCCCGGCTGGCCGTCGGTGGGGACCTTGGTCACCGGTTGGAAGCCGGCGTCGCGCAGCATCTGCATGGTGAGTTCGCAACCTTCATTCATGCCGCGATTCTCCGCGGCAATGGAGGGCTGCTTCATCCACGTTTGCATCCGCTGTACAGTTTCGTCATGGCGCTTGGTGATCTCCGACCGGATGGGAGCAAGGTCATCCTGGAATGGCGCGAGCTTTAAATCAGGACTGGAGTCGATCATATCTGCCCGCGCCCAGAGCGGAAGGGTCATGGCTGCTGCACCAGCGGCCGCGCCGACCAGAAAATGGCGGCGGTCGAGCGGGTTGGCGGGGCTGCTTTCGGAAGAGTCGTTGTTTTGCTCGGCAATATTGTTGGCGTTCTTGCTTTCAAAATCGCTCGACATGAGTATTCTCCTGATCCTGATTCGCGCTGCGCACTTTTTCGTGGTCAACCATCCTAAACTGCCGGACTCGATCCCGCCATCGCCAGCCCGATTTCACAATAAATAATGAGATTGCCCTACCTCGTCCGTGCATTTCCCTCCCACGCCCCTTGGCTCGAAAGAACTAAGTAATTTTCTTACCTGTAAGGCATTGACCCTATGGGACGAAACGAAGCATACTGTAGTCCCCCTGCGTTAGGAGTGTCGTCCATGTCGCTTCTCGCCGCCCTTTCATTCTTCGACATCGCCATATTTGGCGTCGCGCTTTTTGTCTTTGCCTGGCTCTTCAATCGTTTTTCCGGAAGAGATGACACGGATGCTCTCGCGCTGACCATGCATGAAATCAATACTGCAAAACCTGCGCCTCAGGCTGCAAAAGCCAAAGCCCGGGTAGCCGGAGCAGCTTAACCAAAAGGGAAATTCTATTCCTCGGCCACATGATGCCGAAAGCAAATCAGAAACTGGAATAACTTTCACTGCTTAAGCTCTGTCAAGGGCCGCCTGGCCTCCGGGGCATGGCGCGCGGCCATTGAGGTGTTAAGGCGCTTTCCAAGACAACCTCTTTCCAGCAGCCGTTCTCCTATCTATCAAATAAGTTCCCCTTCTTAACGGAAATCCCACGTTTAGGAGGTCTTCTTGCGTACCCTCACTGCTATCCTCTTCACCGGACTTTTGGTATGGCTGATGGGCTGCGGCTCAGTGTCCAGCGATATGCGGCCGACCCCAACTCCAACTCCCATGCCGACTCCAATGCCATCGCCATCGCCAAGTCCTGCGCCTTCACCAAGCCCAACCCCCGCAGCGGTCTCAGATGCATTCCTGTCGACCTGGTTCTTTGTTGTGGGCAGAAATCCGGCGCCTGAGGGCAATATCACCGTCGACACGACCGCCAATAATGGCGCAGGCAACGTGCAGGCCAATATGTCGGCAACCAACTCCACTTTCATCCTGCAATTCTGCCCCTATCCGCAAGGCTTTATGAACTGCACGAACGTCATTCCAATTACCAGCGGCGCAACGGCTTTTGCCAATGTGAACTTCACGTTCCCAATGAAGGGAACATTTTCCGGCGCATTCCAAATGGTTGATAATGGAACGCAGAACGAAGCCACGGCCACCGCTGCTACTGGAATCAGTTTCAAATCGGCGCTGCTGCCGGCCGCCACGGTTACCGGCGGTATCAATCAAACAACGGGGAACTCTCCCGGCATCGGCTCCGCGATCATGAACGGCACTACCGCCCGTATCACGCTGACCGGCGCGTTTCCCAACCATACTTTCAATACCGCCGTGTGCAGTCTGTTCCTGCAAACTGCATGCGCCACTCTGGCCAATATCACCACCAACGCGCAGGGCAACGCCAGCGCGGACGTAGGGACGGTGCAACCGGCGAGCTGGAGCATCTTCCGCGTGAGCGATGCGAGCGGCGTTCAGTTTGTGACCGCCTTCCGCGTGCAGTGATTCAACCGCGCCGCATTGAACTTAGAAAACCGATGGCCGCACTGCTTACGGGGTTGCGGCCATCCTTATTTGAACTTCAATTTTGGTTTACGCGCCTGTGCGCGGTCGTCTTATGGTTTGCCTCGCAGCGTAATGGTCACCGCAAGGTTTCTTTGGACAAAGACTCCATTATCAAAATCGAACGCGAACGCGCTTCCAGTCACGTCAGCTTTGCCGCCGGTGAACAAAGCAGCCGATTCGCTGGCTAAGCATAAGAACATGCCGGGTGCGATGGGCCATGTGGCTGGCATTGACCTAGCTCACTTTCTTTTTCTGAGAGTGAATCTCCAAGAGTGGATCCGCGGTGCCTTAACGCTTTCTTGGTGGCAACCCGCACTCCGCAGCGGCTCTCTTAATTCATAAGTCCCCTTACTTAAATCGATCCCTCGAATCGCGGGATTGGGAGGTCCTTATGCAGCATAGAGCTGTCGTCCTATTGTCTGTCGTGAGTTTGTGGTTACTGACGGGCTGCGGGGGAGTTTCCGGCAAGATGCAGCCGACACCGACTCCAACTCCAATGCCGACGCCTTCACCGATTCCGTCACCGTCGCCCAGTCCGGCCCCTTCGCCCAGCCCGACGCCGGCCGCGGCCTCCGACGCATTCCTCTCGACGTGGTTTATCAACACTTCAGGCAAAAATGCAATCGCGGTGGGGACCATTACGCTTGACACCACGGCAAACAACGGCGCCGGTAGCTCGCAATACCAGGCGCAACCTCCAAACTCCACTCTGTTCCTGCAGTTCTGCCCCTATCCGCAATCCTTTACTGGATGCTTCAACGTTACCTCTTTTACCACTGATGCGATGGGCGCCGCCAATTTCGGCTTTATCTTCCCCTTTAAAGGGACGTTTTCCGGCGTGTTCCAGATCACGGACGCCAGTGGCAGCCAGGTGGCAGTCACGGCCACGGCTGGCACAGGAGTCAACTTCAAATCGGCGCTGCTGCCCGCCGCCACGGTTACCGGAGGGATCCAGCAGACAACGGGGAGCTCGCCGGGCAGCGGCACGGCCGTTGTGACCGGAACCACGGCCCACATCAAACTGACGGGAGCGCTTGCCAACCATACTTTCAGCACCGCTGTGTGCAGCCTGTTCCTGCAAACTCCATGCGCGGCTTTGGCCAATGTCACAACGGACGCGCAGGGCAATGCCAGCGCTGACGTTGGGGGAGTACAAGCGGCGGGGTGGAGCATCTTCCGCGTGAGTGACGCTAGCGGCGTCCAGTTCGTGACCGCCTTCCGCGTGCAGTAGCCGTCCCAAAAAAGGACCATGCGGCGCACCATCACCGCTGCATGGTTCTTTTTTGTCTTTGTACTGAGCCCAGCGCGCCAGCGCTGGGTGGCAGTGGAAAGATCCCAGGAGCCCCTTCAAGGGCGGCAGAAAAACAGACTCCATTTGTGGGAGAGATCCAATGCGGGGCGGGCCCGGACAAGCAAGCTTCCTATCTATCGGGGATCGCCCACCAGAGAACGCATCAGGCTTACAAGCTCTTCCGGTTCGTGGCTGGACAGCATATGGTCGATATTGTTGCATCTGCCACCTATGCGCGGAGAAAGTGCGACCGTGAGGATCTTGCTGGTTGTCTCTTTGATGGATCGGGCGATCTGTTCACAATCAATCGCCCCCTCCATCACCAGCACGGCAACGTTAATGTTGGGAAACAGATGAAAAATATCCAGCGCCTCGCGCGTGCTATGGGCCGTAAGGACGTTGTATTTGGCGGTTTCAAGTACCAGTTTACGCACCGAAAGCGCATGGCTTGGCTCGGACTCTGCTACCAGAATTGTGGGGCGGGCCATAGCGATAGGATGCGCGTGCAGGCGCAGTGGCAAATAAGCGTCTTATTTCTTCGTCATCCAGAGTAAAACCGCGGCATATTTCGTCAGGATCTGGGCAACCTTCTGCTTAGCTCAATCGTCACTGCTCTCCGTCTTGCAGAGCCTGCGATGTGCAATCTCCACCAATTTCAGATTAAGCGCCAGCTTGCTTGCGCCCACGAACTTGAAGCACAAAAGGCAGTAGGTCTCAATGAGCAGGTAATTCTTCTGGCTGCGAACGTGCCTGAAGCGTGGAGCGTCTTTCATTCCCTATGAAGCTCGTTTTCCCGGCGGGTTGCGCACGGCATTGCTCACATCGGTAAGGAACTCCGGCGCGGTGCTGCAAGCCGCTGAACAATGGCTCTTCAAATCGGAATACTCTGGCGTCGTAGTCAGGCAAAGCACCGGCACTGCAGGCCAGGAAAGGCGCATGGCTTCAATCAGCGAGTTTTGTTCGTCCTGCTCCACCGTATGGCAGATCAGGAGAAGATCGAAACCTCCTGGCTTAATTTTCTTGAGTGCCTCGCCTAAGGAATAAGCTTCAACAACTTCGTATCCCGCCTGGCGCAGCAGCAGTGACCGCACCGGCATCAGGATAGGATCGTAACCAATAGAAAGTATGCGGCAAACGTACATAAAATTCTCGTCTGAGAGAGAAAGGGCAAGGGCGACGTTGCAATAATGCTACCGCTATGGAAATCAGCTGGTCTGTTCGATGGTCGACATTAACCTGGCCAAATTGTGCCTTAGTTTGAGTAAGGCCCCTTTGAAAGTTGCCCGCGGCGCAACTGTCCGAAATTGCGCCTCTAACGGTTGCAGCGGGCACGGGTGAATGCGAGAAAAGTCGTTCCTTATCGGGCGGAAGAAATGCCCAGCCTGTCAAACTCTTTTCGGATCGTCCCGTAGCATTCGCACGCCGCCTTTTCCAGGCCTTGCCGGTGGCGGACGTTTATCTTTCCCCGCGAATACTCCACCAGTCCGGCCTTATGCAGGATCCCGGCCGCCAGTGTTACCGTGGAACGCGGAGTTCCCAGCATGTGCCCCAGGAATTCATGGGTGATAGAAAAATTATCGGATTCCATTCTGTCATGGCACATTAAGAGCCAGCGGGCAAGCCGCTCGGCAATATCGTGCAGGCGGTTGCAGGCGGCCGTCTGCCCTGTTTGCATAAGATGGCCCTGAATGTAACTGTTGGTCCGCTTTCGCAGCGTTCCGGAATTCTCAAATTCTTCTTTCAGCCGCTTGGCTTTGATTTTGTAGCCGGTAGCTGGAATCTGGATGAACGTCCGCGTGGGCATGCTGGTGGTGCCCAGCAATATGGAAAATCCCACGAGCCCTTCTTTCCCCGTTATACCTGTCTCCACGGTATTGCCGTCTGCCATCTCAACCACCACGGATGCCAGGCCGCTTTCCAGGAAATAGGCGTGTGTGACCTCTTCATTAGGCTCTTGCAACGTTTGGTTTACGGGCAGGTCCAAAAAAGAGAGATGAGGCGACAGACGGCCGATTTCTGCCCTGGACAAGGATGCCAGAATATTGTTTTTGTAAGCCGGAAGGGATTCAACGCCAGAAGACATATGGGCTCCTTTGCACTGATCGCGAGGTCAAATGACCTGCACCTCAAATGCGCAAGAAGCTCCATAACGGCCTGCGTATGAAGATGTGTCTAAATGCTACGCTTTTAGGAATCATACGTATGTGCAATATTGAACAGGTGTCTATTTTTCGAGTTGCGCCGCATGTTCGCCCTTGCTAAGAAAAATCGACCTGCGATTAAGCCGTCTTTTTTGGGTTTTTAATAGCGCTAAAAACTTACCGGGGGCATCCGAGGGCACTGCCCGCTGCTGGGTATAATCTGTCTATCTATGAAGGCTTACGTCACAGTCATGTTGAAGACCACAGTCCTTGATCCGCAGGGCAAAACCATTCACGGCGCGCTCAAAAAGATGGGATATAAGGGCGTGGGCGCTGTCCGCCAGGGTAAGTTCTTTGAACTGAATCTGGATGGCCTGGACAAGAACGCCGCCAAAACCGAGGTGGAGCGGATTGCCAAAGAAGTGCTCACCAACCCGGTGATTGAGGAATTCTCATATCGACTAGAGGAATAGGCGGTCACAACCGGCGTGTGAGTTGGTCCCACCTTTTCCCTGCTCACAGAAAATCTTTTCACCCTCTTGCTGAATACACTGAGGTAACGAGGGCTGACACCGTTCCGGAGTAGAATAATCAGAATCCCCGCGATAAACGCTGAGTCCAATTGGTCGCCGAAGTGGCGATTGGCGTGCAAGTAGGGGATATGGGTTCTGGTGAGAACTTCCTGAAGCGGTATAGCGCGATCCGAGTCCTGGGCTCCTTCGACTCTACCTCGGCTCCTTCGTTCGCGCGGTGTCGCTCAGGATGACAAGGGATAAGCGGCGCAGAGTTTCGGCATTGACTTGTACAGGTTGACGCAGTTTCAGTCGACAGGATTTTTAAATCATGTGTGGAATCGTAGGTTACGTAGGTAAAAAACGTGTTGTTCCCGTCATTATTGACGGCCTCAGAACGCTGGAATATCGCGGGTATGATTCCGCCGGGATTGCCGTGTGCGGCAATGGCAGCGGCGGGGCCGTCCAGGTACGGCGGGCTCAAGGCAAGCTGCGCAATCTGGAAGAAGCGATCCGCCTAAAGCCGCTGGAAGGCAGCTGGGGCATCGGTCACACGCGCTGGGCCACCCACGGACGCCCAACAGAGGAGAACGCTCACCCGCATCGCGACTGCACCGGCAAGATCGTGGTGGTGCACAATGGCATCGTGGAAAACTACCTTTCGCTCAAGAAGAAGCTGATTGAAGAAGGACACAAGTTTTCCACTGAGACCGATACTGAAGTCATTGCACACCTGATTGAAAAAGCGATTTACCACCTGGGCAACGGGCATCGCCCCAGTCTGGAAGAAGCGGTGCGCAAGGCGGTAAACCAGCTTACCGGCGTATTTGCCCTGGCCGTGATTTCAGAAGACGAGCCCAACAAGATTGTTGCGGCGCGCAACGGCCCGCCTGTGGTCATCGGCATGGGCGACAATGAATATTTTGTGGCGTCCGATATTCCTGCGCTGTTGCCCCACACACGCGACCTGTTTTTTCTTCAGGATGGCGACTTGGCCGTGATCACTACCTCCGGCGTGCAATTGACGGATTTTGACGGCAAACCGGTGAAGCGTGAGATCCAGCATGTCACCTGGGACCCCATCATGGCGGAGAAGGGCGGCTTCAAGCATTTCATGCTCAAGGAAATCTATGAGCAGCCAAGCGCGGTACGGGACACCACGCTGGGCCGCGTCTCGCTTGATTCCGGCCGCGTCTTCCTGGAACAGATGGATGTGACCGAAGACGAATTGCGCAACGTGCAGAAAATCAATATTGCCGCGTGCGGCACCAGTTGGCACGCCGCGCTGGCCGGCAAATTCATGATCGAACGCCTTGCGCGCATTCCCGTGGAAGTGGATTATGCCAGCGAGTGGCGCTACCGCGATCCCATTACTTCCAGCAAGGAAATCACGCTGTTGATTACTCAGTCCGGCGAGACTGCGGATACGATTGCCGCGCAACGCGAAGCCAAAGCCAAAGGCTCCAAGACGCTGGCCATCTGCAACGTGGTGGGCGCGATGATTGCGCGCGAGGCTTCCGGAACGATTTATACCCACGCGGGACCGGAGATTGGCGTGGCTTCCACGAAAGCTTTCACGGCGCAGTTGACCGCGCTGTTTCTGCTGGCCTTGTACCTCGGCGAGTTGCGGGGCGCCACTTCAACAGAAGACGCCCGGCGGTACATTCAAGAATTGCTCAAGCTGCCTTCCAAACTGGAGGCAATTCTCGCTCGCGATGCAGACTGTGAAGCCCTGGCCAAGCAGTATTACCGCGTACAGGATTTCCTGTTCCTGGGACGCGGCATTCACTATCCCATCGCGCTGGAAGGCGCGCTCAAGCTGAAGGAAATTTCCTATATCCATGCCGAGGGCTATCCGGCGGGCGAAATGAAACACGGCCCCAATGCACTGATCGATGAAAGTCTTCCCGTGGTGATGGTGGCGACGAAAGATTCGAACGATCCGAACTCAGTGCTGCGCTATGAAAAAACCATGTCGAACGTGAAAGAGGTAAAAGCCCGTTCCGGTATTGTGATTGCCGTTGCCACCGAGGGCGATGAGGAGATCAAAGAATCGGTCGATCACGTGTTGTACGTGCCGCATGCGCCGGAATTGCTGCTGCCAATCCTGGAAGTGGTGCCGCTGCAACTGCTGGCTTATCACATTGCCGTGCTTCGCGGATGCGACGTCGACCAGCCGCGCAATCTGGCCAAGTCCGTTACCGTGGAATAACGCCACGCGCCGAGCCACCGGCCATGAGGCTGAAGAGAGTTCTCAACGCCACCGCCCTCAGAGCGGTTTGGAGCGTAGCGACAATAATTAAAGATTGGTAAAGACGGCTTGGGCTTCGATTTCAGAGGGCAGGTTGTTCTAAAATTACTTCTATTGTGACTGAAGATAAACTTCCGGCTGAATCGTTATGGTCTCGTCGTAGCGGCCTGCTCACATTGCTGGTCGTTGTGGTCGTTTCCCTGATAGGTATTGTTCTTGACCGGCTCCTGCTGAAGGAAGGTCTGCCCCGGCTGGAAATGCTCATTTTCAGCAACGGTCTTACGGGATTGTTCGCGGGCGGTATGTTCTTCCAGATGGCACGGGAAGCAAAGGCCAGTCGTGAGCTGGTTGCAGAGCGGATGAAAACCATCGCCGAACTCAACCACCATATCCGCAACGCGCTGCAGGTCATCAAGTTTCTGGGCGGGCAAAAGCGCACCGGGCTGGACGCAGTGCAGCTGCAGCTCATCAATGACTCGGCGGACCGCATCGAGTGGGCTCTGCGGGAACTGTTGCCACGGTATCCCCTGGGCGCTGTGAATACGCCGGTTCAGCACGAGCAGGTCAAGGCTATTCGTCCGGTTTCCTAAAAACCAGGTTCTAGCCGGCTGCGCAGCTATGAACCGGACCGCTGAGGGCTGTAAATGAACGCCTTTTACCGCCTGAACCTGCCCATCGCTACCTCGTTTCTAAGCCCTTCAAACGCATGGCTTTCTCTCATTTATAAAGTCTCTTTTTCTCGCAACTTCCGCGCAGAAACTGACATCTAATGGCTTGACAGTAAGTCACTCATATCTCATAATGAGTTTGTTGTTATGGGCAAATGCACTTATTTTGAAGCACTTATAAGCAGGGAGGCTGAAAGCCATGGGCAAAATTATTGGAATTGATCTTGGGACCACCAACTCGGTGGTGGCCGTGATGGAAGGTGGCGAGCCGAAAGTTATCGCCAATGAAGAAGGCGGCCGCACCACGCCCTCGGTGGTCGGCTTCACCAAGTCGGGTGAGCGCCTGGTAGGCCAGGTGGCCAAGCGGCAGGCCATTACCAATCCGGAAAACACCGTGTATTCAATCAAGCGTTTTATGGGACGCCGCTTTGACGAAGTAAATGAAGAAATGAAGATGGTCCCGTACAAGGTCGTCCGCCAAGGTGATCACGTTGCCATCGTGGCGCAGGGACAGGAATATACGCCGCAACAGATTTCAGCGATGATCCTGCAGAAGCTCAAGAAGGCAGCGGAAGATTATCTTGGCCAGTCGGTGACGGAAGCCGTGATTACGGTTCCAGCCTATTTCAACGACGCACAACGCCAGGCGACCAAAGATGCCGGCAAAGTTGCGGGTCTCGACGTGAAGCGTATCGTCAATGAGCCCACGGCAGCTGCCTTGGCATACGGTCTGGATAAGAAAAAGGAAGAGACCATCGCTGTATACGACTTCGGCGGCGGCACTTTCGATATTTCCATTCTTGAAGTCGGCGAAGGCGTGATTGAAGTGAAGTCCACCAACGGTGATACGCACCTGGGCGGCGACAACATCGACCAGCGCATCGTGGATTGGCTTGTGGATGAGTTCAAGAAAGATGAAGGGTTGGATCTGCGCGCCAAGGGTAATGAAATGGCGTTGCAGCGCCTGCGTGACGCAGCGGAAAAAGCCAAGATCGAACTCTCCACCACCATGGAAAGCGAAATCAATCTGCCATTTATTACCGCGGACGCAACCGGTCCCAAGCATCTGGTAAAGAAGCTGACGCGCACTAAGCTGGAGCAGATGGTGGATGACATCATCCAGCGCTCGATTGGGCCGTGCAAGCAGGCATTGAAAGACGCGGGCATTGACGCCAGCAAGATCGACGAAGTGGTCCTGGTAGGCGGACAGACGCGCATGCCTCGCATCCAGTCGCTGGTGAAAGAGCTGTTTGGCAAAGAGCCGCACAAGGGCGTGAACCCGGATGAGGTTGTTGCCATCGGCGCAGCGGTACAGGCGGGCGTGCTGGCAGGAGACGTGAAAGACCTGCTCCTACTCGACGTAACTCCGCTGACGTTGTCGATTGAAACCCTGGGCGGCGTGGCTACGCAGATGATTCCGCGCAACACCACGATTCCAACCAAGAAGACGGAGACGTTCTCCACGGCGGCTGACAGCCAGCCTTCGGTTGAGGTCCATGTGTTGCAGGGCGAGCGTCCCCTGGCCAAGGACAACCGCACTCTGGGCAAGTTCCACCTGACCGGCCTTCCGCCGGCTCCGCGTGGCGTGCCCCAGATTGAAGTGACCTTTGACATCGACGCCAATGGAATCCTGAACGTGACCGCGAAAGACAAGGCCACGAACAAGGAGCAGAAGATTCAGATCACCTCTTCTTCCGGCCTGAGCAAGGAAGAAGTGGAGCGCATGGCCAAGGAAGCCGAAGCACATTCGGCGGAAGATAAGGCCAAGCGTGAGGAGATCGAGGCACGCAACCAGCTTGATGGCATGGTCTATCAGGTGGAAAAGATGCTGAAGGAAAACGGCGACAAGGTTTCTGGCGATGACAAGAGCCAGGTCGAGTCGGCGGTGGCAGAGGCCAAGACAGCCCTGGAAGGCACCGACGCGGCAGCCATGAATTCAGCCCGCGAAAAGCTGACCCAGGCTTCGCACAAACTGGCTGAGGCCATGTACAAAGCCCAGCAGACCCCGGCGGACGGCGCTACTGGCGCAGGCCCGCAGGCAGGCGCTCCGTCGAACGGCGCCGCTGGCCAGGAGAAGAAAGATGAAGGCGTCATAGACGCTGAGTACGTTGACGTGGAGGACAAGAAATAAGTTCTTCGCACCTCTAACGGCGTGGGCGAAGGCGGCGCTAAGCCGCCTTTAGCCTATGCGACAAAAGGAGACTCTTTTGAAAAAATATCTGGTAGTGAAGATGGCGGAAGGCTGGAGCCACGTTGTGAACTGGGTGGTCATGCCCGGACTCTATACGATGGAAGCGGCGCAGCAGTTCGTCGCCAGCGCCGTGGCCGACGAGCCCGAAGCGCGGT
>Ga0209488_10003505_pt1 | contig 12586 bp, 12 predicted proteins | sample Rivendell_Oct201_8_FD_188349 | JGI IMG/M metagenome (GOLD analysis project Ga0209488, IMG submission 188349) | Vadose zone soil microbial communities from the Eel River Critical Zone Observatory, Northern California, USA -... | ecosystem: Environmental > Terrestrial > Soil > Vadose zone >...
GATGTTCTCGCTGGGCGACTCGAACTCCCCCTGCGGCACTCCCTTGAGCGCCTTCTGCATGTAGTCCAGCCAGATGGGCAGGGCGTAGTGGCCGCCGGTGGCGTACTTGTCCATCGGCGTTTCGTAGGTGTCGTAGCCCACCCAGACCCCGGTCACGAGCTCGCGCGTGTACCCGAGGAACCAGGCGTCGAAGAGGTCGTTGGTCGTACCCGTCTTGCCGGCCACCGGCTTCCCGAGCGCGGCGGCGCGGCCGCCGGTCCCCGGCGGCTTGCAGACGGCCTGCATCAGCTGCTGGGTGAGGAACGCCGTCTCCGGCGTCATCACCTGCTCGGGGACCTCGAAGAGCTTGGCATACCCGGAGGCCAGGCGATCGTCGAGCTCCGTCCAGGGATCGTAGAACGAGCTGTGATCCTCCAGGATGCGCCCGTCGCGGTCGAGGACGCGGCGCAGGTAGATCATCCTCGCCTTCTTCCCCAGCCGCGAGAAGGTGGCGAAGACGCCGGTCAGCTCGGACGGGATGACGCAGGAGGAGCCCAGCGCCATCGAGAGGTCTTCGTTGATCTTGGTGGAGAGGCCGAGCTTGTGCCCCCATTCCGCGGCCGCCTTCACCCCGACCGACATCAACGTGCGGATCGCCGGCGTGTTCATCGAGTGCAGGAAGGCCTGCCGCACCGCCACCTCGCCCTTGAACTCCTCCTCGTAGTTCTGCGGCTTCCAGCGCCGCCCGGTGGAGTCGTCGTCGGCGACGATCGGCGCGTCGAGCAGGACCGTGGAAGCCGTGAACCCGCGTAGCTCGATGGCGGCGCTGTAGATGATTGGCTTGAACGCCGACCCGGGCTGCCGGCAGGCCTGGAAGGCCCGGTTGAACTCGCTCTTCTCGAAGTCGTATCCGCCGATCATCGCCACCACGTAGCCGCTGTTCGGGTCGGTGCTGATCAAGGCGCCCTGGAGCTTCGGGTCCTGCTCCAGCGCCCAGATGCCCTTGGTCTCGCTGGCCCGCACCAGCACCACGTCGCCCGCCGAGAGGACGGGGCGCAAGGTGGTGATCTTGGTGTACTCGGAATTGAGCTCCGGGTTCGGCTTGCGCGCCCAGGCGGCCTGCTCCAGCGGGATCACACCTTCCAGATCGCCGACGCGGATCTTGGCAGACTCCTTCTCCACCGAGGTGACCAGCGCCGCGATCACCTCGTCGCGCTTGCCCTCCCCTTCCAGGAAGGCCTGCTCCTTCTTGGTGAAGTCGTCCCAGTCCTTCTTTTTCAGGTTCAGCAGCGGCCCGCGGAAGCCCTGGCGCTTGTCGGCCTCGATCACGCCCTTGATCGTCGCGGCGATGGCGTCGTGCTCGCGCTCCAGGTCTACGGTGGCGTAAACCTTGAGGCCCTCGTTGAGCAGCCGTTCGTTGCCGTACCGCGCCACCAGATCGCGCCGGATGTGCTCGGTGACGTAGGGCGAGGTCTCGCGGAAGATGTCCTGCACCGCGTAGACCTTGATGGGGGCGTCGTCCGCCTCCTTCCGCTCCTGCGCGGTGATCATCCCCTCCTCGAACATGCGCCGCAGCACGTACGCCCTGCGCGCCTTCGCCCTCTCGGGATGCGCGAACGGCGAGAACTGGCTGGGCGCCTGCGGCAGCCCGGCGATCAGCGCCATCTCCGGCAGGCTCAGCTCCCAGACGTTCTTGCGGAAGTAGTTCTCCGCCGCCGCCTGCACCCCGTAGCTGTGGTGACCGAGGTAGACCTCGTTCAGGTACAGCCAGAGGATGTGCTCCTTGTCGAAGTTGTTCTCCAGCCGCCGGGTGAGGATGAACTCGCGCGCCTTGCGGCGCACGCCGGGCCAGCCCGACCGCACCCGGACGCTGCGCTCGCCCTCGACGGACGCCATGATCGCCTTGGCGGTCTGCTGCGAGAGCGTCGAGCCGCCTACGATGCGATTGTGCTTCACGTACGTCTGGTAGAGACCGCGCACCAGCCCGGTGAAGCTGACTCCGCCGTGCTCGAAGAAGTCCTTGTCCTCGCTGGCGATCACCGCCTGCTTCAGGCGCTTGGGGATGCGGTCGTAGGAAACGACCACGCGGCGCTCGTTGTAGAACTCCCCCACCAGCTGCTCGTCGCCGCTCCAGACGGTGGTGACGATGGGCGGCCGGTAGTGGCGCGCCCATTCGATCGAAGGCAGCCCCCTCGCCAGCCAGATGTAGACCCCGAGGCCGGCAAGGGCCATCAGTCCCCCGAGAATGGACATGGGGATGGCGATCAGCACCCACAGCTTCTTCTTGCCCGGCCCGCGGTCAGCGACGAGCCGCGCGTAGATCCGGCGAGTGAGGGATGGCTGTTCGTTGAGCATCGGTCGAGTCCTGCTTCCAAACATCAGAACCGGGGTGGTTCATCCTGGCAAGTTGCAAATGGCCTGGCGCTCGCTGAAGCCCGTTCAGGACGCCTGTGTTTTCCATCGGATGCCGGCCCGCGGCAAGCAATCCGCCAGCTCCTGGGGAAGGGGACTCTCGAAGATCAGGCGTTTTTTCGTCAGCGGATGCGCCAGCGCCAGCCGAGCGCTGTGCAGAAACATGCGCCGGACACCCCATTGGCGCTGCGCGATGCGGTTGAAGGGAAAGTCGCCGTACTTGGCGTCCCCCACCACCGGATGGCCGATCGCCTCCAGGTGGCGCCGGATCTGGTGGGTGCGCCCGGTCTCGATGGTCACCTCGAGCAACGTCGCTTCCGGTCCGCCGTCGAGCTTCTTCCAGTGGGTGAGAGCCGCCTGGAGGTTGACTCCCCGCTGCTGCTTCGAGGCGTACGTCTGCTGGTGCTCGGCCAGCCGCAGATCGATGCTGCCGCTTTCGCGCTGGAACCGGCCCTTGGCGAGCGCGAGGTACATCTTGTCCGCCTCGCCGGCCGTGAACATCTCGGTGAGGCGGACCATGGCCTGCCGTGTTTTCGCAACCACCACCACGCCGCTGGTCTCGCGATCGAGTCGGTGTGCCGGGCTGGGCTTGAACTCGCCCTCCGGCGTCCGGACCCCCTGGCGCGCCAGGTATGCCCGGACCTGGTCGACGAGCGTTTCTCCGCTGATGCCGGAGCCGGGATGGATGGCGAGTCCTGACGGCTTGTCCACCGCGAGGATGTGCTCGTCCTCGTACAACACCTTGAAGTCCTGCCCGATGGACTCTGGGGGCTTCGGAGGCGGAGGCTGCCCAGCCTGCAGGACGTGAACGGTGATCTCGTCTCCCGGCTGGAGAAGCTGCGCAACCTCCGCCCGCGCTCCGTTCACGCGGACCTTCTTCGTCCGGACCAGCTTGTAGAGATGGCTCAAGGGAAGGTTCTCCAGGCGCCTGCGGAGGAACTTGTCCAGCCGCTGCCCGGCGGCGTCCGTGCTCACCTTGAAGTCGAGCTTCATCGCGGCTGGCTCTCCGAAAACCGGGAGACGCGCCAGGTCCCGTCTTGCTGGCGCGCCAGGACCACGTGCGCGCCGCGCTGCATCTCGCCCCCGCCCTGAGGCCGGATGTCCAGCTCGTAGTCAGCCTCGCGCTCGCCCCCATCGCCGGTGAGCGACTTGCGCTGGTAGTAGACGCGGACCGGGCGCAGTTGCATGCCGGCGTTTCCCTGACGCGACTCCCGGGTGAGCTTCAGCTCGTCGTTCAAGCGCATGGAAGCGACCCCAGTGGTCAGCGGCATCGCCCCGTCCTGGTCGGATTCCACGTAGTACCGATCGACGAACTTGTCCGCGACCGACCCCGCGTCCTTCATTCCCCCGCAGGCCAGCAGCACCAGCGGGACAGCGAGCGATCCGCGGTGCAGGCCCTTGCGGCGCATGAGGATTCGATCTTATCAGCGAGGCACGGAGGCGGCTTGGCAAAGATCTACACGCGTCGCGGGGACGACGGCTCGACGGGCCTCTTCGGCGGGCCGCGGGTGCGCAAGGACGACCTTCGCGTGTCCGCGTACGGCGACGTGGACGAGCTGAATTCGGCGCTCGGCGTCGCGCGCGAGGAAGTGCCGGAGGGCGATCTGCGCTCGCTGATCGACGCGCTGCAGAGCGAGCTGTTCACGCTCGGAGCGCAGCTCGCCACGCCGGATCCGGAAGCGGCGCCCAAGGAAATCCCGCGGATCGCGCCGCAGCAAGTCGAGCGGCTGGAGCGCGAGATCGACCGCCTCACCGAGCAGCTCCCGCCGATGAAGAACTTCATCCTGCCGGGAGGCTCGCGCGCGGGGGCGGCGTTGCACCTCTGCCGCACCGTCTGCCGGCGCGCGGAGCGGAAGCTGGTCGAGCTGGCGGAAGGCGCGCCCGTGCCGCAGGAGGTGCTGGCGTACATCAACCGGCTCTCCGACCTGCTCTTCGTGATGGCGCGCGCCGCCAACCTTCGCGCGGGCGGCCGCGAGATCCCCTGGGTGCCGACGAAATGAAGCTGTTCGATCTTGCGGACCTCGGGCCCCGGGAGTCGGTGCGATTCGCCGTCGGTCCAGGGTGGGAGGGATTCGCGGTCCGCGCCGCGGACGGCGCGGTGCGGGCCTATCTGAATGTCTGCCCCCATCGCGCGCAGCCCGTGGACGTGGGCGACGGAAGGCTCTGGCTGCCCTCGGGAGAGATCGAGTGCCAGGCGCACGGGGCCCGGTTCAATCCGGCGACCGGGGCCTGCAGCGGAGGTCCCTGCGACGGGCGCCCGCTGACGCCGCTGGCCATCGAGGAGCGCGACGGGGCGGCCTGGCTACTTCAGCCGTTTCAGCACCGCTGAGGTGAACATCCGCGTGGTGGCCGACCCGCCAAGGTCCGGCGTGACGGCTTCCTTCGAGGCGATGGCCTCGCGGATGGCGGTGCCCAGCCGGTCGGCGGCGGTCCGCTCTCCGATGTGCTCGAGCAGCATCACCCCAGCGAGCATCACGGCGGTGGGGTTGGCGATGCCCTTGCCGGCGATGTCGGGCGCCGTCCCGTGCACGGCCTCGAAGATGGCCGCCTGCTTGCCGATGTTGGCGCCGGCGGTGAGGCCAAGGCCGCCGATCAGGCCGCTGGTCAGGTCGCTGAGGATGTCGCCGAAGAGGTTGGTGGTGACGAGCACGTCGAACTGGTTCGGGTTCTTCACCAGCTGCATGGCGCAGTTGTCGACGATGATGTCCTTGAAGTCGACGTCGGGATTCCTGGCCGCGATGGCGCGGCCGGTCTCGAGGAAGAGTCCGCTGGTGCACTTGAGGATGTTCGCCTTGTGCACCAGCGTCAGGCGGCGCCGCTTGTTCTGCTTCACGTAATTGAACGCGTACTCGATGATCCGCTCGCTGCCCTTCCGGGTGATGATGGAGATGCTCTCGGCGGCGCTGCGCTCCTCGTCGACGAAATGCTCCACCCCCGAGTACAGGCCCTGCGTGTTCTCGCGGATGACCACCAGGTCCACGCCGGTGTACCGCGTCTCCACCCCGGCGAAGCTGCGGGCGGGGCGCACGTTGGCGTAGAGATCGAATTCCTTCCGCAGCGCGACGTTGACGCTGCGATAGCCCTCTCCGACGGGCGTGGCCAGCGGTCCTTTGAGCGCCAGCTTGTTGCGGCGGATCGACTCCAGCGTCTCCGCCGGGATGGGCGTGCCGTGCGTAGGCACCGCGCTCGCGCCCGCCGCGGCGCGTTCCCATTGCAGCTTCGCCCCGGCGGCCTCGATCGCCTCGACGGCCGCGTTGACCACCTCGGGCCCGATGCCGTCGCCGGGGATGAGGGTGACTGGAATCGACATGGGCCGCGGTTCTAGCCCCGCTGGGCAGCATGATCAATGGCGCGCGAAGTTCGCGGTGGCGAGCGGCAGGTCGAGCGAGCCGAGCGAGGCCACCCGGGGGATATCGTCACGACCCCGGGTCCTGCCAGAGGGCCACGGCCAGCAGGATCATCTCCAGAACCAGCAGACCGAGGCTGACGCCGTGCAGCATGCCGAAACGTCCAGAAGCGGTCTCTCCCGCCGCGCGCAGGGCGTGGATCGCGGGCGTAACCAGCAGCGAAGACCCCAGCGCGCAGAGCCCGGTTAGAACCGGCGCGATCGCGGCCCGGCGCCGCCCGAGAACGATCGCGCAGACCGCGGCCAGCGCCGTGAACGCGATGGTCCCGGCATCCAGGCCCGCCAGCATGCTGCCCACCAGATCGGCGGCGAGTTGCCGCCGGGGATGGTCGCGAGGCAGGGCCGCCACCTCGCGCGGAAAGACGACCTGGGCGGCGACGGCCGCGAAAAAGAGCTGGGCGCCGAGCAGCCCGCCACAGGACAGACGATAGAGGAACCGCGCCATCCGGGCGTTTTGCGCTACGTTAGGCCCCGCATGCAAGGCGACATGGACATCGTCGATCCGCTGATCGACGACTACCTCACGCGCCTCGCGGGATCGCCGGATCCCGTCGAGGCGGAGATGCGGCGCTACGCGGACGAGCGCGACGGCTACCCCATCGTCGGGCAGACGCTCGGAACCCTCCTGGGCCAGCTCGCCGTCCTGCTCAAGGCCCGCCGCATCTTCGAGGTGGGCAGCGGCTTCGGCTACTCGGCGTTCTGGTTCGCGCGGGCGCTCGAGCCGGGCGCCACCGTGACGCTGACCGACTTCAACCGCGAGAACCTGGACCGGGCGCGGGCGTGGCTCGCCAAGGCCGGCCTGCTCGACCGCTGCCGGATCGAGCCGGCGGGGGACGGCCTCGAGTCGCTGGCGCGCGCTGAAGCCGGCCTGGACGTCGTGTTCCTCGACGGCGAAAAGGCCGAGTACCCGAAGGCATTGGCGGTCGCGCTCCCCAAGCTGCGGCCAGGCGGGCTTCTGCTCGCCGACAATGTGCTCTGGGGCGGCGCGGTGGTGCGGGGCGAGAGCGATGCGGCGACGGCCGGCCTACGCGAGTACACTCGCCTCATCTTCGGGAGCGAAGGCCTGGTCTCGACGATCGTGCCGATCCGGGACGGCCTCGCCATCACCTTGAAGAGGTAGCGCGGGTGGATGTCACGGCTGCGCAAGTGAAAACGCGCGCGAGCGAGCTGGGGTTCGATCTCTGCGGGGTCGCGCGCGCGCATCCGCTCGCGCCGGAGCGGCTGGATCACTGGCTCTCGCGAGGGTGGGACGCGGGGCTCGGATACGTCCGGGACCGCCGCGAGGAGCGGCTTGATCCGGCTCGGCTGGTCGAAGGCGCGCGCAGCGTGATCGTGGTGGCTGCTTCGTACGCGCCGGCGCCCGAGGATCCGCAGCCGGAGCCTGGAGAGCTGACGATCGCGCGGTACGCCCGCGGCCGCGACTATCACAACGTGGTCCTCAAGCCGGTTCGCAAGCTCGCTGCCTGGCTGCGTGCCCGCGGCGCCGCCGTCTACGCCGAGGTAGACGCGGGCGCGGTGATGGAGAAGGCCTGGGCGCAGGAGGCAGGGATCGGATGGATCGGCAAGAACGGCTGCCTGATCCACGAGCGTCTCGGATCCTGGTTGCTGCTCGGGGCGCTCATCACCGACGCCGCGCTGGAGGCGGACGCCCCGCATCCCGACCGCTGCGGGGATTGCGCGCTCTGCATTCCCGCCTGCCCGACGGAGGCGATCCGCGAGCCCCGCTACGTCGACTCGGCGCGGTGCATCGCCTACCACACCATCGAGCACCGCGAAGCCATTCCGGACGATATCGCCCGGCGCGCGGGAGGTCGGCTGTTCGGTTGCGACGCCTGCCAGGACGTGTGCCCCTGGAACCGCCGCGCTCCGGCGGCCACGCTGGTGCAACTGCGCGCCCGCACCCCCTCGCTGCCGGCCGATGAGGTGCTCTCCCTCACCGGCCCCGAGGCGCGCCGCCGCTTCGAGGGAACCCCGCTCTTGCGCGCCGGCCGCGACGGACTGGTGCGCACCGCGCTGGCCGTGGGCGACGTCACCAGATCGGTCGCGGAGAGGCTGGCAGCGGACGCCGCTCCGGGCGTGCGCGCGCAGGCGCGCCGGCGCCTCAGCGAGATGGGAACGTGAGCACGGCGCCGTTGACGGCGCCCGCTTCCGGCAGCAACAGGTAGAGGATTCCTTCGGCCACGTCCTCCAGCGGCACCTGCCCGAGGGCGTTCCCGTTCGCCGGCGTTCGCATCGTGCCCGGGGCGACGCAGTTGGCGCGTACGCCGCCGCCCTCTTCCGCGATGGCCTTGGTGAGCGCGATCACGCCCGCCTTGGAGGCAGCATACGCCGCGGCCCCTCCCACGCCGCTCAGGGTAGCGGCGGTGAAAGTGGCCACGTTCACGATGCGCCCTTCGCCACGCATGCGCCGGAGCGCCGCCCGGCAGCAGAGGAATGCGGAGCGCAGGTTGACGTCGATCATCCGCTCGAACACCTCGAGCGGAGTCTGCGCGAGCGGGCCTCCCGCCCACCCGCCGGCGCAGTGGACCGAGCCCCAGAGAGTGCCAAGGCGCTGCTGCGCCTTGTCGTACGCGGCCTCCACCTGGGCTTCATCGGAAAGATCCGCGTCCTTGTGCGTGAACCCCACCACCCGCGCACCCGCACGTTGTAGACGATCGACCACGACGGTGCCCAGGTTGCCCGAGGCGCCGGTCACCACCACACAGCGTCTTTCCATTGACAGAGCTTCCCAATCTACGCAGAACGATCGTGCCGATGCACGTCCGCGCTCGCCCGCCCGCCGCCGTGCTCTACGGCGCGCTGCTGGTGCACACGCTGGTGTCGGCGGCCAACTACCTGTTCGCGAAGCGCGCGCTGATGGAGATCCCCGCCCTTCCGCTGGGATTGCTCCGGTTTGCCGGCGCGTCCCTGCTGCTGATCGTCCTGCTCCGCAGGGCGCGGCCGAAGGGGCAACGCATGCCCCCGCGCGAATGGAGGAAGAGGCTCCTCTTTCTCTCGTTGATCGGGGTGCCGGTGAACCAGGGGCTGTTCCTCACCGGCCTGCAACTCTCCACCGCGACGCACGCAGCGCTGCTCTATACGCTGACGCCGCTGTTCGTGCTCCTGCTCGCGCAAGCCCTCCACCGCGAGTTTCCCGGCTGGCGCACGGCCCTGGGAGCCGCGCTCGCCCTGGGCGGCACGGTCTACGTGCTCCTCCAGCGCGGGCTCGACGTCTCGGGTGGTCCACTGATCGGGGACCTGGTGCTGTTCGTCGCCGTGATCGCCTGGACGGTCTACACAGTGGAAGGCCGGGACGTGGTGGGAAAGCTCGGGGCATTGCCCACCATCGCCTGGACGATCATCGGCGGCACCCTGCTCTACCTTCCGCTGGGCCTGGGCGCGCTGCTGGTTCCCGCCTACCGGGCGGACATCGCACGGGCCTCCCCGGCGGCATGGTGGGGCGTCGTGTACCTGATCGTGATGACCAGCGTGGTGGCGTACCTGCTCTGGTCCTGGGCGCTGGCGCACCTGGCCGCCGTGCGAGTCGCTGTGTTCAACAACCTGCAGCCGCTCGCGACGGCGCTGATGGCGCAGGTGTTCCTCGGCGAGCGGGTCACCGCCGGCTTCTTCGCCGCAGCGGCAGTCGTGATCGCTGGCGTGCTGATCGCCCAATGGCGCTCGGCCGATGCGGCGGAGGAAGCCCTGCTCGAGTCACCGGCGAAGAGCTGAAGAGTCGCGCCGGAAGGCCGCGATGTAGAACCCATCAGTCCCGTGGAGGTGCGGCAGGAGCTGGATCTCGGCGCCCGTGCCCAGTCCGGCGGATTCCGGCAATGCCTGCGCCGGCGCGAACTCCGGATGGGCGCCGAGGAAAGCCGCGCGCACGTCCTCGTTCTCGCCCCGGTTGATCGAGCAGGTGGCATAGACCAGCCGGCCGCCCGGCTTCACCAGCCGCGCATACCGCTCGAGGATCCACTTCTGCCGGGGCGGGAAGGAAGCGACCTCCTGCGCGTCCAGGCGCCAGCGCGCGTCCGGGTTCCGCCGCAAGGCGCCCAGGCCGGAACAGGGCGCATCGACCAGGACCACGTCCGCCTGCTCGCGCAGGTCGGCGATGCGCGCGTCGGTCGATTCCGGCACGGCGCGCGCTTCCCAGTTGTGCACGCCCGCTCGGCGCGCCCGCGGCCGCAGCTCGTCGAGGCGGCGCCCGTCGCGATCGCTGGCCACCAAGCGCCCCTTGTTGCGCATCTCCGAGGCGAGCGCGAGGGTCTTGCCTCCGGCGCCCGCGCAGGCGTCCACGACCAGCTGGCCGGGGCGGGCCTCGCAGGCAAGGGCGATGAGCTGGCTGCCTTCGTCCTGCACCTCGAACAAGCCCGCCTTGAAGGCGCGGAGCGCGAAGACGTTGGTGCGGCCGGTGAAGATCGCCCCCCAAGGCGAGAGCCTGGTCGGCTCCACGCGGGAACCCTCCGCGCGCAGCGTGGAGAGCAGCTCGTCGCGCGTGTTCTTGAGGAGGTTCGCGCGGACGGTGAGCGGGGCGCGCTGGTTCAAGGCGCCGGCGAGGCCGCGCGTCTGGTCCGGTCCCAGCTGCTCGCTCCAAAGCTTCGCCAGCCAGCGCGGCAGCGAGGTCTCGGCGGCGAGAGCGTCGAGAGGATCCTCGGGAACTCCCAGCCGGGCAGGCTCGGCGATCAGCTCCAGCACCCACTCCCACGGCGCCACCTCCGGACCAGCGAGCCCCGCTGCGCTCTGTGGAGATTGCCGCTCTCCTGTGACCAGGTAGGCCGCGTAGCGCAGCAGGTGCTGCGTGGGGGTTGCAAGCTGGTCCAGGCCGAGCTTTCGCGTGGCGAGCGCGCGCTTCAGGAGGTGGTCGACGCGCCCCTGCAAGCGGAGCAGGCCATACACCGCGTCGGACACGGCGCGACGCTCGACGCTGCGAAGCTGCTTCTCCCGCCGCAGGGCGCGCTGGAGCGCCTGGTCCGCGCGGGCACCTTCCCGCCGGACCTGCTCGTAGATCTCCAGCACCGCCGTTCGGATCAGCTGCGTTCTCACGGCGCGCCTTGTCGGTCGTCCGCGCACATCGTGTCAACGCCTGAGTGAGCCTCACGTCGGACCGACCTCCGACGGAATTGCCCAGGTGGTGCCCGCATTACACAACCAGTGTGCCCTTCTTCGCAGCTCTCGCGCTGGCCGCGATGCCTTCCCTGCTCACCATGGACGAGGCGCTTCGCCTCTTCCGCGAGCGCGGCTTCGACCTGCTGATCGCCGAGGCACAGGTCGCCGCGGCCGAAGGCGATGTCACGTCCGCGGGCGCGGTCCCCAATCCGCAGCTCTCCGGTAGCGTCGGCCATTCCTTCAACTACGATCCCGGCGCCTGCTCCGGCTGCTCGGCGAACTCCTGGTCCGTCGGCCTGACGGATCCCGCGGCCCTCTCCGATGTGCTGACTGGAAAGCGTGGCCTGCGTGTGGAAGTCGCGCGGGCGGCGGCCGCGGCGGCGCGGCTCTCGCGAGACGACGCGTTGCGCACGCTGAGCCTTCAAGTGCGCCAGGCGCTGCTCGACGCCGCGCTCCAGCAGGCCCAGCGCGACCTCGCCCGCGAGCTGGCCGAATCCACCGAGCGCACCCGGTCGTTGAACGAGAGGCGGCTGCAGGCGGGCGCGATCTCGGAAGCGGAGCTTGCGCGCGCGGAGGTCGCGGCGCTGCAGGCGCAGCAGGCCGTGGACCTGGCCGAGCAGGCCCTGCGTCTCGGGCGGCTGCAGATCGCGTTCCTGCTCGGATCGCGCGAGCCTGCCGCCGACTTCGCCCTGGACCCGGGGCTCCTCGATCGCGCCATGCCTGACGAGGAGCCGGCGCTCGAGGTGCTCGCGCGCGAGGCGCTGGAGAAACGTCCGGACCTTCTCGCCGCATCCGCGCAGGAAGCACGCGCGGAGGCAGGACTGGGATTGGCGCGCAGGCAGCGCGTTCCGGACATCGCGCTGTCGGCGCAGTACCAGCAGCAGGGTTGGGGCCAGAACGCGCTGCAGCCACCCACCCTGACGTTCGGGGTCCAGCTTCCGTTGCCGATCTTCTACCGGCAGCAGGGAGAGATCGCGCGCGCGCAGGCGGAGGTCCATTCGCAGAGCTTCGCGCGCGAGAAGCTTCGAGCGCAGGCGCTGCTCGACCTCCAGGAGGCGCGTGCCGCGGTGGACGCCAACCGGCGGCTGGTGGAGCGGATGCGCGCTCGACTCCTCGAGCGCGCGCGCCGCACCCGCGATCTCGTCCAGGTGCAGTACGAGAAGGGCGCCGCCTCGCTCCTGGAGCTCCTCGACGCGCAGCGGGTCTGGGCGCAGACGCGTGCCGAGTACCTCAAGGACCTGCACGATTTCTGGCTGGCGGTGTTCCAACTCGACGCCGCCGTGGGGCGCACATGAAGCGGTCGCTGGTGCTGTTGGCGTTGATCGCCTGCTCCCGGCGGGAAGATCGCGAGGCGCCGCGCCCTCCCGCGGGCGAGGTGTGGCTCTCCCGGCAGCAGCTCGAGGCGCAGCAAATGCGGATCGAGGTGATCGGCGAGCAGGAGGTGACGACGACGCTGGACACCCCCGCCCGCATCGCCTTCGACGACTTGCGCGTCGCGCATGTCTTTGCGCCGGTCTCCGGCCGCATCGTCAGCATCGCGGCGACGCCCGGCCAGCAGGTCCGCAAAGGCGATCCGCTGGTGGAGATCGAGTCGCCCGACGTCGGCGCGGCCCTCTCCGACCTGGGAAAGGCCGAGGCGGACATCACCGCCGCCGAGCGCGAGCTGAAGCGCCTGCGCGAGCTTGTCGAGGCGCACGCCGCCGCCCA
>Ga0209488_10003506_pt1 | contig 12585 bp, 12 predicted proteins | sample Rivendell_Oct201_8_FD_188349 | JGI IMG/M metagenome (GOLD analysis project Ga0209488, IMG submission 188349) | Vadose zone soil microbial communities from the Eel River Critical Zone Observatory, Northern California, USA -... | ecosystem: Environmental > Terrestrial > Soil > Vadose zone >...
CCGGCTCGAGCGCGTTGCCGAAACGATCGCAGGTGTATTCGCATGCTCGCGAGTAGGCGCCGGCCAGAAATGGGAAAACCATAGCAGGATACAGCAGCGATCTACGGGTCATGTGGTGGCGCTGCACGTGACCGAGCTCGTGGCCGAGGACGAAGCTCACGGCCTTTTCGCCCTTCTGCGTTGCGAGCGCCAGAACATCGGAGTTGAGGATCACGAAATTGCGTCCGAGGAATCGCGTCGCGAACGCGTTGAGAACTCCGCCAGACTGAAGAACGAAAATCGCTGGAGTATCGTCCAATCCCAGTCGGCGGGAATGCTGATCGGCCATCGCGTTGAGCTCAGGGAATTGCCGACTCGAGACGCGCACGCCGTTGCCACGGACGTGACCGATGTGGAGGCCGTGAACGAGGAAGAAAGCTATGATGCCGAATATGAGGTAGGTAATCAGCGTGCCAGCGATCGGTCCGCCGTTCATGATGGTCACTGCCAGCGCTGCGTAGACGAGGAGGCTGATGAGAACGCAGATCGCGAAATAGAACTTTTCCTTCGGATGTATCAGGGACTCGAGATCCAGCGGGCGGGGTGAGCGCGTTTCCGGTGGCATTGTCAGTTCCTGGGTGGTGGGGACGGAAAATTAGTGCTAATCTTGGCGCGATCAATGTACTTATCGCGAGGATAAATCAATGGGCAGTAATGCTGACGCGGTCCCAGAAGTAGATCCAGCGCCCAGCAAGGCGGGCCTGTGGGAAGACTTCGTGGACATCTTTTATGCGCCGTCTTCAGTGTTCGCGCGAAGAAGCGACGGCAAGTTCGGGTTGGCGCTGCTCTTTCTGGTGATCGTCGGCACGGTCCTGTTCTTCGTGACGAAGAACGCGATGCAGCCGATCATGGACGCCGAGTTCACGCGGCAAACCGCGGCGGCGATGCGAAAGAATCCGAACATCACGGCCGAGCAGATGGCATCGATGCGGAACTTCTCCGACATGCTTGGTCCCGTCATCTTTGCGGTAATTCTCACCATCAGCGTGCTCGGTGCGGGCCTCATTCTCTGGTTGGTCGGCAAACTCTTCGACGCGAAGGAATCGGTGGCAGCGGCAATGATGATCGCGACCTACGCCGAAGTTCCGCGGCTCGTGCAGATCCTCACGAACGCGGCCCAGGCTTTGATCATGAGTCCGGAAAAGCTCAACGCCGCGAACAGCGTCGGCTTCAATCTCGCGCGATTCATGAATCCCGATACCGCATCTCCTGTGATGGTGGCGCTTGCTGCGCGTGTGGACCTATTCACTATCTGGGTGACGGTTCTGCTTGCGATCGGGCTGCACGTGGTTGGTAAGATTCCGAAGCAGCAGGCTTACCTCGCGGCGGCGATTACGTGGGTGGTGGGGGCGTTACCGGCTGTGTTCACCGCGTTGAGATCGGCCTGATTCGTTACTGCAGTACTATGTTATCGTGCCTGCATAACACCTGACTCTCGAACTACCAAAGGACCCGGCAATGGCTCAAGCAACAGTCAAGAACCAGGAAAGAATCATCGCGAACGAGAAGAGGATCATTAAAGGCCAGCTGACGCTCGCGACGATAGTCAGGAATCAGGAGAAGATCATCCGGAACCAGCAGGCGATCATCAGGAATCAAAAGAAGATCCTGTCGAACCAGAGTAAACTTCAGGCGAAGTAGATCGCAGACGGAGGGGCGCGGCTTCCGCCACAGCGCCCACAGATAGCTGGCGGACCGAGAGGCGCTGCTCTACTGCGCCTGTATCACACGGTCCATCGCGCTCGTATAGGAGCGCCAGATCGCGATCTCGTTCTCTAGCGCGTGCTTCCCTCCCGGCGTCAACTCGTACAATCTCGCGAGCCGATTATTCGGGGTCTGCCGCCAATACGAGATGACCCAGCCGCGATTCTCGAATCGATGCAGCGCCGGATACATCGAGCCCTGTCCGATCTTGAAGGCGCCTCCCGACAAGCTGTTGATATGATCGCAGATGCCCCAGCCGTGCATCGGGTTGAGCGCCAGCGCCTTGAGGATCAGCAGATCCAGCGTTCCCTGCATCACATCGGTGGCGTGTGTCAATTGTTCTCTCTCCTGTCGAAGCAAAAGGGGAGTATGGCATTCCGTTTTTCATTGCGCAAGGGAGAACCCGTTACTACATTCTGCCCCCAGACCGTCGGTGACCTGCGGGTCCGGCGATTTGCAGTCGACTCGAGCCGCGCCTCTTATGCAAACCACGCCACGTCCGCGAATCATGTTCGCCCGAACAACCAGATGGCTGATTCTCGCCGCGGTCAGCGCGTCATCCGCCGGCGCTCAGACAGCGAGCGATGGCCTGATGATCCCGAAGAAAACGCTCATGGCGGGCGTCATGTACGCGCATGACAGCTGGGACCAGTACTGGGAAGGAACGCTCAAGCGAACGAACGGGAACATCGGCACGTTGACGACGCAGAGCACGACACTGGTCGGCGCGTATGGGGTGACCGAGAGATTGGGACTCATGGCCTCGCTTCCATATATACGAACCCACGCGAGCCAGGGCGTCCTTCATGATTTGACGGGCTTTCAGGATCTAAGCATCACGGCGAAGCTCAGGCTCTTTGGCACTGGGCCAGGCAGTCACGGGGCGTTCAACACCTTCATTGCCGGCACGGGGGCAATTCCCGTTGGCAACTACACCCCGGACTTTTATCCGCTCTCCATCGGCACAGCCGGTCGTCGGGCTTCCGCGAATCTCACGTTGGACTATCAGTCCAACTCGGTGTGGTTCGCCAATGCGTCCGCTGCCTACATGTTCTGCAGCAACGTCAGGCTCAACCGAAACTCGTACTACACCAACGGCCAGCTATACCTGACCAACCAAGTCGTGATGCCGAACGTGCTCGACTACACGCTCAGTGCGGGCTTCAATCGAGGCAACTGGCAGATTCCCTTCACGCTCGTTCAACAGCGCACACTCGGCGGCGGCGACATCCGCAGGCAGGACATGCCGTTCGTCTCGAACCGAATGGATTTCGTGAAGCTGGGTGGTGGAGTGATGTATGGACTGCCGAAGAATCTGTCGGTGGAGCTGGGGGCGGCTCACGTACTGAGCGGCCGGAACGTCGGTCAGTCGACGACCTTCACATCAGGATTGATGTATGCGCTTCACCTCTAATCGCGTGAGCCTGAAATCGTCGAGACGGCGGCCGCTCCTCGTTGCCGTTGTTTCGTGCGCGGCAGTGCTTGTCGCCGCCGGCTGCGATAAATCCATCGGACCCTTCGAGGTACTGCCGGCGCTCGACCCGTCGAGTCTCGATCCAGCGGCAGGATCGTGGCGCATGATCCTCCTCACCGGACCGACGCAGATCGCGGTTCCGGCGCCAGCGGCGGTAACGTCCGCGGCGTACCTGGCAGAGCTGGGCGCGATCAAGACGAGTCAGGCTAATCTCAGGGCCGATCAGCGAAACGCGATTGGGTACTGGAGCGGCGGCGGCGTCATGCGCTGGAACCAGATCGTCCGCGAGCTGGTCGCGCGCTACAATCTTCCTCCCGCGCCGAAGGATGAGGGCGGATACCCTGTTCCCGACGCCGAGAATCCGTTTGGCGATCCGGCATTTCCATTTGCGAACCCGGTGTACGCGGCGCGCGCCTACAGCTATGTGAGCGCCGCGCAGTACGACGCGCTCAAATCCGCGTGGTACTGGAAGTTTCAATACAACCGCCTGTCGCCCGCGAAGAACGACAACTCTATCTCGGCGCTGATACCAATCTCCGCGCTCCCTTCGTATCCATCGGAGGACGCCGTGATCTCGGGCGTCACCGTCGAGATGCTGAAGACGCTCTTCCCCGCGGCGGTCGAAGAAATCACGCTTAAAGCCGCAGAGCAACGGAATGCAGCGCTCTGGTCCGGCAAGGCGACGGCGAGCGATCTCGCAGCCGGCCTTGCTCTCGGAAAATCAGTCGCGACCGTATTTCTCGCCCGTGCTGCCGGCGATGGAATGAAAACGGCCGGAGGATCGGCCGTCTTATGGAAGGCGCTCGCGGACTCCGCCACCGCCCGGGGAGAAGTTGCCTGGGTGAGCCAGGACATTCCCGCGCGCCCACCGATGCTGCCGTTGTTCGGCCAGGTGCGCGCGTGGAACATGACGCCGGCGGATATCGTCGCCGAGCGTCCGCCGCCACCGCCATCAACGGCGTCGCAGCAGATGAAAGATGAGACCGCCGAGGTGAAGCGGACGGTCGAGCATCTGACTTCTGCCCAGCTCGCGATCGCACAGAAGTGGAATGACGGCGCGGGAACGTACTCGCCGCCGGGTCACTGGAATGACGTCGCCCTCGAGTATGTGCGGGACGCGAACATGAGCGAGGTGCGGGCAGCGCGTGTTTTCGCGCTGCTGAACATGGCGATGCTCGATGCAGGCGTTGCCTGTTGGGAGGCGAAGTTCCATTACTTCAACCCGCGGCCTTCGCAGCTGGATCCAAGCATCAAGACCGAAATCGGGCTTCCCAATTTTCCGTCGTACACCTCTGGCCACTCGACCTTCTCCGCGGCAGGCTCGGCAATCCTGACGTACCTGTTTCCCAGCGGCGCTACGAGTTTCGCCGCGATGCGCGACGAGGCGGGGATATCCAGACTGTATGGTGGTATTCACTACCCCAGTGACATCGAGGCAGGCAAGCTGCACGGTGGACGGGTTGCTGGCTACACGCTGACCTTCGCTCAGAGCGACGGATCTCAATAGCCGCGCGAGTTGTAGGACTTTCGTTGTTGGCCTTGGCGTGCACTCCGTCGGACGGGACGTCGAGTGCACGCCAGGGGCCTGTGCCTTCCAAAGCGGACAGCATCGTGATCGAGCGCACGGTGTGTTACGGAACTTGTCCGGCGTACCGGCTTCGCCTCTCAAACGGCGGCGAAATCCGCTTCGACTCACACAATCCGGGAGATGAAGGCCGCCGCGTCACGGACACGGTAGCAGCGGCTACTCTTCCCGCGCTGATTTCACGAGCGAAGGCTGTCGGCTTCTTTGATTTGCCGTCGGAGATCGCTGCTGATTCGGTCCTCTGCCACAATCGCGCTACTGATCATCCGACCGTCATCGTGACCGTTTTCGCAAAAGCTCAGACGAAGCGAGTTGAGGATTACCACGGCTGTTTCGAAACGGTCGAGCATGAAACTCAGCCGGCGATCACACGCTTGCGCGCGTTCGAGGTTGAGATCGATTCAGCTCTGGGATCGTCGCGCTGGGTGAGGCCCGCCAACCGCCGCTGAGTGACCGTTCGGAATCCCGCCTACCACCAGAGGGGCGCTCATCAGTACGCGTCGTGGATGACATCCGGGCAACTACCGCCTGGCATCCGGCTGAAATAGGATACAGAGTAACGCGCTCATTCAAACGGGGGTCCTATGAACAAATCCGTCAAACTCTATACTGTTGCCCTGACCGTCCTCTGCGCCTGCTCCAAAGCTGAAGTCACGGCCACACTTCCCGGCGAGCCGATTCAAATTACTCGGCTGAGATCCGAGCCCTATTCGTTCGCTTTCGTAAGTGGGATGGACCGGCCTGCCCGGCTCGTAATTCGAGATGCCAGTACCTGGCAAGCAATATGGACCCAGATCAACCGTGGCTCAAATCCAGTGTCTCCGCTCCCAACGATCGACTTTTCGCGAGAGATGGTCGTCGTTGCCGCCCTCGGAACACATTCAACGGGCGGGTATAGCATTCTTGTCGACGGTGCATCGGTGGTCGATTCGAACGGAACAGCAGTCGCTATTCGATCAGTCTCTCCGGGGCCAGATTGTGGCGTCACCGAGGCGTTCACCGAACCTGTCGACATTGCCCGGATGGAGATGCGGGTTGGGCCAGTGACTTTCGTCGAGCGAAGCGAAGTGGCGAGCTGCAAGTGATCGTCGAGGGCGATCAAGCGCCAAACTTCTCGCTCGAAGCGGACGACGGAACCACCGTCACGCGCGCCTCTCTCGCGGGGAAAAACGTCGTCCTCTACTTCTATCCCAAGGACGACACGCCGGGGTGCACGAAAGAAGCGTGCGATTTTCGGGACGCGCTTCCGAGATTCGGTAAGATCGATGCGGTAGTGATCGGCGTGAGCCCGGACAGCGTCGAATCACACCGCAAGTTCAAAGCGAAATTCAATCTCCCGTTTCGCTTGCTTGCAGACGAAGGGCACAAGCTCGCCGACGCGTTTGGTGTGTGGAAGGAGAAGTCGATGTACGGGCGCAAGTTCATGGGGATCGAGCGCACGACGGTGATCGTCGACAAGAAAGGGCGCGTCGCGAAGATCTTTCCCAAGGTGAAGGTTCCCGGTCACGCCGAGGAAGTTGAGAAAGCGCTGCGCGAGCTGAAGTGACAGAGGTGGATCTGCTCGGCCAACGGTAATGGTGGCGCTGGAGATGTCTGCGCCTACTCGTTGACTTGATCGCGCCGGAAGCAGCGGGTGGAGTGATCGTTGACGATGCCGACCGCCTGCATCCATGCATAAACGATAGTCGGGCCAACGAACTTGAAGCCACGACGCTTCATCTCCTTGGAGATCGTCTCGGATAAGGGCGTCGATGCGGGAAAGGTGCGGCCGTTGCCCTTAAGCGCCTTGCCCTCGGTGAATGACCAGCAGAAGTCGTCGAAGCTCTCGCCCCCTTTCTCCATCTCCATGAAGATCTTCGCGCCCCCGATCGTCGCGTCGATCTTCGCGCGGGCGCGCACAATGCCGGCGTCGTTCATCAGGCGCTTGATGTCCGTCTTCCCGAATCGCGCGACCTTCTTCGGGTCGAAGCCCGCGAAGGCTTTGCGGAACGCATCCCGCTTTCTGAGGATGATGATCCACGCCAACCCGGCCTGGAATCCCTCCAGCATCAACATCTCCCACAGCATCCGGGGATCGTGCTGCGGTGCGCCCCACTCCTCGTCATGGTAGGCCCGCATGATCGGGTCGCCTTCAGCCCAGGAACAGCGATGAAGTTCCGCCATGTCAGGGCGACGCGACGGGTACTGGCGCCTTTCTCCCGTCGTCGATGCCGAAGCCGAGCACTATCGTGGCGAACACGAGCGCGGCGGAGGTGAAGAGAGGGACCGTTTGTCCGAGGTGGTCATACGAGAATCCGGCCCAGAGCGGGATGATCACGCGCGACAATCCGCCAAATGTCTGCTGCACTCCCATGTACAACCCGCGCTCGCGACTCGAGATGACGCGCGACAGCATCGATGTCACGCATGGGAAGGTGAATGCGGTACCGAGCGGAATCAGGGCAACCGCGATTGCGAGTGAGGCGTAGCCCCGCGCGAGGGGAAGCGTCGCCAGGCCTGACGCGAGGAGGACGAGGCCGATTTTCGACAAATGCGCTTCGCCGTATCGGTCAACCATCCGACCCAGAATTCCGGCGCGCGTAACGACAGAGATCACGCCCACGTAGGTATAGAAGATCCAGATCTGATCCTTGCCCACGGAGAATCTGTCGTGAAGAAATACGGCCAGAATCGCCATCAGTCCTGAGAACGCGCCCATCGCGATCGCATAGATCCAGATCAACCGTGGTGCCGGCTCGCTCGCGTGCGTGATGACGTGGGCAATGATGGTTCTGGAAGCGCGCGGCTTCTTCTCATGGGCTTCCGTCATGTCGCGCGATTCGCGCAAAAACTTCCAGGCGAAGAAAATGTTCACGAGACACAGACTCGCGGCCGCGAGGCCAGGCCCACTCCGACCAAATCTGAGCGCCACTCCTCCGAGCGCGGGTCCGATAGCAACGCCGACATTCGTCGCAGCGGACAGCCAGCCCAGCGCCTTCGCGCGATTGTCGGGCTCGACGGAGTCGGCGACGTATGCCTGAATTACGCCGACCGTCCCACCGCCCGCACCCTGAACGATGCGCGAAAGCAGGAGCAGCCAAATCGACGTCGCGAAAGCAAAGACCACATAAGCACAGCACGCCGCGGTGAGTCCGACGAGAAGAGCGGGGCGCCTCCCATATCTGTCCGAGAACCTTCCCCATAACGGCGCGCTGAGCAGCTGCGCCGCGGTAAAGGCGCTCATGAGGATCGCGACTTCGAATCCGCCACCGCCCATTTCCAGCGCGTAGAAGGGCATCAGCGGGATGATCATCAGCAATCCCACCATGTCCACGAAGTTCGTGATGATGAGCACGAACAGCTTCCCGCTCGCCACTCGCGACACGCGGCCGCTTATCCCCGACGCTTTCTTGTGCGGCTCCGCCAACTAGTCCTCCACCTTTCCCAGTGCGGCGGGAGGAACCGCTCGGCCTACGACACCAGCGAGCGCGATGATCGTCAGCGCGTATGGGATCATCTCGATGAACTGAGACGGAATCGCGTGAGCTCCCTGCAGCTGGATCTGGAGCGTCTCAGCTGCCGCGAACAACAAGCACGCTGCCGCGGCGCGAAGCGGATCCCATCGCCCGAAGATCACGGCCGATATCGCGATGAAGCCGCGGCCGGCTGTCATCTGGTCGGTGAACTGGTGCTGATCCAGCGCGAGATAGACGCCGCCAAGCGCGGCCAGCATCCCCGATATAGCCACTGCGACGTAGCGAACGCGCGTCACACTCACTCCTACGCTTTCGGCCGCGTCGGGATGCTCGCCCACCGCACGGACGCGCAGGCCAAATGGCGTCTTGTAAATCACGAACGCCATCACTGGCGCGACGATGATCCCGAGCCAGAGGAGAGGGTTGTCGAATCCAGCAGCGTTGATATTTCCGCCGAAGCCCGCGACGCGCGGCGAGTTTGACGAGCTGGCGAAAAACAGCTTCAGGAAGAATCGCGTGACACCGATTGCGAGCAGGTTGATCGCGACGCCAACCACCACCTGATCGGCGCGATAACGAATCGTTGCAACGGCGTGAATGAGGGCAAAAATCAGCCCGCCAAACACCCCGCTGAGCACGCCGATCCACGGACTTCCCGAATAGCTCGTGCCGAGCACCGCCGCAAAGGCGCCGCTGAGCATGAACCCTTCGAGAGTGAGACTGACGATACCAGCGCGCTCCGCGACCACACCCCCGCTCGCGGCGAAGAGATACGGGATGGCGATCCGTATCATCTGCGTGAGAAACGAGATCGGATTCATGCGTCCTTCCATCCGCGCGCGCCGCGCAGGACTCGTCTCACTTCGGGAACCGCCATCGCCACCGCCAGGATCACGACGCCCTGAAGCACATCCATCATCTGCTTGGGCACGAACGCGTGTATCGCGAGCCCGCCTTGAGAGAGCGTCGCGAAGAAGAACGCCGCCAGAAGAACGCCCAGCGGATGGTTGCGACCGACCAGAGCTACTGCGATCCCCAGAAACCCCGCACCGCTCGCAAAACCATCCTCGTAGTAGTGCTTATAGCCGAGGACGTAGTTGATGCCCCCGATTCCAGCGATGACGCCTGAGAAAGTGAGTGCGCGCATCCACACTCGTCCCACGTTGATTCCGCCGTACTCCGCCGCTTGTGGCTGCAGCCCGACAGCGCGGAGATCGTAACCGCCGCGCGCGCGAAAGAGGTAGAACCACACCGCGAACGCCACGAGCACCGCCACGATAAGCGCGAGGTTCGCAGCGGAGCCGTGGAATCGCGGATCGATGTCAGCGAGCCGCGGAAGAACCCCGGCGTGGATCTCAGGCGTGTGCAGCGTTTCCGGCACGTGCAGGTGACCGGCGATGAACCAATTCAACAGCGCCAGCACGATGAAATTGAGCATGATCGTGACGATCACTTCGTGCGCGCCGAATCTCGTCTTGAGATAGGCCGGAACAGATCCGACCAGTCCGCCCGCGAGCCCGGCGGCAATCATGCAAACGAAGAGCGCGAAAATGAGCGGCGTTCCCACCGGCAGAACGAGGCCCGCCAGAGCGGCGGCAAATCCTCCAGCCGCGAGCTGGCTCTCCGCTCCAATGTTGAACAGTCCAGCGCGCAATCCGAACGACACCGCTAGTCCCGTGAAAGCGAGCGTTGTCGCCTTGTACAGAACCTGTCCGAATCCGTAAGCGTTGCCCCACGTTCCTTCGAGCAGCATTCGATAAACCGCGGCCGGCGACTGACCGTAGCTCAGGATCAGGAGGTCGCCACAGATCAGCGCGACGAGCAGTGCGACGAGCGGAGGAATCAGCGCTTCCTCGGCCGCTTCCCTCCATGGAGCGCGCGCAGGCGACGGTGCCGGTTTCGCCAGCGGGGGTGCGCTCAACTCGCACTCCATGTGGGAGAAGTGCCGAGGCGATTCCTAGTCGTCACGCGGCGTTGCCTTTCTTCGTACCGATCATGTACTCGCCCAGCACGTCTTCACTGGCTTCCGCGGCCGGCATCACGACCGCAAACTTGCCGCGGTACATCACGGCGATGCGATCAGAAAGCGCCAGCACTTCGTTGAGCTCGGCGCTGACGAGAAGAATCGCCTTCCCCTGAGCGCGAGCGTCCAGCAGCTCCTGGTGGATGAACTCGATCGCGCCAACATCGACGCCGCGCGTCGGCTGGGAAGCGAGCAGCACCGAAAACTTCCGCCCCATCTCGCGGGCAACGACGATCTTCTGTTGATTGCCACCTGACAGCGACCGCGCGGCGAGAAGTGGATCGGGCGGTCGGATGTCGAACGCGTTGATCTCGAGCATAGCGTTTTCCATCACGCGAGCACGGTCGATGATCCGACGCTTCGAGAAGAGTTTCTGAACGCCGAGTATCAGGTTGTTGGCGACCGTGTACTCGAGAATCAATCCTCGACGATGTCTGTCTTCCGGAATGTGCGAGAGCCCGGCGTCGTGGCGCTCCGCCACGCTGCGGCGGGTGATATCCACGCCGTCGATCAGGATGTCGCCGGCGAAAACCGATCGCAGGCCGGCGAGCGCCTCGACCAATTCGGTTTGACCGTTCCCCTCGACGCCGGCGATGCCGAGTATCTCGCCGGGTTTGACGCTGAAGCTGATGCCATCGATCACGCGGATGCCGCGCGACCCGGCGACTGTGAGATTCCGCACTTCGATTCCCTGATCGGGCTGCGCCGCGGCGGGACGATCACTCGGCTGTACGCGCTTTCCCGCTGATAGGGAGACCTCGCGCCCGACCATGAGACGGGCGATCTCGGCAGGTGTCGTTTCCGACGTTTTGACGCGCGCAACGGTTTGGCCTGCGCGCATCACTGTAATCGTGTTCGAGATCTCCACGACTTCGTCGAGTCTGTGCGTGATGAGAACGATGGTGTCACCGTTGTCGCGAAGCCGGCGGAGCACCGCCCACAGCTCGCGGACTTCGGGAGGCGAAAGGACCGCCGTGGGCTCGTCGAGCACGAGAATCCTGGCGCCACGAAACAACACCTTGAGGATCTCCACGCGCTGCGCCTCGCCGACCGACAGATCCGAGACGAGTCTCTCTGGTGCAATGACGAGTCCGGTATCGTTCGAGAGTTTGCGCACGTCGTCGGCGGCGCGTTTGTAGTCTAGAAGTATCCCACGCGTCTTCGGCTCGCATCCCAGCACGAGGTTCTCGGCGACCGAGAGTGTAGGCACGAGCATGAAATGCTGGTGGACGACGCCAATCCCGGCGGCAATCGCGTCGTTTGTCGACCAGCCCGTGACATCGCGACCATTCACTTCGACGCGCCCGGAGTCGGGCTTCATCAGGCCGCCGAGTATCCGCATGAGCGTCGATTTGCCGGCGCCGTTCTCTCCCACGAGGGCGTGGATCTCGCCGGGCAGGACTTCGAGAGAGGCGCCGCGGTTCGCTCGAATGGCGCCGAACGATTTGTCGATGCCGGTCATGCGGATGGCGGGAAGCGGGAAGCGGGACGCGGGAAGCGCGAGACCGGCCTGGATTCCCGGCTCTTCCGCTTCCCCCTTCCCGCTTCCCGCTTCCCTCATAGAGTGGTGGGCACCTTGATGCGTCCGGCGATTATCTCCTGTTTGAGCGCCTCAACGCGTGCGTGGACACTGTCCGGAATCAGCGCGCGATTGCGATTGTCGTAGATGTAGCCGACGCCGCCTTCCTTCAACCCGAAGGAGTAGATGCCGCCCTTGAAGGTGTGGTTCTGCACTCGGCTGATCGCGTCGTACGTCGCGGTGTTCACGCCCTTCACCATTGAAGTCAGGACGTGTCCCGGCGCTTCGTCGTTCTGATCGGAGTCGACGCCGATTGCGAGCTTGTTGGTCGCGCGGGCGGCCTCGAACACGCCCTGTCCCGTCGAGCCAGCGGCGTGAAAGATCACTTCGACGCCCTGGTTGTACTGACTTAGCGCGAGCTCCTTGCCTTTGCCAGGATTCTTGAACGCGTCGGGAGTGACTCCGGCGTACTGCGCGATTACCTGGCAGTCGGGACACACTTTTTTCACGCCGGCGCGATAGCCAGCCTCAAACTTGTGGATGAGCGGGATGTCCATCCCGCCCACGAATCCAACTTTCCTGGTGTGGCTGACCAGCGTCGCCAAGGCGCCGACGAGATACGATCCTTCTTCCTCGCGGAATTTGAGCGCGGCGACGTTGGGCGGCGGCGGAATGACGTTGCCCTTGGCGTCAGTCGCCAGCGCGTAGTCGATGCCGGCGAACGCGGTGTTCGGATACTCCTTGGCGAGATTGGCGAGATCATCGGTGAAGATGAACCCTACGCCA
>Ga0209488_10003507_pt1 | contig 12584 bp, 10 predicted proteins | sample Rivendell_Oct201_8_FD_188349 | JGI IMG/M metagenome (GOLD analysis project Ga0209488, IMG submission 188349) | Vadose zone soil microbial communities from the Eel River Critical Zone Observatory, Northern California, USA -... | ecosystem: Environmental > Terrestrial > Soil > Vadose zone >...
GATCACCGAGGACGGACGGATCGACCTGTCCGACTTCGGTCTGGCCCTGGAGTCGAAGCCCAAGATCGTCGCTTTTCCTTATGTCTCGAATTCGCTGGGAACCGTGAATCCCGTCGCCCAGCTCACCCGCCTCGCCCACGCGGCGGGGGCCGTGACGGTAGTCGACGGGGCGCAGTCCAGCCCGCATCTCCGGGTCGACGTGCAGGCGCTCGGCTGCGACTTCTACGCCCTGTCCGGCCACAAGATGCTGGCGCCCATGGGGAGCGGGGCGTTGATCGCGAAGCCGGCGCTGCTCGAGGCGATGCCGCCCTACCACGGCGGGGGCGAAATGATCGAGCGGGTTTGGGACGACCGCTCAACCTGGAACAAGATCCCCCACAAGTTCGAAGGCGGGACTCCGAACGTGGAGGCCGCCGTCGGGCTGGGCGCCGCTATCGCCTATCTCGAACAGCTGGGATTGGACAAGGTGGCTGCGCACGAGCAGGAGCTCGCCCGCCTGACGATCGAGCGCCTGTCGCAGATTGAGGGTGTCACGATCTATGGACCGCGCGACCATCGTGCCGGCGTCGTGCCATTTACATATGGCGACATTCATCCACACGACCTGGCGACGATCCTGGACCGCGACGGCGTCTGCATTCGCGCCGGTCATCATTGCACACAGCCGCTGATGCGCCGGCTGGGCGTCGTGGCGACCGCGCGCGCGTCCTTCTACATCTATAATGACGTCGACGACATCGATGCTCTCGTCACCGCCGTACGGAAAGCGGGCGAGCTCTTCGGCGTTCCGGCATAGGCTAGACGTCGAGACGTCTCGACGTCTAGCTTGTTGGTCATGTCTTCTCCCGTCATCGTCGATCGCGTCACCAAACGATTCGCCGGCCATACCGCCGTCGACACGTTGTCGCTCACCGTCCCCTCCGGCATCATCTATGGCCTGCTCGGCCCCAACGGCGCCGGCAAGACCACCACGCTGCGCATGATCATGGACATCTACGAGCCGGATTCCGGCACGGTGCGGCTGTTCGATCAGGTCGGGGGCGGGCGCACGCACTCGGCGCGCATCGGGTATCTGCCCGAAGAGCGCGGCCTCTATCCGAAAATGCGCGTGCTCGACGTGCTCGTGTTTCTCGCAGAGGCGAAAGGCGTGCCGCGGCGCGTCGCGCGCGAGCAATCGATCAGCTGGCTGGATCGCCTCGGGCTCGCCGACTGGCGCCTGCGGAAGGTCTCCGATCTCTCGAAGGGCATGCAGCAGAAGGTGCAGTTCATCTCCACCATCCTGCACGATCCCGATCTCGTGATTCTCGACGAGCCGTTCTCCGGACTCGACCCTGTGAACTCGCAAGTGTTGCGTGACACCGTCCTGGAATACCGGCGTCGCGGCAAGACCGTCCTGTTTTCGACGCATATCATGGAGCACGCGGAAAAGCTGTGCGACCGGCTGTGCATCATCGCGCGAGGGAAGAAGCTCATCGACGGAACGCTCGCCGAGGTGAAGAGCACGCACGGCGGGAAGCACGTAATCGTCGCGTTCGACGGCAGCCAGGGCAGCGCGCAGCAGATCTTCGCGGATCGGCGGTTGGTGGCGAAAATCCAGGACTTTGGCCAGCAAGCCGAGCTGGAGCTCGCTGCGGGCGCCGATGCCCAGGAGATCCTGCGCGCGCTCGTGACCTCCGGTGCGCGCCTCGCGCGGTTCGAGCTGGCGAGTCCTTCGCTCCACAAGATTTTCGTCGACCTCGTCGGCCCCGACGCCGCGACGGCAGTCGCGACAGGCGGGAATGGAGGGGCCCATGCGTAAGGTCTGGGCGGTCATCCGGCGGGAATTCGTCGAGCGTGTGCGCACGAAGTGGTTCTGGGTTTCGGCCATTTTGGGCCCGGTGCTGTTTGCCGGCATCATCGTATTTCAAATCATGCAGTCGATCGGCGGGGCGGTGCGCAACATCGCGGTCGTCGACAGCACCACCAACGATTTCGGAACACAAGTCGTCGAGGCGCTTGCGACGAGCAGGCTCATCCGGGCCACCCGCGTGCCGGCCGGCCCGCATGTCGTGGATTCGCTCACGCGCCTCGTCGAGCAGAAAGAGCTCAACGGCTTCCTCATCGTTTCCAATGCGCTCCCTGAGACCGGCAAGGCGGAATACCGGGCCTCAAACCTGTCCCTTCAGACGATCGAGGAGCTACAGCGCGCCCTGAGTCGGTTGGTGGTGAAGGTACGCCTGGAGGGGAAAGGCGTGAATCCGGCCGTCGTGGACTGGGCGCAGGACATGCGCATCACGCTCGACCAGAAGAAGATCGCGCGCGGCAAAACGACCAGCGAGAGCGCCGGTCAGTCGTTCTTTACGGCATACGCCATGGCCATTCTGCTGTTCATGGCGATCCTGCTGTACGGCGTGAACGTGATGAGCTCGGTCCTCGAGGAGAAGACCACTCGGATCATCGAGGTGCTCGTCTCGTCGCTCCGGCCGTTTCAGCTCATGTTGGGCAAAGTGGTCGGCGCGGGAGCCGTGTCGTTCTTCCAGTTTGTGATTTGGGGCGTTTCGGCCCGCCTGCTGATCAGTCTCCGCGTGCCCATCGCTCGCTTCCTCGGTGCCGATGCGTCGCAGGCCCAGGGGATTACGCTGCCGCACATCCCGTTCGCCACCATCGCCGTTTTCATGGCCTTCTTCCTGGGCGGCTTCCTGCTCTACTCCGCGATGTTCGCGGCCGTGGGAGCGATGTCGAGTAACGAGCAGGAGGCGCGTCAGGCGCAACAGCCGGTCACGTATCTGCTCATGATCTCCTACCTCTCGATCATCGGGCTGACGAACGACCCGAGCTCTACCTTCGCGAAGACTCTCTCGCTGGTGCCCTTCACCTCGCCGATCGCGACACCGGTCCGGTGGACGGCGGGGAGCATGGCGACGACGGAGTTGGTGGCATCCCTGGTGCTGTTGGGACTGGCGATTGTGGGCGTGACCTGGGTCGCGTCCCGGATCTACAGGGTCGGGATTCTGATGACGGGCAAACGGCCCACGATGAAAGAATTGGTGCGCTGGGTAAGAACTGCCTAACACCTGCGGACGCTTAGACGCCGAGACGCCTAGCGGGTGCTAGGAGTGAGCTGAAGGCATAGGAAAGACACGACACGCGCGATTTCGGTGTCGTGTCATCGCATTTATGAATCAACTTCCAGGCATGGCTCCATACAAAACCTTGAAAGCTTGGCAACACGCCGAGCGATTGGCGATCGAATGTGCCAGGGCTTGCCGGTCGTTCCCGGACTATGAGCAGCTCCGCTTGGCCGATCAACTGCGGCGAGCTTCGTACAGTGTGGTCCTCAACATTGCCGAAGGGAGTTCGCGCAGAGGCTCACGCGAATATCGAAGGTTCCTCGACACAGCCAATGGTTCGCTCGCTGAGGTCGAGACTGCACTGGGACTCGCGCGCGAGCTCGAATACTTGAAGCCCGCGGACTTTGGGCGGCTGGAAGCCTTGGCCACCGAAACCGGAAAGACGCTCTTTGGTTTGCTGCGAAAGATCAGCGCCAGCGCAGCCAGATTACCTCCAGCCTCCAGCTAGCATCCACTCGGCGTCTCGGCATCTGGGCGTCTGCCTAGCCGGCTCGCTCCCCTCTATCTTTGCTGCATGGTGTTGGACTACGACGTCATCGTGGTGGGTGGGGGTCATGCGGGAACGGAAGCAGCTGCAATGAGCGCCCGTCTCAACGCGCGCACGTTGCTGCTTACCTCCAACCTCGAAACGATCGGCCAGATGAGCTGCAACCCCGCTATCGGCGGTATCGCGAAGGGTACCGTCGTCCGCGAGGTCGATGCGCTGGGCGGTGTCATGGGCCGCGCTGCCGATCGCGCGACCATCCAGTTCCGGATGCTGAATCGCTCCAAGGGTCCCGCCGTCTGGGCCCCACGCGCCCAGGCCGATCGTACGCTGTACCGTCGCGCCGTGCGCTCGTTGCTCGAGCAATTCCCTGCCCTCGAGCTCTCGCAGGGTATGGTCACAAATCTGCTCTTCGATTTGGACGGCAGGCGGATCACCGGCGTCGAGACGAGCGACGGTCGCCGCTTCAACGCTCACGCCGTCATCATCACCGCCGGAACGTTCCTTCGCGGCCGCATTCACCTCGGCACCGACACGCAGATCCCGGCCGGCCGGGCGGGAGATCAGCCGTCGGTGGAGATGGCGCAAGTTATTGAGACCATTGGAGTTACAGTAGCACGCTTCAAGACTGGTACGCCGCCCCGCGTCGATGGTCGCTCGGTGAACTGGAGCAAGGTCGAGCGACAGGACGGCGACAGCCCCGATTTCCGCTTCTCGTTCCACGAGCACGTCGAGCGGCCGCGGCAGCTGCCCTGTTGGATCACATGGGCCGGCGAAGAAGTGAAGGACATCATCCAGCGCCACCTGAAGGAGTCCGCGCTGTACGGCGGCGCGATCAGCGGCCGGGGACCGCGCTACTGCCCCTCAGTCGAGGACAAGATCGTGAAGTTCCCGGCGGCAAAGCGTCATCAAATCTTCCTCGAGCCCGAAGGCCTCGATACCAGCGAGCTGTACGTGAACGGCCTCTCGACTTCCCTGCCCGTCGCCGTGCAGCTCGAGTTCCTGCATGCGGTCCCGGGTCTCGAGCGCGCGCGCATGACGCGCCCTGGCTACGCGATCGAGTACGACTACTATCCTCCCACACAGCTCACGCCGTGGCTCGAAGTGAAGACCGTCGAGCACCTGTTCTTCGCCGGGCAGATCAACGGGACCACGGGCTACGAGGAAGCGGCGGGCCAAGGAGTAGTGGCCGGCATCAACGCCGTTCGACGCATCCGCGGTGCCGAGCCGGTCGTGCTTGGACGCGACGACGCGTACATCGGAGTGCTGGTCGATGACCTCGTGACGCGCGGCGTCGATGAGCCGTACCGGCTGTTTACGTCGCGCTCCGAATTCCGTTTGCTGCTCCGCCAGGACAACGCGCTGCGCCGCTTGCTTCCCCTGGCCGAGCGACTCGGTTTGCTGACCGACGCAGAGCTGCGCGCTGCCGAGCAGCGGCTCGGCGCCGAGGAGTCGGCGCTCGAGCTCGCGCGCGCGACCACGATCACTCCGGAGGAGGCGGCCGGTCCACTCGCCGCGAGCGGTACGACGCTCGCCGAGAGTGATCGTATTGCCGTGATCGCGAAGCGGCCCGGCGTTTCGCTGGCCGCGCTATTCGCCGCAGCCGGAGTCGCGGCCGGTGCGGACGCGGATGCAGTCATGGCCGCGGAAATCGAGATCAAATACGACGGCTATCTGGCGCGAGAGCGCGAAGCGGCGGCGCGCCTCGCCGAGCTCGCGGCGTTCATTCTGCCCCCTGACCTGCCCTATCTCGAACTGCACACTCTGGCCACCGAAGCGCGCCAGAAGCTCGATCGCGTCCGTCCCAGCTCGCTCGCGCAAGCCGCGCGCGTTCCGGGAGTGACGCCGAGCGACCTTCACAACCTCGTCCTCGAGGCCACGCGCTGGCGCCGGAGAGTCGCCTAACCCACAAGGTTGCAGTTTCACGTGAAACGTATGCTCTTTCGTTTCACGTGAAACGAGCGTATATTGGACTCGCCGTGATTCACGCACTATATAACTCATTGCCAAATAAAGACTTATGTCACGTGTAATCGCGATCGCAAACCAAAAAGGCGGCGTCGGCAAAACAACGACCGCCGTAAACCTCGCGGCCTCGCTCGCAGCGGCCGAGCGCAAGACGCTGCTCATCGACGCCGATCCGCAAGGCAACTCGACGAGCGGCGTCGGCATCGAGCGCGATCGCATCCGGAAATCGCTGTACGAATCGTTGATCGACGGCGCGTCGCTTGCACAGGCGCGCTTCCCGCACGTGCACTTTCCATATCTGGACGTCGTCCCCGCGACACAGGATCTGGTGGGTGCCGAGCTCGAGCTCGTCAACCAACGCGCGCGCGAGACGCGGATGCGCGAAGCCCTGCGTGATCTGCGCGACGACTACGGCTATGTGATCATCGATTGCCCGCCGTCACTCGGCTTGTTGACGCTGAACATGCTGACGGCCGCGGACAGCGTGATCATCCCGATCCAATGCGAGTACTACGCGCTGGAAGGTCTCTCGCAGCTGCTCAACACCGTCAAGCTCGTGCAGCGCAATTTCAATCCCGCGCTCGCGATTGAAGGGGTGCTGCTGACGATGTACGACGCGCGCCTCAATCTCTGCAAACAAGTCGCCGAAGAAGCGAAAGAGTATTTCGGCGGCCGAATGTTCAATGTCACCATCCCGCGCAACGTGCGACTGGCGGAAGCACCCAGCTTCGGCAAACCGATCGTGTTGTACGACGTGCAATCGATCGGCGCCAAGAGTTACCTGGCCGTCGCGCAGGAGGTGATTCGTCGCGTCGAGCAGAGCACTCCACCCTCGCCAAGCCTCCCCGCCATTGAACCGCTCCCAGAGGTGCCAGCATGACCGAAACCGCCTCAGGAAGACGCCGCCTCGGCCGAGGGCTCGAGGCCTTGCTGGGTCCGACAAAGGAGGAGGCAGAGCGAGAGGGAAGCCTGGTCGAGCTGCCCATCCAGGCTATTCGGCCGAACCCGTTCCAGCCGCGCCAGACCGTCGATCCGGCGGCGCTCGAGGAGCTCGTCTCTTCCATCAAACAGGCGGGGCTGCTGCAGCCCATCGTCGTGCGAAAGGCGCCCGGCGGCAACGGCGCGTTTGAGCTGATCGCCGGCGAGCGGCGGCTCCGTGCCTGCCAGCAGCTGGGCTGGGAGCGCATCCCTGCCGTGCAGCGCGACGCCGATGATCGTACGCTACTGACGCTGGCGCTGATCGAAAACCTGCAGCGCGATGACCTGTCGCCCGTCGACGAGGCGCGCGGCTACGAACGGCTGATCGCGGAATTCAAGCTTGCCCAACAGGATGTCGCTGATGCCGTCGGCCGTGATCGGTCGACCGTTGCCAACGCCCTGCGCCTGCTGAAGCTCCCCGAGGTCGTATTGCAGATGCTGCATGAGGGGAATCTGTCGGTGGGTCATGCGCGCGCGCTGCTGGCACTCGAGGATCCGCGTATCGTCACGAATCTCGCGCGCGAGGCCGTGGCACAGGGTCTCTCTGTTCGCGAGATCGAAGATCGCGTACGTGGGGGACGCGCGCCCGAGCGCCGCCCGCGCATGAAGCGGGGCATGGGCGCCGCTCCCGAAGTTCGCCGCGTCGAAGATGCCCTGCGGCGCCGGTTGGGGACCGATGTGCGCGTGACGTTGCGTGCAAAAGGAAAAGGCCAGATCCAGGTATCGTTCTATTCGAACGATGATCTCGCGCGCCTGCTCGAGCTGATCCTCGGTGCGCCGTTCGACGGATGACAACGCGCGGTGTCACGATCGTCGTCCACGCGGACGGCGACCTCGAATCGAAACAGTACCGTTTTCCGCGCTGGGCTGTCGCGGCGGCGAAGTGGGGGGCCGGCGCGATCGCTGTGTCGATCGTGTTGTTCTTCGCGTTCTATGGACCGATCACGCGCAATGCCGCACGGGTGCCGGGACTCGAGCGCGAGGTGTCACGTCTGCGGCTGGAGAACAGCCGCGTGCAGCAGCTCGCGTCCGCGTTGAATCGCGCAGAAGCGAACTATCAGGAGCTGCGCCAAATGCTCGGCGTCAAAGCTCCTCCCGTGTCCCGGACCGCCGGCGGAGCAAGCGTCGCTCGCAACACCGACTTTGCGACGTCCATGCGTGCCGTGCCGATTCGCGCCGTGCTGCCGGGCGCCCCGAATCGCTATGAATCGGGTTCATCGACGCCATCGCACTGGCCCCTCGACGTGCAAGGGTTCGTCACACGGGGACAAGTGCGGGCGGGAGTGGTCGATGAATCGCACCCAGGCATCGATATCGCCGTTCCGCTGGGGACCCCCGTGCGGGCATCGGGCGGAGGCTCAGTGGCGGCGGCGGGTTTCGACGCGGACTACGGCCTCTTCGTCCTCTTGCGGCATCCGTCCGGTTATGAGACGATGTATGGTCACATGTCACGGCTGACTGCAGCCGAGGGCGACGAAGTTCAGGCAGGGCAGGTCATCGGCTTATCGGGAAATTCAGGGCGGTCCACAGCTCCGCACCTGCACTTTGAGATTCGACGGGACCAGAAGACCGTCGATCCGCTGGACCTAGTGAAGGAGGGTCGCTGATGGCGGTGTTCACAGAAAAAAACGCCACACCGGGGGGCGGTCGTGATGGCGTTCCCGGACTATCGATCATCGGCGCGGGGATGCGAGTGGTCGGCGACATCTCCGCAGACGGTGTCGTGAAGATCGAAGGCTCGGTGAACGGAACGGTCCGCGCGGCGAAGCAGGTCCTGGTCGCGCGGGGCGGGGAAGTGGAAGGCGATGTGGTGAGCCGCGAGGCGATCATCGGCGGTGAAGTGCGCGGCGCCATCTATGCCGAGGAGCGCGTGGAGCTACAGGCGACCAGCGTCGTTCATGGCGACGTGCATACCAAGCGACTCTTGATCCAAGAGGGCGGGGAGATCAACGGCGTGCTGCGGATGGGCGAGGACGCGGGCCAGCCGCCACAGGCGCAGCGCGGCGCCCAAGCGCTCGCGCGAGCGTAGATTATCCACACGCCCGGCGCCCCCGTATGTGGATTGTCTAACTCATTGCCACGTAACGCTTTGTGAAGCTCCGCAATGTGGAAAGTCGCGTAACTGCCTCGATACTGTGACTACGGTGTCTTGAGTGCGCCTAGAGAGTTTGGTCCGATTTCTCGACGACTATCTCCGCGTCACTGAGGAAATCGCCGACGCGCCCGAGGCGCTGAATGGTCTGCAGGTCAGCAATTCGGGTGACGTCAGTCGTCTCGCGGCGGCCGTCGATCTCTGCGAGGCCACCGTCCGGCAGGCGGCCGAACAGCACGCCGATTGCCTCCTGGTTCATCACGGGCTGTTTTGGGGCGGTCTCCGACCAATCGTCGGACCCGCCTTTCGTCGCCTTGCGGGTCTCATAAAGGGAAACATCGCGCTCTACGCCGCGCACCTTCCATTGGACCGCCATCCCGAAGTCGGAAACAATCCGGTCCTGGCCCGAATGCTCGGAGTAAAGCTTCGCGGCGACTTCGGATCCTACCATGGCGCGCCGGCGGGTGTGTGGGGCGAATACAATGGAACGCGCGAAGAGCTGAGCTGGGCCCTGACCAAAGCACTTGGCACGGCGCCGCGGATATTTCCGTTCGGGCCCGAACGCGTGCAGCGGGTAGGGATCGTGACCGGCTCCGGCGGCTCGCTGATCCCGCAGGCCGCGGCGGCCGGGCTCGACACGTTCGTCACCGGCGAAGGGCAGCACTGGACGTTTTTCGACGCCGAGGAGCTCGGTATCAACGCGTTTTACGCGGGTCATTACGCGACGGAGACGGTTGGCGTCAAAGCATTGGCCGAACATGTCTCCAAGAAATTCGACCTACCCTGGGTTTTTCTGGATCATCCCACCGGGCTGTGAATCCGCGGCGCGTCCTGGGAATACTGGCCATCGCCGAGCTCCTGGCGATGGCTCCCTGGTTCAGCGCGTCGGCTGTATCCCCCGCGTTGGCGCGCGTCTGGCAGCTCTCGCCCGCTACCACCGCATGGCTCACCATCTCGGTTCAGCTCGGCTTTGTCGTCGGCGCGCTCATGAGTGCGACCTTCACGCTCGCCGATCGGGTTTCGGCGCGGCGACTGGTCGCTGGATCGGCGGCGCTGGCCGCGCTCGCCACTCTCGGAGTGGCCGCCTCGAGCGGCATTACGATGGGCATCGCCTGCCGGCTACTCACTGGCGCCGCGCTCGCCGGGGTGTACCCGCCGGGGATGAAGATCGCGGCGGGATGGTTTAAGGAAGGCCGCGGGCTCGCGATCGGCATTCTCGTCGGCGCCCTCACGCTCGGCTCGGCCAGTCCACATCTCGTGCGATGGGCAGTCACGCCATCCGCCTGGCGAATAGTGTTGGTGATTGCCGCCGTCAGCGCGCTGGCGGGAGGATTGTTGATTCTCTTGGTGCCCAGCGATGGGCCCTTCGCCGGCCCCTCGGCACCGTTCTCTCTCGCCGCTGCCCCTCGAATTCTGAAAGACCGCGGCGTGTTGCTCGCGAACCTCGGATATCTGGGCCACATGTGGGAGTTGTACGCGATGTGGACCTGGATCGCGGTGTTCATCACCGCGAGCGAGCACGCGCGGCGCGGTGCGGACGCGGACGTCGCGGGGCTGGCTGCGCTCGTGACCTTCGCCGTCGTTGGCAGTGGCGCCATTGGATGCTGGCTCGGCGGGAAGTACGCCGATCGCTGGGGCCGCACGCTCGTCACGTGTAGTGCGATGGTCGTGTCGGGCACGTGCGCGATCATGGTCGGTCTCGTGTTTGGTGCGCCGCTTCTCGCGCTCATCCCGTTGCTGTTCATCTGGGGGATCTCGGTCGTTGCCGACTCGGCGCAATTCTCGGCGGCCGTCAGCGAGCTCGCGCCCCGCGACTACGTCGGCACCGCTCTGACACTCCAGACAAGTCTCGGCTTTCTGCTTACGTGCGCGTCGATCTACCTGCTTCCCAAAGTCGCCGCGGCGATCGGGTGGCAATGGAGCATGAGCGTGCTGGCGATCGGACCGGCGCTCGGAGTGTGGGCGATGCTGGCACTGCGCCGGCGGCCGGAAGCGCTGCAGCTTGCCGGCGGCGCCCGCTAAGGCAGGATGAAGACGCCAACCTCGCCATCGTAGTCGTTCGACCGATTGCGAATCAGCGACACCGGGCGTCAGTCTGTAAAATCACCGCTGGTCTCGACCGCCGTCGCAGCGGGAGCGTAGACGTCACGTTGTCGGCGTTCCGGGGCGATGTGTTCATTCAAGGCGCGAGCTAGATGATGAAGAATCAGACCAATCGTCTCGAGGCCTCTGTGATCAACGCTCAACACCAACAAGATCCGAGTTGCCACGGCGCGGCTATATTGCGCGCCGTGGCTCCCTCCGCTGTCCCTTCACACCACCGCCCCGGCGGCGGCTTTCGCAATCCGTGGGTCGATCAAGCCGTGCCGGGATTCGGCAGCCTCCTCAAGTGGATGCTCGTGCACCGCACGACGCGGCCGCGCCCCAAGGACCCCGACCCTTCGGTGTTCACGCGCGTCCGCCCCGCCTTCATCGCGCCGCGCGCGCCGCAGTCGCAACTGACGGTGACGTGGGTCGGACACTCGAGCCTGCTGATCCAGCTCAACGGCCGCAACATTCTGACTGACCCGATGTGGAGCGAGCGGGCCTCACCGGTCCGGTTTGCCGGCCCGCGGCGTTGGGTGCCGCCGGCGATCGCGTTCGAAGACCTGCCACCGCTGGACGTCGTCGTGCAGTCGCACAATCACTACGATCACCTCGACTCGACGACGGTACGGGGTCTGACACGAGATCATCCGGAAGCGTCCTGGATCGTCCCGCTTGGACTAGCCTCGTTCATCACACAGCGCGGTGCTCGCGCCGGGGCGGTCGTCGAGCTGGATTGGTGGCAGGAATGGAAGGCGGGTTCGCTGCGGATCGCGGCAACGCCAGCGCAACATTTCAGCAGCCGCGGCATCGGTGACCGTGGGGACACGCTCTGGTGCGGTTTTGCGCTCACAGGCGACAGCGGCCGCCGCGTCTATTTCGCGGGCGACACGGGCTACTACCCTGAATTCGCGGCGATCGGCGAGCGCTACGGTCCTTTCGATGTCGCGCTCATGCCGATCGGCGCATATGAGCCGCGTTGGTTCATGCGGTACGTGCACATGAATCCGGAAGAAGCCGTGGCGGCGTTTCGCGCGGTGAATGCGCGCGTGATGGTGCCGATTCACTGGGGGACGTTCAAGCTCACCGATGAGGCGATGGACGAGCCGCCGATCCGAGCGCGCGCCGCATGGAACACGGCCGGATTACCACCCAGCGGGTATCGCCAGCTCGCGCATGGCGAGACGCTCACTCTCTAGACAAGGACGGTTGAGGATGGTGAAGGTGCGTGAAGGTTGGTGGAGGATCACGGTGCTGGTGCTACTTACCGGCTGCGCGGCGCGGCGTCCCATGCCGCCCCTCGCCGGGCCGTCATCGGCGCCCGTTCTGGAAACACCGGCGCGCGTCGCGCTCATCACGGCGCCCGGCGATGCAGACTGGAAAGCGCTGGGCGGCGAAGCGACCGCACTCCTATCGCAGTACCTGCGCATCAACACGACGAATCCGCCCGGTAACGAAATCGGAGCGGCTCGCTGGCTCGCGGCGGCGCTGCGGCGCGACGGCATCGAGGCACAGGTTTTCGAGCCGGCACCGGGCAAGGCCAACCTGTACGCACGACTTAGCGGCGACGGCAGCGCGCGGCCGTTGATTCTCCTGAACCACATGGACGTCGTGTTGGCGTCGCCCGAATACTGGACGGTCGATCCGTTCAGCGGCCTCATCAAGGACGGCTACGTGTGGGGGCGGGGCGCGCTCGACATGAAGGGTGAGGCGATCGCGCAGCTCATGACGATGCTGATCCTGAAGCGCGCCCATGTGCCCCTCAAACGCGACGTGATCTTCCTCGCCACGTCGGACGAAGAAATCGGCGCCGGTGTGGGCGCCGCCTGGATCGTGGACCATCAGGCCGATCTCGTGCGGAATGCCG
>Ga0209488_10003508_pt1 | contig 12583 bp, 10 predicted proteins | sample Rivendell_Oct201_8_FD_188349 | JGI IMG/M metagenome (GOLD analysis project Ga0209488, IMG submission 188349) | Vadose zone soil microbial communities from the Eel River Critical Zone Observatory, Northern California, USA -... | ecosystem: Environmental > Terrestrial > Soil > Vadose zone >...
GACGCAATGCGCAATGTGCTGTCGTAAAGGGCAGGATCGCCCCAGACCAGAAGCGCAACGGAGCCGGCACCGGAGACATGCGTTTGAATTGTATCGGACCAGACCTGCGCAATGGCGTCGTGCCAATCGTCCACGCCACGGCGATAGTTTGGATTGGCCTGGTCGCGGCGCGGCAGATCGAATTCCACAATCTTCGTGGCTGGGTTCGTGACGACCTCGGCGCAGATCGAACGGCGTAGCTCAGCAAGGTCCGTCTTGTCCGACCCCTTGCGCGGAATCATGATGAGATCGGCCGCATTGAGCGCCCGGATGGCTTGCAGCGTCAGATGCTCGGGATTGCCGGTGCCGATGCCCACAAGAAGAAGCTCAATCATCTGCCACCCTGTGAAACCGTTAGGGAGTCCCATCAGCGAGCGCGCCATAAAGGATCACGGCCGGTGCGCCGCCGGTATCTGCGGCCAATCTTGCAGCCAGCTCAACGACGGTCGTTCGAGTCAAACGTTGATCGGGATGACTCACGGACTCTGCAAAAAGGGCGGGTGTGGTTTCGGGAAGGCCGGCCGCGAACAGCCGCTGCGCCAACGCCGGGAATGTGCCCTTGCCCATGAACACGACCGTCGTCGCCGATGGATCTGCGAGCGCGGCGATGTTGAGCCCATCGGGCAGGGCGCCGGTCACGTCACGGCCGGTCACGAATTGTACCCGGCGCGCCAGCAGCCGCCGGGACAGCGGAATTCCTGCCGCTGCGGCCGCGGCGCAAGCTGAAGGCACGCCCGGAATGATTTCATAGCCGATGCCGGCCGCCGCAAGCGCGACCGTTTCCTCTTCCAGCCGCCCGAACAGCCCTGCGTCACCGGACTTCAACCGGACCACGCGCGCGCCGGTCATCGCATAGTCGACAAGCAGGCGGCTGACATGGTGTTGCTTTGGAGAAGTGCGGCCGGCTCTCTTGCCCACGCTGACCAGATCGGCTTGCGGCCTGGCATGCGCCAGGATCGGTCCGGATGACAGATCGTCAAACAACACCGCATCGGCGGCCTTGAGACGCGCCACGGCTTTCAGTGTCAGCAGCTCCGGGTCGCCCGGGCCGGAGGAAACAAAAGAGACAAAGCCGCTCATCTGGCCTCTGCGATCAAGTGAAAGAAGGAGCCTGTCGTGCGCCCACCGTCTGTGAAAGCCCTGTGCGATCCGGTTTCCGCAATGGGGTCGCCGTTGGCGTCAACCACATGGGCAAGCGGCGCATCGGGCTGTTCAAGGATTGTCGCGTAGTGAAATTCGTGGCCGCGCAATCGCGACCCGACGTCATGGCCCGGAATGGGTGCTGCCAGTGTGGCGAGGCGATAGCCAAGGTGCATGCGCCGCTTCTCGAATGAAGTGACGAGACCGAACAATCCCGCCATTTCGTGCCGCGCTCCCGACGCGTCGATCAACCCCTGACCCATCACCATGTAGCCACCGCATTCGCCATGGACCGGGCGCGTTTGGGCGAAGGCGCGAAGCCCCGCTTGGAATTGCGTGGCGGCCGCGAGTCGACCAGCATGCAATTCCGGATATCCGCCCGGCAACCAGCAGGCATCTGCGGAAACGTCCGGCACCTCATCGGCGAGCGGCGCAAAGGGGAGAATTTCCGCCCCCGCCGCGCGCCATTCCGCCAGGAGATGCGGATAAATGAAGGAGAAGGCTGCGTCGCGCGCCAGCGCCACGCGGTTGCCTGGAGGCCGGATATTCTTGAAGTCCGCTGCGCCCACTGTTGGGGCACGTGCCGCAAGCGCACGCAGCGCGGCTAGATCGATATGTTCGGAAACGAAACCCGCCATCTCCGCCAGGACTTCGGCGAGGCGAGGTTGCTCTTCCGCTTGCACAAGCCCGAGGTGGCGTTCCGGAAGTGCCACGCTTGGTCGACGCGGCAGAGCGCCGAGCACGCGAATCCCCGTTGGTTCCAGCCCAGCTCGCACCAGCGCCTCGTGCCGGGGGCTCGCCACGCGATTGAGCACTACGCCTGCGAGCGCAGTATCTTTTCGCAATGTCGCAAAGCCCAGCGCGATCGCGGCTGCCGATTGTGCCTGTCCGGAAACGTCGAGCAACAGGACCACCGGCCAGCCCATGAGCGCCGCGATATCAGCGCTTGCGCCAGTCCCGGTCTCACCCGGTTTTGCGACGCCGTCGAAGAGCCCCATTGAGCCCTCGGCCAAAACCAGGTCGGCGCCTTCCGCGGCCTGCACCAGCGTTTCGATCTGCGCTCGCCCCATTGCCCAGCTGTCGAGGTTCAATGAAGCGCGTCCTGACGCGGCGGCGTGGAAGGCGGGATCGATATAGTCCGGACCGCTCTTGAACGGCTGCACAGCCAGGCCTTGTCCTCGAAACGCGGCCAGCAAGCCCAACATCAACGTTGTCTTGCCCGTACCCGAGGCGGGAGCGGCGATGAGGAGGCCCGGCGGGATCATGTGCTCTCCGGAAAACGTGGATCGGTGCCGACGGGGCGAAAGCGGCGGTCATAGTCGACGGCGTACAGCCGGCTTTCATCGAACGCTTGCGCTCCTATGGCGTGGCCCACGAGGATGAGTGCGGTGCGCTCCATTTCTTCGGCAATGGCTGTGTCCAGCGTGGCCAGCGTCGCAACGACGACGCGCTGGTCAGGCCAGCTCGCGCGCCATACGACAGCCACAGGACAATCCGCGCCATAGTAGGGCGTCAGTTCCGCCAGCACCTGGTCCAGTGAATGCACGGACAGGTGAATGGCGAGCGTAGCGCCGGTGGCAGCGAATGCGGCAAGCCGCTCCCTCTCCGGCATCGCCGACGCCCGGCCGGACGTGCGCGTGAGGATCACCGATTGCGCCAAGCCGGGCAGCGTGAGTTCTGCGCCCAGTGCGGCGGCTGCGGCCGCAAAGGACGGCACACCGGGTGTCACGTCATACGGAATACTCAAGCTACGTAACCGTCGCAGCTGCTCGCCCATCGCCGACCAGACAGAAAGATCGCCTGAGTGGAGCCGCGCCACATCGTGACCGGCGGCATGCGCCGCCGATATCTCTGAAACAATCATGTCGAGTGACATCGGCGCCGTGTCCACGATCCGTGCGCCAGACGGGCAATGGCTCAGCAAAGCCATCGGTACCAGTGAGCCGGCAAAAAGACACACCGGACTGGAAGCAATGAGATCGCGACCGCGAATGGTGATCAGGTCCGGGGCACCCGGCCCGGCCCCGATAAAATGCACCGTCATTCGTTGGCCCCCTTTGCAATCCTCATCTGCGCACACTCCATTGCACGACGGGCCGGGCCGGAGCCCAGCCGCGCATGCCGCCAAGGGGCGCGGCGTGCGCCAATTCGATACGCAACAGGTCGCCGCCACGCCGGGATTGTTCGTCGAGCAGCAGCGTCTCGGTTTCCAACGTCACGGCATTTGCAACCAATCGTGTTCCCGGCGGCATCCGCGCCCAGAGCGCGTCGAACAATGACGGATTGCCGCCGCCACCTACGAAGATCGCATTCGGCTGTGAAAGCCCTTGCAATGCCGCCGGTGCGCGTCCCTCCACCAAGGTCAGTCGCGACGCCACGCCAAGGGCCAGGGCATTGGTACGAATATTCGCGGCCCGGTCGGCCCGCACCTCGATCGCCAGCGCGCGGCCGCCGGCAAGGCACCACTCGACGGAAATTGATCCCGAGCCCGCTCCGATATCCCACAACAATTCTCCCGGTCGCGGCGCCAGAGCCGACATTGTCAGAGCACGAACGGGGCGCTTGGTAATCTGCCCGTCATGGGCGAATACATCGTCCGGCAGTCCTGAGGCTCGCGGCAGGCCCAGCGTTCCTGCCGCCGCAATCGTAATCGCGACCGGGCTCGCAATATCGGCAAGGTCAAAATTCTCAGCACACGTTTCGCGGATGCGCTCCGATGGTCCGCCAAGCGCTTCCATCACCCACAGGTGCGAGGCGCCGAAACCCAGTCGGGTCAACCAGGCGGCCAGCGCACCTGCGGCGGCACCGTCGCGCAGCAGGGCGATTGCTTTCTGTTCCGCTGCGAGATGCGGCAGCAGGGTTTCAAAGGGCGCAGCGTGAAGACCGAGGCAGGTGACGGCTTCCAATCGCCAGCCCAATCTTGCTGCCGCCAACGAAAAGGTTGAAGGCGCAGGAAAGGCCCGCCATTCGCCCGCTACCAGATGTGCCGCAAGGCTGCCGCCGGCGCCGTGCCAGAACGGATCTCCCGACGCGAGCACGGCGACCTTTCGCCCGCGGCAGTCCAGCACGGGGTCCACTGAGAACGGAACCGGCCACGGACGTCCACGTGCGCCCACGTCAGCCAGTTTCAAATGGCGCGGGCCGCCAAACACGATTTCCGCCCGCGCCAGTGCGTCTCGACTTGCCTCCGACAAGCCCGTAAGCCCATCTTCGCCGATACCGATGAACCATACCCAAGGACTGGATGATGCATCGGTTGAGGAAGCGGGTGCGAGACCGGTTTGGAGATCAGACAAAATGCGCGTCCTTCTTCTGGGCGGCAGCACGGAGGCAAGTCGCGTCGCTCTCGCGCTCGCAAGGGCGGGTATCGCGGGTGTTTTCTCCTATGCGGGTATTACGCCGTCGCCGATTGCGCAACCGCTGCCAATTCGTGTTGGCGGTTTTGGCGGCGTCGACGGGCTCGCAGATTACCTGCGGCGAGAACAGATCACGCATGTAATCGACGCCACGCATCCGTTCGCCGCCCAAATGAGCCGCAATGCGATCGACGCCTGTTCCAAGGCGAAGACTGCGCTCATTGCCTACGAACGTGCTCCCTGGATGGCCCAGGCAGGCGACAACTGGCGGCATGTCGGTGATATCGAGGCCGCCGTTGTGGCACTGCCTGTCGATCCTGCCAGGGTATTTCTTGCCATTGGAAAACGATTTCTCAGCCCATTCGCCGTCAAACCGCAACACTTCTATCTGTTGCGATTCGTCAATGCGTCCGAGGCCGCATTGCCATTGCGGGGTGCCGAAGTCGTGCTTGGCCGCGGACCATTCACGCTTGAAGGCGACCTTGCACTGCTCAAGAGCCGGGGCATCACGCACGTCGTGTCCAAGAATTCCGGCGGCGATGCCGCCAAGGCCAAACTCGATGCCGCCCGAACTCTTGGCCTGCCGGTCATCATGATTGACCGGCCACACTTGCCGGAGCGCCGGACGGCGCAAAGCGTCGACGAGATTCTTCGCTGGCTCGGTCATGCTGCGTGCCTCGGTGTGTAGATGTGGCGTCCGACACGACGCGTGGCCGAATTTCCAACCAGCACAACGGTACGCATATCGGCCATTTCCGGCCGTGCCTCGGCCAGTGTCACCGTATCGATATATTCTTCCGGTGTCGTCACGGCGCGCGCAAAGGTGATGAGGCGCTCTGGACCGCACGCCTCGCGCAATATTTCCAGCGTGCGCGCGAATTGAAATGGACGGCGCAAGGAGCGGGGATTGTAAAGCGCAATGGCGAAGTCGGCGTCGACGGCGAGCCGCAGCCGGCGTTCCACCAGCGCCCAGGGTTTGAGATTGTCGCTGAGGTTGATGGCGCAGAAATCGTGGCCAAGCGGAGCGCCCACGCGCGCGGCGGCCGCCAGCATCGCAGTGATGCCGGGCAGCACGCGAATATCGAGTGCGTGAAGATCTGGCGCGTTTTCGAGCGCCTCGAATACAGCAGACGCCATGGCGAACACACCTGGGTCGCCGGATGAAACGACAACCACCTGTCGCCCGGCCGCTGCCAAGTCCAGGGCAAGGCTTGCGCGGGCCAGTTCCGCCCTGTTGTCGGAGGCGTGCACCGTCAAACCTTCGCGCCGTGCGACGCGTGCAACATAAGGAATATACCCGACCACATCGGTAGCGACGCTCAGCGCCGCGCTGACTTCGGGTGTCACGAGGCTTAAGTCACCTGGTCCTAGGCCGACCACCACCAGCGAACCTGTCATGTTCCCACCTTCGGGCGGCGGCCCTGACCGTGGACCAGGACGGTTGCAAAATAGGGGCAGTCGATCACATCCGTTTCGATGAGCCGCGTCACGCGCTGGCCCGACATGGTGCCCCGTTCGACAAGCCATGCGTCGGCCAGGCGGCCGGCGCGCTCAAGCGCGCGGCGAATTTTTGGCAGATTGCATCCAGTCTTCATCACAACGAGCGCATCGGCGGACCGCATGTGTTGCAGGAGCGCGTCCTCGGACAGTGTGCCGACGAGCACGGCAAGAACATCGTCTCCCCAGGTGATGGGAATCCCCGTCGCATTCCAGCATCCGGTCATTCCGTTGATGCCCGGTATCACTTCAACCTCGACCCGACCCTGCAGCCTGGTTTGAAGATGCATGAACGACCCATAAAACAACGGGTCGCCCTCGCACAGCACGATGACGTCCTCGGTCGCAGCCAGTTGGGCGAGCCGGGTGGCCCAGTCGTCATAAAATACAGCAAGCACTTGCTTGTATTGCGGGCTGTCGAACGGCAATTCCGTCGTGACCGGATATTCCATCGGATATTCGGTCACATCCGGTGCCAGCATGCCCTCCACGATGCAACGCGCCTGTCCGGCGCGGCCGGCCTTGCGGAAATAGGCGACATGACGCGCGGCGCGGATCAGCCGGTCGGAACGGACACTGATCAGGCCGGGGTCGCCGGGGCCGAGGCCGGTGCAGATGATTTTGCCCAACGTCATTCCCTCCGGCACGCGAGAGCGTTGACGGCGGCGACCGCAATCGCGGACCCGCCTTGTCGCCCCGCAACAACAACAGAGGGCACGGACGATGTTGTCACCAGGGCCGCCTTGGATTCGGCTGCGCCGACAAAGCCGACCGGGCAGCCGATGACCGCGGCCGGGCGCGGGCAGGCCGGATCTTCAATCAGATTCAAGAGATGGAAAAGCGCCGTCGGCGCATTACCGATGGCAACGATTGCACCGGCAAGATGGGGCCGCCACAGTTCGACGGCCGCAGCTGATCGGGTGGTACCCATCCTTTGCGCGAGCTCCGCAACGCCGGCGTCATGCAACGTGCATAACACCTCGTTGCGTGCCGGCAGGCGTGACCGGGTGATCCCTTCGCTCACCATCCTGGCATCGCAGAGGATTGGTGCGCCGCCTTCGAGCGCGGCGCGCGCCGTCACCGCCATGCCGGGGGAAAAAAATATGTGCGCCTCGAGCCCGACCAATCCGGCAGCGTGGATCATGCGCACGACCACGACTTCTTCTTCCGGAGTAAAGCGGTCTAAATCCGCCTCGGCACGGATCGTGGCGAAGGACTTGGCGTAGATCGCGGCGCCGTCAGTTTCGTAAGCGTAAGGCATCACGGCACCCCGCGCAGGATTTCGGGCCGTGCCTCAAGTAGTTCTTTCGTCAGCCCCCAGCGCTCCGGCAACCCGCCAGCACGTCCGCGGCGGACCAAATCGAATCCGTCCGCTTGCGCGGTCAGCGTAAGGGGGGCGACGCCAGGATGGGCACATCCCTTGGCGCAGCCCGAAACATGCAGCACTGCGCCGTCGGGTAGATGCTGTGCAAGAATCCGAGCCAACGCGCGTGTCGGCTGTAGGGCTTGCGGGCAGCCCGGCGCCCCGGTGCACGCGATGACGCGAAGCCGCGGATCGTCAGGCTGCCATAGGAGGCCGGGCGTAAACGCAACCCAGCTTGCGCCTTCGATCAACATCATGCGCCACGGCGTCACGCGCATAGCGCCGAGGAGAGCTATGTCAAAAAGCGTCCCGGATGGCATCTGGCCAAACTCAAATCCGACCAGGAAACCCGTTGTCACTATGCCGGGTTTCGGAAAATATTTTTCCGCCGATCGGATCGGCACTTCTGTGAAATGACCGGGCAGTACTGCGCCGCCGGCCAGATGTGTTGCCATGCGGCCTCGGCCGCCAGCAGCCCCGCCCGAATTCAGAAACCAGGTGGCAAGCGCCATGACGGTGTCGATCGCTGAATCGGCCGTGACCCGCGCGCCGCGCGCAGCGCCATTCGCGCAGCAGATCAATTCACCATCGACGGCGCGCTCCAGCCGGATGTCGGCAGACACATCACGCAGGACCGGAACAGGCCCGCAATCAATCGCGTAGCCGAATTTCGATGGCAGGTTCGGGGCATCAGGGGCAACCAGTGCGGTGGCCAAGGCGGTGGCCAGAGCTTGGTTTCCATCGTCGGCCGACCAGAATGGCGTGATTACGATATTCCGCCGCGCTTCCGCTTCGCCGTTCTCGTCGACCAGGCCCAAAGCGGCGAGCCCATCGATCAAGGGGGCGTAGGTCGGCGCGGTCACCCCGCGCAATTGGATGTTGGCGCGCGACGACAGGTCGATCAAATCATTGCCATAACGTTTCGCCAGCCGCGCAATTTCCTTCGCCTGTTCCGATGTCAGTCTCCCGCCGCGCGGGCGCACCCGGACCACCCAACCGTCGCCCGATGGCATTGGCCGCAGCGCCCCGGGACACCAACCCTGGATGACAGGTTCAGCCATGGGCTGCTCCTATCGTCGCTTCCAACGCCGCTCCTAACGTCACTGCGATGGAATTGCGTCTCGTCACCCAAAGCCCGGCGTCATGCAGCGTTTCGAACCGGTGCCGCAGCGCCGCCAGTGCAGCGGGGTTTTCACGCGCCATGAAGTCCACCAGGTCGGGCCGGCCCAAGGTGGCGTCGTGATAAAGGTCGAACAGGTGATCCGGTACGGCGCGCGTCGAATGCGCAAAGGCCGCGAGATTGTCGAGCGTAGCTGTGAGTTCGGCCGCACCCCGAAAACCATGCCGCATCATGCCGCTGGCCCACTGCGGATTTGCGGCGCGCGCGCGGACCACACGGGCGATCTCCTCAGTCAAAGTGCGTGCCCGCGGCGCATCTTCTCGCGTTGCGTCGAGATGGTAGAGGGCGGGCGCGTCTCCGCCGAGCCGCGCGACGGCAGCCGCAAACCCACCCTCGTGTGCGACGTAGTCCGCGGCCAAGAGCAGGTCGGTTTCGGGGAGATCATGTACATGTGCAAAGCCATCGGCCGCGCGCACGCGGGCCTCCAGCGCCGTACGGTCCCGCTGCGCTCCGCCAGCCGCATCGATTGTCCATTCCGACGCAGCCAGCCAAGCCTCACCGAAAGCATCACGGCCTGCGGCACTGTAGTCTTCCGATGCGACGTTGTTGCCCATGCCAATGCCATAAGTTCCCGGACGCGGACCAAAGACGCGCGGCGTGAGCGCTCCATAGGGATTGATGTCAGGACCTTCGTTGCATTCGGCGAGCGCTGCCGCGCCCGCCTCGAAGAGTTGTGCAAGGCCCGGAAACACATCGCGGAACAGGCCAGAGACACGCAATGTTACGTCGATCCGCGGCCGGCCGAGCAGCGCAGGAGGCACGATCTCGAAGCCCGAAACGCGGTCGGATGTCTTGTCCCAGCACGGCGCAAGCCCGGCCAGATGCAGCGCCATGGCGAACTCCTCGCCTGCGGTACGCATCGTGGCTGATCCCCAGAGATCCACGACCAGGGAGCGCGGCCAGTCGCCATGATCCTGCAAATGGCGACGCAGAAGTTCCTCGGCGAGCTTCACGCCCTGCGCATGGGCGGAACGTGACGGAACGGCGCGCGGATCAACCGAGTAGAGATTGCGCCCCGTCGGCAGGACATCCGACCGGCCTCGCCACGGAGATCCTGATGGCCCGGCCGCCACCCTGCGTCCCGCAAGCGCCGTCAGCAATCCTTCGCGTTCGCCGGCACCTTGCCCGTAAATATGCAGACCGTCACCGAATTGACTGGCCTTGATGTCGCAGACAAAGCGGTCAATCCGCGTGATCGCCTCGGCCGCGCTCGCGGTTGCAGGGAGACCGAGATCTTTCTCGATGCCTGCACTTTGTGCCTCGGCTCGAATGACGTTGATCAGCCGGGCGCGCCGGGCAGGGTCGAGGCCGTCCGCGACGGAAAATTCATCGAGCAGCCCTTCCAGCCGTTTGAGTTCCGTCGGTACAGCACTGGCGGATTGTGGAGGCGGCAAGTGCCCCAATGTCACGGCTCCAATCCGGCGCTTGGCCTGCGCGGCTTCGCCGGGATCGTTGACGATGAAGGGGTAGATGACCGGCAGTCCATTGGTCAGTACTTCCGGCCAGCAGGTTTCCGACAGCGCGACTGATTTTCCCGGCAGCCATTCGAGCGTGCCGTGCGCACCGACGTGCACCAGGGCATGGATCTCCTGCGCGCGCAGCCAAAGGTAAAAGGCCACGTAGCCATGGCGCGGCGTGCGGGCGAGATCGTGATATTCGGAATCTCGCGCCAACGCCTGGCCACGTTCGGGCTGCAATGCGACCAGCGCCGCGCCGTGTTTGAGTGCAGCGAATCGGAATGCGCCATCTTGCACTGCCGGGTCATCCTCGGGTGCCCCCCAGGCTGCGGTCAGGCCTGCTTGCAGGGTTTGCGGAAGCCGGGCGAGTGCCGCGCAATAATCGGACACCGGCCAGGCGAGTTTTTCGGACAATAGCGCCGACGTTCGCAATTCGCCGGTCGTGATGGCGTAACCGTCCGCCGCAAGATCGGCCAGCATCGCCTGCGTGGAGGCAAAGGTATCGAGCCCGACCGCATGGGCTGTCTGGTCGGCGCGTCCCGGATAGGTCGACAACACCAGCGCGATCCGCCGGGCGCTCACTGGAGTTGCTGCCAGCCGATGCCAAGCGGTGACGCGATCCACAATGGCTCTGATGCGCCCATTGTCCGCACGATGCGCAAAGCGGGAAAACTGAAGTTGCGGATCGCGCCGTCCCGGCGATTTGAAACTGGCCACGCCGGCAAGAATACGACCGTCAACTTCGGGGAGGACCACATGCATCGCGAGATCGGCAGGGGACAGACCGCGCTCGGATGCGGCCCAGTCCCGTTTTCGCGCGGTGGACAGCGCAATCTGAAATACTGGACACCCAGTTACATCGAGCGGCGAAACGCCATCGTGGTTGCGTGCGGAAAATGCAGTGGCGTTGACCACGGCGACGGGCGTAACTCTGGCGAGGGCCCTGCGCATCCAGTCCGCCGCATCCGGCGCCTTGAGGGTCGGAACGAACAGCCCTATCGCCTCAAAGCCGCGCGCCCGCAACGCGCCGATAAGCGCATCGACCGGCTCGGTATCGGCCGCCGTGAGGTAGGAGCGATAGAAGGTTACTGCCACAAACGGCCGCCCCGTCACCTTCGGTTCAATGAGGACGCCGTGCGCGGGATCATACCAACCGCAATCAGGAACCGTCTTGTCTCCCTCTACCGGGCCCGCATAGAGCCCGGCCGCGAGTGCCAATTGGGCGAGCGCTGCCTGTGCGGCCAATGCGCCGCCGGCGGCACACAATGCGGCAAGCCGCCGCAAAGTGGAAACAGGCAGCGTCGAGTACGCATCGAGCTGGGCATCGTCGCGACCATCGGCGGGCAGCACCGCAAGTGCGATCCCGCGCCGCCGTGAAAGTTCACGGACTTGCTGCAATCCATAAGGCCAATAACTTTCACCGCCGATCAGGCGGATCAAAATGCCATTCGCGTCCGCGAGTGTCGCATCGATGTAATTGTCGACGGACATCGGATGACGCAGCGCCACGAGATTGGCCAACCGCAGTGTCGGCAGCGTCCCATTCGCGCGATGCCAGCCGGCAGCGAATGCTCCGAGATCGCTGTCGGAGAACGACAGAACGACCAGATCGGCCGGCGTCTGGCCGAGATCGATAACGGCCGCAGCTTCATCGAGCGGGTAGGATTCGCGATAGCTGCCATGCATGACCGATCATGCCCCCAGCGTAGCTCGGATTGCGGCCTGGTCGATGTGCTGCCGTTCGGCGATGACCACGAGTTGCGAGGTTCGCGGTGCGTCGCCCCAGGCGCGGTCAAACTGGCTGCGTACGCGTTCCCCGACAGCCTGCACCAGCATCCGCATCGGTTTGCCGGCGACCGCCACATACCCTTTCACGCGCAGGATATGCTGCTCTCTCGCCAACCGGCGGATCGCCTCCGAGAGTGAGTTCGGGTCGGTGACCTCGGGCAGGTCGATCACGACACTGTTGAAATCGTCATGTTCGTGATCCGCGTCGCCGTCGTGATGCGAGGGGCGCAGAGCCAGGTCGCTTTCGGCGGCCGCATTGAGACCGAGGATGATGCGCGCATCGATGATGCCGTCCGTCATCGCCAATATGGGCACCGGCCGTGTCGCTTCGGCCGCGATGACGGCCCGCGCAGATGCCAGACCGGTATCGCCGGCGAGATCAGCTTTCGACAGCAGCACGATATCGGCGCAGGCGATCTGGTCCTCGAACACTTCGGATAGCGGCGTTTCGTGATCGAGACTTTCATCAGCGGCGCGCTGTGCCGCAATTGCCTCGATGTCGGGGGCAAACCGTCCGGCCGCCACGGCTTCGGCATCTGCGACCGTAATCACGCCGTCGACCGTGACGCGGGATCGGATCGCAGGCCAGTCGAAAGCCTTCAGCAGCGGCTTGGGCAGCGCGAGCCCGGAAGTCTCGATCAGGATATGATCGGGACGGTTCGGCAGCGCCATCAGGGCTTCGATTGCGGGGATGAAGTCATCTGCGACAGTGCAACAGATGCAGCCGTTCGCCAGTTCCAGAATATTTTCCGCTGGGCAAGTA
>Ga0209488_10003509_pt1 | contig 12580 bp, 14 predicted proteins | sample Rivendell_Oct201_8_FD_188349 | JGI IMG/M metagenome (GOLD analysis project Ga0209488, IMG submission 188349) | Vadose zone soil microbial communities from the Eel River Critical Zone Observatory, Northern California, USA -... | ecosystem: Environmental > Terrestrial > Soil > Vadose zone >...
TACGGACTGCTCGCGAATCCGAATCTGAAGATCTACAAGCCATGGCTCGATCAGCAGTTCATCGACGAGCTCGGCGGACGCAAAGAGATGTCGGAGTACATGGCCAGGGCCGGACTCGCGTACAAGATGAGCACCGAGAAGGCGTACTCCACCGACTCGAACGTCCTCGGCGCGACGCATGAAGCGAAAGACCTCGAGTTTCTGAACAAGGGGATCAAGATCGTCGAACCGATCATGGGCGTCGCGTCCTGGCGCGACGACGTCGCCGTGAAGGCGGAAACGGTGACCATCCGGTTCGACGAGGGCCGGCCCGTCGCGCTCAACGGAAAGATGTTCGACGACCTGGTCGAGCTGATGCTCGAGGCGAACCGCATCGGTGGACGCCATGGTCTCGGCATGAGCGATCAGATCGAAAACAGAATCATCGAGGCCAAGAGCCGCGGCATCTACGAGGCGCCGGGCATGGCGCTGCTCTTCATCGCCTACGAGCGGCTCGTCACCGGTATCCACAACGAAGACACGATCGAGCAGTATCGCGAGAACGGCCGCAGACTCGGACGCCTGCTCTACCAGGGCCGGTGGTTCGATTCGCAATCGCTGATGCTGCGGGAGTCCTCGCAGCGCTGGGTCGCGAGCCAGATCACGGGCGAAGTCACGGTCGAGCTGCGCCGCGGCAACGACTACTCCATCCTCGACACGACGAGCCCGAACCTCACATACAAGCCCGAGCGGCTGACGATGGAAAAGGGCGAGGCGTTTTTCACGCCGCAGGATCGCATCGGGCAGCTGACGATGCGGAATCTCGACATCACGGACACGCGCGAGAAGCTGACGACATACTCGAAGACAGGGCTACTGAAGCCGGCGAGCGGGACGCTCCCCCAGCTGTCGGACGGCAAGAAACAGAAGTAGTGCAGGCCTTCAGGCCTGCCGAGGATCACATGAAACGACGCGATCTCCTGAAAACCGCCGGCGGCGCGATGGCCGCGTCGCTCCTTCCCGTGGAGTTCGCGTGGGCGCAGTCGAAGGCGTCAATCAGCCCGCTGATGACGACGCTCTCGACCTACATGGCCGAAGCCGCCCGCCGTCCCCTGCCGGACGCCGTCATCGAGAAGACGAAGCACATGATTCTCGACACGCTGGCCGCGGCGATCTCGGGGTCCGAGCTGCCACCGGGCAAGTTCGCGATCAACTTCGCGCGGACGTATGGCGGTGAAAAGATCTCCTCCGTCGTCGGCAGCACGGTCGTTTGCGGACCGATTGAAGCGGCGCTGGCCAACGGCATGCTCGCGCATTCGGACGAGACCGACGACACGCATCCGCCGTCACAGTCGCATCCCGGATGCGCGGTCGTGCCGGCGGCGCTGGCGATGGGCGAGAAATGGGGCATCGACGGCCAGCGGTTTCTGCGCGCGGTCGCGCTCGGCTACGACATCGGCCCCAGGTTTACGGCGACGCTCGGCAAGCTCCAGTACATGGCCGACACGCATCGGAGTACTCACGCTCTGGCCAGCACCTTCGGGTCGGCCGCGGCGGCCGCCTGCGCGGCGGGCTTGAGCGCCCAGCAAATGCGCTGGGTCCTGTCCTATACCGCTCAATTCGCGTCGGGCCTCGCGACGTGGCAGCGCGACACCGATCACATCGAAAAGGCCTTCGACTTCGGCGGGATGGGCGCGAAGAACGGCGTCACCGCCGCCCTGCTCGTCGAAGCCGGCGGCACCGGCGTGGACGACGTGCTGTCGGGCGCGGACAACTTCTTTCTGGCGTTCGGACCGAAGAACGACCCGTCGATGGTCATCGACAAGCTCGGCGAGCGCTACGAGATCACGCGGACGAACATCAAGAAATGGACCGTCGGCTCGCCGATCCAGGCGCCGCTCGACGCGCTCGAGATCCTCGTCAAGAAGCATCAGATCGATCCGGAGAAAGTGCGGACCATGACGGTCACCGTCGCGACCAACGAAGCGAAGATCGTGGACAACCGTGAGATTCCGGACATCTGCATGCAGCACATGATGGCCGTCATGCTGATGGACAGGATCGTGACGTTCAAGTCGGCGCACGACAAGGCGCGAATGACGGACGCGGCCACGCTCAAGCACCGCGCGAAGGTCACGCTCGTCGGCGACGAGGCGCTCGAGCGGTTCATGCCGCGCCGCGCCGGCATCGTGGCGGTCACGCTGACCGACGGCACGAAAGTCACCGAGCGCGTGGACGACGTTCGCGGGACCGCCGAGAACCCGATGCCGCGCGAAGAAGTGATCTCGAAGGCGCGCGACCTCATCGTCCCCGTCCTGGGCGCGCAGACGTTCGACAAGCTGTCCGCCAGGATCTTCGATCTCGAGCGCCTTCGCAGCGTCCGCGAGTTGCGTCCGTTGATTCAGAAAGCATGATCGCTTCGTTTCGCGTTTTTCGTTTCTCGTTTCTCGTTGTCTTCGTTATCGCGGGCGTGTCGTCGTCGGCGCAACGCGCACCGAGGGCGACGGTCTACGAAGGCGCGCGGTTGATCGACGGCAACGGCGGACGCGCCATCGAGACCGCCGCGTTCGTCGTGACCGACGGCAGGTTCACGCAGGTGGATCGCAAAGAAGCGCTGCACCCGCCCTCGGATGCCGCGCACGTGAACCTCGAAGGCAAGACCGTCATGCCGGCGCTGGTCGATGCGCACGCGCACCTCGGATACCGCAAGGGCACGACGTTCACCGCCGACAACTTCACGGGCGAGAACATTCAGGACCAGCTGGGACAGCTCGCCTACTGGGGCGTGTCAGGCGTGCTCAGCACGGGCACCGACATCGGCGACCTGATCTTCCGGATGCGGAGCGCGACCAACAGCAAGATCTGGGGCGGCACCTTCATCCGCACCGCCTGGCGCGGCATCGCGCTGCCTGACGGCGGGCCGCGTCCACCGATGAGCGTGGCGCCGTTTGCGGTCAGGACCGCAGCCGAAGCGCGCGCGGACGTCCGCGAGCTGGCGGACAGAAAAGCCGACTTCGTGAAGATCTGGGTGGACGACCGCAACGGCACCGCGCCGAAGCTCACGCCGGACATCTACACGGCCGTCATCGACGAGGCGCACGAGCACGGCATGCGCGTGATCGCGCACGTGGTGACGCTGGCCGACGTGAAGGCGCTGCTGCGCGCGGACATCGACGGCTTCGCGCACCTCTTCCGCGATCACGACGCGGACGAAGAGTTGATGGCGCTGCTCAAGAAGCGGCCGAAGGTGTTCTTCATGCTGACGCTGTGGGCGCCGCGTCTGGCGTCGATGACAGGGCCCCCGGCATGGCTGGACGAACAGCGACTGAGGGACTGGGCGGCCGCGGACGAGCTTCAGCAGTTCCGGGCGGGGTTCGCCAACCGGACCGCGCAGTCGGTCGCGCCGGCCGTCGAAGAATGGAAGACTCTGCAGAAAAACGTCGCGGCACTCGGCAAGGCGGGCGTTCGGCTGATTCTCGGCACCGACGTCGGCGGCAACACCGGCGGCCCGCTGCTCGGCTGGACCGAACACATCGAGCTCGAGAACATGGTGGCCGCCGGGATGACATCGGCCGAGGCCATCACTGCCTCGACGAAAGGATCGGCTGAGGCCTTGCGCCTCAGCCAACTAGGAACCATCGAGCGAGGCAAGCGCGCCGACTTCCTCGTGCTCGACGGCGACCCGCTCGTGGACATCACGAACTCGCGGAAGATCTCGGCGGTCTACCAGCGCGGCGTTCGCGTGCGCCCCAGCCCGTAGCCCCGAGTCCCTAGTCCCGAGCCCCGAGCCCCCGTTAGAAGTGCGCAGTGCCGCCGACAAACGGCCCGCCGATGGTCAGCGCCCCCGTGTTCAGCGGCGAGCTCCACGTGTGGGCAGTGTCGAAGAACCGGTAGCCAATCTGCAGGCCCGCGTGCTTGTTGATGTTGTAGGTCGCGTAGCCCCCTCCCTGAAGGATGTGGCCGTGGGTGCTCGTCGCGCTGCCGGGCAGATAGAAGAACAGGAAGTCTCCGGTCACCGACAGGTTGCCTGAGACGTAGTAGCGTCCCGTGGCGCCGAGGCCCGGCATCAGGATGTTCACGCTCGCCGTGCCCGACTGCGCCGTGTTGGCCGTGGCGGCGCTGATGTTCAGGCTGCTCACCGCCGCGACGCCGCCGATGTAGCCGCGATCGACCACCAGCGGATCGAATTCGTACCCGACGTTCCATTCGTTCCAGCGCAGCGTGGACTCGACCGTCTGGCCCGCGAGGTACGTCTGGCCGTTGAACTTGAAGTCGGCGCCCAGGCCCACCACCGTCTGCGTGTATTTCAACGGGATGTACTCGCCGCGCACTTTGTGCTTCGGCGCGAGCCGGATCGTGAGATGCCCTTCGGGGAAGACCTTGTTCTTCAAGCCGAACGCGCTCTTGAAATCGATATTGGTGCCGTTGACGAGGGTGGTCGTGGTGGTGCCGTTGACCGTGGACGAGAGGGTCTCCGTGTCGGAGAACAGGACGGTGGACGGCATCGAGACCCACCCGCCGATCTGCAGCTCGACTCGGTACTCTTCGCCGATGATCGCGATCACGGGGGCTACCGGCTCGGCCGGCGCCGCGGCGGGGGCCGGAGGCGGCGCCACCTGGGCCATGACACCGACAGGGGCCAGAACAGCCCCGAGGGCAAACACGCTATAAAGGAGAGGCTTGGTCATATTCTCCAATTGTTTCAGAGAGACGTCCCACATGTCGATCTGGCCGCGTCTCGTTCGACGTGTCATCAGGAGGACATAAACAATGCGTGTCATGGTGATGGTTCCGGGGGACAAGAATTCAGAGGCGGGCGTGATGCCCGACACGAAGCTCCTGACCGACATGGGCAAGTTCAACGAGGAACTGGTCAAGGCGGGCGCCATGCTCGCCGGCGAGGGCCTGAGGCCGACCTCGCAGGCCAAGCGGGTCAAGTTCTCGGGCGACAGGCCCTCGGTCATCGACGGCCCGTTCACTGAGTCGAAGGAGATCATCGCGGGCTTCTGGCTCTGGCAGGTGAAGTCGATGGACGAGGCGGTGGCGTGGCTCAAGAAGGCGCCGTTTGGCGGCGGCGTCGAGATCGAAATCCGGCCGATCTTCGAGATGGAAGACTTCGCCGCGGCCCAAAAGTAGAGTGATGGCGATGAAGAAGAACACGGGACTGTGGATCGTGCAGGGCCTGCTGGCGGCGCTGTTCCTGCTGGCGGGGGCTCCGAAGCTGATAATGTCCGCCGCGCAGATGGCGTCGCCCGGGCCGATTCAACTGCCCGTGCTCTTCATCAGGTTCATCGGCGTCTGCGAGATCCTGGGAGCGATCGGCATGATCCTCCCGGGACTCACCGGCATCAAGCCAGGGCTCACGCCGCTCGGGGCCGCCGGCCTGGTCATCATCATGACCGGAGCCACGGTCGTCAACCTCGTCGACGGCCCCGCGCCGTTCGCGATTCTGACGGCGATCCTCGGGCTGATGGCCGCCTACGTGGTCTACGGGCGGTGGCTCGCGATGCGACGGGCGTAACACAAACGCTAAACGCAAAACGAAAAACGAACACGGAGGAAGTCATGCGGTATTTGTGTCTCTACAAGTCCGAACGCGAGAGCTCTGCCCCGCCGTCGCAGGAAGAGATGACGAAGATGGGCGCGCTCATCGGCGAGATGATGCAGGCCGGCGTCCTGCTCTCGACCGAAGGCTGCAAGTCGAGCACGCACGGCGCGCGGATCAAGCTCGAGAACGGCAAGTTCAGTGTCACCGACGGCCCCTTCACCGAAGCGAAGGAGTTTGTCGGCGGCCTCGCCGTCATCAAGGTCAACTCGAAGGACGAGGCGATCGCCTGGACCAAGCGGTTCCTCGACTGCGTGGGCACAGGCATCAGCGAACTTCTCGAGATTAACGAGACCCCCGCGTCCAGCTAAACTAATGGCCGGTGACGGCCAACGACACCCACGGCGCGATCGATGCGGTCTGGCGCATGGAATCGCCCAAGCTCATAGCGGCGCTGACGCGCATGACGCGCGACGTCGGCGCCGCCGAAGACCTGGCGCAGGACGCCCTCGTCGCAGCGCTCGAGCAATGGCCGGACGAGGGCATCCCGCGCAATCCCGGAGCGTGGCTCATGGCCGCCGCGAAACACCGCGCGATCGACGGCTTCCGCCGGAAGCGGATGCTCAGCGAGAAGCACGTCGAGCTCGGCCGCGATCTCGAGGCCGAGCAGAATCGGACGCCCGACTTCGACGCCGCCCTCGACGACCACGTCGGCGACGACCTGCTCCGCCTTGTCTTCATCTCGTGCCATCCGGTGCTCTCGATGGAGGCCCGCGTCGCCCTCACGCTGCGCCTGCTCGGAGGCCTGACGACGGAGGAGATCGCGCGGGCGTTTCTCGTGCCGGAGTCGACGATTCAGCAGCGCGTGGTCCGGGCGAAGAAGACGCTGGCGAAGGAGCAGGTGCCCTTTGAGGTGCCGCGCGGCGCGGACCTGGACGCGAGGGTGTCATCGGTGCTCGGCGTCCTCTATCTGATTTTCAATGAGGGCTACACCGCGACGTCAGGCGACGCGTGGATCCGGCCGTCGCTCTGCGAAGACGCCCTGCGACTCGGGCGCATCGTCGCCGAGCTCGCGCCGTACGAAGCGGAAGTCCACGGCCTCGTGGCGCTGATGGAGATCCAGGCGTCGCGGCTGCGCGCGCGGGTGGACGCGTCGGGGCAGCCGATTCTGCTGCTCGATCAGAACCGCGCGCTGTGGGATCGGCTGCTCATTCGCCGCGGGCTGGCAGCCATCGAACGCGCGGAGCGGCTCGACGCCGCGCGCGGACCGTACTTGCTGCAGGCGTCCATCGCCGCGTGCCACGCGCGAGCGCTCGAAGCGCAGGCCACCGACTGGGGACGGATCGTCGCGCTGTACGACGAGCTGCGGCAGGCGTCGCCCTCGCCAGTCGTCGACCTCAACCGGGCCGTGGCCGTCGGGATGGCGGCGGGGCCGCAGGCGGGACTGGACGCGATCGATCGCCTGCTCGACGAGCCGGCGCTCGGCGGCTATCACCTGCTGCCGAGCGTCCGCGGCGACCTCCTGGCGAAGCTGGGCCGCCGCGACGAAGCGCGCGCCGAGTTTTTGCGCGCCGCGTCGCTCACGCGCAACGAGCGCGAACGAGAGCTCCTGCTGGCGCGATCACGACAGCAGGCCTGAAGGCCTGCGCTACAACTGCAGCGACGGCAGGCCTGAAGGCCTGCGCTACAACTGTAGCGACGGCAGGCCTGAAGGCCTGCGCTACGACTGTAGTAGTGCAGGCCTTTAGGCCTGCTGTGTCAGCTCTCGCAGCGTGAATTCGCACTCGGCGAAGCCCTGCGCCTTCGCTGCCTGAAGGATCTCGTCCGCCACCGACGCGAGCGCGAGGTCTCCCACCCGCCGCGCGACCTCGCGGAAGAGCGTCATCGACGAGACCAGCTTCAGCGCGTCGATCTGCGATCCCATCAGCGTGCGGATCGGCGCCGGCTGCCTCCGCACGGCGCTCATCGCCGCCAGCAATCGTTCGCGCAAGATGGGATGGCCAACGTACGCGGAAGCTTCCTCCGCGCCGCGCACGCCGAACTCCTCCGCCATCGGCGAGCTGCCGAGACCGGCGAGCTGCGGAAAGACAAACCAGATCCAGTGCGAGCGCTTGGCGCCGGCGTCAAGTTCGGCGATCGCCAGGGCAAAGCCGCCCGCATCCTGCGCGCGGACGAACCGATCCAGAAGAAACGTCACGCCTCCAGCGAGAACGGCGGGTACTCGTCCACCAGCAGCAGCAGGTACGCCTGCACGCGCAGCAGGAAGCGCAGCGTGCCGACGCCGAACGCCCACAGCCCCTGCGGATAGTCGCCGGTCAGCACGATCACGAACCACGCCACGATCGTCGTCACGCACCAGCCGAAGAGCAGGAAGAACAGGACGATAAAATGCGGAATCGCGAGGAAGATGCGGACCAGGACGGTCAGGCGATCGCGAGGGCCTGTGGGATCGACGATCTCGATCGATGCCGGGTATGGCTCGTCGCCAAACGGAGGATATTCATCGCGCAGCAGCATCAGGTACGCGATCGCCCGCACGCGCCAGCGCATGAAGAACGTCGTGAACTGGCGGATGCCGAGGATGTGGCTGCCGGCGATGACGATCGTGAACCAGCTGACGACGGCGAGGAAGGTGGCGACGGCGCCGAGCAGTCCCCCTTCGGTGCCGAACGTCCCGCTGCTTCCCACCCACGAGCCCGCGCTGGCGGCGAGCGCCGCGCCGCCGACAAGGATGAGATGCGGAATCGCGAGAAAGATCCGGAACAGCGTCGTGAGACGGTTGCGATGCCTGGTCAGCGGCTCGACCGTGATGTTGACGGGGTACGCCATTAGATTCTCAAATCCTCAAATCGCAGATTCTCAAATCCCGTAGATCATGAATTCGAGCAGGTTGCCGTCGGGGTCGCGGATGTAGGTGCTCGTGCCATCGGCGCGGCGTCCGCCGGCCCGTGTCACCGGACCTTCCTCCACGCGCGCGCCCGAGGCGTCGAGCCACGCCTTCAACTGCGCCGGCGTGCCGTCCCAGACGAAGCACAGATCGCCGCAGGGCGGCTTCGCCGCCGGCGCACGCAGCGTAAACTTGCTGTCCTGCCACCGCACCGGCCGATGGAAGTTGATCATGCTGCGGCCGATGTACACGGACACCGCGTTGACGTTCTCGCGCATCTCAAAGCCGAGCTTCCTGTAGAACGCGACCATCGCGTCAGTATTGAGCATCGGCAGCGCGACGTGGTCGTAGCCGCTGACGCGGTTGGCGGGCTGCTGCCTGTCCTGAGCGGAGCCGAAGGACGCCTGCACTGAACCGACGGCCGCTCCAGCGGCGGCCGCGCCGGCAACTGTGGACCTGACGAAATTCCGGCGGGAGATTGCCTTCATAGCCGCCGATTCTAATGCGGCGGAGGCGACGCTGATAGAATCAATGCAAATGAAAGCCGGCGCGTTGTTCGCCGTCATCCTGAGCGCGTCCGCCGCCTTCGCTCAAGGATCGTCTGAAAGAAATATGTTCGTGGAGACGCCCGCGGGCTGGAAGGCGCCAAGGACGGCCTGGGGCGACCCCGACTTGCAGGGAACGTGGCCTATCTCTTTCGTCGGCAGCGTGCCGCTCGAGCGCTGCGCAGGCGGCGCCGGCCGCGCCGGCGGTCCTCCGCCCCCGCCATGCGATCCCAACAAAGCGTTTCTCACGGAACAGGAATTCAAGGAGCGCGTCGATGCCGCGAATGGACGCGGCAGCCGCTATGCCGACGCGATGAAGAAGGGCGACCTGGGCGCGGCCTTCAACGCCGGCAACACGGATCCAACGGCGCCCCAGCGCCAGACGTCGCTCATCGTCGATCCGCCAAACGGCAGGCTGCCGGAGATGACGCCCGAAGGCAAGCGGCTGTCGTCGCTCATGCGCAGCAGCTGGTCGACCTCGGCGGACGAAGTCCTGACGTTCGACTCGGAGCACGACTTCGACACGTGGGACCGCTGCATCACGCGCGGCATGCCGGCATCGATGTTCCCGTTCCGCTACAACAACGGCGTGCAGATCCTGCAGGTGCCCGGCTACGTGATCCTCAACATGGAGATGATTCACGAGGCGCGGATCATCCCCGTCGGCCGGAACACGCCGGCGTTGTCGCCGAAGATCACCGAGTGGATGGGCGAGTCGCGCGGACGCTGGGAGGGCAACACGCTCGTCGTCGAGACGACGAACTTCAAGGCCGGGGCGTCGATGACCAACATCGGAGTGGCGGGCTCGCCGCAGGGCAACCGCTTCCCCACCAGCGAGAAGATGAAGATCACCGAGCGGCTCACACGCCTGAACGACCAGGTGATGGTCTACGAGATCACGACCGAGGATCCGGTCGTCCTCACGCGTCCGTGGACGGCGCGGTTTCCGCTGAAGATGGACAACACCTACGTGTGGTGGGAGTACGCCTGCCACGAAGGCAACCGCACGATTCCCGACTACATCAGCTCCTCGCGCGCCGAGCGAGCGCAAGCAGAGAAAGAAAGCGCCAAGTAGCACAGGCCTTCAGGCCTGTCAGGCAGACCTAAAGGTCTGTACTACTTGAGTAATTCGTCGTAGCGCTTCACGAGCGCGCGGCCCATCTGCTCCTGAAAGAGCAAGCCCGCACGGGCGTTGCTGATGTGGCTTCGCCACTCCTCGATCGCGGCTGGACTCGGGGCCTTTGCACCTCCGATTCGACCGAGAAACCCGAAAATCGGCTCAAACTCCTGGCCCTGGCGCTCCTGCAGCCGCAAGAACTGCGCCTGCAGATCGTAGGCGTCGGCAAAACGCCTCACCTCGGCGTAGTCCATGAACCCGAAGGCGCCCGTGATCTCGCCCGTCGTCACGGCGGCGTTCTTCAGCTCCGCGAAGTGCCAGTTCAAAGCGAGCTCCACCTTGTCGAGCTTCCCCTTTTCGGCCAGCGTCTGCGCCGCGTCGTCCGCCGCGTCGTATTCCTTCTGCAGGCGCGCGAGGTTGGCGAAGAGCCCCTCGAGCTCCTTCTTGTTGCCGCGGATTTCCGCCGTCAGGTTGGCCTTGGCTTCGCGTACGAGCAACCGGTGATCGGCCCACGCGACGACGCCTTCGAGTGCGAGCGCGATGAGCACGCCGGCCGTGATGATCGCCAGGTGCTTGACCGTATCTTTCCAACTGGCGATTGGATGATCTGGTGCGTGGATTTCCATCGGGTGAAATCCTAACAGCGTTTTCCATTCGCAACGGAAACTTGTCGATTCGTACCCGCTGATTTCCGCAGCGGGCCATCGCGCGCTCCCGCCGGTCGTCTAAACCAGACAACCAAAGATGGGAGGCGTATGCAGAAGCTCGTGAAATTGATCGCGGTCGTCGCGCTGCTTGGGACGAGTGCACTGGCTCGCGCGGACGAAGGGATGTGGAAACGTGTCCAGCGGCTTGATCCAGGGACGCGCGTGAAAATCGCCGTCGGCGGCGCGGCGCCGGTCGAGCGCTACTTCGTGACACTGAGCGACAGCGAGATCGTCGTCCTTAATCTGACAGCCCCAGGGCTGCCAAAGGGCCAGCTCATCTCCATGGCCGTGGACAACCCTGGATGGATGGCCAACACGGCAAAGGCGACCTACAAGGACAACAGCGTGCGGGTCGGGCCCGATGGCGTGTTCGTCAAGGACAAGAAGGTCGCCAGCCTCGCCGACGTCGTCGAGCACCTCGAGCGCGGCAAAGTCAGCGACATTCGGACGTAAACGTCGCGGCACGCCTCCCCGTCTAAGTTCTCGCTGGCAGGCCTGAAGGCCTGCACTACGGGGAGGCGTGCATGCGTAGACTGTTGAACCCGATCGTTGTCGTCGCCGGCGTCTGGCTGGCTGCCGCGGCCTACACCGCGGCGCAAACGGACTTCGAGTGGACCGGCCAGCTCGCGCCCGGCCAGCGCATCGAAGTCCGCGGCATCAACGGCGAGATCCGCGCCTCGGCGGCCCGAGGCGGCAACATCATCGTGACGGCCGTCAAGACGGCGCGGCGCAGCAATCCGGGCGAAGTCCGCTTCGAGACGGTGTCCACGGCCAGCGGCGTCCTCATCTGCGCCATCTACCCCGCCCCGGCCGGCGAGCCGGCCAACACCTGCGAAGCCGACGGCCGCGGCGGACGATCCAGCACGAGAGACAACGACACCGTCGTCGATTTCACCGTGCAGGTGCCCGCGGGGATCGGCCTGGCCGCGAGGACGGTGAACGGCTCAATTAATGCGGAAGGCCTGCAGGGCGATACCGACGCCTCAACCGTCAACGGCTCGGTCAACGTCGCGACGACGGGGGCGGCCAGGGCGACGACGGTGAACGGATCGATTAGCGCGACGATGGGCCGGACGGTGCTGTCGAGCGGCGCGAAGTTCACGACCGTCAACGGCGAGGTCACGTTGCATATGCCTGCGGCCATCAACGCCGACGTGCGCCTTTCGACAGTGAGCGGCAGCATTCGCTCGGACTTCCCGTTGCAGGTGTCGAATGATCCCGGGCCGCAGCACGCCGAGGGCGTCCTCGGCGGCGGCGGTCAGCGGCTCGACGTGACGACGGTGAACGGTGGGATTTCACTGCTGCGACGATGAGGCAGACCTAAAGGTCTGCGCTACACCTTTTAGTAGCGCAGGCCTTCAGGCCTGCCGGGACGCTAACGCTGCCTTCACACGCGCGGGGGTGAAGGGCGCTTCGCGGATGCGGGCGCCGGTCGCATCGAAGATCGCGTTGCCGATCGCGCCGCCGACGACGGTGATGGCCGTCTCGCCGGCGCCGTCGGCTTTCGCGTCCGTCCGGTTGATGAGCACGCTCTCGATGACCGGCAGCGGCGCCCCGAGGTACAGCGGCGTGTAGGTGCGCCAGTCAACCGACGTGATCTTGGTCGCGTCCCAGGTGACTTCCTCGCCGAGCGCGCGGCTCATGCCCTGCAGGATGCCGCCCTCGAGCTGATTCTTCAGGCCGTCGGGATTACTAATCGGCCCGCAGTCCTGCGACGCCACGAAACGCGTGACGCGGATGCTGCCGGTGTCCTGGTTGACTTCGATTTCGGCGACCAGCGCGCAGTAGCCGTTGTTCCCC
>Ga0209488_10003510_pt1 | contig 12579 bp, 16 predicted proteins | sample Rivendell_Oct201_8_FD_188349 | JGI IMG/M metagenome (GOLD analysis project Ga0209488, IMG submission 188349) | Vadose zone soil microbial communities from the Eel River Critical Zone Observatory, Northern California, USA -... | ecosystem: Environmental > Terrestrial > Soil > Vadose zone >...
CATCCGGCTCCATTCGTCTCTCTCGGCTCGGCATTCTAGTGTATCGTCGCTCGGTATTGAGGACCCGGAAATTCCGATAATCCTTGCCGCGGCAGAACAACTCCTCGGCGAGGAAAGCGAGATCCGGCATGAGCTAGTTCGGGGTCTTCTCTCCGGCGAGGGTGAATTCCAGGGCGTCTCGCGTGGGTTAATTTTCCTCGATCGCATTCATACAACACACCTTAATGTTTCCGAGCAGACTCGCGATTCATTCATTTGGTGCACGTCTTCGCGAATCCACCTACTGAACCAAGCTTTTCCCCCGAAGCGTCTGGCCCTGAGGTGCCAGAACCGTCGGAAGAGGAGCCTGATGTTCCTGTGGCTGCTCTAAGTGGGCAAGCTTCGACGTCAGGGGGATTTCACTTTATGCAAGAAAGTGAGCTCGATAATGCCGGCCTTGCGGACAGCCAGGAATGGGTGGATGTCTCTCAGACTCGGGGTCAAGTGACGGAGGTGGGAGACGCCACCACGACGGCCGAGACACCCCAAAGCGAAGAGACAAGCGCTGACGAAACCGCTACGGTTGTGCAACAAGGCGAGGTAATTGGCATGGTATCTGTTTTCTCAAGTCCACCGTTAGATTATTGTTTTCGTAGGCATCGCTATCGGCCTCTGGAAACTTTGACTGGGCCGAGGATGACGAAGGCGGGCTCCCATCCATCGCTGGACTGCAAGCCAAATTTGGGACATCTGGGACGCCATCTCCCGCAAACACACCACAGGATATCCCAGACACGAGTGCAGCCGAGGTGACGCCGTCACTTGTGGATGGTAATTTACCAGCCAATGATGATGGCTTCACGCAGGCTCGTGGGGGCCGTGGTCGACCACGGGGGGATCGCGGTTATAGGGGTGGTCGAGGTGGAGAGCGTGGGGGCTTTCGCGGAGGGTTCCGCGGAGGTTACAGAGGAGAACGGGGCGGTTCGAGGGGAGGAGAGAGGGGCAGTGAGTGACTCTTCGTTGTGGTACATGGACCAGGAGAATCACCGTGATCACCTTTTCAGGCTTCCGTGGACGCGGTAACGGGGATCGGAGGGGTGATGGTGGAGAGCGGAGCCGTGGCAGTCGCGGCCGAGGCCGTGGACGCGGAGGTGAGTGAGCGCTGAACTGTCCCGTGATTTGATACTGATGGTACACCATGCACAGGCCATTCCGAAAGTCGGGATGAGACCCCTGTTCAAACATAGACACGCACTTTCCTGCGTAAATGTTTTGTCGCAACAGGCAAAAGAGTGACCTGTCCCACACTTTGATGCCAGCTGTTCACTTCGTTTAATTGTTCATAGGCCATTTGGCTCATTTTGGTGTTTTTATTATCAATAAGAGCGCTCGACTCACATTTCGTGAGGTGGGCAATATCGTACAGTTTTAGAGGTTTTGAGTGCATGAATATGTAAAGACGATTCGCTTGTCTAAGGCTGAAGGTTGTCGACAAGGTGGGCAGCCGCGGACGGTGTAGGCTGAGTGCTTTGAGCTAAAAAGGGCCAAAGGCCGGAACATCACTGGCACGCTGGTGCCAGACACCGCTTCCCTGCCTCATTGCTCATCTTAGAGAGAGCCCTCAAGCCCTACGGTACCCTTACAATTCTTCCTCTCCTTTTCATCTATCTCATCGACAGTCAGTCCATGACCTGTACTCAACACCAACTTTGTCTAATACTGCAATGACATCCAAGCAATCTCCTGTCCCCCACACAATCACCAGTTCTTCGTCGGCCCCTGCGTCTGCATTGAAGCCAGAACCTTGGCTGAGCCCGCAGGTGTCAGCATATTTCATCGCCGGTGGAATCGCAGGGGCAGCCTCACGGACTGTGGTTTCTCCGCTCGAGCGGCTCAAAATCATCCAGTGCGAATGTCTATTGGCATTATAGTTTCTGGAATCTGACAGACGTTCTTGTGTAGACAGGTTCAACCTAGGAACACGGGCAAGCAGTACAGGGGAGTGTGGCGAAGCCTCCTTCGGATTTGGGAAGAGGAGGGATTCAAGGGATTCATGCGAGGGAATGGTATCAATTGCGTTCGAATCATACCTTATAGTGCCGTCCAATTCACGACGTATGAACAACTCAAGAAGGTGCGTTTTTGGTGAACCTGAATCGCAATGGTGGACGGCTAACACCCTTCGCAGTTCTTCACTTCGAATGGGAAGAAACAGTTGGATACCCCCACCCGACTGGTCAGTGGTGCTCTTGCTGGCGTCACTTCTGTCTGTTCGTCCTACCTTACTTGCTGCATGGCCTGGCGGGTTTCTAAATCGTGTTTCATTGGCAGGCACAACATACCCGTTAGACTTATTGCGTTCAAGATTATCCATCGCAACTGCTTCTATGATGGCCACGGGTGCACCCGCACCTGCATCATCATCCACACCCCCACCGTCATCCACAGGGACGTCATCTTCACAGTTGAGGCTGGCCTCATCGCTCCACACGTCGGCACGTCCCTCACTATCTGAACTTACGATGTGGGGCATGGCTCTGAAGGTCATGAGAGAGGAGGGTGGCGCGCGAGCATTGTATCGTGGCCTAGTGGCAACCGCGATGGGAGTAGCACCGTACGTCGGGATCAATTTTGCTGCGTACGAGGCCCTGCGCGGTCTCATCACACCACCTGGAAAGACCGGTGTGGGTAGAAAGTTGAGCTGTGGTGCCCTTGCCGGTGAGCGATGCCGTCAGTGTATTTCAATTGTGCCTATGAGCTGACTTTACGGCATGCACGATGTCAAAGGATCAATATCACAAACGCTGACATATCCATTTGACGTCCTCCGACGAAAAATGCAAGTTATCGGACTAGGACCAGGTGCACTGGGATACCAGTACAACGGCGCACTAGATGCAGCCCGGGTGATTATAAAGACAGAAGGGATCGGCGGGATGTACCGTGGACTTTGGCCGAATCTGCGTATGTGTATTCCCCCTTGAAGCCGACAGGAAAACACTGATGATGTTGCACAGTGAAAGTGGCACCGAGCATCGCAACGTCATTCTTCACGTACGAATTGGTTAAGGAGTTTCTTCTCGGTTCGACGGCGTGAGAGTGATCAACATGGTACATTCTAGATTTGTATTAGACCGGACATCGCCAATGTGCATGCGCATGCGTTCCCTTAGACACCATACCACACCCTTTATGAATACGTAAACGTTCCCCTTCTCCCGCTCCCGCCCACTCGCCCGTCTACCTCAGTTCACATCTACCCCCCACAACACAACCACGTCAGGCTTTATGATTATTCCCTCTCCTGTTCTATAGTAACAAGTGGATACACGTCGTGCGTTGTACACACAGCCTCAGGAACAAAGCCAACATAAACACGTCCTTGCCTCACTGCAACCACATTGTCAACTCTCTACGCCCACGCCCACTCTCCCCTTTACGTCCAACTCCCCTCTTTAGCGCAAGCAGTCTGCTACTGCGTGGCGCTGCAATCTCTCCAATCTAGCCTCCTATCTCCATCTAACCTTTTCCACCATTCCACCACACGCCATGCCCTTCCGGAGACACGATGCACGCCGTCGACCACAGGCAGGTGGCATGCATTTGTCTAGTTCTTCTGCCTCGTTGTCTTCGCTCTCATCATCAAATTCTTCCATCCTTCCCGCCGACCCTTCTTCAAACTCCAGTCATTCCGATATAGCAGCCCCCCCATCAGCCTTTCCTGCGCCTAAGACTCATCTTCCTCCCGATATCATCCTCCCCGCCCCCCGCTCATCTTCTCTCATCCCATCCATGGGTCAGGTTCAATCTCGGTCACCGTCCGACCTCGTGGCCCCACCACCATCCCCGACTTCCGGCAGCGCCGGGTTCAGGTTGAAACGTGTCTTTGGCAGCCGCAAAAAAAAGAGTGAGGACTTCTCACCAAGTGGCTTGGTCACGGTGGCCCCATTGCCAATGGGGAAGAGTCGCTCAGTGATGACGCAGGCGTCTTCCACAGCGCCGTCTACTTCAGCACCCAAACCTCCGCATCAGCCATCCGTTTCCGCCGGCCCAGGTTATCCCATCTCGCCATTCACTCGCCATGTCCTAGCCGAGCATTCGTCTGCCCTTCCCTCGAAACCCTTGCCCGAATCCCATTTACCTGGGACTATTAATAACCCGCCGCCACCATCGGATCAAAGAACTTCCGTGGTAGCTACGACTCCTGGTTTCACAACAGCGCTCTCTGGGGCCGAAAATGCGGAGGATGTAGCGAATGTAATGCGGAGGCCGAAGAAGAAGGATTCGGATTTTGAAGTCATGAAAGAAGATTGGCGTAAAAGCGACTCGACCATGACCAGCTACAATACCGCACGTCCACGATCAAGGGCATCGGGTGGGACGCGCACCCCGCGGCCCGTCTCTATGGCAGAATCACTGCACTCCACGAACACTGTGGTGCCTACAGGCAGGCGATTGAGCGCACTGCTCACAGAAGCCGAATTCATCATGACCGAGGAAGGTGTGTCCCGCTCTGCGACATCCTTAACCCGCAAGACGTCTCCCTCCGGGCCATCAAAGAGTCGCAAAAGGCACTCGATCTCTCTTTCATTCACGTCCCCCTTACCTTCCAACCAGCCTGCACCGCCGGCTCCCAGTTCCGAGGGTCATTCCTCCAGTAGACCTGCGTTCCATCATCGACCCTCGGGCGAAGTGGCAACGTCGAGCCGAACTACTGCTAGCGGCGTCTTCGGTCCTTCGCGCAACGTCGATTCTCAATCGACGAACGACATCCGGGGTAATTCTGTAGCATTGTCGGCGGCCGCCTCTCCCCTTCGTTCGTTACCCCATCAGCCACCGCCGTCCCCAACCCAGCATCATGGTTCCCTTCGGCAAACGGCTATCACGGTAACTAGTGGCCTTGCACCTGCAGCTGGATTCGCTATGGGATTCGGTAAGCGTGCTGTAGAGCGCATGGGCCGCGCCTTTGGCAATCTAGGCTCGGGTCACAACACCTCCGGTCATTCGTCATCGTCTTCCTCGATCTCAGGCATGGACGATTTCGGGCGAAGTGGATCTAACGTGTCCCTGGCATCGCACTCATCACAGTCTCATGCGGGCAAGGGCAAACAGCGTCGGACCCCCAATGCGCCCTCTGGTGCGTGGAGCGTGAATACCCTGAGCAGCAGTTCGACCGGACACGCCGACACCGAGTCTGTGTACACAGGCCCAACACTTGGTATCCGTCTACGTGAGCCCATGCGTAACAGTGCTGGTATCTACGTTATTGGCGGATTGGTCTTTGGTCGAGACCTGAAATCCTGTGTTCGCGACACCGCAATTGATGCCATACGCCTCGCTACGCCTACTTTGGACACCTCACAACTAAGTGAGGCAATTTTTCCCCTGCCGACCCGTTGATCTTTATTTATGGTGCTCTGTAGTCTCTACTGTCCTTCATGAGCGACGGTTGCCTGCGCTCGTGGTCCGTTGCGCCGAACACCTGATGAAATGGGGTCTCGAGGAGGAAGGGCTCTTTCGGTGAGAACGTTTATTGATCGAATGTGATCGGCGCTCATAGTCGGCGAACAGAATTAGCGGGCGTGCAACACATGTTGCCAAGTTGCGATCTGAGTTCGACAATGGCGCAGATTTCGATTTATCGGAGTGCGCACCTAGCGATCTGGACCCTCATGCGGTAGCATCCATCTTCAAAACTTACCTTCGGGAGCGTGCGTAGTTTATTATTCGGCGATCGAGATGACCACTAAATTGCAGTGTGGACAGTACCTGAGCCCATCCTTACCCACGCACTCAATCGCTACTTTGAGGCGGCCATGTTTGCCGAGACTAACGTCAGAAAGTCCATTGAAGAGCAGGCCGCGCCTCCGCGGAGTATTAGTGGAAAGGGACCTTCGCTACCGTCAGGACCGCACGATGGCCATTCATTGCGGAAACCGCCTTCTCTATCGACCTTGGCGTTGCCCAACTTTTCTGGAATGCGGCCGCCATCTCAGGGCCTGCTCAACGCCTTTGCTTCCCTTGTGGCGCGCCTCCCTCAAGAGAACAGGGACCTTCTTCGGACGGTCATCGACCTAGTCAATTTTGTTGCGCAGCGGAAGGAGACCCGCATGCCCCTAAGCAATCTGACAGTGGTGCTATGCCCTACGCTGAACATGAGCCCACCAATCCTTAGGGTTCTGTGTGAAGCAGAAGGCATTTGGAATGGTCCTCCGGAAGGCTGGGAAGACATCAACAACATTGATCTGAAATGTGACAATCCAGACCCTATGCCCGAGAGGCAACCGACAGGCAGCAAGTTGGAGCAGAATTTGACTATCGCACCACAAGGTGATCCGAACCATCAGAGTTCGCCCGTGGAACCCGCCACTGGCGCTCGGGGTTCTAGGGCTGAGAGACAGGCAGACGACACCCACGAGGACAAGAAAGGGGTGGCATCTTTTTTGGACGATGGCGTTTCGTACCATTCCGCAGGTGACTCTCGCCCGTCGACTCCAGCATGGGGGAAAGGCTCACCGCTAGACCCTTGGTTGCCACCCGCACTGACATCCTCGTCTGATTCTCTAACGACACCTTCCACGTCGTCTGAAGCGCCCTCCATCCCCCAAGTGATAGCTCCCACGCCGGTCAACATGTATTTCGCCAAAGAGAACATCGTCCCAGGCGTAATCCCCGATTTTGTTCGCACATCTCCACCACCCGTCGAGCTTATACCGGTGACGTTCCCAAGAAGTGAAACAGCACCAGGGACTCCTCACAAACCTTCCACCGACCTTACGTTATCATCTTCAGAACCTAGTTCGCAGGGTCTGAAGCCGACAAGAGTGAAGCGACCGTCTCTCACGGCCTTGTTTGCTAAGAAATCGGTGTCTTCGCTCAGATCCTCAAGGCTATTTTCGTCGTCGTCGTCATCTTCACCGTACTTCGATGCGCGAGATTCTCCTTCGCGGTCCTCACCCGCCTCCCCGAGAACACCAGCGTCAATCTCTCCAATGATCTCGGCGCCCTCGTTATTGATGCGGCGAAGCTCGAGCAGTCTGCCACCGCTCCTGAATACATCGATAGACTCTTCCTCACTTAGCCTTGCTGTCGGTTTGGAACCTGATGAGTCTGATGAGTTAGAAGCAGCTGGTGGCTCGGACACAGAGCCATGTGCTCGTGTATCGGAAGAATCTTCGTCAAGCCCACAGGAAGAGGAGGAGGAAGTTTCACTGCCGTCGTCACATACGAGCCCTACGACTCCGATGACCTCGCAGTTTGGCGATAAGTCAAAACCGGCGATGTTATCGTTCTCGCAGGCCGGGCCACTACAACCACAGCTATCGGACGAATCATTTGTTTCTGTTTCGTCGGCCTCGTCCTACCGCCGACTGAGTTTGTGGAAGAGCGGCACTGGCGACGGTACACTCCAGGATGATTGGGCCCGCAACGTGCTCAACGATTTGGGTTGGAGCCCTACGGCAGTTGAGCACAGCATGACCCGGAAAGCATGAGAAATTTACCCGCCTCTATGATTGCAATTCGGTTTGCTCAGTGTTATCATCCTGATCTCTCACAAGTTTTCAGACGGGGTGTCTCGCGGTTATCAATCCACCTCCACTCTAGCCCATACATGGACACTTACTTTCGTACACCCATACATCGTACACATCGACACGAGCAGCAATGTACTTCCCTCTTTTCCAAGCTACCCTTTGTTATATTCTGCTTCATTCATTTTGGTGTTTATATGGAGCAACCTGACAACCAGGATCATTCACACATAGTTATAATGTTTAGCACATGGTTAACTTTATTCATGTTTCATACCCGGATCAATCCACACCAGTGTTTGTGTTGAAGGACGTCCTGGGCCCGTTATCTGTCGGAAATTAATCGATGAATCGCCAACGACGTCATCGAATCGGAGCGAAGAGTGAAATCGTGAAGGGGTGGGGTAAAATTTCGAGGGGAATAAATGCGCGTTGGGCACACCACCCTCTCTCTTTCCCCTCAAAGTCATGGCCACTAACGTCCGTAGCATACAACAAAAGTTGTTTAGATCTGAGCCAGTTGGCTCGCAAAATACTCCAGACCCACAAAAACCAGATAACCCTCTTACTATATCCATCCCCAAGACGGTCACGCCGCCCCCAAGCCTCCCGCAAAAGTTAGGGAAGCCACAAGAGTCGAATGCGTCGCCTACGTCGAACGCGGACGCTCCTAAGTCTTATCGTGATAGACTTCGCCAGAAATTGGGTGAAGGTTACAAGACAGTCGAGGAGTATCGGCTTGATCAGGACGGCAAGCGGGAGAGACACTGGAAGCGATGGGGCCCGTATGTATCTGACAGGCAATGGGTGCGTCGTCCCGTCGCATGTTTTTTTCCCCTTTTGGATATGCTCATCATTCATTATATCCCTTCCAGGCAACCGTCAGGGAAGACTACTCTGGGGACGGCGATGCTTGGGCGCACTTCCCGCATGAGCATGCTCGCTCGCGGACATATCGGTGGGGAGAAGACGGGATCGCGGGCATCAGCGATAACCACCAGCGCCTCTGCCTTTCACTTGCCTTGTGGAACGAGAAGGACAGGATGCTCAAGGAAAGGTTGTTTGGCGTCTCGGGCCCCCAAGGAAATCACGGAGAGGACGTCAAAGAACTGTATTATTACCTGGACTCTACGCCGTCCCACTCGTACATGAAGTTTCTGTACAAGTACCCTCAGAAGGCGTATCCGTATGAAGATCTCGTCCGCGAGAATCAGCATCGCGGTCGAGAGGTCGTCGAGTTTGAGGTGCTCGACACGGACGTCTTTGATGAGGACCGTTACTGGGACGTTTTCGTTGAGGTGAGTGTTGTACTTTCCCTCTACGAACCATATGGGTCTCATGAGGTTCTCTCCCCAGTATGCAAAGGACGAGGACAGTCCTGATAACATCTACGTTCGTATCACGGCATATAATCGTGGTCCTGATGTTGCCAATTTGCACATCATCCCTCAACTGTGGTTCCCCAACAGCTGGTCTTGGGGCATCCCACCTCCACCTCGTCCTAATCTGTCTGCTACAACAAACAACCGGATTACTGCCGTTCATGACACGCTTGGCAAGACACACTTGTATTGTTTCCCATCTCCTTCCCCTGTCGGACCCGACGGTCAACCTGTCAACGGCGCTGTAGAAGGTGAAGAAGACACGGTGGAACCCGCGTTATTGTTCACCGATAACGACACAAATTTCACGCGCTTGTGGGGCGTCCCAAACAAGTCTTCCTACGTGAAGGATGCATTCCACGATCATATCGTACAGGCGCATCGGCTACCGATTGACAAACTTGCCAATGGAAGGTCCAAGGCGGGCGCTGACGGAAAAGTTGGCAATGCCACGAACGGAAGCGATTCCGAGTCTAGCTCTGGACGAGATACTCCTGTTCCTCCCCCACAGTTTGTCAATCCTGATAAGACTGGAACCAAGTCCGCCGCACACTATGTCTTCAAGGATGTCCCTGGCCGAGGCGGGTGTGCCGTCGTTCGGCTCAAGCTCACATCAAACACCCCGCAGAAGGACCCGACGCTCGAGGATGAAGGCCTGTTTGATGATGTCATTGAGGAGCGCCGTGTAGAAGCGGATGAATTCTATTACAATCTGACCCAAGGTTACGTATCTGATGATCTGCGTGCGATTATGCGCCAGGCTCTGGGTGGTATGTTATGGACAAAGCAATACTACAAGTTCATTGCGAACGAGTGGCTGGAAGGCGATCCTGCGCAGCCACCCCCACCCCCTTCGCGCAAGTTCCTGAGAGGTAACAAGGTGCGCCTTTCCAACCCCGGCATGATACACGCTCACCAAATGTGCAGGATTGGATGCACCTCTACGCCTCGGACATACTATCCATGCCCGATAAGTACGTCATGCTTCGATTCGAAGAGTCGGTGTCGTGAGCGATTTTGCAGATGGGAATATCCTTACTTTGCAGCATGGGACAGCGCCTTCCATTGTATTCCACTTGCCGTGGTTGATCCTGCGTTCGCCAAGAAGCAGCTTGACCTGCTTACCCGTGAATGGTACATGAAACCTGACGGACAGATTCCCGCATACGAGTGGAATTTCTCTGATGTTAACCCACCAGTACACGCATGGGCCACGTTCCGCGTGTTTAAGATCGAGCGGAAGCTGTATGGCCGCGAGGATGTCCCTTTCCTCGAGCGTGTATTCCAGAAATTGCTCCTTAACTTTACTTGGTGGGTCAACCGTAAGGATGCAGGTGGCGCAAATGTATTTGAAGGCGGTTTCCTTGGTTTGGATAACATCGGTGTGTTCAACCGCTCAGAGCCGCTGCCGACTGGGGGGGCGCTGCGCCAGGCGGACGGCACTGCGTGGATGGCATTTTATTGCCTGAACATGTAAGTGACGGCACTTGTTCTGGTCGAACACGTACTTGATGAGTCACCACTTAGGCTGAGTATGGCCCTCGAATTGGCTAAACATAACCCTGTTTACGAAGATATCGCGTCGAAATTCTTTGAGGTGAGCTATATCTTATATATTATTGTTTGTTGACGCTGACTTGTTACTGTAGCACTTTATCTTCATTGCGGACGCGATGACGTACCATGACGGTGGAGTTAATACCAGCTTGTGGAACGAGAAGGACGGGATGTACTACGATGCGATTCAATGGGGCCATAGCAGCATGCAGCTGCCTGTCCGCAGCCTCGTTGGGCTCATACCTTTATACGCGACTCTTACGCTTGAACCGTCCGTCGTAAACCGTTTCCCTGGTTTCAAGAAGCGAATGGAGTGGTTCATCGAAAATAGGCCCGAAGTTTCTAGTCGGAATATGGCTAACATGAAAGGTCGGACTTTCGGACCTTTTTCCCATTCGGTCACTGATGGACATGGTTTATTTAGCTCGCGGTCGCGGTGAGCGATTCTTACTTGCACTGGCTAGTAAAGAGCGCTTGATTAGCATCTTGGAAAAAATGCTGGATGAGAGCGAGTTTTTCAGCGAGCATGGCATTCGATCGTATGTATGCTTAGTTCATGTGTTTGGATACTCTTTGACCTGTTGACCTATCTCCCAGACTATCGAAGCTGCATAAGAACCATCCATGGGGAATGGAAGTCAATGGCCAAAGACACGAAGTTAGTTACTGGCCTGGAGAGTCTAAATCTGGGATGTTTGGTGGCAACTCGAACTGGCGTGGCCCAATCTGTGGGCAATTTCATCTAATCGTCCGGCGACGAGACTACTCAACCTGGTCACAGGGCTAGCAGTGAACTTTTTGCTTATCGAGAGCCTTCAGAGGTTCCACCAATACTACGGTGACGAACTGCAGGTGGAGTGCCCTACTGGCAGCGGGGAATATATGAATCTGCTTCAGATCGCCGAAGAAATCCAACATCGCATCATACACATATTTGGCCGCGATATCCACGGACGTCGCGCTCTCAATGGAGGGAATCAGAAACTCGACTTTGATCCTTTCTTCAGAGACTATGTTTGGTTCTTCGAGGTGAGAATTTCAACAGGATCTCAACATTTGGCATTCAGTAGATATAACACGCGGCACAGTATTTCCACGGTGACGATGGTAGAGGTCTTGGTGCCTCACACCAAACAGGGTGGTAGGTGTCATTGCTACTTCTACGGGCGTGGTGTTTCCTGAGTTAGATCTCTCAGGTCTGGCTTAGTTGCTTACCATATATTACAAGCCGGCGCAACCTGTCGCCTACCCAAGACCCCGAGAAGTTTGTGGTTTTTCCCTCCACATTCTGTCAACGTGCTAAGTATCCATACCCACAGCACCTCGGAGTCTCGCCAATCACTACTTCGACGTGAGTCATAATTGTGTCCTGTGATATTGTACGTATCTGACGTCCTTTATAGGAAACGCTTGATTCTCGGTCTGAATATGGAGATGACATTAACTCGCTCCTGAGCGCAGCCAGTACAAATGACTTGAACACCCCGCTAGGCGACGTCTCGCCTGATGCGTTGTGATGTATCTGTATTTTTTTTCTGTGTCTCGTCATTTCCTAGATCGGCTCTCCCTCCGGCGTTATGCCATACACCTGAACTCATTTCTCAAGCGCATAGAGACGTTTGTATCCATCAGATCACTAGCACCGCGTTGTAGGCACGGGATTACGCCACTATCATGGCATATATCCAATAGTCATTGGTATTAGATAAAGTGGAACAGACAGATCTCAAGCCTGGTCCAGCATAAAGCACATGGATCGTATGGAAACAGAGTGACACCAGACCCCAGTTTGACTTGCCAGCCCGGGTGTCTCGGGTGTCAAGACGGGGGGGCACTGGTGTTCTATTCATTGCCATGCACCACGATCACGACCATCACGATCGACAACGATCAAGACAACCATGAAGGCAACAGCCGACCATTTCCGACTCAGCGCAAAAAAGTCAAAAAAGAATGAATATAGTGTTCATAGCAATCAATGTAAGCTCTAGTAAATACTACTGTACAGCTGGTAATCACCGCGACCTCAATGAGGCCTCTGTAAGAACATCTCGTTACTCTGGCAAGAAATCCGCGAAGAGCTGTTAACTAAAGGCGCCGTCAAACAACTGAATAGATATCAGAGGGGG
>Ga0209488_10003511_pt1 | contig 12578 bp, 14 predicted proteins | sample Rivendell_Oct201_8_FD_188349 | JGI IMG/M metagenome (GOLD analysis project Ga0209488, IMG submission 188349) | Vadose zone soil microbial communities from the Eel River Critical Zone Observatory, Northern California, USA -... | ecosystem: Environmental > Terrestrial > Soil > Vadose zone >...
ATGCTGATTAAGAGGGGCAACGGCCCCAATCCACTCAAGGGCTGGCAGGTCGACAGGTCGGCGATCCGCACTATAGGGCAGGATCTGCGGCGCCCGGAATGCATTCTAGCGGAACGCGACGGTACCCTGTGGGCGGCCGACGCGCGAGGCGGCGTCATGCGGATCAACCCAGACGGGACGCAAGCGCTCATCGCCCAATCGCCTGATGATCACTTCGATTTGCGGGTGAACAGTGAGCAGAGCCTGCTCTTCGGCACGTTGCCGAACGGTCTCGCCTTTTCCAAGACTGGAGACATTCTCATTGCCAACTTCGGCACCGATCGCCTCGAACTCATGACGCGCGACGGCAAGATTCGGACGCTGTACGACAGCCTGGATGGGAAGCCGCTCGGCAAGGTCAATTTCGTCATGCGTGATTCGAGAGACCGCATTTGGATAACGGTGTCGACCCGGGTGAATCCCTGGGATAAGGCACTGCGGTCGACCTTGGCGGACGGGTACATCCTGCTGTTGGACGAGCACGGCTTACGTGTCGCGGCCGAGGGTTTTGCCTTCACGAACGAAGTGAAGTTCGACGCCGACGAGGAGTGGCTGTACATCGCCGAGTCGGCGGCGAAACGGGTTACCCGGATGCGCGTCACGGCCAAGGGCGAACTCACGGATCGTGAAATCTATGGGCCGGCCAATCTGGGCGATGGATTCATCGATGGGATCTCCTTCGACAGCTACGGCAATCTCTGGGGCACGATGGTCATCGCCGATCGCCTGATCGCCATCACGCCCGAGGGAGACGTTCTCGAACTTTTGGATGACGGCAATCACGAGGCCAACGCACGCGCCGAGGCGGAATATGCAACGGGCAATCCGATCAGCTTCGAAACCTTGAATGCCACAGGTGGGTCGATTGCGACGTGGCTTGCATGCGTGACGTTCGGCGGCGCCGACCTCAAAACTGCTTATCTCGGCGGATTGAAGGCGAGTACCATTCCCTACTTTGAATCACCTGTCGCCGGGCTGCCGCTCGCTCACTGGTAGGCAGCATGGATGCTCGAGCTGCCGAGGGGCGAACGCTTCAGATTTCGAGGGAAATCTTCCCGAAGTGTTTGCCGGCGGCCTGGTATCGAAAAGCCTCGGCGAGCTCCTCTAAGGTGAAATGGATGTCGATAACGGGCTTGATGCGGGTGGCCTCAATCGCACGAATCATCTGTTGTTGCTGAACCCGCGAACCGACGGTAATACCGGTGACACGGATCTGCTTCAGCATCAATAGTCCGGTGGGAATCGCGCCCTGCAGGCCCGTCAAGATGCCTAGCAGGGCTATGTGTCCGCCGGGGCACAGCGCGGCGATGGATTGCCCGATTGTTCCGGGGCCTCCGACTTCTACAACATGGTCCACACCCCGTCCACCCGTCCACGCTTTGGCTGCTGCGCCCCACTTCGGCTCTTTTTTATAATTGATGAGATGATCCGCGCCGAGTGTCCTCAGCCTGGTGAGCTTTTCATCCGAGGAAGAGGTGGCAATCACAACAGCCCCCATTGCCTTGGCCAATTGCAAAGCGAATACCGATACGCCGCCGCTGCCTTGAACCAACACCACATCGCCCGCTTTCAGGCCACCTTCCACTACCAGCGCGCGCCAAGCGGTCAGTCCCGCCGTCGTGAGCGTCGCAGCCTCGGCCGCAGAGTAGCCGCGCGGTGCGTGAGTGAAATGCGTGGCCGGAGCGGTCACACGCTCCCGCGCGTAACCGTCAATGCCATCACCGGGGGTCTTTGCAAAGCCACCTTCTTGAGGGCCGCCTTGTAACCACTCGGTGAAGAACGTCGAGACCACCAAATCACCGGGCTTGAATTCTTCGACACCTTCACCGACTGCGGATACTTCGCCGGCGCCATCGGACATGGGCACAAGGCCATCATTAGATTTCGAGCCGCCGCTTGCCACGACGTAATCGTGGTAATTGAGCGAGCTGGCGCGAATCCTCACCTGGATCTCGCCCGGACCGGGCGACGAAGGTTCCGGCAGCTCAGCGGGCTCGAGCTTATCCAGTCCGCCGGGAGTTCTCAGACGCATGGCTCGCATGGTTCATCCTCGTGTGAAATGTCAGCTGTCTGGAGTGCGTCAGGCGCCACCGTGTTCCAGTGAACACGGTGGTGCAGCACCTCCATATTACCGGTATCGGTGCGTCGGCTGCGATCGTCGACCAACATTACGGCCAGGTTGGACCGGACGACAGACGCTTCGCGCGATGACATTCATCGGTCCGAGCGATACGTGTGGTTCGTACATCTTGGGCAAAGATGCCACCCATCAATTTAAACGCCTTCGATCGCGCAGCAGATGCCGTACGCTTTCCTGGCACCAAATGATGCGCTCAGCTCCGGCGCCTGCCGATACGGCGCGCATCGAGTCTCCCCGTGATGGGCAGCTTGAGGAGTTTTCATGCAGACCACCGAATCCGACCGCCGGCAGATAGCTCTCGCTCAAGAGTACTTCCGACGGGTTGATGCCGGCCGCGCCGATTTGACGGACCTGATGACCGAGGACGTCGAGCTCTATTTTCCAAAGTTTGGGATCGGTCGCGGTAAGGCCGCCTTCGGCGAGTTTGCCGCGGGCGTGGGACGCGTCTTCGAGTCGGTCGAACACGATTACCGTAGCTACTCGTTCTTCTGTTCCGGAACTACTCTCGTGGTGGAAGGCACCACGCGTGGCCAGATGAAAAACGGTCAGTCCTGGGCGGCGGGTGAGACCCCCGGCGGGCGATTTTGTAATGTCTTTCAGTTCCGGGGGGACCTCATTAGCCGCGTGTACATCTACCTGGATCCGGACTATGTCAGCGAGGACACGCCGCGGTTTCTCTGGGGGCGCGAGGGGCGCACCTGGTAAGAGGTAGGGTTGACCAAAAGCGGTGAAGGGGCTCATGGGCAGATCTGATGCGGCGGCCTACTTTACGGGAGCGGATTTCATCATCGACGGCGGCGTACTGGCCTGACAACGCCGGTATGCCTGCCGTCGCCAAAAATGGGAGCGTAAGCCGTTGAGCAACGTTCGCACTGCCCCTCGCGACTACGACGTCATCGCAGTGGGATCTGGCCACCATGGGTTGATCGCTGCGGCTTATCTGGCGAAAGCCGGCAAGCGGGTTCTCGTGCTCGAGCGGCACGATTACATCGGGGGCGGATGCGTTACGAAGGAACTGGCACCGGGCTTCCTCTTTGACGAACACTCAACGGTGCATCAGGTCATCCTCTCCAATCCGCTGCTGAAGGCAGATGAGCTCGGGTTGAAGGCGCGATTCGGTCTCGAATACATCTACCCCGATGCGCCATTTGCTTCGCTGTTTGACGATGGATCACTCCTGGTCTCCTACCGTAGTGTGGAGGCAACTGCGCAATCTATAGCCCAGTTCTCACGCCAAGACGCGGACGCGTACCTGCGCTTCTGCCGCATGGCATTGCAAGTCCATCCACTGCTGGAAGGGGCGTTGTTTTCGCCGGCGGTGCCTTTAGGGCCCATGATCTCGATGCTGAGCCAAAGCGTCGAGGGGAACGAATTGTTGCTCATGTCGCTCAAGAGCGGCCTGGACATCATCAGCGAATGGTTCGAGCATGAAAAGGTGCGGATGCATTTCGTCAAGTTGATGACGGAAAACCTGCAGACGCCCGAAGAGAAGGGAACTGGATTGGGCGCGCTTGCGATGGTGGGCGCTGTGCATGCAACCGGACTGGGCTTGCCCAAAGGCGGATCCGGCCAGCTCACCGAAGCCCTCGCGCGCTGCATCGCTCATTACGGGGGCAAGATCCTCACCGGACGGAATGTGACACACCTTGTGCGGAGTGGGAAGCGTGTGACAGGCATCGAGACGGCGGAAGGGGAGCGATACATGGCGCAGGATGCTGTGATCGGAGCCATCCACCCGCACCACTTGCGCAGGTATTTTCCGGACATCGATGAAGGTGTGCTTCGCAGGGCCGAGCGAGTACAGACGGCGACCTACTCGTCGCTGGCCACTCACTATGCGTTGCGGGAGCCCGTGAGGTTTCGGGACTCCACCGGCAAAGCCGGAGGAGCGCTGCTGGTGGAACTGTTGCCATCCCGGCTCGAGAGCTTGCAGAGAGCCTTTGATGAGTATCGTTATGATCGGCTGCCCGACCCTCTGCCGCACTTCGGCGTGACCCAGCACAGCAGTCACGATCCGAGTCGTGCACCGGCGGGGAACGCGGTGTTCGCGGCGCTGACTTTTGCACCTTACAACATCGACAACCGCGGCGGAGGCCACTGGGATTCCCTCAAGGAAACCTGGCCACGGTGGATGCTGCGCGACCTGCAGAAGTGGCTCACCAATCTCGAGCCCGGCAATATTATCGCGAGCCGCAGTTACTCCCCGCTCGACCTGGAGCGCTCCTCGTCCAGCTTTGTCCGCGGCGATATCCACGGCGCAGCACCGTTCTTTCACCAGATGAATGGACATCGACCGACGCCTGATCTGGCCCACTACACCGTGCCCGGTGTGGAGAGATTCTACCTGGTCGGGCCATTCATGCATCCGGGGGCCGGATTGACCGGCGCCGGTCGGGCCACCGCGATGCGCATCCTGCAGGATCTGGAAATCGATTTCGGCAAAGTAATCGCATGATGAAACTCTACAATCCGGACGGCACCGTGTTGATGACCATCACAGGGGTAAAACCGACGGGACGCTGTCTGACGATCCAAGGCAGCTTGTTTGGAGGCATGCCGATCACGACTCAACTTCGGCCAGCGGAGGCGCGGGCCGGTCTGAAACTGCTGAGCTTTGGCAAATTGTTGTTCCTGATCAGTTTGTTCTGCCGTCGGAGCCCATGAGGATCTCTCTTATGAGTGGCAATGGGGAGTTTGTGACAGGTGCAGAATTGAAGGTCGATGGGCATCTCCGCCTTGTAACGGCCCCTGCCGCGCTGCGGCATCGCGGCCGGCTGGATTATTACCATCTTTTGCAGGAAGAAGGAGTACCCGCTGCGGACTGCCTTGAAAACATTCGGGTGCAAAACTCCTCTTTCTAGCCCCGGGGCTGGGTTCCTGCCCCACGGGTGCTGGTGGCCCGATGCACCGCTAGCGGGGGCAAGGAGGTCGCCTGATTGCGCGCTGCGGAATAGACTGTTAGCTGCTCACTATGCGCACCGTGATGTCTTGCGGTGTCCTGCGATACGCACCGCGCCTGTCACGCCAATCACCTAGGAAAAGTTTGCATGCATCTTCGCGGTCTGGACATGAACCTTCTGGTCGCGCTCCATGTGCTTCTCAGAGAGCGCAGCATCACCAAGGCCGGTGAGGAGCTGAACTTGAGCCAGTCTGGCATGAGTACCGCGCTGCGCAGGCTGCGCGACTTCTTCGACGACCAGCTGTTGGTTCCCATCGGCCGATCGATCGTGTTGACGCCGCTGGCCGAGTCTCTCGTCGAACCGGTGCAAAACATCATTCTCCAGGTCAAAGCGCTGATCGACTACACGCCCGGATTCGATCCGAGGACCGCGGAGCGGCAGTTTACCGTCATGGCCTCCGATTATGCGGCCACGGTCTTCCTGGCGACACTGCTGCGGTATTTGAAGGATGCGGCTCCGGGGATCTCGGTTGACATCGTCTCCGTGGAGGACCAGTTGCATGGGCCGCTCGAACGCGGCGAGGTGGACATTCTCATTCAGCCTGAGCAGTTCCTGTCCCCCGACCATCCCGCGGAAAGACTGTTCGAAGACGAATATGTCTGTATTGTCTGGGAAGGAAACTCAAGGTTCACCGACCGGATCTCATTCGACGAGTATATGAGTGCGCATCATGTGGTGACGCGCTATGGCAAGACGCGGATGCTGACCGTGGACAGCTTGTACTTCCGCGATCTCGAACGACAGCGAACCATCGACGTCGTAACGATGAATTTCACCTTGATACCGCACTTCGTCTTTGAGACGGACCGGGTAGCCACCATCCACTCGCGCCTGGCGAAGATATTTTCGCGGCTGTATCCGTTGCGGATACTGCCGGTTCCCTTCGAGATCCCACGCATCATCGAGGGCGTGCAATGGCATCGCTATAACGATAAGCATCCCGGCTCTATCTGGCTCCGGGAATGTATCGTTCAGCAGGCCCGCAACCTCGGTCCGCCTCCGGGCATTCCCGGCGCGAACGGATCATCGTGACCGGCGATGGGACGCATCTGACCAAACGCTTTGGGGCGTGTGCGGTCCCTTGGCCACACTATTTACACCTGTGTGTTGAAAGACTCGAGTACCTGAAGCATGCCAAAAAGTCATGAAGGCCGGGTTGCGATCGTGACCGGCGCTGCCAATGGGATTGGTCGCGCTATTGCCCTCGAGTTGGGTGCGCGCGGGGCACAGCTGGTCCTCGTCGACCTGGAGGAGGCAGCGGACGCCGCAGCGCAGCTCGGAGGTCGCACTCTCGTGCTGCGCGCGGATGTCTCACAAGATGCGGATTGGCAGCGGGTAGCACGCGAGGTCGACTCGCATTTCGGGCGTTGCGATATCGTGGTGAACAATGCGGCGTACATGAAAGGAGGGACGATCGATGAACTGGACTACGAGACGTGGCGCCGTGCACTTGCGGTCAATCTGGACGCGCATTTCCTGAGCGCCAAGCATTTCGTTCCGCGGATGCGCCGCAATCACTGGGGACGATTCGTGGGCATTTCCTCGAACTCGATCGGTACCTCCGTGCAGGGTCTGAGTCACTACATGGCTTCAAAGATGGGTATCATCGGCTTCATGCGCGGACTGGCGAACGATGTCGCCGCCGATGGAATTACTGCGAATGCCATCCTGCCGGCGCTCACCAACACACGCGCGACTCGGGATCTTCCGGAAGACTTCAAGCAGAGCATCTGGCAGCAGCAGGCCATTAAGCGTTTCGCCGAGCCGGCAGACATCAGCCGCCCGGTTGCGTTCTTGACCAGCGATGATGCGGCTTTCGTGACCGGTCAGGCACTGGTCGTGGATGGGGGCCAGTACAAGATCTCCTGACCTTTGGCTGACGTTATTGAGGTTTGTCTTGGGGCTCGATCGGCCTGGAGTGCTCGCTGACGCTCCAGGCCGATCGACGGCGCGCGGAATGGGCGCGAACCCCTCAACGGTCAGATCTTGATGAAGTTGACGCCCGCAAGCGCACCAAACGGCAGCGAAGCAAGCGGTCCGCCGACGTCGAGTAGACCGAGGTCGACCGGGAAATAGCCGGTCTGTTCGAGAAGCTTGCGGACCTCGATCTTCGCATCGGCATCGTCGCCCGAATAGAACAGGACCCTCTGGCCGCCTGATACCTTCGACTCTGGCAGGACGTTGACGTCGAGGTGGTTGAATGCCTTGACGACGCGCGCACCCGGAACCAACGTGCGGAAGACTTGGCTGGAATGCTTACCGCCAAGATCGATTGCCTTGATGCCATAGGCAGCGAGCGGGTTGTTCGGGTCCTTCGCGTCGGGTGACTCCGGGTCAAGGAACGCGACAGGATTGGTGCCGTCGATCACAATGCGGCCGTTCCAGGCAGGCAGGCCGCCTAGCGCCTTCTCGAGATCGACCCAGCGCACAGCTACCAAGACGATGTCGGCGCTCGCAGCTTCCTTTACGGTCCCAGCCTTGATTGAAGGCCCAAGCTCCTTGACGAGTCCCGCCAATGATTGCGGACCGCGGCTGTTTGCGATCGTCGCCGAGATCCCACTCTTTGCCAGCAGTCGCGCCGCGTTAGAACCGAGGCCGCCCGCTCCGATAATACCGATACTCATTCGTTGCTCCTATTGATGGTGGGGTCGAGTTGCTTCGGAACGGCAGCGCCCCAATGCTGTCCGTTCCATCACGTTCCGCATCGATGCCGAACTAAACAATGGTGTGTCACTAACATAATTACATTTTAACCAAAAAAACTCTCACCAGGCCAGTGGTATGCTGAACTTCCCAAGACGCGCCACCTCAGAGGCAATGTCGGCGATTGTGACTTTTGCCAATTCGTGCTCAAGCCCTTTCCTCGCCCGTATCAATGTCGGTTGCATCGCTTCCAAAATGTTGCCGCCGACCGCACAGTTCTCGCAAGGCGGTGTCCGATGTAGCGAGAACAACTCCGTATCCTCGACGGTCTCATAGACGTCCAGCAGCTTGATCTTCTTCGCCGGTCTCGCGAGCAGCGCCCCACCGCCCGCACCGAGCTGTGACCGAGTCAGGCCCGCATCGCTCAGGCGTGACAGCAACCCCCGGATCACGACAGGGCTGGTATTGACGGAATAAGCAAGATCTTCAGAACGCATCGGCTTGCCGTCGCTGACCGCAAGTGCGGTGAGCGTGTGAACTGCGACGACGAAGCGTGTACTCGTTGGCATGGTATGTCCCGAAAGTGTGTCGCTGTTATTATTACAGATATTCGGTGCTGTCAATATGTTTTTCCGCCGTGACCTTTTCCTGGCAGCTCTTCAGCCCTCCTATCGGCCCGACCGATGGGTCGCATCGGCTGAAGGCCGCGGTATCGACATCAAGGTCGATGGCGGAATGACGTGTTGATCTCACAAAGGAGGAAAAATGACCTCGGTTGACGACAGAATTGCCCTAGTAACCGGCCGTGAGCGTGGTTGGTCGACGGCTACGCGCCCCCAGTTCGAAGCCATGTGCAGTTCCAGGGGCACATTCCTAATCGGCAGTCCGAAGACCGTCCGTGACAAGATCCTGGATGCGAACACCGCCCTTGGCGGCGTGTCGCGCATCACCTTCCAGATGAGTTCGGCGATGCTGGAGACCGAAGCGATGCAGCGCTCGATCGAGTTGCTTGGCTCCGAGGTCGCCCCCGCCGTGAAAGCGGCATTGCGTCAGGAGAAAATCCGTGGGTGAACTGGCTGCCGGCGTCTGGCAGCGAAGCGGCATCGCGCTCTACGGTTCGCGCAACCGCGCCTTCAGGAAATCGATGAACAGCCGCGTTCTCGCCGGCAGCAGACGGGTTTCGGTCACGGCGTGCACCTGAACCGGCGCGAGGCGCCAGTCGGGCAGCACGCGAACGAGGCGCCGCAACGTGACGTCGTCCAGCGCGAGCACGTTGTTCAGTACGGCGAGCCCGACACCTCCCACCGCCAGCGCGCGGCTCAGCGCGACACTGTTCATCGCAAAGCGTGTCCCGATCATCACGTCGACCGACTCGTCGCCGCGATGGAACGTCCTCGCAACTTCACCCAGCCTCGTCGCCCCCTGCACGATGCACACCACGTGTCTGTCGAGATCGTTGGGGTGCGTGAGCGGCGCGGCGCTCCTCAGATACTCCGGCGACGCATACAGATAGCGCGACAGCACCGCGATCGGCCGCGCGACGAGCGCCGAGGGCGCCGTGGGCGGCGGACCGATACGGATCGCGAGATCGAAGGGCTCCGTCTGTAGATCGACAAGGCGCGGCGACAGGTCGAACTCGAAAGCGATCAGCGGGTACGTCTTCGCGAAGTCCGCGATGATCGGCGCGAGATAATCGGTGGCGAGGTCCGCGGGCATCGACACCCGTAGCGTGCCGGTCGGACGTTCGACCACGTCGAGCAGCGACTCGTGCGCGATCCGCGCTTCCTCGACGATGCTCTGGCAGCGCTTGAAATACACCTCGCCCGCTTCCGTCAGCTCGACCTTGCGCGTCGAACGATGCAGCAGCCGCAGGCCGATCGTCTTCTCCAGCTCCGCGATGTGACGCGACAGCGTCGAGTTCGGCATGTCCAGCGCGTCCGCCGCCCGGCGAAAACTCTTGGTGCGCGCGACCTCCACGAACAGACGCATGTAGCTCAGTAGTTCCACGTCGATTGCTCCACTGATGGATCAGTATTTTCAATTATAGATCTTTATTCCACCTGTGGATCAGTTCATCGTATCGATACTCCTTCAACCTTTCGAGGAATCGACATGAACCCTCTCAACGAAACCGTGCGCATCGGACGCCATAAGCTGCCCAACCGCCTCGTCATGGCCCCGATGACGCGCTCGCGCGCCGACGACGCGACCGGTGTGCCCTCCGCCCTCACCGCGCAGTACTACGCGCAGCGCGCGGACGCCGGCCTGATCATCACCGAAGGCACCTTCCCGTCGCCGATGGGCAAAGGCTACGTGCGCACGCCGGGCATCCACTCCGCCGTGCAGATCGACGGATGGGAGCGCGTCACCGACGCGGTCCACGCGCGGGGCGGCCTGATTTTCCTGCAGTTGATGCACACCGGACGCATCTCGCATCCGAGCCTGCTGCCGAACGGCGCCACGCCCGTCGCTCCGTCGGCGATCGCCGCCGAAGGCCAGGTGTACACCGCGACAGGACCGCAGGACTTCGTCGTGCCGCGCGCGCTCGAGACCGGCGAGATCGCCGGCATCGTCGACGAGTACCGACGCGCCACGCGTCACGCGCTGCAAGCCGGCTTCGACGGCGTCGAACTGCATGCGGCCTCCGGTTATCTGCCGGAACAGTTCCTGTCGTCCGGGACCAACCGACGGACCGACCGCTACGGCGGATCGCCGGAGAATCGCGGGCGCTTCATCGTCGAAGTGCTGCACGCGATGATCGACGAAGCGGGCAGCGACCGCATCGGCATCAAGATCTCGCCGGAGATGGGCTTCAACAGCGTGATCGACGCGGCGCCGCAGGAAACCTACCAGTACCTCGTGCGGCGGCTCAGCACGCTGAAGCTCGCGTACCTGCATCTCACGCGGACCGGCAGCGCCTTCGATTACCGCGCGCTGCTACGGCCGCTGTTCGACGGCCCGCTGCTTCTCGGCGGTCGACTCGACCGGGACAGTGCCGCGTCGCTGATCGCGCAGCGCGGCGCCGATGCCGCCGTATTCGGCAGCCTGTACCTCGCGAATCCCGACCTGCTGCAACGCTTCGTCGCCGGCGCGCCGCTCAATGCGCCAGAACGCGACACGTTCTTTTCCGACGGCCCCCAAGGCTATATCGATTACCCTGTTCTGGAGCAAGTACGATGAACCGCGCAGTTCGCATCCATGCTTGCTGCGGCCCCCGGAGGCCGTCTCGATCGATCAGGTGAAGGCGGCCTCGACTGAAGCCAGTGGTCGGGCCTCGTTGAAGGTGCGCACCAGGGCTCAGTGCGGTAAGATTTTGCGGGCAATGGTGGGTGCAGCTCCGGCCTGATCATCCCTTCATTCCCATCAAAGCAGACTCGACGTGGAGCACGGAGACTCATCTCGGGTTTGAGGACCGACGCGAGCGGCGCGCTCCACGTGCAGATCAAAAAGAAATCGGGCAGGTGGTCGTGTGCAGAAATATTCCTAAATCGCAGTCTCGAGTACGAGACGGCGCACTCGTGCGAACTTAACGCTTAATTTTTCGTGACGGAGATCGATCGTGTCGCGCCTGCACATACTCGCACGTACCGCAACATTGTCAGTGCTGTTGGCGTCCCTTGTGCTGACCGGATGCCACTCTTCGTCAAGAAATTCAGCTCCGACAGTTGCTTTCAGCAAGGTTGCCGCCGCATATCAGGAGAGTCCCTACAAGACAGACATATCCGAACGTGACTACAAGACAGACACAATCGATGGTCGTGTCACAGGGGCTCGACCCGGGCAGCGAATCGTGTTGTACGCAAACACAGATGGGCGATGGGGCCTGTGCCAGCAATCAGATCAGCCGTTTACCAATATCGAAACTGACGGCCGGTGGAAAGCTTCAGTCCACCTGGGAATAGAATATGCCGCTCTGTTGGTTGATCCAACCTACGATCCGCCTCAACAAACTGAATCGTTGCCGATCGTAGGTAACGGCGTGGTGGCGCTGGCGGTCGTTAACGGGGAAGGGCCAGCGCCCGTACTCCCGTCGCCGAAGATACTGAACTTTAGCGGTTACGAGTGGACAACGAGCGCCGGGCCAATTTTTCGCGCTGGGTCAAGAAACTTCTTCGATCCTGCGAACGTTTGGACGGACGAAAGAGGTGCACTGCATCTTCGCATTTCGGGAAGCCCCGGAAAGTGGGCTGCGGCGGAGGTGAAGCTTACACGCAGCCTGGGATACGGAACCTACAGGTTCCAAGTGCGCGATGTCTCTCACCTCGAACCTTCTGCTCTTCTAACGCTAATCACCTGGGACGGTGTTGGCACAGAGAGCACCCGGCGCGCGTTGGACGTTGAGCTTGGTCGTTGGGGATACCTTGAGAATACCAACGTGAACTATGTCGTCCAGCCTTACTACGTTCCAGCTAACTTTGTTGCCTTTCGGGTGCCCCCCGGTGCCTACACACATTCCTTCCGCTGGGAACACGGGCAAGTAATGTTTTCGACCGTAGCCGGATCGGGCAATACAGGCGGCCGTGTCATTAACCGGCACGTGTTTACCGCTGGTGTGCCTTCCCCTGAGGGAAAATCGGTACGCATCGGTTTGTATGTATTTCATCAAGGCAAAATACCCCTGAAAAACGAAAATGAGGTCATAATCGACAAATTCGAGTACCTCCCGTGATTTGTTGGTTGAAGCAAACTCGATGGACTCTCATTGGAATCGTGCTAGCGGGCCTTGTCACCGATGCACGTGCACTCGATCCCAACCGTCTACCTCCGCAGTACGTCCGCGGACAATGGACAACCGA
>Ga0209488_10003513_pt1 | contig 12574 bp, 8 predicted proteins | sample Rivendell_Oct201_8_FD_188349 | JGI IMG/M metagenome (GOLD analysis project Ga0209488, IMG submission 188349) | Vadose zone soil microbial communities from the Eel River Critical Zone Observatory, Northern California, USA -... | ecosystem: Environmental > Terrestrial > Soil > Vadose zone >...
AAGCTCAGCCGGCCAGTCCCGCCGAGCGGTACCTGGACCGAGTCGATTCTCCATGCTTTCGCCGGTCCGGATGGCGCCAATCCCGCAGGCGGGCTGATTTTCGATTCCGCTGGCAATCTGTATGGCACTACGGCATATGGCGGCAACGGACCTTGCACCGTACTGGCCGTTGTTATCGGCTGCGGCGTCGTCTTCGAACTCTCGCCGCCGGCGACGTCGGGAGGCAGCTGGACCGAAAGTCTCCTTTACAACTTCCAGTTCGGTAGCGACTCCGGCGGCTCTCGGGCTCCACTGATTTTCGATAGCGCTGGCAACCTTTACGGCACCACGTCCGGCCAGGGATTTGATAGCGCATTTGCTGATCCTGGAGCGGTTTTCCAACTGGGCCCGCCGCCATTACCCGGTGGCGCTTGGACGGAAACCACTATTCTCAGCTTCCCAGCCTTCTTGCTCGGCGCCAATCCGTTTGCCCCAGTGGCGTTCGACGCGTCTGGCAATCTGTATGGCACTACGTTCTTTGGCGGCGACCGGGGCTGCACTGCCACCAGTCTCGGATGCGGAGTAATTTTTCAACTCGCGCCGCCGTCACTGCCTGGGGGCAGTTGGACCGAAACCGTGCTCCATACTTTCGCGGGAAAGAGGCACGATGGCTCTAACCCGGTCGGCGGTGTCGCGATCACGCCATCCGGCGCACTCTTTGGTACGACTAGTACTGGGTCAACCTTTGGCGGGGGGACGGTCTTTGCTATGCAGCCTCCGTCCAGCCTCGGCGGAGCCTGGACGTATGCGAATATCTACGCTTTTGGCGGAACTGGTGACGGAGTCGCCTCCCGCGCAGCTGTTACCTTTGGATTGGGACGTACCCTTTATGGCACGACTTCCAGAGGCGGAACCTTGGACGACGGGACTGTGTTTCGTTTGACGCCGCCGATCAGTCCTGGTAGCCCCTGGACCGAGACCATCCTGCACTCTTTCCAGTACTCCACCACCAACCACACAGATGGAAACATTCCCTACGGTGGAGTAATCGTCTACAAGGGCGCTCTTGTGGGCACTACTCTAGGAGGCGGTTCCAAGAACAGCGGCACGGTGTACAGTCTCTTCCCCTAAGCATGTCTTCGCACTGGCCTCCGGTCGCCGTCGTTACAGGGTGGCCGGAGGAGCTTTGCTTTAACTCTTCGCTGTGCCGACTTCATCGACGCCAACTGCCGACTCTACCGGCCAGCTGGCCGCCACAAACGACAATGCGTACACACAGGCCAGAATAGCGAATGCGGCAACCAGGCTGACATTGTGGGCAACCGCTCCTACTGCGAGAGCGAGCACCAGTTGAAGGAACGTTCCGAAAAAATAAAATGTATTTTGCACCCGTCCCATGAGATGTGGCGGGACCATCTCCATCAGGCTGGTATTCATGGCGATGCCGCCGACGCCCCGACCCATTACGCCGTACACCAGGATTGCTGCGACCAGCCAATGCGAGACTGGAGCGCAAACTACGCAGGCGGCTAACAGCGCCATGGAAAACGCAACTGAACGGCGTCCACCCAGGCCAGCGATGATGGCGGGAGCATACAGAGCGCTGAGAAATGCGCCGGTGCCCCATCCGGCGTTAAGCCATCCATAGCCGACTGCGCCAGCATGGAAAATGCGTTCGCTCAACGAGGGGGTGACGACGATTCCGGTAATCATGGCGCCGAGAAACAGCGCCCAGCTGATGCCGAGCAGCACGACTGGACGGTGATCGCGGAGAAAATGCAGGCCTTCCCGCATCTCGCGCCAGAAACGCGAGAACTGAGACTCGGCGGCCAGGAGATCGGCCCGCAGTTCATCAGGTCGCAGCACTACGTGACGACCTTTGCGCACCGCGAAGTAGCAGAGGAACGATACGACATAGGTCGAAACGTCGATCAGCAGTACCCCGCCGAGGCCGATATGGTTGTACATGAATCCAACGATTGCGCCGGCGATGAGCCATCCTCCCTGCACGCCAGCTAGAAGAAATGTATTGGACTGCACGAACTCGCCTTCCGGCGTGAGTTCCTGAATGAGCGCGGTGATCGTGGGCCAGAACATCCAGAAGCCGGCGGCGACCAGAGTGTTCATCAGGTAGAGCTGCCAGACTTGCACGTGTCCGCGGAAAGCGAGGATGGCGACCGCGGCGATGATGATGGCGCGTACGGCGTCCAGCCACATGACAAGAAGACGGCGGTCCTCTCGATCAATCACGACTCCGGTGAAGGGGAGCATGAGTATTGCGGGAACGCTCTGCAGCACGGCGAAGGTGCCGAGGGCCATTTCCGAGTGTGTTGCTTGCAGGATGTACCAGGCGACGGCCGCCGAATTCATTCCGCTGCCCAACATAGAGATCACGTTGGCGGCGAAGACGAAACGCAGCGGCCGCTGGCCGAGAATCGAACGCATACTTTTACTTTAGCCGAAGTGACGCAAAGCATTCATCCCTCCTTCACCACCAGGAGCTTGCTCTGATACGCAGCAAAGGTTTCTCTGTGCCTCTGTGTCTCCGTCGTGAGCGTTGGGCGCGCTTACGCTTGCTTCCGTCCGGATTCAGCGCTAGGATTCGCCTGCCGGAAGGTGAGATCGCGCTCTTGCGCACGCCGGAGGAGACCAATGAGACGCTATGCCGTGTGGATGTTTGCAGTGTTCATTTCGTTTTTTGCCTTACTTATTCTCCAGGCCAGAGCACAAGTGGACCACATTGTGATTGCTGCGGGCACTCCTGAAGATCACGACCTGCAAACCATCACCAGCGAACAGGATCCGCAAAAGAAGCTGGTAATGTACGAGGACTTCGTCAAGAAGTACGTGGCGAATCCCGCCGCCGTTGCCTATGGAAATTGGCAGCTCTCGCAGGCGTATCAGGCAACAGGAGATCTGCAAAAGGCGCTCGACTACGGCGACAAAGCTCTGGCCGGCTCTCCGCGCAATCTGGACATTCTTGTGTCGCAGGCAAGCATTGCGCAACAAGCGAAAAACAACGCAAAGCTGGTGGACTACACTTCGATAGGCGGCGAGGTGTGCGCGTCCATCGCCAAGCGTGCCAAGCCTGAAGATGTGAGCGCGGAGGATTTCGCGCGCCAGGTGGCCGAGGAAAAGAGTTCAGTGCAGAACAGCTGCGACTTTCTTGAAAGCGCTGGGTTCAACGCCATCGTCAGCGAAACCGATCCCAAGAGCCGCATGTCCGATATCGAGAAGTTCACTGCGGCGTTTCCGCAGTCGAAGTTTCAGGACCAGGTTTCCAGTTACGCCATGTTCACGCTGGGGCCGGGACAGTTGAATGATCCCGCACGGCTGGTAGCTTTCGGCGAGAAGACCCTTACCTCCAATCCCAATTCGCTTCCGGCGCTGCTATTGCTGGGTGGGTTCTATTCCGACGATCCGAAGCCGGGCAGCCTGGGTAAGGCGGTTACATACGCGCAGAAGGCGCTGGTGGTGGCGAAGGCTGACGCTCCTGACGCCGATAAACCGCGGAGACTGTCTGCGGGCGTCGCACATTCGACGCTTGGGTATGCCTACATGAAGCAGGAAAAAACGGCGTCGGCAGTTCCGGAGTTGAAGTCCGCGGCGGCGCTGCTCAAGGGAGAGGATGACCAGCAGTACGCGGTCGTACTTTACCGCCTCGGTTTTGCGTATGCGAAGCTAAGTAAGACCACCGAAGCGCGGGAGGTGCTGACGGAGGCGGTGAAGATACAAGGGCCGCTGCAGGCGATGTCGCAGGATTTGCTGACCAAAGTGAATGCCGCGCGCGCTAAGGGGAAATAAGTGTTCGGAAATTCGTCCGACGTGATCGCTGCTAAACCTGCCGCGGCAAGCTGTCTCATCTTTGGGGAAGAAACGACTACGGCTTTACCAATTCTGCCGAGAGCAAGTGTGCTTTCATGGCCAGATTGTGTCCGCGTTCCATGTCGCCGGCGGCAACCGCTGCCTTGGATTGCTCCATGAACTGCTGGATCTGAGTCATCATCTCTTGCTGGCTGGAATTAAGCTGGCGACCCTCGACCTTTTTCAGATCATTCTCGACCGATCCCAGCAATTGGTCGGTGGTATCGCGCTGATGCGAAGCTTGTGCCCCCCCAGGGCCGCCCACTAGCTGGATCGGCGGTTCGGTGGTGCCGCCGTCGTGCACGATCTTTTTTTCCAGCGGACAATTCGGCGGAGCCGCCGTGTCGCTAGCAGGAGGAGCGTTGGCGGGAGCGCTTGGAGTTGGAGCGGTAGGCGTTGTTGTTGTGCCGGCAGCGGACGTATTAATCGTGGTGGTGGGGGTGCAATTGGCCGATGGGTCAGGCGATGCATTCGCTGCCTTCGTCTTTTTGCGTTTGCGTCGCTTGCCCTTGGTGGCGTTCGTCTTCTCCTGCCCACCGGAGATCTGAGCCGGGGATGAAGCCGAAGGGGCCTGCGTTGTTGGCGAAGCCGGAGCGTTCTGCGAACTGGCAGGAATGTTTTGATTTTGCGCTGAGGCCGGGCTTTGCGGCCCATGCGGCGGAGGCGTCGATGCCGAAACGGCGCTCAACGAAGCGAGGATCAGCTCCCCTGTTCCAGCGGAACAAAAAATGCAAATCGAAAGAATTGTGGCCAGAGTCATACCCGGATCCCATGCGGCCTGCGGCCGGATTTAACCCAATTCTACGCCTCTCAGGTGCAGAAGGAAGGAGGCAAGGCACATCTTAAAACTTAAGTTTTTTACCTTCCTGGCAGGGCACGGGCGGGGTTAATCGCCCGGTTTAGACATTGCTGGCATCGGGGTTTCCGGGTGGCCCATCGCTTCCAAACCGGAAGATGCCAGTGGGATACGGAAGCGAAAAGTCGTGCCTTCGCCCTCCGTCGATTCAAACTCTACTGAGCCGTAATGCCACTGCAGAATCTGGTACGTCTGTGCCAGGCCGATGCCGCTGCCGTCCTTCTTGGTCGTAAAATAAAGCTCAAAAATCTTGTTCTGTACATCGCGCGGAATGCCGCTGCCCCGGTCGCAGACCTCGGCCACGACGACATCGTCTTCACGGTGCGCCGAGATTGTGAGCACTCCCCCTTGAGGCATAGCCTGCACTCCGTTCAGCACCACGTTGAGCAGAGCTTGCTTCATCAGATCAGTATCCACCTTGATCGGGAGGGGCCCATCGGGCATCGCATGCTCGATGGTGACGCCGTGTTGTTCGGCGTCCGGCGCGGCGAATAGCGCAACGTCGTCTAGCAACTGGCGGAGGTCCAGTTCTTCCAGGTGCAACTCCCGCGCGCGCATGAAGTCGACGAGCGTCTGCACCACGCGGTCAAGACGACGTATTTCACTGCCAATGATGTCCACGTGGCGGCGCGTGTCCGGGTCCTCCTGCGCCAGCTTGTTCTGCAGAAGTTGCAGATGCAGCACGATGGCGTTGATCGGGTTCTTGACCTCATGAGCCACGCCGCCGGTCACGCGGCCGCTGGCGGAGAGGCGGCGGGACATCTCAATCTCATCGCCGATGCGGCGGACGGACTCAGTGTCACGCATGATGAGCAGCGCGCCGATCTGAGTATTTTTCTCGTGAACAAAATCGAGTGAGACCTGGACTCGCCTGCCGCCGGCAGCGTCAAATTCGCGCTGCACCAGGGGGCGGCCACGCTCAAACGCGTCCAGCACCGCAGCGCCCAGAGGCGTGTCGCGGGAGAAGACTTCCTTTACGGTACGGCCCAGCAATTCGCGGCGAGGGCGGCCAAGGAAGCGCTCGACCGGCGCGCTCACCAGCACCACGCCCGAATCGAGAGAAAAAAGCACCAGGCCGTCCTGCAATTTGGACATGAGCTGGTCCACGTTGTCCTTCAGGGCGGAAAATATTTCTTTGGTGTCGCGCATCTGGCGGCCCAGGTTGGCGATCTTCAACGTGACCAGGCCATATTCGTCGTGTCCCGAATCTTCGCCGGAAAGTTCGTCCCCGTGCCCGGCGCTCACACTGTCCAGATTGCGGCTGATTTCCCGGAGAGGACCGAGGGCCAGGTTGGAGATTCCCGCGGCGAGAACCAGCGACGCGAAGACGGAAGCGATCGAGAAGTAAAGAGCGTGCATCAGCCGGGGAGTCAGTTCGCTCTTAAGAAATACCGTAGAGACGCCAATGCGGATGGTGCCGAAGGGCGCGCCATTCAGCTGCAGGGGGAAGCTCACGTCATAAACCGCTGCGGGGCTGTAAACCAGACGAAGCTGCTCCCGGAAGTGGGCGGCGAGGACGCGCTGGAAGTCTGGGCGTACGACAACAGTTTTCCCCACCAAATTGGCATTGGTGTGAAGCAAAGCCTTGCCGTCGCTTCCCACAATCGCGGCGTCGTAGATGAAGGACCAATTTCCCACGTCAGACTGAAGCATGTTATTCAGGCTGACGTCGGTGGGCAGGTACTCCATGAGAGCGCGGCGCACGACCACTGGATTCGTGGTGTCCAGACGTGTGCTGCTGAAATCGGGGATATCGTTTTCTGCCGCGTAGGCAGCCTGCTGAGTCAGGCGCGTGGCTGTTTCGTGAGCGTTGGTGATGCGTTGTCGAAGAATTTGCGAAATGTAGAGATAGGAAAATGCCGACACCATCACCGTGACCATGAAAGTGATGCCCAGGACGATGATTGTTTTACGCAACATCATGAACGGAAACCAATGGCGATTGCCAGTGCGACCAGCTGGATTTGAAAGATTATTCCTCCTTCACTGTGGCGGCTTCGGCGGCCGCATTGCCGTATTCCTTCAGCTTATTATGAAGGGTTTTCAGACTTATTCCGAGAATTTCCGCGGCCCGGGTCTTATTGTTGCTGGTCGCCTCGAGTGTCTTTAGGATGAGCATTTTTTCGGCTTCTTCGACGGTCGTGCCAACCCCAAGGCGGACAGCGTCAGGGTCGTTGGGCGCGGTCCGTAACGGGGCTTGACCGAAGCCCGGAGGCAGATGCTTGGTTTCGATCATACCCCCGTCACACACAATCACGGCGCGCTCGAGAGAGTTGCGCAGCTCACGAACGTTGCCTGGCCAGGAATAATTGTTGAACAGGTTGAGCACCGCTTCGCTGACCGCGCCGACCTTCCGGGAATGCTTGGCGCTCATCTCGCCAAGCAGCAGTTGAACGAGGTCCGGAATGTCTTCCTTGTGTTCGCGCAGCGGAGGCATATGGATGTTGAAGACATTGAGGCGATAGTAGAGATCGCTGCGCAACTCCCCCCGGGCCACAGCTTCATCCGGAATCTTATTGGTGGCGGCGAGGACGCGCACATCCACCGCCGTCTCGACCTTGCTTCCCAGGCGGCGCAGCTTGTGGTCTTCCAGCACGCGCAGCAGCTTGGCCTGCGTCGAGACCGGCATCTCACCGATCTCGTCAAGTAGAAGCGTTCCGCCTTCGGCAAGCTCAAAGCATCCGGTACGTCGTTCCAGGGCGCCGGTGAACGCGCCCTTTTCATGACCGAAAATTTCGCTTTCGATCAGGGTTTCCGGAATTGCGGCGCAGTTTATGGCGACAAAGGTCCGATCCTTGCGCGGACTGAGGTCATGGATCGTACGCGCCACAAGTTCTTTGCCGGTGCCGCTGGCACCCGTGATCAGCACCGAAGCCGTGCTGGGCGCAACCATTTCGATGAGACGGAAGATCTCCTGCATCTTGCGCGACGCTCCGCTAAGACGGCCCAGCGATCCCGTATCCCGCAGCTTGCGCCGCGTAGCCTCGAGTTCTGCTCGTGTTCCCAGTAACGCAGAAGCGTTGGTCAGGATCGTGCGCAGACGGTTTGTATCGATGGGCTTGGTGATGTAGTCGTACGCTCCCATGCGCATGGCCTGCACGGCGCTGTCGATGGTTCCCTGCGCGGTGACGAGGACTACCGCAATGGTTTGCGCCTCTTCGGCCAGTCGGCCCAAGAGTTCGATGCCGCCCATTCTTGGCATTTTGAGGTCGGTGATTACGATGGATGGAATCCACTGGGTTGCCTTCTCCAGACCCTCGGCTCCGTCGCGGGCCGTATCCACGCGAAAGCCCCAGGAAGAGACCAGTTCGGCCAGTCCAGAGCGCTCGTTCTCTTCGTCTTCAACGATCAATACTTTCTCTTGGCTCATTCTTTCCTTGCTTGCTTCTTTGCCTTGTAGTGATCTCCGGGTTCCGCCCGATCAGCTTCCGGGCGGCTTGAGGCACATCCCTGGCTCGAGCAGAATCACAACGATACGCGGCGAACTCGGTGCGGAGCAAGGTCCGAGGAGGCCCCTCGTCTAGTTGAACCAGATCTAATTGAACCAGGTCTAATTGAACCAGGTCTAGTTGAACCAGTATGACCGAGGCGGGAAACGCCGCGGTTCGCTATCCGATTTCAAATTGAGACGGTACCAAGCTTGTCTACACACCTACAGCAATTTCGAGGAAGTCTTCTTCGCTTTAAGCTTGCGGTGCTGTAGAATTTTCAGTTTCTCGGTCGTTTAATTCTAGAACCGATGCTGGTCTCATGAAATGTTTCGGAAGGCACGCATTCAGCTGTGCCGTTACCGATCAAAGAACACACGCTTTAGCCGTAAGCAACCTTTACCCTTCGTGAACACTCTTGAGACGGGTCCTGGTCATCGTTGGAGTAACCCAGTTGGAGTAACCCAGTTTGAAGTAGCTGAAACTTTTGCACATCCATTGGAGGAGCCCATGTTACGTTGCCGCAGGTTGTGCGTCAGTTTTGTTTCCGTAAGCTGCCTGCTCATGATGCTGGCAGTGATTTCACTTTCGAATTCCGCAGTAGCGCAGAGCGACTCGAACCCGAAGTGGGACCTGTTCGTCGGATATCAATGGCTGCATCCCGGCGGTTATGTCCCCACTCCTTTTGGTGACCCGGCAAATCCAACCCCTTTCAAGATTCCGGATATGTCCAAGGGCTTCGGGAGTGCTGTGACTTACAACTTTGATCCCCATTGGGGAGCGGAATTCGACTTCGGACATAACTGGGGCAATGGAAACTACGAGACCACGGGCTCGATCGGTCCCCGATTCATTTGGCGAAGCGATGCCGCTACCCCTTTTGTGCATGCCCTCGTGAGCTTCAACCGTTTGTCGGTGGGCGGGCTCAATCCAGACAACGGCATCGGCGCGATCCTGGGTGGTGGAATGGACCTGCCGCTTGGTAAAAGGATTTCCCTTCGCCTGTTTGAAGCCGACTATGTCTGGGCTCACCACCACTATGCGAATGAGGCCGGGGCCGGTTTCCCAGCTTTGCGGCGTCCGTCTTTGGAAGGCATACGTCTGCGCACGGGTTTGGTCTTCAATTGGGGTGGCGCTCCCGAAGTTGCCCCCACTGTTACTTGTTCAGTGAAGCCTACGGAAGTGATGGTAGGCGAGCCGATCACCGCATCTGCCAGCGCAAGCAATTTCAATCCAAAACACACCGTCAATTATAGCTGGAGCGGCAACGGTGGCCAGGTAACTGGCAAGGATACGACCGCTCAGATCGATACCACCAACGCCGCGCCCGGCAGTTACACCGTCACAGTGCACGTTGCCGATCCAAAGGCGAAGAAGAATAACGAAGCCAGTTGCTCGGCCAGTTACACGGCAAAGCCACTTCCTCCGAAGAATCCGCCAACCATCAGTTGTTCCGCCAGTCCCTCCAGCGTAGACGTGGGTAGCACAGCGACTATTACCTGCAATGCCACCAGCCCCGATGGCGTCCCGGTTACAGTTTCCAACTGGACGGCTACCAGCGGTACAGTCAGTGGCAGCGGTAACACCGCCACGCTGAACACTGCCGGCACGTCGCCGGGTGCGGTTACAGTGACTGCCACGGCTACCGATACACGGGGCCTTACCTCGCAGGGCACAACCCAAGTCACGTTGCAGAATCCACCCCCACCGCCGGTTTCTCCGGAAATCATCGCGCTTGAGGAGAGGTTGGCGCTGCATAGCGTTTATTTCCCGACAGGCCAGCCCGCTGCAAAAAATCTCAAGGGTGGCTTGGTCCCCAGTCAGCAGAAGACCGTTCTGGCTCTGGCAACAGACTTCAAGAAGTACCTGGAGTCCAAGCCGGATGCTCACCTCATTCTCGAAGGACACGCGGACATGCGCGGCTCGGACGCCTACAATCAGACGCTCTCCGAACGTCGCGTCGCAGCCGTGAAGAGCTTCCTGGTCGAGAACGGAGTTCCCGAGGCCAGTATCGAGACCATGGCCTACGGAAAACAACGCAATTTGACCCTCGACGAAGTGAGGCAGTCGATCGAGAACAATCCTGAGCTGACGTCAGAAGAGCGACAAAGGGCCATCAAGCGTATCGCGGTTCTCAAGTTAGCCAGCAATCGACGTGTTGACGTCACGCTGAAAACTGCGGGCAAAACGGAAACTTCGGTCCGGCGGTTCCCGTTCAACGCAGCTGATGCTTTAACCCTGATCGGCGGCAGGGAAGGCGAAGCGAAGAAAAAACCGGTACGGCCTGCCAAGAAGGGCACCAGGAAGGGAACGAAGAAGCAGTAGCAATTTCCCAGCTGGATCTTGGTCGCGACTGCGAATAACTATCGCGGAGGGCGCTGGCAAAGGCCTTCCGCGATTTTTTTCATTGCCGGGAGCGGCTGAGATCACCCGGGTCGATTTCATTTCTCTTCGACAAGAAAATCCTAAACGCGCAAAATCTACACGACCTACCCGAAGGTGCTATCCCCAAGTTGTTGATTTAATGAGACTGTGTCTGGTATTCCGGTTGCCATTTCCATGCAAGAGGGTGTGGTGTGACGAGGCTTGCCATGGGCAAACGACGAGGCTTTCGCGGGTTGGGAATGCAGTTCACACTCCTGATTCTCGCCTTGGCAACAGGCTGTTCTCGTCCCGGCGGCCTGCAGGGAACCGCGGATAGCCATCAGCCCGATCCGCAAAGTGTCCCATTCCATCAGGGGGGTGACACCAGTCCTGTGGGCAATTCTGGACCCCACGCCAGCGAGCAGCGTGCGGATACCCGAGATGAAAGTGACGCGGCTGGTTCTAGAAGCGTCCCGTTTAAGACTGGTTCTTTCCGCCTTCTGCCTGCCGGGACATTGCTGACTGTTCGCCTGCAAAGTTCGCTCTCCAGCGCCGGGCTGGATACTGGTAAAACATTTGTCGCAGCGGTCGATGAGCCGCTAGTTGTCGGCGGAAGCACTGTCGTTTCGCGCGAAGCTACGGTCCGCGGTCGTGTAGAATCCGCGCGGGTCTCCGACGTAAGACGTGATGCCGGGTATGTTCGTTTGACACTTGAATCAATCCGTATTGAAGGCCGAGACGTGCCGCTTCAGACCTCCAGTCTTTTCGCTCGAGGTACTGCAGACGATGCCTCTAGCGGGCGCTTTGTCGATCGGAGCGCATCGCACTTAGCCCAATCCACAATCATTCGACTGAAAAAAGGCCGCCGCTTAACCTTCCGCCTAGCCGAAGCACTAGATCTTGGCAATGGCAGTGTGGGCGATCCGGTCTCCAGGAAGACACCCGTCAGCAGTAAGACACAGCCAACGACTGAGTAGGTGTGGTGGTGGCGGCCGTTGTGGGCTGGTACTCCATAATCCGCACTTGCGGGTTTCAAGGCTCGGAGTTTGCATGCTCAACAAGGCAAGCCTGCAATATCAATTATGACCGGCTCATTGTTTGCCTATAAGAGTGGTCCAAATAGTCATTAGGAGGAAGTACACTAAGGCGGGGCAAACAATGCGCACGATAACCAGGCACTTCGTTTTAAGTATTTGGATACTGCTCTCAATTGATACAGGCGCATACTCGCAAGAAAAGAAAGTCCTCAGCTTGGTCGTTGAAAACGCTACTGGCGAATACACAGTGACTGTTGGTGGCGAGAATGTGAACCAAACGCTTGAGATTGTAATGGACAAGTCGGGTTCACGAGCACCGGTCTCGCATTACGTGTCCGGAGGATTGGTCTACGCAAGACCTATCTATGCAGAATCTGACCGCCTCGCCACAGTTTGGCAACCTGGAGTTGTTTTGACTGTAGCCATTTTCCGCTTGGCTCCTCCCTCGGGTCGTCAGGAAATTATTTTTGAAGGTGACTCCGTAATTCAGCCAGACCTCATTAGTGGTAATGGTGGTGGTGACTTTATACTTTTGTATTCGGGCAAACGCTTCGTCCGAAAGGGCTTTTGGGTTCCCGTTACCGCAACAATATACCAGTGGGATGGTCGTGTGTATCGGGCCGCCAGAACCGTTCCTTATGAGAGCCGTTTGTCAGCAGTTTCAGAATTGGACGGGTCTAGCGCTGTCAAATTGCAGGACCGATCCGTCGATTTCCGGAATCAGTAGCATCTAGCGCCTCATCAGACTCGGATTCATAGTTCTGCGTCTTTGATGGGTCGCTGCGCGTTTCGGTACAATTCTGGGAACCGGGCGTTTCTCCACTGGAGCCTTTCGAGTGCATCTACAAAAAGATGGACCGGAATACGCTGCACGACTCTGTTGATAGAATTCTTCTCTCCTTCATTCCCCAATGAAATCAGTAGCTTCCTTAGTTTTCCACAGGCAATTTCCCATTTGAGTGACGAGTGTCCTAAACAGTTTCATAACGGCACTCCTATAGTGGGGCGAAATGGGAATTGGATTCACGCTGAAAGAGGTCAAGAGC
>Ga0209488_10003514_pt1 | contig 12573 bp, 13 predicted proteins | sample Rivendell_Oct201_8_FD_188349 | JGI IMG/M metagenome (GOLD analysis project Ga0209488, IMG submission 188349) | Vadose zone soil microbial communities from the Eel River Critical Zone Observatory, Northern California, USA -... | ecosystem: Environmental > Terrestrial > Soil > Vadose zone >...
AATGCGCGAAGTCGGTCGCGGGCGAACGCGCGACCCACGTCTTTCTGCGAAAACCCGCATGAAGCCTCGGATTACGCTCATCACTCTTAGGGTTGACGATCTGCACCGATCGACTCCTGTCCTGCTCGCACTCGTGTTGGTGGCTTGCGCATCACAAACGCAGTCTCGCGTCGCGGATATGGCTGCAACACCGCTCAATGATCTGAACGTGGTCCACGCGGAAATACCGGCTGTCCTCGTGGAGGCGCAGAAGGAGCCTTACTCGGTACCGTCGGATCGGAGCTGCGCTTCTCTTGAAGGGGGTGTTCGCGCCCTCGATCAGGTGCTCGGCCCGGACCTGGATGCACCCGCTTCCGCCAGCAATCCAGGCCTTATCGAGCGTGGCTCCAGTGCGGTAGGCACCGCAGCCGTCGACGCCCTGCGTCGCACGGCGGAAGGCGTGGTTCCCTACCGGGGCTGGGTGAGAAAGCTCAGCGGGGCGGAGCGTTACTCCAAGCAGGTTGCCGCGGCCATCGCTGCGGGAACAGTTCGCCGTGCTTTCCTGAAGGGGCTCAGAGTTTCAAAGGAGTGCCCATGAAGCCCCATCGCATCAGCCTAACCCTCAGGCCATGAAGACGAAGATCTACGGCTTCACCGATCTCGACGGCAGCCGACCCGATGCCTGGAGGTACGTCACCGAAGTCGAGGACGCTGGCAAGCCCGCCGACGTGACCGGCTATCGCTGACGCCGCGGCCGCGCCTCAGGCGATCATCGACCATGCTCGGCATCCACGATTACTGGCTGTTCGTCGCAACCGGCGTATTGTTGAATCTCACGCCCGGTCAGGACACTTTGTACATTCTCGGCCGCAGCATCGCTCAGGGCCGGCGGATCGGCGTGGCCTCGGCTCTTGGCATAAGCGCGGGCTCGGTCGTTCACACACTTGCCGCGGCGCTCGGATTGTCGGCTGTCCTCGCCGCGTCGGCCTCCGCATTCCTTGCCCTGAAGGTCGCCGGAGCGGTATATCTTGTCTACCTCGGCGTTCGCATGCTGATCACGCGCACGGCGCCTTTCGGAGCGACGGAGATCGCAGACTCGGTCGATACCTGGACTGCGTTCCGCCAGGGCATGCTCACCAACGTGCTCAACCCCAAAGTGGCCTTGTTTTTTCTTGCGCTGATGCCCCAATTCATCGAGCCGGACAGCCCCGCGAAGCTTTCCGCGTTTCTCGTCCTGGGGCTTACTTTTCTTACCACCGGAACCGTTTGGTGCCTCGTTCTGGCTCTCGGTGCCTCGCGCGTGCGGAGTTTCTTCGCCGGCCGGCCGCGCGCGCTCCGGGGTTTCTCGCAAGCGTCGGGGGCGCTGTTCATCTTTCTCGGTCTGCGGCTGGCAGCCAGCAAGCAATGACGTCCCGCTACCTTTGACCGTCCCGACAGAGACGCAGGAACGCCCAGGAATGGATCCCCTCGAGCGCAACAAGAGGAACGTCACAGCCTTCTACGACCTGGCGTTCAACCAGTGCAGGCCCGCGGAGGCGATCGAAAAGTACGCCGGGGACCGGTACATCCAGCACAACCCGGACGTGGCGGACGGCAAGGCCGCGTTCATCGCTTACTTCGACCAGATGGCGAGGGAATACCCGGGCAAGCGGGTCCACTTCAAGAGAATCTTCGCCGAGGGGAACCACGTCATCCTGCACTGCCACCAGGAGTGGCCGGGGTACAGGGACCGGAACTGGGCGGGGATGGACATTTTCCGGCTGGACGACAAGGGCAAGATCGTGGAGCACTGGGACGTGCTGCAGGTGGTGCCCGAGACCTTGGCCAACGACAATACGATGTTCTAGACGCCGGGAGGCTCGCGCCGCTAGCTGCGCTTCGGAACCGTCCAGAGATAGAGCGTGCTCGCTCCCGCCCGCACCGTCCTCTCCGGCGGCCAGTCGTCGCCGAACCCGTAGCGGTGCGAAACGATGCGCGTTCCCGGCGCGAGCTCGCGCAGCAGCTTCGGCAGAAGACGGCGGTTGAGCGTCTCGAAGAGAAAGAGCGTCACCACCGTCGCTTCGCCGATGTCCGCCTCGAACAGGTCGCCGCGCACGAAGCGCACGCGGTCCTCGACGCCGGCGCGGCGCGCCTGGTACACCGCCATGCGCAGCGGCGCGGGGTCGATCTCGATGCCGACGCCGCGCGCGCCGAATTGCTTCGCCGCGGCGATGACGATGCGCCCGTCGCCGCAGCCCAAGTCGTAGACCACGTCCTTCGGTCCCGTGCGCGCGAGCTCGAGCATTCCCAGAACCGCTTCGTCGGTGCTCGGGAAATACGGCACCTCCGCGCCGAAGACCGGCGCGACCCCGTCGGTGAGCCTGGTGTCGCCGAACCGGTCGAGCGCGGCGCAGCCCGGCACGAGCAGCGCCAGGCCGAGAAAAAACCGGGGACAGACCACGGTTTTGGCTATGGCTTCTTCGGCTCGGAAACCGTGGTCTGTCCCCGGTTTCCCAAAAGCATTACCACGGCCCCGGCCGCCAGCACGCCGACACCGAATAGTGCGCCGACACCCGTATACGCCAGGCTCGAGTAGAGCATGTAGGCACAGCTCAGGACAAAAAGCGCTGGGGTGACCGGATGGAACGGCACCTTGTACGGCCGCGCTGCGCCCGGATCCCTGGACCGCAGCGCGAAGAGCGAGAGTCCGGTCACGAGGAAAAAGGCCCAGAACACGGGCGCGGTAAAGTCGACAAGTGTCTGGAAGCCTTTGCGCTCGATTGCTCCCAGGCCCACGAGCAGGAGCGCGATTGCACCTTGCACCAGGTAGGCGTTTCGCGGCGAGCCGCTCGCTTCATCCCAACGCCCGAGAAAGCGCAGGAACGGCCACTCGCGGCCGAGCGCGTAGTTGGAGCGCGCGCCGACGATCATCGCACCGTTGATCGAGGTGAGGGTCGCGATCGCGATCATCACGCTGATCAGCTTCTCTCCAGCGGTGCCCCACACCCGCACGAGCAGGTCCGCCGCCACCGCGTCCGACTTCACCATGCCGGCGAGACCAAGTCCCTTCAGATACGCAAGATTGACGAGCACGTAGAGCCCGGTCACCAGTCCAAGCGAGTAGAACAGCGCGCGCGACATGTTGCGCTCCCGGTTGCGCACCTCCGCCGAGATATACGCTCCGTCATTCCAACCACCGTAGGTGAAGAGCACGAAGATCATCGCCAGCCCGACGCCCGACCAAGAAGAAGCCGTCGTTTGCGCCGCCCCCTGCGGGGCGGCCGGCGCGACGAACAATCCCACCACCAGCACGATTACGAGGCCCAGCACTTCGAACACGGTCAGCACGTTCTGCGTCGTCTTGCCGGCCTGGATGCCGATGATGTTGACGATGGTGAGCACGACGACGATCAGCGCAGCGTAGATCGAGGAAGAATGCTCGCCGAGACTGAGCAGGCGCGCGCAATAGTCGCCGAACACGAAAGAAAAGACGGCGATCGAGCCCGCGACGATCACCGTCATGCGCGCCCAGGCGTAGAAAAACGCGGGAACGCGCCCGAACGCGCGGCCAATGAAATGATATTCCCCTCCCGCGCTCGGATAGGCCGTGGCGAGCTCCGCATAGCACATGGCGCCGATAAGAGACACGACGCCACCCGCAATCCAGACAATGATCATCGCCGTCTCGCCGCCGCTCGAACCGGCGACGATCGAGGGGGTCTTGAAAATCCCCGCGCCGATGATCAGGCCCACGATGATCGCGGTGGCGTCGCCGAGCGAGAGGACCTGCGCCGGGCCGGCGCCCGAATGCTGTGGGGGATTGTCGGGAGAGGGCATTCTTATAGTGTAAGAAACCGGCTTGTGTGGGGATTGCGCTGCTTGAGCGACGCGAAGCATTCTTCCAGCGGCAGATCGAAAAGCCGCCGCGCGGCACGGGCGCGGTCTTTCAGCTCCGCCCAGGGGATGCGCGGCGGCCCGTCGCGGAGCGCGAAGGCGATGAAGTTGTCCTCCTCCTCGGCGAGCAGCAGGGTCGGATTGCGGCCGAAGCTCTCCTCGATTCGCGCGCAGTAGGTTTCGATGCGCTTGTCGTCGGACATGAAGTTGGCGACCATGACGCCGCCGGGGCGCAGCGCGGCGAAGGCGCCGTCGAAGAAGGACCGCGTGCACAGGTCCTTCGCCGGACTGCCGTCGACGAACCCGTCCACGACGAGCACGTCGCAGCTCGCGGGCCGCCGCGGCACGACCTCGGCTCCGTCGCCGATCACGATTTCCAGCCGCGCGTCCTCTTCCGGAAAGTGAAAGTATCTCCGCGCGACGGTGACCACGCCCGGATTGATCTCGACCACGGTGACGCGCGTCTGCGGCATGCGCTGGTGGATGAAGCGCGCCATCGAGCCCCCGCCCAGGCCCACCATGAGCACCTCGCGCGGGTCCGGACGAAAGAGCAGGAAGACCATCATCGCGCGCACGTAGTCGAGCTCGATCCGGTCGGGCGCGTCCAGCCGCATCGCGCTCTGGATCGCGCTGCCGCCGATCTGCAGCACGCGCACGCCGCCCTCCTCGACGATCTCGATCGCCTTGTGGGCGTCGAGCCATTTGCCCGGGCGTTTCATGATTTTCGGTGCAGGCGGGTGCCGCGCGGCGGCGTCACGGTTTCCCGGCCGCCGCGAGAACCGCGGGCATCGGAATCTCAACGGTCCCGTGATTCTCGTATTCGCCGGCGACCCGGCCGACCGCGTCGCGTATTGCGGCGAGCGCCTGAGCGGACTGGGCGTGCAGCAGGGCCTGCGTCCTAACCGACCCGGCGAGGAACGCCTCGAACAAGAGCCCCGACGCGCTGAAGCGCCAGACCTGCGGGACCTTTCGCACGTCGACGTTCCTGAAGCCCGCGACCTTCAGGACATTGTCGCACGCGCTTGCGTCGCTGAAACGGAAGAACGGCGGCCCGGGCGGCAGGGGCACGTCGGGATTGCCGTGTTTTCGGATCGCATCGAGGATGATTCCGAAACCCACCGCCTCCTCCGGTTTCGCCCAAACCGTGAAGGCGAATCCACCGCCCGCGCGCAGAACGCGGAAGGCCTCGGCCACGGCGCGCTCCGGCTGCGCCAGATGCAGCATGCCGAAGTTCATCACCACTGCGTCGAAGCTGCCCTCTGGAAACGGCAGCGCCTCGGCGTCGCCCTCGCGGAACTCCATCCCCGGATTCTGTGAGCGCGCGAGCTCCACCATCGCCGAGGAAAAATCCAGGCCCGTGACCCGCGCTCCTCGTTGCGCCGCCGCGGACGCCGCGTAGCCCGGACCGCTCGCCACGTCGAGCGTGAGCGCGCCCGAGCGCACCTGCGCCGAGTCGAGCAGCGGATCGACGGCCTGGCGCGTGAGACTTCCGAAGGCGTCGTCGTAGTGGCGGGCCGCGCCCTGCCAGCCCGCGTGCTCGAAGGCGTGAAACGCTTCGGCGCCTGCCGATTGCGGTACGGACATGGCTCGCGCCACCGGTTGAACGCCGCCGACGGCCGCGCGTTGAGCGGCGCTACGCGTTCGCTTCAACCCTACTTCACCGGGGTGGCAACGGGCTTGCCCTTTTCCACGATGTAGGTCGCGAACACGACCGCCTTGCCGTTGCCGGCGTTCTTGCCGGCGTGGACCACGCCTGCGGGAATGAAGAACGATTCGCCGGCCTTCACCGTCCTGGTCGGCTGGCCGTCGACCTCGAGCGTCAGCGCGCCCTCGAGAACGATGCTCAGCTCTTCGCCGGGGTGGGTATGTCTGCCGATCGCCCCGCCCGGCTCGAACTCGGCGCGCGCTTGGACAGCGTGGCGGCCCGGAATGCTGAGGTCGCGATCCTGCACTTCGATGCGCTTGAATCCGGGCTGCTGCGCGTTCAGCACCCCCACGCCGGCGGCGAGCGCGACAACGGCAAGCGCCGCTCCAATCGTCAGTTTGTTCATGCTTGTCTCCTCCTTTGAAAGATCGGGACGAATACTACTCCGGCGCGCGCGGTTGCGCCCGCGTCAGGTGAGGGCAAACCGCAGTGTGCCCAGCTTCTCGATCGTCGTGGTCAGCCTGTCGCCGGGCTTGAGCCACACCTGCTTCTCCTTGGGATAGCCCGCGATCACGCCCTCGGGAGTGCCGGTGTAGATGACGTCGCCGGGCAGGAGCGTCATCAGCGTCGACGCGTAACTGATGATGGCCGCGCAGTTGTGCACCATGTCGCTCGTGTTCGAGGACTGGCGCACTTCTCCGTTCACCGTGCCTTCTATCCTGAGGTTGTTCGGATCGGGAATCTGGTCGGCGGTCACGAGGTAGGGTCCGAGCAGCCCGAAGCCGTCACAGGTCTTGCCGATCATCCACTGGCTCGAGCGCGACTGCAGGTCGCGCGCGGTGAAGTCGTGGCCGATGCAGTAGCCGAACACGTAGGAGAGCGCCTCGGCTTCGCTGACGTTGCGGGCCTTCCTTCCCATCACGATCACCAGCTCGGATTCGTAGTCGAAGCGCTCGGCGGGCACCGCCGACACGCGCACCGTGCCCTGATGGGCGTTGAGCGCATTGTTGAACTTGTTGAAGAAGACCGGCTGCTTCGGCGGCGCGGCGCCCATCTCGCGCGCGTGCCGCGCGTAGTTGATGCCGACGCAGAGTATCTTCTCCGGGTTGGTCACGCACGGTCCGAACTCGGCGCGGTCCTCGGCGACGAAAAATCCCGGGGTCTTGCGCGCGAGCGCCACCTTGACGAGCTCGGTGAGTCCCCTTTCGCCGCGCCGCACGAGGTCGTCGATCGTGGTCGGCGCGGGGCTGCGGATGAATTTCGCCGTCTTGGTGACGTCGAGAATCCCGAGGTCGGTCTTCACGCCCAGCCCGTAGGCGTCGCTGCTGCGCAGGGTGACGAAGGTCATCCTCTTCGGCGCCGCGGGCGAGTCGGGGCTCGCGCCCGGCCCGGCGCCCTGCGCGAGCGCGGATTCCGGCGCCGGCGCCCCTGCTGCGAGCGCGACTACGCCCGCCGCGCCCGTTTTCTTCAAGAAGATTCTGCGCTGCTCATCCATCACTTGTTTCCTCCAAGTCAGACCCCGAAGCTCACGCGTCCGCGGGCGCGGACTCCTCGGGCGAGAAATCGAGCTCCACCTTGGCGCCGCATGGATCGTGGCAGAAAATCTGCCACGTTCCCACACCCACCTGCCGGCGGAGCGTGAACTGTATCCCGCCGGCCTTGAGCCTCGCCACCGTGCCCTTCAGGTCGGTGGCGCTGAACGCGAGATGGTCCAGCACCCCGGCCGGGTCCGCGGGCACCTTCCCCTCGGAGACATGCAAGATGGGCTGGCCGCCCGCGTACAGCCACGCGCCGTCGAAACCGAGCAGGGGCCGCGGTCCCTCGGTGAAGCCGAGAACCCCGACGTAGAACGCCCGCGTCGCCGCGAGCTTGTCGGTGAGCACGTTGAAGTGATTCATTCCCTGGATCGCCACGAGGCCTCCTGCGCGATGTCGTCGGACCGGATGCGTTTCACGCCGGCTTTCTCCATCTTCTCCCACGCCGCGGCGAGCGAGCCCTGCATGTCGATCGCGCGGCAGGCGTCCTCGACGACCAGCGCCGCAAAGCCGAGCTTGCGGGCATCGAGCGCCGTCCACGCCACGCAGAAGTCGGTCGCGAGCCCGCAGACGAACACGCGCTTGACGCCGCGCTCCTCGAGGTAGCCCTCGAGCCCGGTGCGGGTCTTGCGGTCGGCCTCGAGAAAAGCCGAGTAGCTGTCGACGTCCCTGTGGTGGCCCTTCCGGAGGACGAGCTGCGCGTGGGGAACGCAAAGGTCCTTGTGCAGGGCGGCGCCGTCGCTCCCCTGCACGCAGTGATCGGGCCAGAGCACCTGCTGGCCGTAGGCGAGCTTCACCGAATCGAAGGGCTTGCTGCCCGGGTGCGAGGTTGCGAACGATCGATGGCCCGGCGGATGCCAGTCCTGCGTCAGGACGACGTTCTCGAAGCGCCTGGCGAACGCGTTCACGAGCGGCACCACCTCGTCGCCTTTCTGCACCGCGAGGCGCCCGCCGGGACAGAAGTCGTTCTGCACGTCGACGACGATCAAGGCATCCTTGATTCCGGGCTTGACCTGCGACGCCGACGCCATTCTGCGGGCTTTCCTCTATCGGACTCGCGCGACGTCGACCAGGCAGTCGTAGAACGTCGCGCCCCTGCCGACGTCGGTGAGCGCCTGCGAGGTCAGCTCGTTGGCGTTCTTGCGATCGGCGGTGAGCTTTCTCCACCACACCGAGAGCGCCACCACGACTCCCTCCCGCGCCTTGTCGCTGACGCGCGCCTTCGCCGTGAGCGAACCGCGGTCGTTGTAGATGCGCACGGCGTCGCCGTTCGCTATCCCCCTGTCGGCGGCGTCCTTGGGATGGATTTCGAGGCTGGGCTCCTTCGCTTCGGCAATCGCGAAAGGCATGTTCGCGAAAGATGAATTGAGGAAGTGCCGGTTCGGCGGCGAGATGATCGCGAGCGGGTACCTGCCCGCGAGCGCCGGGCTCGACTGCGCCGATTCGCGCGGCGGGATGTAGGTCGGGAGCGGGTCCATGCCCATGCTCTTCGCCGTTTCGCTGTAGAACTCGCACTTCCCCGAGGGCGTTCCGAAATTGCCCCGCGCGAACGGGGCGAAGCGCTCGGGCACGTTCAATCGCTGCCAGCCCTTCTCCTTGAGCGAATCCCACTCGATCCCCTGCATGCGCGGGTTCGACGATTCGAGCGCCTGGCGGCAGATGTCCTCGTCGGAGTCCCTGAAGCACTCCTCGTCGAAACCCATGCGCGCGGCGAGGCGCCTGAAGGCCTCGCTGTTCGGGAGGGACTCGCCCACCGGCGCGATCGCGGGGCTGTTCGCGACAACGTACAGGTGGCCGTAGGCGGTGTGCACGTCGTAGTGCTCGAGCTGCGTGGTCGCCGGCAGGACGATGTCGGCGTAGTCGCAGGTGTCGGTGAGGAATTGCTCGTGCACCACGGTGAAGAGGTCCTCGCGGGAGAAACCCTTCACCACCTTCGCCGAGTCGGGCGCGACCGCGACCGGGTTGGAGTTGTATACGTAGAGAGCGCGGATCGGCGGCTTGGCTTCGAGCAGCGCATCCCCGATCGCCACCATGTTGATCGTGCGCGGGTTGCGGTTCCTCGCCTTCTCCAGCAGATCCGGCCGCTCGAGCTTCGCGTCGTTCATGCCGAAGAAGCCGCCGGTGCTCAGCACCGCCCCGCCCGCGGGATGGCGCCAGTCGCCGGTGAGCGCGGGGAGGCACAGGATGTTCCTCACGGCCATGCCGCCGCCGGCGTGCCGCTGCAGCCCGTAGTTGAGCCGGATCGCCGCGGGCCGCGTCGCGGCGTATTCGCGGGCGAGCGAGATGATTTTTTCCGCGGGCAGGCCGGTGATCTGCGCGACCTTGCGCGGCGGGTACTCCTTCACGCGCCGGGCAAGCGCCTCGAAACCGATGGTGTATTTGTCGACGTAATCCGCGTCGTGGCGGCCCTCGCCGATGATGACGTGCATGAGCCCGAGCGCGAGCGCCGCGTCGGTGCCGGGCAGGGGCGCGAGGTGCTCGTGGCATTTTTCTGCCGAAAGACTGCGGTAGGGGTCGATCGCGACGAGCTTCGCGCCGCGGCGCTTCGCCTCCTGCACGCGCGACCACAGATGAAGGTTCGAGACAATGGGATTCGAGCCCCAAATGAGGATAAGCTTCGCCTCGTCGAACCTTTCCGGGTCCATGCCGAACGAGCCGCCGAGCGTGATCAGCATCCCCGCCTTGCCCGCTGAGGAACAGATGGTGCGGTCCAGCCGCGACGCGCCCAGCCGGTTGAAGAAGCGCCTGCCCATCGAGTGCCACTGCACGTAGCCCATGGTGCCCGCGTAGTCGTAGGGCAGGATGCCCTGCGGGTCCTCGGCTTCGATCGCGCGGAACTTTCCGGCGATCGTGTCGAGCGCCTCGTCCCAGGAAATGCGCTCGAACTCGCCCCTGCCCTTCGGGCCGATTCTCCTGTGCGGAAAGAGCACGCGGTCCTTGCTGTAGGTGCGCTCCAGATACCGCGCGACCTTGGTGCAGAGCGTGCCGGCCGTGAACGGATGGCCTTTGGCGCCCTCCACCTTCACCGCGACGCCGTTCTCGACGGTGATCTGCATGGCGCAGGTGTCGGGGCAGTCGTGCGGGCAGGCGGCGCGCACGACTCGACGCTCGAAGGATTTCTCGACGGGGGCTTGCATGCGCTGATGCGATAACGAGCGAGTACGCGCAATTCTACGCCCAATCGGCGCCTCGTCACATGCTCCGGCGCGAAAGCGAGCGTATCGCCTGGGCGATTCTCTGGATCGCGTGACCGGCCGCGGCGATCACGCCGCCCATCACCAGAAATCCGTGCACCTGCCCCGTCAGGCACTCGTAAGTCACCGGAACGCCGGCCCGCATGAGGCGCCGGGCGTAGGCCTCGCCCTCGTCGTGCAGGGGGTCGAAGCCCGCCGTGAGCACGTAGGCGGCGGGCAGTCCCGAGAAATCGCTCGCTCTCAAGGGCGATGCGCGCCAGTCCTCGGCGTCGCGCTCGTCGCGCAGATAGCTGCGCTTCACCCAGCGCATGCTCTGGCGCGTGAGCAGGTAGCCTTCGCCGAAGCGCGACACCGATTCGCTTTCCGCGGCAAGATCGGCAGCCGGATAGACGAGCACCTGCATGGCGAGCCTGGGCGCTCCGCGATCGCGCGCGGTCAACGCAACGACGGCGGCGAGATTTCCCCCCGCGCTGTCGCCCGCGACAATCAGGCGCGCGGGATCGATTCCGAGGGCCGCCGCGTTGCCGGCGACCCAGCCGGTCGCGGCGACTGTGTCTTCCACGGCGGCCGGGAATTTGTTTTCGGGCGCGAGCCGGTAGTCGACCGAGACCACCGCGGAGGGCGTGGTCTGCGCGATGCCGCGGCACACGGCGTCGTGCGTGTCGATGTCGCCGTAGACGAAGCCCCCGCCGTGGAAATACACCACGCCGGGAAGCGATTTTTCCGCCGAGCGCGGGCGGTAGAGGCGCGCGCGCAGCGCACCCGCAGGTCCCGGGACCGAAAGTTCGCGGATTTCCTCGACTTGGGGCGGAGCGGGCGCAAGCGCCGCGCGCGACTCCTTGTAGACCCGGCGCGCTTCGCCCGGAGAGAGCGTGTGCAGCGGGGGCGCGCCGGAGGCGGCGATGCGCTCGATCAATGCTCGGGCCTGGGGATCGAGCCTTGGCTGATCGGCGTTCGCCACCCTCAAACTCCGGCCGTGACACGGCGCCGGGCGAGGAGCCACAGCACCCCGACGGCCGCCGCGGTGACGAACGGCAGCGCGAGATAGTTGAGCATTTGCCAGCCGCTCTTTTCCAGGAGCAGGCCCGAGCTGAACGAGGAACTGGCCATCACGACGAAGATGATCAGGTCGTTTGCGCCCTGGGTCTTCGCGCGCTCGGCCGGGGTGCACGCTTCGGTGATGAGGGTCGTTCCGCTGATATAGAGGAAATTCCAGCCGACGCCGAGCAGCACGAGCGCAAACCAGAAGTGCGGAACGCTGATGCCCGACAGCGCGATCGCCACCACGGCGTAGAGGAGCAGCGTTCCCGCGGCCATCACCTGCAGCACCCCGAAGCGCTTGATGAGCGAGCCGGTGAAAAACGACGGCCCGAACATGCCGATCACGTGCCAGCCGATCACCGTGGCCGCGGCCGAATACGGATGCCCGCACAAACCCATCGCGAGCGGCGTCGCGGTCATAAGGAGGTTCATCACGCCGTAGGCGATCGCCGCCGCGAGCACTGCGACCACGAACACCGGTTGCACCATGATCTGTGCGAGCGGCCGCGTCGGTTCCTTGTGCGCGGCGGGTGCCGGCACCGGGATGTCGAGCAATTGCACCACCAGCACGACGAGCACCAGGAATCCGATCAGGGACAGGTACGCGCCGAGATAGTGGGTTTGGAGCAAATCGACCGTGAGCTTGCTCGTCTCCGGCCCGACGATGCCTCCCACCAGGCCACCGGCGAGCACGAGAGAGATCGCCTTCGCCTTGAAATCGCCGCTTGCGACGTCCGCCGCCGCGAACCGGTAGTACTGCGCCACCGCGTTGTACACGCCGAACACCATCGTGCCGAAGCAGAAGAGCCAGAAGCTCTCCAGATACAGGGCGAACGAGCAGATCGCCGCACCGACCATCCCCGTCAGAGCTCCGACGGTAAACCCGGCACGTCGGCCGATGCGCTTCATGAGAAGCGAAGCCGGAAGGGTCGAGAGCGCCCCGCCGATGACCCACGCGGTGACGGGGAGCGTCGCCAGGGCCTTGTTCGCTGCGAGCGCATAGCCGGCTAGGCCGTTCAGCGCAATCGCCGTGGAGTTGTTCGTGAACAGCAGCGCCTGGCAGGTGGCGAGGACGGCGACGTTTTTTTTGGCGGCTTCCACTGCGCTTGCCGGGGTGACAGGAAATTGTCAGGGAAAACGGGTTTCCGATTATAGCGAAGCGATCCCCCGGCCGGGCCGTGGTTTCCCCGGAGGGCGAAAAATCCGTTTGAAGGTGGTTGACATTTCCCTCTGATTGACGCACTCTCGCGTTGCCCGTACCGTCCGTGCGGCGTCACCCAAACAGCTCGTATTTAAGAGGAGAGAT
>Ga0209488_10003515_pt1 | contig 12570 bp, 13 predicted proteins | sample Rivendell_Oct201_8_FD_188349 | JGI IMG/M metagenome (GOLD analysis project Ga0209488, IMG submission 188349) | Vadose zone soil microbial communities from the Eel River Critical Zone Observatory, Northern California, USA -... | ecosystem: Environmental > Terrestrial > Soil > Vadose zone >...
CAGCGCATCGCAATCGAACGCCGTCAGCGTCGCCTCGTCCCCTATGACTCCATCGGGCACGATGGCCCTCATCGCCGCAGCGATATGCGCCCGGTGCGCCAGCGTGACGGGATTGGGTGCGGGAAGTTCGATCATTCACACTCTTTTACGAAGATGCCGGCTCATACACCACCGAGCTTCGCATCGAAATCGGCGGTCCGCCACCGAAATGGGCTAGTGTCCCGATTTTCGAAATTCGCAATATCTCGATATCGCCTTTCGGCGAATTTCGGAATCGAAAGGACACTAGCAACGTATTGATTCCTAGTGTTGTTTTGGTTTCGAAGTTCGCTAGGAGATCGATATCGAATGTGGCGAACTTCGAAACCACAACACTAGGGGAGCGCCTTCAGGTACGGGCAAGCTTGTCCACGGCGCGCCCGAGATTTGCGATGAGTCGATCGGAATCCGGGCCGTCCGCTATGGGAGCGCTGGCAGAGGAGGCCAAGGATAGCGCGTCGAGATGCAATCTTATGACATCGCGGATTCGAGCATCGTGTGGATCGCGCTCGGCCAAAAGGGTTTCCAGCGATTCACAGATCCCACTCAGCGCGAGATAGCCCGCTGTTGCGCTGCTGCTGCGAAGGTCGTGCACCGCGGTGTAGAAAGCCTTCCAACTCGCGCTTCCCGGCGGTTCCACGAACAGTGCGCCGGCGAGGCTCTCGACATGCGGAAGTTTTGCGCGAAAAAAGTCGAGATAGCCCTCGCTCGCAAGCTTCGCCGCGTTGTCGCCATGTTGGATCAGGGTTTCAATGGGGACCGCCTGCGGACCCTGGGTCTTTTCGTAGAGCGATTTGCGCTGCGGATTATGCGGAGTGTTAGTCAAGATAATGCACCGGTTTATCGGCGGCGATGAGCTTGACAAGATGACTCATCAGGTTCTTGGCCGTGACGGGCTTTGCTATGTAACTATCGGCGCCATCGGCAATCGCTATGGCAACGCGGTCCACCCTGCATTCTCCCGTCAGCATGATAATGGGGGTTTTGGGATCGACGGGCGTTTGGCCTTGCCTGACCGCGCGGAGAAGGGAGAGCCCGTCGACCGGCGCCATGAGCCAGTCGCAAAAGATCACATCGGGTTGCAGGTTTGCCAAATGAGAAAGGGCTTCCGCGACGCCTTCCGCCTGTACAACTCTGCCCACGCGGAAGCTGCGCAGGATGTCGCCAAGCAGTTTGCGGATGAAGGCGTTGTCGTCGACCAGCAGAACGGTAAGCTTGGAAAAATCGGCCTTCTCGATCATCATAATTTGCAGCCCTCCCGGGGCTACAAGATAGATCTCGCAATATACGATTCGCAGCGCGAATCGAATTGTATCAACTCTAGCGTGGCGAATCCGAAATTCGCCATAGCTAGGGGCAACTCCGCGAGCGGATTTCAAAGCCACACTAGCAATCTATTGATTCTAGTGTGGTTCTCGAATTTGAAGTCCCTAAACGCGGATGCCATCGTGATACTAGGGACTTCAAATTCACCACACTAGCGGGAAATACCTGCGGCCCAACGACATAGTTTTATTGTTGTCGATCCTGGCTGCGTAACAAAAGTTCGCTCCGGAGACATCCGCCGTTCCATTCGTGCCGGCAGGCTGACACCCCATACCTCCGTATAACGCCACTATCCCTCTGCGCGCCTGCGTGCGGGCATGTTCTGGCGTAGGAACCCTGGCGTTGCCAGTGGGACCGTTCATGCCCTTGCTCGTTCTTATTGTTTTCTGGGTCGTTCTCTCGCTCGTCGCCGCTCCCATAATCGGCGCGCTGTTCGTGCCCAGATATCGCGCCGAAGATCGCCCGCACCGCATAGACCCGCCGGCACGCCTTAGAGAGCCGAGAGCCCGCGGCAAGGAGCCGACAAGGCCAGGTGGCGAGGAAGAGAAGCAGTAGATGTTGGATCCTCTCGAAACATCGCGAGCGCGGCGCGAAAGATATCTGTGCGCCGCCGCCGAGGCCCGTGAAACCGCCGCGCAAGCCACCGAGGACAGCTTGCGCGAACGGTACCTCAAACTCGAAATCGTCTGGCTGACGCTCGTCGCCCAGATCGAGTCTCGCGAAGATTGAGATACGCGGCGCCGCGTCCTGGCGGCTTCACATACTTCCGTATAGGTCGACTATCCGTCTGCGCGCGTGCCTCGAGCTGCGCTCTCCATTACGACCACACCCACAAACGAAGAGAGCGCTCACGAGCACGCCGCCTGCGTCAAGTTGGCGTCGCGTCACGCGGTCGCTTCGCGGATGACCTCTTGGAAAGCACTTCATCGTCGATGTCCCATCACGAAGCCCTATTGGACTCCTCAGTCCTGGTCGTTAGCGCCTATCCGGACCAGCGCGCTTTCTTGGCCGAACTTCTCGCCGGCGAAGGCCTTCGGGTGAGCAAGGCCGATAGCGCCGTGGAAGCGCTCGAAGCAATCAAGAGCCGGAAATTCGACCTTATTGTTACCGGTATCCAGATGCATCACATGGACGGCCTGGAGTTGCTGCGCATTGTCCATGAGGGGACCCCGAATCTGCCCGTGATCGCCATCGGCGATGCCAACCCTGAAATGAATGTGGTATATTTGCGCTGTGCCGAATTGCTTGGCGTATTTCAGACGCACAGTTTTCCGCCCGATCCCGATAGATTTCTCGATGGTGTGCGCCGGGCCATTCGCCAACGCGGTGTCAAACCTTAGGCCGCCGGCCGTGAGCTAAGGCAAATACCGGGGGAACCATGCAGCTTGTGTGTGATATTCTGGGGGTGGACCACCGGCGGCCAGAGCGCCCTGGCCGGACCCACGCGTAGGAGGTCGGCCGATGATCTCGCGGCACTCTTGTTTCTTCCTCGCCGTCCTGCTCACCGCGTTGCCCCGCCCATCCGTCGCGGCCGATCTGAAAATCATGGTGGAAGATGCGGCGGAACCGTTCTCCCGAGCCGATGGAACGGGTTACGCCAATGATCTCGTCAAGGCAGCGTTTCGCGCTATGGGCGTCGAAATTCAGTTCGACGTCGTGCCCTACGCCCGCTGCAAGAAGGACGTCGAGGACGGCAAAATTGCGGCCTGTTTCAGCATGTCCTGGTACATGGGGGTCGAAGACACCGTCGCCTTCTCGGACCTTCCCGTCATTCAGGTTTACGCGGATGTCTTTCTGAACGGCAATTCGCCGTCTCGCGTCGCCCGCATCGCCGATATCGGGAAAGGCGCTACGGTCGGAATCGTCAACCAGTACGAATATCCCGACGCAATCTCTGGGCTCCGGCGCCAAGGCGCGGTATTGCAACTGTCGCCCAACGACGGGGCCAATTTGCAGATGCTGGCGCGCGGCCGACTCGACGCCGCAATCGTCATGACCAACGATCTTGTGCCGAGGATGCAGAAAGCGCTCGATTCCGGCGTCGGATCGCAAGTCACTTACGCGTTTCGCGCCGGCGTCGAGAAAGGTTATGTCGGTTTCAGCAAGAAGAACGCGAGGGGAGAATTGGCCCGCCAACAATTCAACGACGGCTACAAGAAAATTATAGCGGACGGCACGGTAGATACGATTCGACGCAAATGGACCATAAGAGCTGCGCCATGAGCGTTCATCCTCAGGCTCAGTTTGGGCCGATCTTGTGACGATTGTCGAACGCATTCGCGGATCTTTGGCGGCGAAGGTGCTTGTTGCCATCGCGGCGATTGGCATGGTTCTCGTTCTTCTGATCAGCGCAGTCGAAATCTGGGAAGAAGGTGGGGTGCTGATCGCCGCCCAAAAGCGCGAAGCCCAGACGGCCGTCAGAGCCAACATCGACACTTTGGCTCTCGCCCTTTGGTCTATCGATAAGCGTTCATTGGATATCACCGCAAGGAGCCTGATCCAGGGAACAAGTATTTTTCGCGTCGAAGTGATCGAGGACGGCCAAACGCAATTGAAGCTCGACCGCTCCACGGGGCCCGTCGAGACGGATTATTCCTGGGAAGTTCCGTTGCTTCGACCCAATACGCAGCAAGCGATCGGTATTCTCAGGCTATGGGAAAATTACGACAATGCGCGCGACCAGATGAAGAGCCGCGCGGCCATGCTGGTGGTGACCGAAACGACCAAGGTCTTCGTCATATCCGTCCTGCTGTTTTTCGTCGTGCACCGCGCCTTCACCCGGCCGCTGTCTGAGCTTGCCCACAAGGTTCAGAGCTTGGGAGGGCATAGCGGGAAGATCAGTGTCAGCCGCCCTTATCATAAGGGCCATGACGAAATCGATGCGCTGGTCGACGCGATCGAGGCCAGCAATGCGACGCGAAAACGCCTTGAAGCCGAGCAGCGCGCCAGTCACGCGCGTGAGGCTCATGCGGGGAAATTGCAGGCGCTCGGCCAGCTGGCCGGCGGCATCGCGCACGACTTCAACAACATCCTGGGCGCCATTTTGGGTTTTGGGGGGCTTCTGGCCCAGGACGTGCCCGCCGGGTCCATGCAGCAACGCTTTGCGCAGCGCATTCTTCTGGCCTGTGAGCGGGGCAAAGAGCTCGTCGAACAGATACTGGCTTTTGCGCGCGCCGAAGGTCCCGAACGGCGGATCGTCGATTTGGGCGCGATCATGCGCCAGAACGAAAGCCTGCTCATCGCATCGCTGCCCAGATCGACGCGCCTCGATTTTATCCATGGCGATGGCGACCTGCCTGTGTTCAGCAGCGAGGCGCGCCTGAGCCAATTGATCGCCAATCTTTGCATCAATGCGAGCGAGGCTTTCGAGGGCCGTTCCGGTGTGGTGACGGTGGAAGCCAGCCGCGCGGCACCGGAAGAAGTCGCGGAGCTGATGGCGAAAGACCTCGCGGCTGGCGAACGCTTTGACGGCAATGTCGACCCTTCCCTTGCATTCGCGCGATTGCGCGTCTCCGATACGGGTCCTGGCATCCCTCATGACATCCTCGACCGTATCTTCGATCCGTTCTTCACCACCAAGGGCCGGCAGCGGGGTACAGGGCTCGGACTCGCCGTCGTCCATGGCGTGATCGAGAGTCATGGCGGCGCATGCCATGTGATGAGCCGGCCGGGCCAAGGCACGATGTTTTCGGCTTATCTGCCTCTCGCGGGCAAACAGCCGGCCGTCAGGGCGGAACTGAAGTCCCAAAACCCAGACCTGCACGGTCATGAGCGGATTCTCATTGTCGATGACGAACAGGACATCGTCGACATGCTCTCCATCGGCCTTAGCCGCCTTGGCTATGAGACCGTCGGTGTCAACGATCCCATCGAAGCGGTTGCGGCATTCGAAGAAGATCCCATGGCCTGGGACGTGGTTGTGACCGATCAGGTGATGCCGTCCATGCGGGGTTTGGAGCTCATACGCAGGCTCAAGTCGATTCGGCCGGACATCAGAACCGTGCTTTGCACGGGCTATAGCGACGGCGCAAATGAAGCCATCTCGCTGGCGGCCGGCGCCGATGCATTCCTGCTCAAGCCCCTCGACGCGATGCGAATTGCACCCAGCATCAGAAAACTGATGCACGTCCAAAAGGCGCCGCTGGGCCCGGATTTCGAACCCATCGCCTGATCCTCAAAGCGGCTGACTGCGATCCCTAAAAGGGCTATTGTCTCTCCATGGGATTGGGGCAAGGGCAAGGGATGAAAATCCTCGTTGCCGACGATCATCCGCTCTATCGCGAAGCCGTCCGGGTGCAGATCGAGCGCCTGTTCGATGGGGTCGCGGTCTTCGAAGTGCCGTCGCTGGAAGAGGCGTCTGCGCTGGCTTCAGGCCCGGAAGCGCCATTCGATCTTTTCTTGATCGATTTCGGCATGCCGGGCATGTCGCTTGCGGCGCTTTCGCAGCTGACGCAGTCTCATCCGAAGGTTCCGATTGCGGTCATATCGGGAACGGCCGATGCAGGCGATGTCCGCGCAACGATCCAGGCCGGAGCGCGAGGCTTCATTCCCAAGACGGCAACCGGCAAGCACTTCGCGCACGCGATCGAGCTCCTGCTCGCAGGCGGGTCGAGCGTCCCCGCCGACCTCATGCTCGCCGTGGACGAACCGGAGAAGGAAACTATCCGGGATGATGCGCCGGGCCGGCCGGATTGGCTGGCGATACTGACGGCGCGCGAGCTTGATGTGCTCAAGGCTCTAACGCGTGGTCTTTCCAACAAGGAGGTTGGACGCGAACTGGGTCTGGCCGAAGTGACGATCAAGCTGCATTTGCGCAGCATCTTCAGGAAAATGGGCGCGCGCAGCCGCTCCGACGCGGCTGTCATCGCGACGAAAGCGCATGTGGGTTGAGATTCAGGCGCTGTTTGGCGACCGATAGGTTTGGCCGTGCGCTGGTACGCGCTTTTGGGCTAAAATACGCATCGTGCCTCACGCAAGATGAGGCCGTGCGCGAACCATCGAGCGGAGCTCACCGAACATGAAGCGGCGGAAATTTCTTCTATTGGCGATATTGGCGGCAGCTTCTGCGATGCCTGCCATGGGGCAAACACAGGGGCCGGCGCAAGCCGCCCCATCCATTCCGGATTTCTCCCGCTTCTGGCGACACCAGTCGCTTCCTGGCCTGGAGCCCTTGGCATCGGGTCCGACCTCGCTGACCAACAGGTCGCGGCGCAATGGCGTGAGCGACTACAACCAGCTGGTCGGCGATTACACCAATCCCATTCTGAAGCCCGAGGCCGCCGAAGTGGTGAAGAAGAAGGGCGAGCTTTCCCTGGCCGGCGTGACCTATCCAAGCCCGGCCAACCAATGTTGGCCCGAACCGGTGCCGTTCATTTTCAAGAATTTCGGCATGATGATGATACAGCGGTCGCAAGAGGTCATGATCCTCTATGACGAGGGTCCGGACGTCCGTCATGTGCGCATGAACCAGCCCCATCCCGCGAAGATGACGCCGTCCTGGTACGGCGATTCGGTGGGCCATTACGAAGGCGACACGCTGGTCATCGACACCGTGGGCACCCGGACCGATCGGCCCTTTCCCATGCTCGATTTGTACGGCACGCCCTACACAAAGGCGCTGCATGTTGTGGAACGCTATCGGCTGATCGATTACGAAGCCGCGCAAGAAGGATTGCAACGGGACGCAAAGGAGAATCAGCGCGTTCCGGGGGACCTCGACCCCGCCTACAGGGGCAAGTTCCTGCAGGTGACATTCACGGTCGAGGACGAAGGCGTGTTCACGATGCCCTGGACCGCGACAATCACCTATCGACCCGCCCCCTTGCCGTGGCAGGAAGTCGTCTGCGCCGAAAACACGCATGAATATTATTACAACAAGGAGTCCGACGTCCCGACTGCGAGCAAGCCGGATTTCTGAAGCCTGCACCGGCGAAGTGCGGCCGAACTGCGTTCAAGCACGATCCGTCCCTCACGGAGCCCGATCGAAGCCGCGAATACGAGTCCTCAGAGGCACTGCCGGTCGGGATAGCCAACGCAAGGCGACGGCTTGCGGGAGGGCGTGACCGCGGGCCCAGCCTCGCCGGCACCGGGCGTATTTATCCCTTTGGCGTCTTTTGCCGGCGGGCAGGCCAGTCCGTTGCTACCGGCAAGTGAGCCCGCAGCACAGTCTTTGATATGCTGCTGCTCGCCCGGGGTAATGCTCTCTCCGCTTTTGTTGGTAATCCCCAATTGACCCCGAGGGGCCGCAGCTTTGTTGGGGGCGCTGGGCGCAGCGATGCTTCCCGTACCTGCGCGAGCGACATTGAGTTGTTCGAGGGCCAGGCAAGCATCCGCCAACCCGGCGAATGTGAGAGCCCAGATCGCAATTAGGATCGCACCTCGAAAGCCGCGAATGGGTTTTCCTCTTGCATCGCAAGGATCCGAAAGCTCCGCCACAATACGCCGAGTTTGAAGCATCGAACTGGACGCGCAATGATATCGGCGTCATGTTTTGGAAGGCAGCCGCGACATTTGCGAACGCCAGTACCAACGCGGTCACGGGGCAAATCCAAGAAGACGCCTTCACTTGGCCTAGGGGTAGGAGCCGGGCACATGGACAACATGATCAAGCGTGCAACCAAGCCTTCTCATGCGGCGCTGTTCACCATTCAGCTTGCTATCTCGTTGGCTCTCTTCTCACTCGACATTTACCTGGGTCCGGGTATTGGCGATGGGATCGGCTATTCGATTGTTCTCGTTTTATGCTTGCGGAATCCGAAACGAGGCTATGCGCTGGGCTGGGCTTCGTTCGCCACGCTTCTCGTCATCGTTGCCGGAATCTTCTTACCCGATAGCAACGCCTTGCACCTCGATTTGATAAATCGCGGCTTGGAAATAGCCACGATCTGGGCGGTCTGGTTTCTCATCAGAGCGATTGTGCCCAATACCCCGGATCTCTGATGGATACCGTCGCCATATCCGTTGGTCGCGCTTCCCGCGTGCCGCTGTTTCCTGGCGTTGCGGGGGTCCTTAACTGTGCTAAATTGTCAGCGTTTTCGTCGACTTGGGCCGCCAAGAGCGAGGCGTAGTTGGTCCGTCAAAGCTTTGTCCCGTTGCGACGCGCGGTAGCCATTCTGTGCATGGCGCTGGCCGTCCTGTTGTCCGGACAGGCGTATATCTCGCTGATGGACAGGATCGATCACGCCCATCATCACGTTCATTTCGCCAATGCTCTGGCTGGTGATGTGCAACTGTGCCTCGGTGATCATGACCAGTGTGGGGCGCACCACCACCATGATGGGGATACCGCGGCCGATCATCACCATTCGCACGGTCCGGCCGATCACCAACATGGCGATGCCGCCATTGTTTTCTTGGCCGCGCAAAGCATCGTGTTTGCGATTTGTCCCGCAGAGGTGGCGCGCTGCGAAAGCGAACCGCCTGCGCTCGTCAGCATAAATCCGCGCGGGCCGGACCACCCTCCCAAATACGACCTCGAAATCACCGCGTAATCTCCTGTGCTCGGGCATATGCCCGTGTGCTGTCGCGATTCAATTTCGAGGAATTCATGGAACCCTGTTTTCTCAAGGGCGCGCACGCGCGCCTCGTCATGAGCGCGTTCATGGTGTTGCTCATCACCGGCGCTTCCTTCCCCACCAAAGCGGACCCCGCACCCCCCTTTCTTCAGCTTTTCCGGCAAACGGAGGCGATCGCGCCGCGGCTGGCGGAAAGTGCCGCAAATGTCAGGGCCGCGGAGGGGCAAGCCTTGCAGGCCACCGTTCGTCCCAACCCGTCCTTGGGCCTGGAAGTCGAAAATATCGGGTCAAGCGGCCGGTTCAGTGGGTTGTCGAATACCCAGACAACGCTGTCCGTCAATCAGCCGATTGAACTTGGCGGAAAACGCAGCGCGCGGATTGCGGCCGGGGAAGCTGGGATCAGCGCGGCCCAAGCGCGCAACCGGCAAGTTGCCGTGGATTTCGGCTATGATCTCGCAATCGCTTACGCTGGAGCCGAAGTCGCGCAGGCACGCACCGCGCTTCTTGAAGATGCTGTCATGGCGGCCCAGGAAGATTTGCGTGCCGCGCGCGCTCTGGTGAATGCCGGCAGGGAGGCCGATCTGCGCGCGGTTCAAGCGCAGGCTGCCGCTGCGGCGGCGGAAGCCGATCTGGAGGCGGCTCGGGCCAGTGCCATTAACGCCTTCGCGCAATTGGCGAGCCTGGCGGGCGTTCCGCGGCCCTATACAAGTGTCGATGCCTCGCTGCTCCCACGCGCAAACAGTCTTACACCGCCGCCCGGCGAACCGCCCGCCGTCACCCCTGCCGTTGCTTCGGCCCTTGCAGAACGCGAGGCCGCCGCGCGCCGGATCACGGTCGAACGCACGCGGGCCGTTCCCGACGTCACGGCCTTGTTAGGCATCCGCCGATTGACCGGGGACAATGCCACAGTGTTTGTGGGTGGCGTGTCGGTGCCATTGCCATTATTCGACAAGAATCGCGGTAATATCTCTGCCGCTGTCGCGCAATTGGATGCGGCCGATGCACGGCTGACCGCGGCGCGGCTCGAAGCAGAGAATGGCTACCGGTCCGCAGCAGCGCAGGCAAGAGCGGCAGAGACGCGCGTGGCGGCCTCCGCTCAGGCCGAAACATCTGCGGACGAAGCTTACCGCCTCGCGCGCCTTGGTTACGACGCAGGACGCACGCCCCTGATAGAGCTTTTGACGACGCGGCGGAATTTAACGGTAGCCCAAGCCGCCACGTTGGACGCACGCCTCGCCCGCATCACCGCCGAAGCCGCGCTCGCCCGGTTATTTGGACGAATTCCGTTTGGAGACAATCCATGAGCACAGGCACCTCCTATTGGCGTTTTCTCGCTTTAGCTGGTGGTTTCCTGATGGCCGCCGGAGCGGGTTTTGTTGTTGCACGAATGAACCCGCCCGCGCCTCCGCCTCCAGCGGCGGCCACCGCCACACCAACAGAATCCAACGAAGTGAAAGTGGACGCGTCCTATTTGGCCGCCGTCGGTATTGTCACCGAAGCTGTAGCCCCGGGAGATTTGAGCGTCGACGTGCTCGTGTCCGGAACGGTGACCGCCGCTCCCAACGGCGAGGCGGTCGTAACGGCCCATGCCGCGGGAACGATCGTGAGCCTGGCCAAGCAATTGGGCGACGCCGTGAGAGTTGGCGAGACGCTTGCAATGGTGGAGAGCCGCGAGGCTGCCTCCATGGCCGCAGATCGAACCGTCGCGGAGTCCAAAGCCGCTCTCGCACGCTCTGCGCTTGCACGCGAACAGGAGCTGTACAATCAGCGGGTCACTCCGCGGCAGGATCTGGAACGCGCTCAAGCGGAGCTTGCCGTCACCGAGGCGGAAGTCCGCCGCGCGCAGGAAGCGGCAGCCGCGTCGCATGTCACGCCGGACGGAAGGATCGCCGTCACCAGCCCATTGGTCGGAAAAATCACCGCATCGAGGGCAGCGCTCGGAAGCTTTGTACAGCCCGATACGGAGCTCTTTCGCATTGCCGACCCGAGATTCATCCAAGTTGAGGCATCGGTACCTTCGTCGGATGCCGGACGCATCAGCGTTGGCGATCCGGCAAAGATCACCACGCCGTCCGGCGGAAGCCTCACGGCAACCGTGCGCTCCGTGTCGCCCATCGTGAACGAACAAACCCGCGCGGCGACGGTAGTGCTTTCCCTAGCTGGCAATCACGAATCCTTCTCGCCCGGCGGAGTCGTTCAGGTCGACATCGCCCCAAAAAACACGTCACCGGCGGGATTTGTCGTTCCCGAGGATGCCGTGCAAAACGTCGGCGGCCGGAGCGTGGTTTTCGTTAGGACCGCGGATGGTTTCAGAGTTCAGCCTATCGTCATCGGTTCGCGTGGCGCGGGACGGGTCTCCATCAGCTCAGGTCTCAAGGCGGGCGACTCTATCGCCATTGCGAACGCCTTTTTCCTCAAAGCCGAGCTCGGCAAAGGCACGGGAGAAGAAGGATGATCGCAAGAATTCTATCTCTAGCGATTCAAGCCCGCTGGTTCGTCGTCTTCCTGACGGGGCTCATCACCGCCTATGGCGCGTATGAACTGACCCGGCTCCCCTTGGATGCACTGCCGGACATCACCAATAAACAGGTGATGGTCAACTATGGCGATGTTGCTCTCAGCCCCGATGAGATCGAGAAGCGCATCACCTTTCCGGTTGAAAATGCACTGGCCGGTTTGGCTGGCGTGGAAAGCACACGCTCTTTCTCGCGCAACGGCTATGGCCAGGTGACGGTCATATTCGACGAAGATCAGGATTTGTATTTCATGCGCCAGCGCGTGGCTGAGCGGTTGGCGGAAGCGAAGCCGAATTTACCGCCGGGCGTGGAACCGTTGCTCGGGCCAGTCTCCACCGGACTCGGTGAGATTTTCATGTACAGCCTCGACTACAGCAGTCCGCAGGCCAAGGGCGCAAACGATCGCGATGGAGAGCCCGGCTGGCAGAGCGATGGTTCCTATCTGACGGATGAAGGCGAACACCTGACCGACGAATCCTCGCGGCTGGCCTATCTAAGATCGGTGCAGGATTGGATCATTCGCCCACAGCTCAGGACTGTTCTGGGAGTTGCCGATATCGATTCCCTTGGCGGCTACGATAAGCAATACGTGGTTGAGCCGGATGCAACCAAACTGGCATCCTACGGACTTTCCTACTCCGATGTCGCCAAAGCATTGGAGGCTGCAAATCTCGCAGTAGGCGCGAATTATATTCAGCGCGCGGGTGAAGCTTATATCGCTCGGGTTGATGCTCGGATCCATTCGATGGACGAGATTGGCTACGCGGTTGTGGCCACCCCTGGCGGCGTGCCCGTGCTCGTGAAGGATGTTGCCAAGGTTGTGATCGGCGGGGAATTCCGCCGGGGTGCGGCGAGCAAGAACGGGCGCGAAGTCGTGATCGGCACGGCTTTGATGCTGACCGGCGAAAACAGCCGGACGGTGGCCACGCGCGTGCGCGCCAAGTTTCTCCAGGTAAAAGACAATTTGCCGCCCGGCATCACCGCCGAAACGATCCTTGACCGTTCTCAGTTGGTCAATGCCACGATCTCCACAGTGGGAGAAAACCTGGCGATCGGCGCGCTGCTCGTTGTCGCAGTGCTGTTCTTGGTTCTCGGCAATGTCCGCGCCGCGATGATTGCGACGCTGGTGATTCCGGTGTCCTTCCTAATGGCCGCGACCGGCATGAACGTCCTTA
>Ga0209488_10003516_pt1 | contig 12568 bp, 8 predicted proteins | sample Rivendell_Oct201_8_FD_188349 | JGI IMG/M metagenome (GOLD analysis project Ga0209488, IMG submission 188349) | Vadose zone soil microbial communities from the Eel River Critical Zone Observatory, Northern California, USA -... | ecosystem: Environmental > Terrestrial > Soil > Vadose zone >...
CTTTTATCATCGGCTCACCGCATTTGATGGCGACGCTTCGTGCTTGAAAGGTTTCGGGGCTTGAAAGGGTTCGCAGTGTGGCCATGTATATAAAAGCGTACGTGACGTGAGGTGCGGTTGATTGTGTTCGTGCGAACGGGAACGTTTTTGACTGAAGATCGTTCACGCGGAGCTGCGTACCGAATGCGACATGTATCGCGCGCGACGAGTGTATCTGGTTCACTTCGCTGCATCCGTCGTGCAGAATTCCGCAATCGTGAGGAATGACATGCAGAAACCTGTTCAGATCACCTTCAAGGGCACGCAGAATTCACCCGCATTGGAGGCACTGATTCGCCAACACGTCGATGCGCTGGATCGGCAGCACCCTCGCATTACGGGGTGTCGCGTCGTCGTTGAAATTCCCCATCGCAGCGCCGACAGAACGAAGGTTCCGATTGGTGTCACTGTGGAGGTGGATCTTCCGGGGCACAAAACGATCGTCGGCAGCGACACCCAGGACCTCCGCGAGGTCAGGGACGATCGCACCGTCTACGTAAACACCGCATTCGACGCCGTCGAACGCCAGCTTGCAAGGATCGCAGATTTGCAGAACCATGCGGTAAATCGCACCGAGGCGGCCCCGCATCGCGGCATGGTGGTTCGATTGTTTCCTGAACAGGATTATGGATTTGTCGAGGTCGCCAATTCTTCCGAACTTTATTTCACACGCAATGCCGTGATGGGCGGAACCTTCGACGAACTCGATGTCGGCATGGTGGTCCATGTCACGCGGGCAGCCGCGGAAGGGCCGATGGGCCCGCAGGCCCATTCGGTGAAATTGCTGGATAAAGCCAAAACGCCGCAGTGAGCATGTACGGCGCACCTGTTCACATCGCGTCAGCGCCAACGGGGCGCTGACGCGCAGGCGCTGACGCGCAATTGCCGATTCGAGCTGGCCACGTTCGTGGACCAAGCGGGCCTCCACGCGCGCGCGCACCTCAATCAATCGCCTGATTTGAGTGCGGCAATTGTTGCAACCGCCGATATGCTGACGCAACGCAGCATATCTCCATTTCAGATCGAAACATTCAACGCCCGAATTCTGAGGTTCTGGTGACGGCAGATGGGCCCCCGCGTTATCGGCAAGCCGGCAGACCGGGCCTGCCGCACTGCTGCTGGCCTTTCTGCTGTTGCTGTTGCTGACGTTGTTGTTCCAACTGGCGCTGTTGTTCCTGCTGACGCTGTTGCTGCTGCTCTAACTGGCGCTGTTGCTGTTGCTGCAGGCGTTGCTGTTCCAACTGACGCTGTTGCTCCTGCTGACGCTGCTGTTGCTGCTGCTCCAATTGTCGCTGCTGTTGTTGTAGGCGCTGATGTTGTTGCTGCTGTAGGCGTTGTTGTTCCAATTGTCGCTGTTGCTCCTGCTGCTGCAAGCGCTGTTGTTCCAACTGGCGCTGTTGCTGCTGCTGATCCAACTGACGCTGCTGTTGTTGCTGCTGCTGTTGTTCGCGCTGCTGCTCCAACAATTGTTGCTGCTGTCGCCGCTCTTGCTCCAGGACCTGTTGTTGCAGCTGTTGTTGCGCCTGTCCGCGCTGTTGCTCCAGCAGGCGCTGAAGTTGCTGCTGTTGTTGCAACCGCTGCTGACGGTGCTGTTCGATCAACTGCTGCTGCTGTTGCTGCAATGCCCCGTGCTGCTGCAGCCGCTGCTGCCACAGGTCTAGTCCCTGCCATACGTCCTGCGGGTTTTGGTTCTGGATTTGCGTTGCCCTTTGCGCCAGAAAGGGCGGCAGCGCGACTGCTGCGGCGACAGGCCGTCCTCCGCCGGTTGGGGGCACGGCGTCCGGCCTGCCCCGGCTATTGATGATCGTCGTATTGTTGATGATCCTCGTATTATGGATGTTGGTAAAGATAAGATTGCGCGGCGGCGCGACCACATGAGCCCGCGGCCTGACCCAGATCGGAAACGGGACGAAGACCGGATCCGGCAATGCGTAAAGCTCGATCGGAGGAGCCGGCGGCACCAGCACCACGAATTCGGGCGGCGGCGGCGACAGCAGAAAAATCGGCGGTGGAGGCGGCAATCCAAGGTCCGGATCGTCGAACGCAAGCGAGGGCCGTGTGGTGTAGAACTCCTCCTCCGGAGGCGGCGGAGTGACCTCGAAGGGCATTGCGGGAAAGGACGGCGGCGGCTCGAGGGCGGCGGCGAGAACGGAAAGTCGTCGGCGCGCGTCGGCAGCGTGCGGACCGCGCGGATAGCGCCTGAGATAGGACCAATAGGCGAATGGCGTGTTGGCAAGGCGGGTCCGGTGCCATGTGACGGCCTCGCGCCGGGCGGCGGCGAGGGCGCGCACCCGCGCCGCCATCGGGTCGCCAGGAAAGGTCGCCAAAAATTCCTCATACGCCTGCAATGTGTCGCGAGCCAGCGCCGCCCCATAGGCATCGTGGGCGTTAAAATTACGGAGCGGCACCGAGCGCAATGGCACGGCCTGCTGCGGCGAAACCGGCGGCGGCGACGCGTCCGGCGCGCGGTCGAAAAAGAAGAAGGGCGATTGCACATTCGACAGATGCCACGGCACCTGCGCGCCCCCCGTGACGTCGCTCACCCGCAGACGTGCCCGCTCGAAGACATCGCCCAGTTCCAGTCCGCCCTCGCGCATCATCTCCGCAAGAGATTGCGCATAGCTGCCGTACGGGCCGGCTTGCGCCTGCGCCACCGTTCCGGGAGTGGCGTTGAAGGCAATCAGCATCCCGGGCTCGGGCTCGACCAGCGCCAAGCCGCCGGCGAGCGGTGGGCCCGATCGGGAGAAGGGATTAGGCCTTGCCAGGTCCAGGACCACGATGCTCGCCCGCAGTCTCAGCGCGACAAGCGGCCTGATGTAGTCGGAAACCCGCAATGCCTCGACCGGGACATCAATGTCGCGCGCAATCCGTGCATCGATCGGGATGATGTAATTCTCCCCCTCGAGCTGCAATCCATAGCCGCTGACATACACATAGGCGATGGTGTCTGGACCCGAGGCCGAGGCCTGGTCAAGGAAGTCACGCAACGCCCGGCGCAGCGACTCCTGGTCGAGATCGCGCGCCCCGGCCACGTCGAAACCCGCTGCCTGCAGGGTTTGGGCGATGAGGCCAGCGTCGTTGGCCGGCGTCTGCAGCGGAACTCCCGGGTAATCGGCATTGCCGATGACCAGTGCAATCCGTTTCTCGGGCGTCTGGGCCGCGACCGGCAAAATCGGCGCAAACAAGAGCGGCGCCGACAAGAAGAGCATGAGAATGCTCAACAAAATCCGGGGGATGGTTTGCATGCGTGCCCTCAGGACAATCAGCTGGTTGAACGAGTTATCGTGATACCAAGGCAATTCCGAACATAGAGTGAACGTATTGAGGCGCAATTAAGGCAGGTCCATCGGTCTTGGCCCTGGGTGATGGACAGCCTTTCCGGGATTCGCGAATTGCGCGCTCAACCGGGTTTCGCTTATGCTTCCCGCGGTCTTTGCCCACTGTGGAGAACCCCGATGATCATCCGCGCTTGCGTGGCCGCCATGTTTCTTTGTGTCTTGCCGTTCGTGCCGGCCTCGGCTCAACCCCAGCCCGCACCTGCGGCCAATTGGCCCAACCAGCGCGAGGGCGATTACATTCTCAAGGACTACCGTTTCGCAAGCGGCGAGACGATGGCCGATCTCAAGATCCACTACACCACACTCGGCACCGAGAAGCGTAATGCCACTGGCGAGATCACCAACGGCATCGTGCTGCTGCACGGCACGAGCGGCGACGGCAAGGACTGGCTGCGTCCGACGCTTGCCGGTGAACTGTTCGGGCCCGGCCAACCGCTCGATGCGACGAAATATTTCATCATCCTGCCGGACGGCATCGGCCGCGGCGGATCGTCGAAACCGAGCGACGGACTTCGCGGCAAATTTCCGCATTATCGTTATGCCGACCTGGTCGATTCCGAATACCGGCTGGTCACCGAACACCTGAAGGTGAAGCACCTCAAGCTCGTGCTCGGCTCATCGATGGGCGGAATGCACTCATGGATCTGGGGCTATCAGTATCCCGACCTGATGGACGGCGTGGTGCCGATTGCGAGCCAGCCGATCCGCATGAGCGGCAAGAACTGGGTGCAGCGCCGCATCGCGATCGAGGCGATCCGCAACGATCCGGGCTGGAACGGCGGCAATTACGAAAAGAACCCGACACACTTTGCCATTACGGTGCCCTACGGCTTCCTGCAGACCGAAAACGTGCTGCAGCTGCAAGAGATGATCCCGAGTGTCGAGGCCGGCGATGCGCTCTATCAAAGACTCTTCGAACAGGCCAAGAAACGCGACGCCAACGATGCGCTATGGAGCATCGAGGCGGTGATGGATTACAATCCCGATCCGCATCTCGAAAAGATCAAGGCCAAATTGTTTGCCATCAATTTCGAGGACGATTCCACCAACACGCCGTCGCTGCGCACGCTGGAGGCCGGCATCAAGCGCATCAAAGGGGCGAAATACGTCATCGTGCCGCAAACCCAGGAGACGCATGGCCACTTCACCCATTTGCGAGCGAAGTTCTGGAAGCAATATCTGGCGGAATTTATGAAGGAACTCGACGCAGAGTGAGATAATCGGGGACTATTCCTCGGCTCCACCGAGCCCTCCAATTCCGCCTAAAGGCGGAACTCCAAACACGCGAGTTGGGAGTTCGACTAATAAGAAGTTCGGAGTTCCGCCTTCAGGCGGCTCTTACCCTCCAAGAGCACGAAATTGGGGATGATTTTCCGCACCAGTGCTTGCGCGATCACCTATTGTGTATTACACACATGTAATACACGCGGACACGGCCCCATGACGATCACAATCCGCCTACCGACGGAACTCGAAGCCGACCTGCGAACGCGTCTTGGCGCGCGGGGCGCGGGGCTTTCAGATTTTGTTCGGGACGCGATCGCCGAAAAGCTTGAGCGCGAGCCACCCGAGGCGCCATCCGCCTACGAACTCGGCAAACATCTTTTCGGCAAACACGCCAGCGGCCGTCGCGACCTCAGCGGCAACCGAAAGACGGTTTTGAACGAGGTCCTGCGTGCCAAGCATCGTCGTTGATGCCGGACCGCTCATCGCCCTGTTCGACCGCGATGACCGTCATCATCGCCGCGCCGTCGAATTCGTAAAAACTCACGGCTCGCGCCTCATCACCAATGTGCCGGTTCTCACAGAGGCGACATTCGTGCTGCGGTTTTCCGTCGAGGCGCAAAAAGATCTGCTGTGGTGGGCTCGCATGGCCCTTGAGATCGACCAGGGGACCCCGTCCGACCTGCCGAGGATCATCGCCCTCCTTGAAAAATATCGCGACATGCCGGCTGCTTTTGCCGATGTGTCGATTGTCGCCATGGCGGAGCGATTGAACGTGTTGCGCGTGGCAAGCGTCGACAGCGACTTCGCGGTTTACCGATTGGTGGGCAAGCGTAAGTTTGAGAATGTGTTCTGATACGACGTATTCACAAGCCGATCTTCGCCGCCTCATCGGTTCGCGTCAGCGCGCGTCCGATATCCTGGCCAGGAAGCGTCGTTTGACGATGCAAATAGCCTGGAAGCTACACCGCGAATGGGGCATTTCGGCCGAGGCTTTGAGCAAACCGCCGCGTCCGCGGGTGCGAAAAGCCGCGGCATGATCGACGCAGCGCTGGTAGTGCGCTAGATATAGAAAACAATCAAAAGCAAGGAGGAACGCCATGGCGCGGTCGCGGTTCACATTGTTCAAGCCCCTGACCTGGACGCTTTTTATCTCGGCAGCAGTAACCCTTTGGGCCGGCAACCACGAGGCAAACGCCCAGCCCTCCGTGACGGCCAAACCCGGCGAGTGGCGCTATCTCAACAGTGATCCGCAGGCGAGCCGCTATTCGCCGCTCGACCAGATCAACGCGAGCAATTTCAAGGACCTCAAACTCGCCTGGCGCTGGAACCCCGGCGTGGGGCCGGCGCCGGCATCGACAGGCGGAACCGCGCAGGGCAACGGCGATCCGACGTTTGCGCGGTTCCGCAATGAATCCACCCCGCTCATGGTCAATGGCGTGCTGTACTGGTCGGCCGGCGGGCAGCGCGCCGTCATGGCCGCCGATGCCGCGACCGGCAAGCAGCTGTGGATATGGAACGGCACGGACGAACAGGGCCGCGACACCAAGGCGCCGCGGCGCAATGCCGGCCGCGGCGTCGGCTATTGGACCGACGGCCGCGAGGAGCGGATATTCGTCATCACGACCGGCTTCTTCCTGGTCGCGCTCGATGCCAAGACCGGCAAGATGGTGCCGTCGTTCGGCAACAATGGCGCGGTCGATCTCATGAACGAGCTCAAAGTCGACTACGACCACGCGACCCGCATCGGCAGTTCCTCGCCGCCCATGGTGTTCCGCAACACCGTCATGATTCCGCCCGCGCTTGAAGAAGGCTTCGTGCCGGACAAGATGCGCAACACACCGGGCTACGTGCTCGCATTCGATGCCGTGACCGGCAAACAGAAATGGGCGTTTCACACTGTGCCGCAGCGCGGCGAATTCGGCGCGGAGACCTGGGAGAACGGCGCCAACGAATATACCGGCAATACCGGCGTGTGGGCGCCGATATCGGTCGATCCGGAATTGGGCTACGCCTATCTGCCGGTCGAATCCCCCACCAACGATTATTACGGCGGCCATCGCCTGGGCAGCAATCTGTTTGCCAATTCGATCGTCTGCGTCGAAGTCGAAACCGGCAAGCGCATCTGGCACTATCAGATCACGCATCACGATGTGTGGAACTACGACCTCTCATCGGCGCCAACGCTGGTCGACATGACGGTCGATGGCCGGCGCGTAAAGGCGCTCGTGCAGCTCTCCAAGCAGAGCTACGCCTATGTGCTCGACCGCGTCACCGGCCAGCCGATCTGGCCGTTCGAGGAACGCCCGGCGCCGGCAAGCGATGTGCCGGGCGAGCGCACCTGGCCGACGCAGCTGCATCCGACCAAGCCGCCGGCCTATGAACCGCAAGGCTATAACGAAAACGATCTCATCGACTTCACGCCCGAACTACGCGCAGAAGCCAAACGCATTGCCAGCCAATATCGCACCGGGCCCTTGTTCACGCCGCCGTCGGAAATCAAACCCGACGGCACCAAGGGCACCTGGTACAATCCGGGCGGAACCGGCGGCTCGCTCTGGCAGAGCGGCGGCTACGACCCCGAAACTGCGATGTATTATATTCCATCGAAAATCGGCCCCGGCATCATCACGGTTCGCAACGATCCGAAATCGGACCTGCGGTTCTCACGCGGGCCGGGTGGCGCCATCCTCAACGTGCAGGGGCTGCCGATCCTCAAGCCGCCATACAGCCGCATCACCGCGCTCGATCTCAACAAGGGCGAATTCGCCTGGATGGTGCCGCTCGGCACGACGCCCGCGCGGGTGACGCAGCATGCAGCGCTGCAGGGCCGGACTATTCCGAATACCGGCGGCATCAACCTGCAGGCCACGCTGCTCGTGACCAAGACATTGCTCGTGGCCGGCGAAGGTTGGGGCGGCGAGCCTGTGGTGCGCGCCTACGACAAGAAGACCGGCGCGATCGTGGGCGAGGTCGCAATACCCGGCATGATGGGCAACATGCCGATGACCTATATGGTCAACGGCAAGCAGTACATCGCCTTCACGGTCGGCACCGCGACCCAACCCGCCGAGGTCGTAGCGCTGACGCTGCCTTGATCAAGCCGCCTCAAACGTCCGCCCGTTTCGTTCAAGCGCGAAGAAATCCAGTTCGCTCGCCGGACACGGAAGGGCGAACAAGTAACCCTGCACCTGATCGACACCGGCGATCCGAAGCAGATCCAATTGCTCCTGCGTTTCGACGCCTTCGGCGGTGACCTCAATATCGAGGCCGCGCGCAAGGGTGAGTACCGACGCCACAACGGCCGCACAATCGGCGCGATGCGTCAACCCGCCGGTAAACGACTTGTCGATCTTGATTTTGTCGAATGGAAACTTCGTCAAATAGTTGAGCGAAGAATATCCGGTCCCGAAATCGTCAAGAACGACCGAAATCCCGACGTCCTTGAGTTGCTTCAGGATCATGGCGTACTTCTCCTGATCCTGCATGAATACGGACTCGGTAATTTCCAACTCGAGCCGTCCCGCAGGCAATCCCGAATCGGCCAGCACACGCATGATGACATCGAACAGTTTGCCGGTCCGAAACTGAAGAGCCGACAGATTGACCGCGAGCTTGATGTGTTCCGGCCACGCCGTGGCCTGCATGCAAGCCGCCTGCAATACCCAAGCCCCAATCGCATCGATGAGGCCCGTTTCCTCGGCAAGCGGAATGAAGCTTTCAGGCAACAGGAGCCCCTCGACCGGGTGCCGCCATCGCAGCAACGCCTCGACGCCGCAAGGCCGGCAGGTCCTGGCATCCACTATGGGTTGATAGTGCAGTTCAAATCCGCCACGGGATATCGTTGCGCGCAAGTCGTTGACCAGTTTGAGCCGTGCCGCGGCCGTCCGGCTCATCGTTTCGTCAAAGAAGCGGAAGTTGTTTCGTCCCTCGGATTTCGCGCGATAGAGCGCGAGATCCGCCCGCTGCAAAAACTCACCGGGATTGATGCCGTCATCCGGGCCAAGCGCAATTCCGATGCTTGTCCCAACCGTCACCACCTGATGACCGAGACTGAAAGGCTCCGAAACGACGTCCAGCAGCCTGACCGCAAGGCCAGCGGCAGCTTCACTCTGATTCTCTTGCCGGTTCTGGATGATCGCAAATTCGTCGCCGCCAAACCTTGCCAGAAAATCGGTATCACGCAAAGAGGACTGCAGGCGCCCCGCCAATTGCTTGAGCAACTCGTCGCCGGCGACATGCCCGAGCGTATCGTTGACGTGCTTGAAACCGTCGAGGTCGAGCAGGATCACGGCGAACGATTCCCGGTGCCGTTGTGAGCGCACCATGACCTCTTCCAGTTTCGCGTTCAGCGTCGCCCGGTTGCTCAGGCCGGTGAGCGAATCATGACTGGCCAGATAGGAAATCCTGGTTTCGCTCAGTTTGCGCGACGTAATGTCGATACGGATGGACAAATAGCTGACCGGATTTCCGTCGGTGCCCAATTGAGGAACGATCGTTGTGTCGACCCAATAGACCGTACCATCCTTGGTCTTGCTGCCCAGTTCGCCGCGCCATACCTTGCCGCTCGTAATCGTATGGTACAAATCTTTGTAGAATTCCGAAGAATGCATGTTGGAAATGTGAATGCGGTGATGGCTGCCAAGGAGTTCTGCGCGGCCGTAGCCGCTGATCCGACAGAAATTTTCGTTAGCGTAGGTGATCATTCCAGCATGGTCGGTAATGGTGACGGACACCGCCTGATCGATGGCATATTGCTTCTCGATCAGTTCGTGGTGCGCCCGCGACAATTGCTGCTGCGCTTCCTGCATCTTCGCCGTGCTGTTATCCAGCCTCCATTGGCGCCCGGCGGCAAACCACATGGCAAGCAGAATGCCGCAGGTCAGCAGGAGAGAAATGCCGGAATAGATTTGCGCCTGTTCGGTTGCCCGTCTGAACACCTCCGCTTCTGCGATCGCGACGCCGGCAATCAGCGAATAAGGTTCGACGGTCCGGTAGGCCACCAGCCGGCTCACATCGTCGATAACGCCGGGCGTATTCCAGTAGGTTCCGGAGGGCGCGCTCTCCACACGCGCCAACCAGCCGGCGTGCGCCGGGATTTGCCGCTCGAATTCGTACGGATGGAACCTTCCGTCGACGACGCGCGTACGCAGATAACCGTCCATGCCGAGCAGACCGACAGTTCCGTCGGGCCCGAGCTCGACATCGCGGAATTGTTGCGTCAGCAACGCCACATCGATAATCGCCCGTGCAACTCCCATGAAGGTTCCGTCCGCCGCAATCATGCGTCGGCTGACGATGATAATCCAATTGCCGGTCCAGTTGGACACATAGGGTCTGCCGATCAGCAGATCGTCACCCCCCGCATGGGAAAGAAAGTTGAAGAATTCTCGATCGCGAAGGGGGGTACCGACGCGGCCCTGATCATATGTTGTATCGACGACGCGACCATCGGCATCCGCAATCGTGAAACGGAATATCATGTTGTTCTTGATTTCAGCGTCGCGCACGAAGGTGGCGATGTTGAAATTCGAAGGGTTTTGCAGATAGGCATTTCTGAGCACGAGCAGAAGCGAATCCGCGCTCCTGAACACATGGGCAACGGAACGGTCGATGATCTTGACCAGGCTTTCCACGCGACGGGTCGCATGTATGCTGTCTTGTATTCGGTCGTTGAACAGCAAATAGGTCAGAATAGAGTAAATAAATACCAGCATCCCGAGACCGAGCGCGGTGACCGGCTGAGCAAACGAGCGCAGGTAAGCGCGGACGCGATCGGCATTCATGTGAAACCCGATATCAATTGTCCCGGCGGCATCTTGAGACAATAGCTCCAAATCAGTTAATGCCCCGATATGGCGGGCGCACGCTTTTTAACTACGTAAACAAGACGTTTCGTTTATTGGCGTCGAATGGTTCGGTCGCTGCACATAGCGTGACAGGCAATGTGCCAATCGCCTTCCCATTCTGACGAACCGTACCGGGGAGCCCATTGCATTTGATCGATCGTATTGGAGGCAGCGTAACTATCCGCTGCTACGATGCCTGCCATGCAAATCGATGTGTCGCCAACCGGCATACGACTGAGCGAGCCGCGAGGCATCGGCAAGCGGTTCATCTTTGCCTTGCTTGCACTTCTGCCGTTGTCCGCCCCATTGCAATTCTGGCCGGCGCTCTATCCGTTCACGCTGGCCGCACTGCTTCCATGGATCATTGCACTTGGATGTGCGGCTCTCGGCCTCTTCTTGCTGGCCGCCATGGCGCTGGCGCCGGCACATTACTGGTTCATAGACAGAGAGCATCTGCGCATCGAACGTAAATCAATGTTTGGAATGAGGAGACGTGTCCTGCGATCCACCGACATAAAGAGCGTCAGCGTGGTGCGAGAGCCATGGACGGATGGGATCGACACATTTCGCCTGCGCTTTTTGACATCAGGCGGCTCTCTCGAAACACCGGACGATACCGACCAGGCGGCGATTGACGGGGTGGCGGCCAATGTCCGAAGAATGTGGGCGCTGGGGTAGCAAACCAGGCTACAATCTTGCGCCAAGGCGTGTTGTATACTCCGCCACCATGACGACCTCGCTCGACCCCGCCCAGGAACGTGCCGCGACCGGAAGCTCCGATATCCAGCTCGTGCTGGCGGGGCCCGGTTCCGGCAAAACCACGACGCTCGTCGGCCGCTTCGTTCATCTGGTCGGACAGGGCGTCGACCGGCGGCGCATCCTGGCACTCACGTTCACCCGCAAGGCCGCCGATGAGATGAAGTCACGCATCGCGACGGCACTCGGCCCGCCGGCGCAGCACGACATCATGGTCGCGACCTTTCACGGCTATTCGTTCCGGCACTTGCGGCGCAATCCGCAGGCGGCGGGACTGGACGAGCAGTTTCCGCTTTGGGACACGGCGCAGCAGCGCCATGTCTTCAGTTCGCGCAAGATGTGGTGGAACGAGGACGAAGACATTCTCGACATTATCGGCGGTGCCAAGGAACGCCTGCTCGACGCGGAACAATTCGCCGACGAAATCAATACGGACAACGAAGTGCTGGCGCGCGCGGTCGCGTTTTTTCGCGTCTACGAGCGCGCGCTCGCGGCGGCCGGCGCCATCGACTTTGCCGACATGGTGCCGCGTCTCGTGCGGGCGATGGACGGCGATCGCGATTACGCGGCGTCGATCACCGGCGCCTACGACCACGTCCTGGTCGACGAGTACCAGGACATCAATCCGGGCCAGGCCCAATTGATCGACCGTTTTGTCACTGCCGGCGCAAAACTCTGGGCGGTCGGCGACGACGACCAGACGCTCTATGCGTTCCGCGCCGCGGACGTACGCTACATCCTGGAATTCACCAAAAAATACCGCGGCGCCACGGTCCATGTCCTCGACCGCAATTACCGCTCAGCGACGCAGATCGTGACCGCCGCTCAGCGCCTCATCAGGCGAAACCGCATGCGCTGCCAGAAGGACTACACGGCCGTCACCGCAGACGCCGGTGAACTGTTGATCCGAGGCTATCGCGCTTCCGAGCTTGAAGCCCGCCAAGTGGCGCTCGCCGTCGCCCGGCTGATCGAACACGGACACAGGCCAAACCAGATCGCGGTCCTCTACCGCACCGGCACGGTGGGGCTGCTGCTGCAACCCGCCCTGCAGGAGCTACAAATTCCCTATGAGGTCCGCGGCGCCGGCGATCTCTGGCAGAGCGTGGCGGCGCGGCTCGTCGTCGGCGCGCTGTTCTATTTGCGCGAGGGTGAAACAACCGACGCCATGAGCCGCATGGGCGCGGGTCGCCGCTCCGAAATCGTGCGCAGCAAACTCGATGCAGCGGGCGCCGATGAGCGGCGGAATTTCGTGGCGGCATGCAAATGCGTTGGCGGTGCGGTCAAGACCGCCATGCCGAGCCGCGCCTCCGACCGCGATCGTGCCGAATGGGCCGCCATCGTCGAGGCCGTCATGGCACTGGC
>Ga0209488_10003517_pt1 | contig 12567 bp, 9 predicted proteins | sample Rivendell_Oct201_8_FD_188349 | JGI IMG/M metagenome (GOLD analysis project Ga0209488, IMG submission 188349) | Vadose zone soil microbial communities from the Eel River Critical Zone Observatory, Northern California, USA -... | ecosystem: Environmental > Terrestrial > Soil > Vadose zone >...
TACGACTTGGCCCGGCGACACCTGGAAAACCGGCGGCGGCGCCGTATGGGGCTGGCTCTCCTATGATCCCGCGCTCAATCTCATCTATCACGGGACGAGTAATCCCGGGCCGTGGAACGAGAATCAGCGCACCGGTGACAACAAGTGGACAGCCTCGATTCTGGCGCGCGACGCTGACACCGGCGAGATCGTGTGGGCGCTTCAGGTGACGCCGCACGACATGTGGGATTACGATGCCGTCAATGAGAACATCCTCGTGGACCTACCGATCAAGGGGCAGACGCGGAAAGTTCTGGTGCACTTCGATCGCAACGGATTCGCGTACACCGTCGACCGCGCGACGGGCGAGGTTCTTCTGGCCGAGCCGTTCGTTCCGATGAACTGGTCGACCGGAATCGACCTGGCGACCGGACGCCCCAAGGTGGTGGAAACGAAGAAGACAGCGCAGGACAAGAACGTGAAGGACATCTGCCCGAGCCTCGAGGGTGGAAAAAATCAGCAACCCGCGGCGTTCTCTCCGCAAACGGGACTCTTCTACGTTCCGACGAACAATCTCTGCATGGATTTTCAGGCGCGCGCGGTCACGTATATCGCGGGCACGCCGTTCATCGGGGGAAACGCGCCGGAGAAAGGTGGACCCGGCGGCTATCGCGGGGAATTCATCGCCTGGGATGCGACGACCGGCAAAAAGATCTGGGGAATCAAGGAGCCATATCCGGTGTGGGGTGGCGCGCTGGCGACCGCGGGCGGTGTCGTGTTTTACGGAACGCTCGACGGCTGGTTCAAGGCGGTCGACGCCAAGAGCGGCAAGGTGCTCTGGCAGTTCAAGGTCGGCTCAGGCGTCGTCGGGAATCCGGTAACCTATACTGGCCCTGACGGAAAACAGTATGTCGCGATTTATGCAGGAATAGGTGGAGACATGGGGCTTCTCATCGCCGGGGACGTCGCGGCCAATCTTCCGTTCGATGTTCGCGAACGGGGAACTACTCTGCCCGACATCGCCAAGTGGACGAGCTGGGGCGGTGAGCTGTTCGTGTTCTCGCTCTGAGATGAGAGAGAATCGGTTGATGCGGTATGGTACGAGCGCCCTAACGCTGATCCTGATCGCGACTGGTGTGGCCGCCGGGTGTCGCAACAACGCGGGAGCAAGTGCCGACACGTCAACGGTCAGCGCAACGGCTTCTTCAACTTCGCCAGAGCAGAGTACGGACAGCCATCTCCTGGTTGCCGGCGACAGTTTACGTCTGATCGAACACCCGGAGAATCTGCCGGCGGGGTTTCCGTTGCAGATAAAGCCGCTTCCGGTAAAGAATCCCTACGAGGGGGACAAAACGGCGGTCGCCAGCGGCGCGCAATTATTTGTCGGTTACAATTGCCTCGATTGTCACGGGGCGGATGGATCGGGCGCGATGGGGCCTAGCTTTCAGGACGGGCGCTGGCATTTCGGTGGGTCGGCTGGTGATGTCTTTGAATCGATCTATCAGGGCAGGCCCGATGGAATGCCGGCGTGGGGCGGACGCATCTCCAACGAACAGATCTGGATGCTGACGGCGTATGTGCGCTCACTCTCGTCGAAAGATCTGAGCACGGAAAATTTCAGCGGGAAGACCGTCGAGCGCACCGGACACTAGATCCTGTAGATCAGCCCCCGCCTTCGCGCGCGGGCCCATAAAGTGAAGGACAGCAGGTAAGGAAACGATCTTCAAGGGAAGCAACTCGAGGTACGTAGCATGATCAGCAGAATCTGGCACGGCTGGACGACACTGGAGAGTGCCGACAAGTACGAGTCTCTGCTTCGGGCGGATGTCCTGCCTGGAATCCATCGAATCATGGGCTACAACGGCGCCTACTTGTTGCGACGAGAGGCAGCAAACCGTGAAATCGAGTTCATGACGATCACCCAATTCACCGATATTGCCGCGGTGAAGGCGTTCGCTGGGAAAGACTATGAGCGGGCGGTGATCGCGCCGGGCGCCGGAAGATATCTGGTTCATTGCGATGAGCGTTCCGCGCACTATGAGACGATCCTCACTCCGGCGGATGTGAGAGCGCTGGCTGCGCGCACGAGTGGAAGGCACCGAGTAATCTAGGTTTGTCGACACACTCGTGACCGCCGCGCCGGTTACCGTAACGATGGACCGGTCCGCGGCCGAAGTGGACCGGTCATTGGAGCGCGGACACATCCTCGCGCTGGATGGACTGCGCGGAATCGCCATCCTTCTCGTCGTCGTCTGCCACTTTCAGTCAAACCTTGGCATCTCTGCCGATGGTCGCGCGTGGCCACTCGTGGCGATTGCGCACGCGGGATGGATGGGAGTCGACCTCTTCTTTGTACTGTCTGGCTTCTTAATCACGGGCATCCTCGTCGATGCGCGCGGCAGCGACAGCTACTTCAGCGCCTTCTATGCTCGCCGCGCGCTCAGAATTCTTCCGGTCTACTACGGCTTTCTCTTCGCGATCTTCGTCCTGCTGCCGCTGCTGCACTTGGGCGCGGGTGACAACTACATGCTCGCTCGGCAGCACCAGGCGTGGTACTGGCTGCACACCACCAATATCATGATGGCGATCGACGAGCTCCCGGGACGGGGGCCTTATCCGTCGACGCTGTTCTGGTCGCTCGCCGTCGAAGAGCAGTTCTATTTCATCTGGCCGGCTGTCGTTGCACTCTGCTCGCCGCGTGTGCTCAGGAAGGTCTGCATCGCGGGCGTCGTCGGATGCATCGTACTTCGAATAGTCGGCGGCTTGGCTGGAGTGTCCGGGCTCGCGCTATCCGTTTTGCCATTCACGCGAGGCGACACGCTATTTATCGGTGGGCTGCTTGCAATCGAATATCGCAATGGCGGGTTGGGGCGTTACAGAAGCGCAGCCAAGGTGGCCGCAATCGTCTCGGTGGTCGTGCTGGCTGGGTTGATCGGTCTCTACGGCCAACTCGATTACAACGATCCGGGCACGGCGATGTTCGGAAGCATTGCTATAATGGCGTTGGGGGCATCGGCCGTGATCATTGGAATCTCATCGACTGAATCGCGGTTCGCCCATGTGCTCAAGTCGGGATTTCTCAGATTCTTCGGGCGGTACAGCTACGCGATGTACGTCGTGCACACGGCGGTTCTCGCCGGTCTCAATCACTACTATCCTTTTCGTTTGGTGGGAACCATTGCGGGATTTGCCCTTCCGGCGCAGACAGCCTGGGCGCTCGCTTACGTCGTGGGCTCCGTCGCAGTCGCGATGTTGAGCTGGAACCTCGTCGAAAAGCATTTCCTCCGTCTCAAACGCTTTTTCCCTTACCGCGCCCGCGCCGCCGTCGCAGCAGCCAGCTAGGACGAAGGGGGCGCCGGAGGCACGCCACCGAAAGCATTGATGATCGCCAGACCCATGTTGGCGAGAGTGAGCTGCGGCTCGTTATCGAGAACCCAGCGCTGATCCTTGTTCTCCTTGGTCATCACGCACGCCACCACGCGATTGCGGAGATACCAGAGCGTGCACTCGGTTCGAACGGCGTCAGTCTCGCCGTCCTTGTGTGCGGCGCGCGCGCTCTCGACGTAACGCTGCAGCATGAAATCGGTCGTGTTGTGCTCCAGGATGTCGAGCATCGCGGAGTCGGCCGCGGGATTTACCGCCTTGCCCTGCGCCATCAGCTCGAACAGGTGCGCCATCTCGTTAGGAGTGGTCACGCCGAGCCCGTATTTCACCGAGCTGTCCATCGCGACGCTCGAATTGCGCAGGAAGCTCTTCGAGTGCACCCGCGTGTGCTGAAGGCCGAGCGAATCCATCTTGGCCCACACGCGTCGTATGATGATGCGATCGAGAAGCAGATTTGTCGCCGTATTGTCGCTGATCGTGGACATCAGCCACGCCGCGTCGTGCACCGTGAGCACAGTCCCATTGTGAAGGAACTGAATGACCCCCGAGCCCGGCACCTGATCGATCTTGAGCACCGTGAGTGGGTCGTCGAGAGCGAGCTGACCCTTCGCCACCAGATCGTAAACGGTCACAAGTATTGCGACCTTGATCAGGCTGGCCGTTGGAAATGTCTCGTCGCCGCGTCGGTTGATGCGCGCGCCTGTCTCGAGATCTATGACGCTGTATCCTACGACGCCGTGATGCGCGTCAGCGATCGAATCGAGCTTCCTGCGGAGAGCAGCCGTATCCGCCCGCACAATCTGGAGGCGCCCGGCCCCCGCTCGACCACCAGGCGCCGCGGCGCAGGCGATGACGCCGGCGAAGAGAATAGCGCCGCACGTGACAACTACACGCCACGTGCGCCGCGCTCTTCGAACGCGATCATTGCGTGGCGAACGAGTCTCTACCCCAGTGCGTGTCGGCATCAGTTCGACGTCGAAGCCGCGGTCGAAGTGGCGACAGAACCTTCGGGGTCGAGCGTCTTCAGCACATCACGCCACGCGAATTTCTTTCCACTGCCTCTCACCCAGTAATCCATCCACGCCATCTCCGCCACCGACTTGAGCAGTTGGTTGCGGGGATCCGGGATTCCGTGGGTGTTGCCAGGATAGACGTACAGCTCGGTTGGAACTCCGAGGCGCTTGAGCGCCATGAAAAGCTCTTCCGACTGCGGACGGGGCACGCGAGGATCTCCTTCCACCACGTGAATCATCGTCGGAGTCTTCGCGTTCTTGATGTACTTGAGCGGTGACTGGTTCCAGTAGGCATCAAAGTCGTCGTACGGCAGCTTGTTGCCCAGATAGAATTGCCGGTTTCTCTGCACATCGCTTTCGGCGTACATCGATATCCAGTTCGACGTTCCGGCTCCCGTACTGATTGCCTTGAAGCGATTGGTGTGGGTGAGAATCCAGTTCGACCAGTGGCCGCCCGCACTCCACCCAAGGACGCCCATTTTCGTGCTGTCGACGATTCCCTGCGAGATCAGGTAGTCGACGCCCGTCATTATGTCTTCGTAGCCCTTCTGGAAGTAGTTGCCGACGATGTCGGTCTTGTGCTTTTCGCCATAGTTGGTCGAGCCGCGATAGTTGGGCATCAAGACCGCGTAACCGGCGCCAGCGTACGTCTGCGCTCCGTAACCGCCATTGAAGCCGAGTACGTCAGCGGCCGCGGGCCCGCCGTGGATGGCGACGATGAGCGGATAGCGCGTACCTGCCTGGTAGCCGACGGGCTTGATCAGAATTCCGCCGACCGTCTTTCCATCCGCGGATTTCCAGTTGATCTCCTCTTCATCGCCGAGCGCGAAACCACGAACCTGTGGATTGGCGTCGGTGAGCTGGCGCCAGCTCGTTCGCACCGGTATCTGGTCGACAGATGCGACCGTGAACAATGTCGGAGGAGTGCGAGGATCGGCGTAGTTCAGCAGCAACAGCCTGGAGTCGTCGTCCTCACTGGCGGCGAGCGACGCATGCACGTTCGATATCTGACGCACGGCGTTCTTGTCGATGTCCAGAGCCATCATCTGACCCGTGGCCTTGATCCCTTCGTTGAAGTAGATGGTTTTCCCATCCTTCGACCAGAAGCCTACAGTCACATCGCCGTCGAAATTGCCGCCCAGCTTTCGGAGCTGGCCGCCGCGATCATCGACTCGGCGCAGATAGACACGATTGTTGGTCATGCTGTACTGCGTCAAATCGTCGTTCGCGGAAAAGGCGATCCATTTGCTGTCCGGCGAGAATTCGAGATCACTCTCACCGACTTCAGTGTTGTTGGTCAGGCGTTCGATGCCGTCCGTCGAAGTATCGAGGAGATACAAATCGGAATTGATGTCCTGCTCCGTGATGTTCCGCATGTAGCGATTGGCCGCGGCGCCGTGGTAGCCGATCCACCGTCCATCGGGCGAGATGTTGAAGTCGGTGACGGTGACGCTCGTGTCGCGCGTAAGCCGCGTCGCTTTCTTGGTGTCGACGTCGAGCGCCCACAGGCTGGAAAGAGGCGTCGCCATGTTTCGAATCGCGACGTTGAACTTTTTCTCAACACGAAGCTTTTCGTCCTTGTCGAGAGTGTCGGCGGTGACGAAATAGATCCGCCTGCTGTCGGGTGACCATTTCCAGAGGCCCACACCCGCCTGCTGGTGGGTCAGTTGCACGGGCTTCGCTGAATCGATTCCGGCCACCGGCAAGGCGTAGAGCTGTTCTTCGTCCGACTTGCCGCTGCGGTAAACGAGCCATCTCCCGTCTTTGCTGAAGTCGAGTGTCGAAACGCCATCCTTGGCATCAGTGATCTTTCGAGCCTCTCCGCCGTCCGGGCGCATCACATAAATCTGGTTCTGTCCGGGCACGTTTCCGCTCGCTGGTACCGCGCTTCCACCAGAAGGCGCAGAAGGTGCATCTCTGTTCGACAGGAAGACAAAAAACTTTCCATCGCGGGACCAACGCGGGGACGTCTCGTTCTTGTCCTTCGTGAACGTCATCTGTCTGGTAGAAGACACTCCGTCCTTGACCGAAACGAGATAGATGTCGGTCTGACGCTTGGCCTGATTCCAGTCCGGTGTGGAAAGCGTGTACAGCAGCCATTTGCCATCCGGACTCGGCGTCGGAGACCCGACGTCGCGCTGGTACTGCCTGTCCAGAAAGGTGATTGGCCGGGGTGCGTCTGGCGACGCTGCTTTCTGCGCCATTACCACAACGGGTAACAGTGCGGTGATGAAGAGAGGATGGGTGCGCATGACTGCGGTGATGGAAGAGGGTCCGACGACGAGCTTTCCTGACGCGAACAGGAAATTGCAGCAGAAAACACGGATTCGGAACCACATCGGGACTCAGACCGAATTGGCCGCGGGGCGCGAACGCAATAACCAATAACGGGTGATGTGTACGCTTTTTGCCTGACACACCGCCGAACACGAAAGGCGCCGCTACAATGGAGCGGCCTCTTTCTCGACCCTGAGGGAGGGAGAAGGAAAATGTTGAGGAATGGATCGGGATACAGGGTGGCGACGCTCGCCATCGCGGCATTCGCGCTGGCCGCATGCAGCAAGAAAGACAATTCTGCCGTGGACACGACGGCCGCCTCTAGCACGGTTTCAGCGGACACGTCGGCCATGTCGAGTAGCGCGCCGGCCGCGGGGACCTGGACCGACGCCAATATCGTCGCTCTGCTCGATGAAGCGAACGCAGCCGACAGCTCCGCGGGCGCCGTCGCGGCAACCAAGGGGACCGCCGCCGCCGTTCGTGACTTCGGAAAGCGGATGATGCGTGATCATCACCAGCTCCGTGCGCAGGGAGAGGCGCTTGCTAAGAAGCTGAACGTCACTCCGGCGGCTCCATCAGACGACCCCGTCGCGCCTGCGGCGCAGGCAGAGATGAATACACTGAACACAACGGCCAAGGGAAAGGATTTCGACCGCGCGTACGTCGACGCCGAAGTCAACGCACACAAGGCTGTGCTGGATCTGGCGACCAAGGCGGCGGGAATCACGCAGACCGCCGAGCTGAAGAGCCTGATCCAGAAGGCTGCGCCGGTAATTCAAGGCCATCTCGACAAGGCGGAAGCGATTCAGAAGACTCTGAAATAAGCTGTTGCTAAAAGGCGTAATCTTCGATGTCGACGGCACGCTCCTGGACAGCAACGACGCGCACGCCATATCCTGGGTGGAAGCGTTCGCGGAAGCTGGCTATGACGTGTCGTTCGACGTCGTGAGACCGCTCATCGGAATGGGAGCCGACAAGCTCCTTCCGAAAACAATAGGAATCAGTCACGACAGCGACGAAGGAAAGAAACTCGTCGCGCGTCACTCGGAGATTTTTGAGGAGCGACATCTTCCGCGTCTTGGCCCGTTCGAAGGAGCGCGCGATCTCGTACAGCGCATCCGTTCCGATGATCTGAAAGCGCTCGTTGCGACTTCTGCCCGGGACGAACAGCTTACCGAGCTGCTCAAGGCGGCACACGTCGATGACCTCATAGAGGAGCGAGCGACGGCGAGCGATGCGAAGAGATCAAAACCGGACCCAGACATCGTCCAGGCGGCGATCGAAGAGAGCGGGATTTCGCCGAAGCATTTGGTCATGATCGGCGACACGCCCTACGACATCGAGGCGGCCGCGAAAGCAGGTGTGCGAACCATCGCCTTTCGGTGTGGTGGGTGGACCGATGACAAGCTGAAGGGCGCGGCCGAAATCTACGATGGACCGGCGGATCTCCTCGCACGCTACGATGCATCATTTATCGGGAGAGAAATCCAGTGAGAACGCTCTTGGCTGTGCTGCATGAAATCGCGCAGGCGGCTCAACAGATTGGTCCTCCCGGTGGTGCGCCGGGCGGACCAGGTGGACCTGGCGGTCCGCCGCCGGGATTCTCCTTCACCGACGCCTTCTTTCAGCTGGTGGAGTTCGTCGGTTTCTTCCTCGCAATCGGCGCGATCGGATTCCGATTCGGGATCGTGAGACAGATCCGCGGGATGTCGGACGAAGCCAAGGCAATACTCCGCGCCGACAATGCAGCTCTACTCGGCATCCTCGGTATCGCGCTCCTCTGGCTGACCTACCTTGGGCAGCCCTACCTCGATGCGATCACCAACCACAAGGCGTTCGCGGCGTCGCTTCCAAAAAACCTGTCGCAGTTCGAATTCAAGATGGCGATGCTGGCTATCGCTACGCTCGGGTTCGTATTTGTTCGCGCCATGTGGTTGGGAGGATGGACGATTGCGGCGATCGGGGTTCTTCTTCTGGTTCTGCAACCCGTTTACACCGGAAGATTCGCCGGCAAAGTGAACGCGGTCCACATCCTTGCGGCGTCGACGTGGCTCGGAACGTTGCTGGTTCTGCTGCTGGTCGGGATCAGAGGAGTGGCAAGGAGCACGACCACTGGCGGCGCTCAACGCGCGGAGCTCGTCGCTGACCTGGTGAATTCCTTTTCGCCGCTTGCTCTCGTCGCATCCGCAATCGTTGCTGCGACAGGCCTCACGACGGCGTGGCTTCATCTGAAGCGGATCTCTTCTCTCTGGACCACCAGCTACGGCGTGGCGCTCGATGTCAAGCTGATATTGGTGCTCATTGTCGTCACGCTGGGCGCGTGGAACTGGCGGCGCGTCCGCCCATCGCTCGGCGCCGAAGGATCGGAACAGACCATCCGGCGCTCCGCGAGAATGGAGCTGAGTTTCGCCGCGCTCGTGCTGATCGTTACTTCGGTGCTTGTGACCCTGCCGTCGCCGAGGTAGCAGCTCGAGGCGGGGCGTTCTTCACGTACTTGTCGAGCCAGTTTATGTACTCCCACAGCAGATGACGCTGAGTCTCACGGGCGGTGTACCCATGCGGCTCGAGCGGGAGCTGGACGTAACGAACGTCGCCACCATTTCCCTTGATCGCCGCGAACAGACGCTCGGATTGAATCGGAAATGTTCCCGAGTTGTCGTCGCGCTGACCGTGAATGAGCAACACCGGCGCTTTGATCTTGTTCGCGTAGTTGAATGGTGACATCGCGTTGTAGACTTCCGGCGCCTCCCAATACGTGCGCGGCTCCGCCTGGAAACCGAACGGGGTGAGCGTTCGGTTGTAAGCGCCGCTCTCCGCGATTCCGGTGCGGAAGATGTCGGAGTGCGCGAGAAGATTGACCGTCATGAAGGCGCCGTACGAGTGTCCTCCGATTGCGATGCGGTCACGATCGGCGACACCCATATCCACGATCTTGTCGACGGCAGCTTGCGCGCTCGCTACCAGCTGCTGGACGTAGCTGTCGTTCGGCTCCTTACCGCCCATGCCAACGATCGGCATTGTCGGGCCATCGAGAACGCCGTAGCCGTGCATGAGCAGCATCAGGTAATTCTGACGGCCGGGTCGCTTGAACTCGTACGGTGAGCCGGCGAGCTGCGAAGCCGCGTCCGCTGACTGGAATTCGCGCGGATACGCCCAGAAGAAAAACGGAAGGCGTCCCTGTGACTTGTCGTAGCCCGGCGGAAGGTAGAGAGTCGCCGACAATTTCACGCCGTCGGGCCTCGTGTAGGTAATGAGCTGGCTCTTCACGCCAGCGAAGTATGGTGCGGGGTCACTGAGCTTTGTGACTTGGATCACCGACTTGTCGCGCAGATTGCGCAGGAAGACGTTGGGCGGATCGGTCGGTGATTCGCGCTGCGTGATGATGCGCGTCGCATCCGGGTCTACGACCTGGAGCGTCTGCTCATAATTCGGAGCAGCCGATTGCCAAAGTCTCTCAGTTTTGCCGGTGGCGATGTCGAAGCGATCGAGAAATGGCCGATCGCCTTCGGCCGAAGCGCCGTCTCCTCTCAGGTAGAGCGATTTGCCATCGCTCGAGCGTAACGGAACGAATCGATCGTTCGCTGGATCGAGGACGTACACCCAAGTTCCCGGATTCGAATAACGATCCTCGGCGCTTCGATCCCAAATCATTTTCGGCGTGCCACCGGAAGGAACCGAAGGATCGATCATCCAGACCCGTTGTCTCGCGCCACGTGATAGCCGTTCAGTCAGGAATGCGATGTTGGGTGAAACCCAGTTGATTCCGCCGAAGCGGTACTCGGTCTGGACGAACGGTGTGGCCGCACCAGTAAATGGCGCCGACAAAAGAGAGACCTGATCCCGCTTGGGAACCGTGTTGCGAGGATTTCCCTTGTCGAGCGCTTCCGCGGTTACGAGCGTGGCTGGAGCGTCGGGACGCCAGTTCACGAATCTGATTCCCGGCACGACCGCATCGCGCGCGCTCGGCGCCTCTTCGGCGACGTGGGAATTGCGAATCTCGCGCAGGACCTTGCCGCTCAGATCCCAGACCTCGGTGCGCGATGGGAAGACATCCATCGGGACCTGGTAGGAATAGGGTCGTTGGATCGTCTCGACGAGTAAGTATTTCCCGTCGGGCGAGGACGTCGCACGCGCGTGAACGCCGGGCTGCCCAACAGGCGTGATCTTCCCATCGAGCCCGACCAGAGAGAGCTGATCGGTAAAGTAGTAATCGAACAGAGCCTCATCGGTTGGTCCCTGAAGCAGGTACTCATAGGTGCGCGCGGGCGCCGAACGTCCGTACGATTCCTGGACGATGACGCCGGTGGGAACCTCGGATGTCTTGGGCGCGCCAGCGCGATTCGCCGGCCATAACCGGCACACGAGTGGCGCCCTGCCATCCAGCCAATTGCAGCCCGCATCGTCGACAATGTTTCCGCGCGCCGTCGTGATGTTGAGCGTGGTAGAGGTCAATCGCCGCGCTGTAGCGTTACCGATATCGGCGACCCACAGCGCCGTGCCAGCTGGTGTAGTCGCGGTGAACGCGAGGTTCTTTCCGTCGCGCGACCAGTCGAGATCGCGAATTCGTCCCGACAATCCGGTCGCGGTGACGCGACGTGTGCGGCCAGATGTCGGATCCAGGATATCGACCGACATCGCGCCATTCGAGACCGTCGTGTAGGCGAGCTGATCTCCGGCAGTGGACCACGCCGTTGACCCAAGTCGTCCGCCAGCCGGAGTGTTGAGCGCTCGCTCGATCTTGCCATCGATGCTGCTCACCGTTCCCGACCGAATGCCGATATTCTCGACGCGGTAGTCAGGATTTGCCCTGATCTTGCTGCCCGCGAGATAGTAGGCCGAGTCCGCCATGTCACTGATGGTGATCGTTCGTGGATCGCTCACCGTGACGAGAACCCATTGGCGATTCGGACTGATCGATGTGATCGGATTCGCGGGCGCCTCGAGGATCTTGACCAGATCGAGGGGCGGCGACTGGTACGTCTGCTGAGACCAGGCTGGAGCGAGCGGCGCGAGCGTCAGTAGCGCCGTCGACACAACGCGACGAAGGGAGATTCTGTTCATGGATGCGGGGGGTGGACGGGTCAGTGCGGACGATTCTGCGTTGCAACTATATAAATACTGTCTGCCTCTTGTCAGTGTTGGTCACCGGCGCTCGACCTTCATTTGCAGAGGTCCCTCGGGGCGCAGCGTGATCCGGGGCTCGAGGCCCGGGGGAGACGTACCGACATAGCGGAGCTTCCATCTCTGGGCGATGGTCGCAAGGATGAGAATCCCCTCCATCCAGGCGAACTGCTCTCCGATACAGATGCGCGTTCCGCCACCGAATGGGAAGTACGAGAACTTCGGGCGCATCGCTGCGACCTCGGGCCGCCACCTCTCCGGATCAAAACGCTCGGGGTCCGGGTGGAAGCGCGGATCGCGGTGCATGATGAACTGCGACATCAGCACCATTGATCTTGCCGGAATCGTGTATCCGCCGGCCTCGAAATCATTGATCGCCCTCCGTCCCACCGCCCACGCCGGGGGATATAGCCGCATCGACTCGGCCAGGATCATCCGCGTATAGGGCAGTCTCGATAGATCATCCGGATGCGGCAAGCGATCGCCGAGTGCGTCGAGTTCGTGATGGAAGCGCGCCTCGATTTCTGGATGCCGAGATAGCAGATACCAAGTCCACGAGAGGGCGTTGGCCGTCGTCTCGTGACCAGCGAGAAAGATGGTCATCGACTCGTCGCGCACCTGCGTATCGGTCATCCCTCCGCCGTCGCCCTCCGTGTCCTGCGCGAGCAGCAGCATCGACAGCAGATCGCCCTTATCCTCCCCAGTCGCTCGGCGCTCGTCGATAATTCGGTAGATCGTTTCATCGAGGCGGGCACGGGCTGCCTCGAACCGCTTGATGTATGGCAGCGGCAGC
>Ga0209488_10003518_pt1 | contig 12563 bp, 5 predicted proteins | sample Rivendell_Oct201_8_FD_188349 | JGI IMG/M metagenome (GOLD analysis project Ga0209488, IMG submission 188349) | Vadose zone soil microbial communities from the Eel River Critical Zone Observatory, Northern California, USA -... | ecosystem: Environmental > Terrestrial > Soil > Vadose zone >...
TGGATTCTCGATCTCAAAGATTCCAGCATCGTGAAAATTCCGCGCGACAACTCCAACGACGACCATCCCATCTGGGCCGGCGGTACGATTTACTTTCTTTCCGACCGCAACGGCCCAGTCAGCCTTTTTGCTTACGACACCAAAACGAAGCAAGTAACGGAAGTGCTGCATAGCGACGGCCTCGATTTCAAAGGAGCGTCGGCAGGACCGGACGCGATCGTCATCGAACAGTTCGGTGCGATTAAGCTTTACGACCTGAACACCCATCAGGCCAAAAATATTCCGATTCATATCGCCGGCGACATCGAGGCCGTGCGTCCGCATTTCGCGAAGGTTGAGACCAAACGCATTCAGACTTTCGGCATTTCACCGACCGGAGCACGCGCCGTGTTCGAGGCGTGGGGAGAGATTTTCACCGTCCCCACCGACAAGGGGGACATACGCAACCTCACGCACAGTCCGGCGGTTGCGGATCGTGATCCGGCATGGTCTCCCGACGGAAAGTCGATTGCATATTTCTCTGACGAGTCTGGTGAATATGAATTGGCGATCCGCGATCAAAATGGCTTGGGCAAGGCCCGTCACATCAGCCTGGGGAACCCGCCGTCATTTTTCTATACGCCGACCTGGTCCCCCGACAGCAAGAAAATCGCCTACAGCGACAAGCGTTTGCAGTTGTGGTATGTCGATCTCGACAACCCTGCACCCAAACTAGTCGACAACGACTACTTCGGCGGATTCGGACCCACGCAGTTGAATCAGTCTTGGTCGCCCGACAACAAATGGATCGCTTATAACAAGCAACTGGCCAGCGGCCAGCACGCCATCTTCGTTTACTCGCTCGAGCGGGCCAAGGCCTATCAGGTCACCGACGGCATGAGCGATGCGCTCTATCCAGCGTGGGACAAGAACGGAAAATATCTTTACTTCACCGCTTCCACCGACGTTGCCCTCACCACTGCGAATCTCGATATGTCGAGTGATGAACATCGCGTATCGCGCAGCGTCTATCTCGCCGTGCTGAGTAAGGACGAGAAGTCGCCTCTGACGCCTGAAAGCGACGAGGAGAAGGCGAAGGACGAAAAGAAATCCGACGACAAGGCGAACGACAAAGACAAAGAGCAGGTTAAAGAGAAAGACAAGGACAAAAAAGCTGAGGACAAGTCCGCCGACAAGGACAAGGGTAAGAAAGACAAGGATAAAGGCGACAAAGAAAAAGACAAGAAGGACGAGCCGGTCGTTGTAAAGATCGATATCGACGGTATCGGCCAGAGGATTCTGTCGTTGCCCATTCCCGGTAAGAACTACTTGAGTCTCGTTCCCGGCAAGTCGGGATTCATTTTCCTATCCGAAGGCCCGCAGGTCATCACCGGCGAAGAGGGTCCGAATCTCAACCAAACCATCCAGAAGTTCGACCTGAGCAAGCGCAAACTCGACAAAGTCATGGACGAAGTCAACGATTTCACCATCTCGTTGGATGGCGAAAAGATTCTCTATCGCAAAGGTGAATCCTGGGCGACGGCTTCCTCCGATGACGGCCCCAGCGGCGGAGGCCCGCCCAAGCCCGGTTTCGGCCCGCTCAAGCTTGACGGTTGGGAAGTCTACGTTGAGCCGCGCGCAATGTGGAAGCAGATCTACAACGAAACCTGGCGCATTGAACGTGACTTCTTCTATGACCCGCACTATCACGGCCTCGACCTGGAAAAGGCGAAGAAGAAATATGCGCCGTATCTTGACGGTATCGCCTCTCGCGGCGAACTGACCTATCTTTTCGAGGAATGTCTAGGCGAACTCACCGTCGGCCATATGTTTGTCGGGGGCGGGGAAGAGCCGCAGCCGAAGAAGTTGAAAGGTGGACTGCTTGGCGCCGATTACAGCCTGGGGTTCGTCTACCGGCCGCCACTTTCGGAGAATATCGTGCTCACCGGCGGTGTCGCTTCATTGGTGCCGGGTTCTGGCCTACGTCAGATCTATACCAGCAAGACATTGGTGTCAGGGTTCACCGCGCTTAAATTCCAGTTCTAGTCGAGTGAATCAGTGAATATAATCGCTGCGCTCTCCCTTAAGACCAAAAACCACCCGTGAACATGCCTCGGTCATCTGTTTCTCATCGCAATCGGCTTCGACGCACATTCATCGCGTCAATCTCCATTCTGGCGATGACCTTGGTCTTTGGCATCGGCTTCTCGCGCGCGTCCGAACCGCCAAGTTCGCAGCAGACGAATTTATCCGGACAAAGTAAAGACCAGGCGGACGCCAAGAGCGCAGGCTGCGTGAGTTGTCATGTAAAGACGGACAGCGCGAGCATGCATCCCACTGACACCGTGCAACTCGGCTGCACCGATTGCCACGGCGGCAACTCCGAAATAAAGATCACCACCGACGCGCCCGGCTCCGCTGAATATGAACAAGCAAAGAATCAGGCGCACGTTCAGCCGCGCTCGGGTCAAAATCGCTCCGGCGACCGCGCCGCGCGCCCCGGCCGCTACTACACCGAGTGGCTGCGCGAGCCGGAGGAGTTCATCCAGTTTGTGAATCCAGGCGATCTGCGCGTCGCCGCGAAGAGCTGCGGAACTTCGGGATGCCACACTGAAGAGGTCCGCAAAGTTCGTAGCAGCATGATGACCCATGGCGCCATGCTCTGGGGCGCCGCGCTCTATAACAACGGCTCGTTCCCGCTGAAAAATCCGCACTTCGGCGAAAGCTACAGCGCCAACGGTCAGCCACAGCGATTGCAGACCTGGCCTCCGCCGACGCCGGAAGAAACCAAACTGAAGGGCATTCTTCCGATATTGGAGCCGCTTGCACGTTGGGAGACGGCGCAGCCGGGCAACGTCCTGCGTGTCTTTGAGCGCGGTGGCGGCGAGCGCGGAGAGGTGGGGAATCCTCGACGTGAAGAAGATCCCGGCAAGCCTGACGTGAAGCTGAGCGAGCGCGGCTTCGGCACGCTGCTCCGCACCGATCCCGTATTCCTCGGCCTCCAGAAGACGCGATTGTTCGACCCACTGCTCTCATTTCCCGGCAGCAATGACCAGCCCGGCGACTATCGCGGCAGCGGATGCACTGGATGCCACGTGATCTACGCCAATGATCGCGATCCCGTCCACTCCGGCGCGTATGCCCGATTCGGGAATGAAGGCCACTCTGCCAGCACCGATCCTGCGGTGAAGAAAGACGAAGCCGGCCATCCTATCCAGCACGTCTTCACCAAAACGATTCCGTCGAGCCAGTGCATGGTCTGCCACATGCACCCGGGTACGAACATGGTGGCCAGCTACTTCGGCTACACCTGGTGGGACAACGAAGTCGACGCCAAGGCGATGTATCCCGCTAATGAGCGCGATCCCGGCAAAGCCGATTACCGCAAAGTGCAATTGCACAACCCCGAAGGCAGCGCGGCGCGGGGACTATGGTCGGACCTCGAATTCCTTAAGAAGGTCGGCACCCCGGAATTCAATCAACAGCTGAAAGAGACCCAGTTCGCCGACTTTCACAGCCATGGCTGGATCTTCCGCGCGGTCTTCAAACATGATCGCAAGGGCAACTTGCTCGACGAAGATGGCCAGATCATCTCGCCCGCGGATCCGGAGAAGTTCAAGAAGGCCGTCCACCTAAAGGACATCCATCTCGAAAAAGGCATGCATTGTGTCGACTGCCACTTTGAGCAGGACGCGCACGGCAACGGAAAACTGTACGGCGAGACCCGGAACGCCATCGAGATGCAATGCAGCAATTGCCACGGCACCATCAGTAAATACGCGCTACTGCTGACCAGTGGCCCCGCGGCGCCGGATGGTGGACACCATCTCGACGCGCTGCGCACGCCGTGGAAAGAATTGCGCTTTTACTGGAAAGACGGCCGACTCTTCCAGCGCTCCGTCGTGGAGAAGGGAACGGAGTGGGAAGTGGTGCAGGTGAAGGACACCGTCACCCCCGGGAATCCGCACTACAGCGAGAAGTCGCGCCTCGCCAAGACCATCCAAAAAGACGGCGTCACCTGGGGCGATGTTCATGACGGCATTCCGCTCGCCCACGCTGACGACAAGATGACCTGCTACAGCTGCCACAGTTCGTGGACGACGAGCTGCTTCGGCTGCCACCTTTCCATGACCGCCAATCAGCGCATGCCCATGCTGCATAACGAGGGATTGGAGACGCGCAACTGGACCGCCTACAACTTCATGGTGCTGCGCGATGACGTGTACATGCTCGGCATCGACGGCACCGTGACCGGCAACAAGATTGCGCCGGTGCGGTCGGCGTGTGCGGTGGTGGTGAGCTCGCAGAATCAGAATCGCGACTGGATCTACCATGGCCAGCAGACCATTTCCACTGAAGGCTTCAGCGGACAGGCGTTCAGCACCTACGTGCCGCATACCGTGCGCGCGAAGGAGACCAAGACCTGCACTGACTGCCACGTCTCCATGCGCAATGACAACAATGCATGGACGGCGCAGATCCTGGTACAGGGGACAAATTTTCTGAATTACTTGGGACGATTCGCCTACGTCGCCGATGGCCCCCGCGGATTCGAAGCCGTCGCCATCGCGGAAAGAGAAGAGCCGGCGGCGATCATTGGTAGTGACTTCCACAAGATCGCCTATCCGGAGCGCTACAAGAAACACCTCTCGAAGCAAGACGAGCTTCAGGAAGCATACGAGCACCGCGGCGAGGAAGTGCTCGATCTGCAACTTCGCGGCGAATACCTCTACGCCGCCACGGGCAAGGGTGGACTGCGCGTCTACGACGTCGCCAATATCGACAACAAGGATTTTTCCGAGCGCATGACCACGGCGCCGGTGTCTCCACTGGGCCAGCGCTTCTATGTGAAGAGCAAGAATGCGGCGGCGGTGGCCAGCCCGAGCACGCTGGCACTCGATCCAAATCGCAAACACGATCCCGAAAATGAGGAAGGCCCTGTCCACCTGATGTACGGCTTCTTGTACGTGGCCGATAAAGAAGAGGGGCTCATCGTCGTCGGCGATCCCGGTGCAGGATTCAAATCAAAAATGCCGGGAGTCGGGACGTTGCTTGATGGCGATCCCAAGAACAACTTCCTGCAACGCGCAGTCACGTTTAATCCCGAGGGAGCGCTCAACGGCGCGCGCCGAATCACCATTGCCGGCGTTTATGCTTACGTGCTTTGCGATTCGGGACTAGTGGTCGTGAGCTTAGACGATCCCTTGCATCCGAAGATCACCGCGAAGATCGGCGCGCCCGCCCTGAACGGTCCCACCGGAATAGCGGTGCAATTCCGCTACGCTTTTGTCACCGACGCCGATGGCTTCAAGGTTCTCGACGTAACCCATCTCGACCAGCCACGCTTCGTCGAAGGCGCTCGCGTCCCGCTGCAAGATGCTCGCAACGTCTATGTCTCGCGGACCTACGCTTATGTTGCCGGAGGCAAAGACGGGCTGATCGTCATCGATGTCGAGCGTCCGGAAACTCCCAAGCTGGATCAAACCTTCAACGCTGCCGGGTCATTAAATGATGTGAATGACGTGAAGATCGGCATGGTGAGCTCGAGCCAATTCGCATTGGTCGCCGACGGCCGCAACGGTCTGCGAATCGTCCAGTTGTTCTCTCCCGCGGATAATCCCAATTACGTTGGCTTCAGCCCGCGTCCTACGCCCAAGTTGATTGCCTCGCGAAAGACCCGTGGCGCTGCCTTGGCATTGTCAAAGGGGGTTGATCGCGACCGCGCGGTTGATGAGAGCGGGAATCAGCTCTCCGTCTTTGGCCGGCGAGGCGCACGGCCATTCAACCTGCAGGAGATGCAGAAGCTCTATCTGCGCAACGGCGAGCTGTACACGGTTTCAGACGATCCGCCCGGTCGCGCCGGCTCAGCCGCAGCCTCGGCCGCCAAGAAATGAGCAAACAAGATCAGTCAGAACCTTTCCCCGTCGCGGGAATCGCCGTCAACTCCATGCCGTGAGCGGGATTCCGCGGGCCAGCCTGCTTCCAGTCGTGATATTGGTGACAGAGGAAGCAGCCGTTTTCCGCGCCATTGCTTGCGCCCGCGCTCTTGTGGCATTGCTGGCATGTCGCAACGCCCGGCAGCAGCACGTCGCTAGTCTCCTGGCTATTCGCGGTCGCGCTATGGCAGGATTCGCAGCTCAACGACTGGTGCGGATAGTGGCTGAACACCGCATTCTTTAACCAGATCTTCGTGATGTTTGAAGCAGCAATCTTTGGCAATGATGCCGACGCGCTCTCGAAATTCACCGCGTGGCACTGTTTGCACGTCTTTCGCCAGAGCAATTGCTCGTCATCGCGCAGCCGAGCTTGCAGGTAAGAGCCGGAAGATACCAAACCACCACGAACGCCCGGAATCGGCCGCTCGAAGGCGACCGGCTTCAGGGTTTTGCCTGCCAGCCCTTTGGCAAGTTTCTCCATCACGAACGCATGCACTATCTCGGGCTTCTCGTGGGGTACGCTCTCGGCTGAAGCCGCGTCGAACTGCAAAGTATGGCACGCGGCGCATGTCCGAGCGTAGGTCACCGGCAGCATGTAAGCGCGCCCGGAGCTGGGTCGCAGGATGTCAGGCGCCTCGGCTGCGGGTGGCGGCGTCGCCGCTTTCTGAACCTCCGCAAATCGCCACGTGCGATTCGCGTCCGCCGGCGCGCGATGACAGTCGTCGCAAACTAAACGCACCTTGCCCTTCGGCCCCGCGATATCAGCGCCTAAATGGACATGATGATTGAATGCGATGGTGCCGAGATCACGGGCACCGCTCCGAACCGGCGCAAACTCAGGATGCTTGCTGTCGAAGTTGAATATGGTGCGCTCAAAGCGCGGCGTGCCGGACGCAGTTGCCAGATTGCCGTGGCAGCGCACGCAGTTGCTGTCAGCAGTATGCGTCAGCTGCACAATCCCGCGATGCTCCACATGGCAGGATGCGCAAGTCGGCGTAAAAACCTGGTTCTTCTGGTGGGCCGGCGCCTGGTGACAGTTGAGGCAGGCTTCATCGGTCGCATTGTTCTTGAAGCCGACCATCTTTATGCCGTTCACCATGTTGCTGTGGCATGAAGAGCACTGCGTGGCGAATACAGAGTGCGCCTTGGCCACCGGCCCGCTGCTGTAGGGCAGTTGATTGCCCATCACGCCGGAGCTGAACAGCCACACCAGGAATGCGACCGGCAACGCGATGGACAGGATCTTGCGCCAGCGAGCGCTTGCCGTCACCCGCTTGAAATAATTCAAGTCGTGTCGCGTGCCCAGCTTTTTCGCGGTGCGTATACGGCGTGCCAAGGGTTCCCCTCGCCTGCTGAATAAACTTCCTGGTAAAAAGCCTTTGGCCTAGAAGCGGAGTGCCATCACTGCATGGATCACACTCAGAATGATCAGCGCGAATGACAATGGAACGTGCGCAAACAGCCAGCCGTGAAGAATGCGATGCAATCGCGATTGCCGGTCCAGATCGCGCTTCTCTTCGCAGATGTTCTTCACGTCGTCGATCACTTCGTAGAGCTCCTGCGCCGAGATTAAACGAAGCTGCTCGAATAAATACCGGGCGTTGGTGCGCCCGGCGAGTTCGTGGTCATAATTTCCCCGAACCTTTAGATACGGCCGTATCTGCGCCTCATAAACGTGTTGCAGCTCTTTCAATCCCTCTACTTCCGCTTTCACTCCTGCACTCACGCCGGAGAAATGCTCGGGCTTGGATACCGGCTCAGGAATGATCTTGACCGCGGAAGCAACCAGCTCATCAGCTTCCTGCAGAAGCTGCAGCTCTACGCGATCGATCTGCCCGTAGATAGTCTCCCAGGGCACTCTCTGTGTCATCACTGAAGGCATGAAATGCTGGATCGCGGCGCCCACAATGCCGCTCAGGATCACAATGGTGAAGAGCCACATCACGACGCGTGTGAGTGAGCCGCCAAAGCTGAATCCGGCATGAAAGAGGATGATGGGATAGCTCAGCAGCCCGAACCAAAGATGCCCGCGCATCCAGTCCTGTCCGCGGCCGATGCGCCACGCTGGATATTTCTTCCGAAGCCCGAGCAGCATCGCGAATAGCATCAAGCTGAAACCGAGAATTCCGTAAGCAAGCCCGATGCCGGTGCTGCCTTTCGGGCCATTCGGCGTTCGCACCGCATACGGGAAATAGACCAGGCCACTCACCAGCAGCACGGCTGCGGCTGCCATCGCCCAGTTTTGGTGTGTGCGGTCGATGCGCACGGTTACGCCTTGGGCTCCCCGGTCGAAGTTCGGCTGGCCATCAGTTGGGAGAAGAACGTCGTCGGGGTCACGCGGTGTGCCGCGTCATGCGGGCACGCATATACGCAGCTGGGTTCGTCATGTTCGTGACACAAGTTGCAGGATGTTGCCTTGCGAACCACGCGTGCTTTCTGCGTCGCCTGCGGGTTCGGCGAACCTTCCACCACAAACTCGTGCAGGTTGATGTTCCCGTAAGGACAGCTCTCGGCGCAGGCGCCGCAACCGATGCACCAGTCTTCGATGATGATCTCCAGCGAGTTCCTCCGCCGGATGGATCCCACCGGGCATCCGATCATGCACAACGGATCGCGGCACTGCCGGCATGAAGTCGCAATCAGGTAATTGTCGAAGCGCAGCCCGTCGCGGATCAGGCGAGTGACCCCGTCGTGAGTATCGGCACATGCCTGTACGCAGAGGTCGCATCGCGTGCACCGGTCCAGGTCCAACACCAGCAGGCTCTGCGCGTCCATCAGGCCCTGCTTCAGGAACTGGTTCAGCGAAACGCTGGTCACTTCCTTGTAGCGGCTCTGGTTCTCCGCGACCCGCTCATCCGCCACTTTTTGCAGGCTCTCGCGGATGTCCGGGAAATTTTCCAGCATGGCGTTGAAATCTTCTGCCGCGATGCGCACCACTTCCACGTGATCCAGCGCGGCGCAGGTGGCGGTGCGCACCCCGCCCAGCAATAGTCCGATCTCGCCGAAGTAATTTCCCTTGGAAAGGTAAGCCAGCACCATCTCGCCGCCGGGATGCTCCTCGGTTACTTTTACGAAGCCGATGCGCACCAGGTAAAACGAATCGGCGACGTCGCCTTGGTTGAAGATCACGTCCCCGGGACCGTAACGCACCAGCTCAACGCGGTCACGAAGCTGGTTGATGAACTCGTGCGTCAGTGAGGAGAAGATGGGCACGCTCAGCAGGTGCGTCTCCAGAGCGCGCTGCCGATATTTCATATCCAGTTGGGCGCGGAAGCTCTTGTTCTTCTGCAGAACGTCGAGCACGTTGCGCAGCATCTCCAGCGCGACCACATCGGTCGAAGCGCGCACCGTGGCTGAGCGCGGATAGTGGCTCATGCAGCTCATCTCACCGAACAGATCGCCCGGGCCAAGCTGGGCTACAGGATTGTCGTACGCCAGGTCAACCGGCGCGTCGATCGAGATGTACTGGCGGCGAAGGTTCTCTTCATCCCGCTGGTGGTCCTTGCGCGGCACCAGCCTGCTCTTCAGTTTGCTAAGAATGCTTTTGTCGGCATCTTCCGTAGTCACATGTGCGCGCGGACTGGAAAGATAAATGTCGACGTTGCCTTCCAGGATGAAAAATGCGGTGGAACCGTAGTCGCCTTCGCGAAACAGGACCTCGCCTTTCTTGAAGACTCTCTTCACCACGGCGCCGTGATTCAGTTCAAGGAAGGTGCCGGAAACGCCCTTGAACACTGGCAACTTCAATAGCTCCTGCACTTGAAGTGATTCGCCGCCTAAGTGCTGGCCCACTATCTTCTTGTTGGTCAGCGCGCCGGTTGGACAAGAGACCATGCACTCGCCGCAAGAAACGCACGAGGAATTTCCCATGCTGGCATTAAGGTCAAAGGCGATGGTCGCGGAATATCCCTTTCCCTGCCGTGCGATGACGTTGTTGTCGCGCACTTCAGCGCAGGCGCGCACGCAGCGGTCACAAAGGATGCATGCGGCGTGATCGACCAGGATGCTGAGCGAGCTATCATCTTGAGGCTTGGCCAGTTTGCCCCGTGCGTAGCGAGGCTCGGCGACTCCGTATTGCGCAGCCATGGCCTCAAGTTCGCAATCCCCAGAGTGTTGCTGGCGCACGCACGGTGAAGGATGGTCTGAAGCCAGCAGCTCGATGATGGTTTTTCGCGCGGCCAGTACTGGCGGAGTATCGGTCTTGACCGTCATGCCGGGTTCGCACTTGTTGAAGCAGGCGGCGGCGAAGGCGCGAGTCTTCACATCCACCACGCACAAGCGGCACACCGCCACCGGCGTCTCATTCTGCTGATGGCACAGCACCGGGATATGGATCCCGTTCATGCGCGCCGCGTCAAAGATGGTTGTGCCTTCCGGAACTGTGACCGGCTGGTCGTCGATCGTGAGTTGGATCTGGTTGCTCATGCGTTAGGTGAAACAAACTCCTGCTGGACAACGCCTATTCAGGATGTGTTCATCAACTTCCGGCCTGAAGTGCTGGATCACTGACTGGATTGGCGCGGGCAGGATCTGTCCCAGCCCGCATATCGACGATGTCTTCAGCGCGTGCGAGAGTTCCTCGAGCAGGCCAAGTTCGCCATCCTTGAAAGTGCCCTTCGTCCAGCCGCTGAGCATATCCACCATCTTCTGCGACCCCACCCGGCAGGGCACGCACTTTCCGCACGACTCGTTCCGGAAAAATTTCACCGAGTTGAGCGCCATATCCAGCATGCAGGTGCCTTCCGCGCAGACTACGATCGCCGCTGATCCCACCATCGAACCCGCCTTGGAAACTGTCTTGAAATCCAGTGGCAAGTCGAGCTTGTCCGGCGGCAAGTATCCAGACGACGGCCCCGACGGCGCAAATCCCACCACTTTGCGATCACCCGGCGGCCCACCCGCGTATTCATAAACCAGTTCGCGATAAGTGGTGCCCATCGGCACTTCAAAGACGCCTGGATTCTTCACGTGACCGGTGACGCCGACAAACTTGAGTCCAAACGACCCGTTCTTGCCGTAGCCCTTAAACCAATCCGCACCGTTTGCCAGGATCCCAACCACGTATACGAAGGTCTCCACATTGTTGAGCGTCGTCGGCTTCTTCCACAGGCCCTCGATGGTGGCATTGGGCGGCTTATTGCGCGGCTCCGCACGTTTTCCTTCAAGCGCCTCCAGCAGCGCCGAGGACTCGCCGCAAATATATCCGCCCGGGCTCATGAACAGCTCAAGATCAAAAGTCAGATCCGACCCGAGAATGTTGCGCCCCAGCAGCCCCGCCTTGTAGCAGCGCGCCAGCTCCTCGGCGATCACATGCTCTTGCTCTTCATACTCATGCCGGAGATAGATGTAGCCCTTTTTCGAGCTGGTAACCAACCCGGCAACGATCATGCCTTCAATCATCAAATGGGGCAAATGAGTCATGATGAAGCGATCTTTGATGGTTCCTGGCTCGCTCTCATCCGCATTGCAAACCACATATTTGGGTTGCGCGACCGCGTTCTTCGCCGCTTCCCACTTGATCCCCGCCGGGAAGCCGGCGCCGCCCATTCCCACAAGCCCGCTGGTCTTCAGCGTCGAGATGACTCCGTCCCAATCGCGCGTCTCCACCAGCTCTCTTACTACTTCGTAGGGCCGCTGCCCGTCATACGGATCAGACGACAACTGCATTGGCGCTATGCGCTCGTTGTGCTGCGGCAGCTCCCGTCCGGCGATTGCTTTTTCTACCAAGTCCGCCGCCTGCACCTCGCTTACGCCTGCGTAATAATGTTCGTTCACGCGAATCACCGGAGCGCGCTCGCATCGACCGAGGCATGAAACTTGCCGGATGGTGAGGTCGCTCTCCGCCACTCCGCGGAATCCGCTCTCCAGCTTTGACCGCAATTCATCGCAGCCGGCGAGATGGCAGGTCATGTCCGTGCACACCAGCACTTCCGCCTTGGCCGGCGGCTTCAGGTTGAAGTGGGGATAGAAGGTCACCACCGCATGCACGTCCTTCAGCCCCAGGCCGCGACGCTCGGCAATGCCCTTCATCGCATCGGCGGAGATGTATCCCGCCTGCCGCTGGACTTCTTTCAAGTCTTCAAACACACCTTCGGTTGCGTGCTTGGTGGGCTGAAATTGGGGGGACGACGATGAAGTGGCCGCGGTGTTCAAAACAACCTCTTGCTGCTGTCAGAAAGGATGACGAAGTCTACCACGCCCGTGACTCCCGAAATCCCCTGAATTATGGCTATTCGCGCCTCTCCGCAGTCCCGATTGAGAGGCGAGGGATTGCGCTCTTTTCGCAAACATTGATTTGCGCGGCAGCCGAAGGTATAACTTCTTCCACCCGAATGACCAAGTTTCCTTTGCACTCTAAGGCGAGAACGTTTTTGCGTCTCTTCGTCGCCCCGCTGCTTGCGTTGCTCTCACTCAGTGCGCACGCACAAACTGACAAGCTATCCGGCTCCCGGCAAGCCAAGTACATCGGGCCCGGCTCATGCAGCGCCAGCTCGTGCCACGGCGGCATTCAGCCGCAATCCGTAACTCACGTCTTGCAGAACGAATACAGCACCTGGGTGATTCAGGACAAACACTCAAAGTCTTTTCAGTCGCTGCAAAATCCCGTCTCGGTTCGGATGGCCAAGATCCTGGGCTTGCCTCGCGCCG
>Ga0209488_10003520_pt1 | contig 12547 bp, 5 predicted proteins | sample Rivendell_Oct201_8_FD_188349 | JGI IMG/M metagenome (GOLD analysis project Ga0209488, IMG submission 188349) | Vadose zone soil microbial communities from the Eel River Critical Zone Observatory, Northern California, USA -... | ecosystem: Environmental > Terrestrial > Soil > Vadose zone >...
AAGCTGTCGACGCCGTTCAGCTGCGGCACGGCGTCTTCGGCGATGTTGAACAGCTCCGCGACCTGTCCGCGCGACGGGATGGCCAGCCGGATGTTGGCCGTGACGTTGTCGCTGCTGGTCGGCAGACCGGGCGTCGCGTTGCCGCCGACGGCCTCGCCGCCGAGGATCGTGGTGTCGACGATCAGCGAATCACCCTTGACCAGCGTGCGGAACGACAGCGCGCGGAAGGCATCGGCCGGCCGCGCGGTGGTCGGATCGCCGCGCATCTCCAGCAGTTGGACCGCCGACGGGTTGATGGTGAAGAAATCGCTGGTGACAGCGAGCGGCGAGGAGAACTTGAGCTTGATCGCGGCATTGCGCGGCATCACCGGGATCGGGCGGTTGGCAGTGTTCTGGCCGCGGAAGGCCGCGGGCAGTTCGAACAGCGTGCCGGTGGCCCGCGCCAGCGCGGTGGTGAAGCGCGCGCCTTCGACCGGGTCCCGATCGTCCCACAGGATCAGCAGCTCCTCGTGGCCGGTCTGGATGTCGAACGGCCGGATCTCGAAATCGGCGTCGGGAACGGCCTGGCCGGCGGAATCGAACAGCGCCTGCGACTGCAGCGTCGGGTCGATCACCACTTCCTGCGCCACCAGGGTGCCCTGGCGGTTGAAGCGGTCGCGGCGGTCACCGTTGGTGGTGTTGATGCGGTGGTAGGAGTAGACGTCCACCAGGCGGCCGAACTGGACCCCCAGCAGTTGCGGCCGGGCGGGCGAGATGCCGCTGTTTGCCGACCTGCCGGAGCCGCCGCAGGCAGCGAGCCCCAGCAACACCATTCCGGGCAACACGATTCCGGGCAACACGATTGCGGGCAACACGCAAACGGCAGATGCACTACGTCGAGGGTTCGGATTCATGGCTCTTCGGGCGTTGTGTTGGATCACGTGCTGGATATCCCGCGTGATCAGAACCGGAACGGAATGCGGAGGAAATGGAGTTCCGGCCGCGGCGATGCCGGGCTCAGACCCTGCGGTATGTCGCTGGCCGTCGACTTGAACCCGGTGTTGAACAGCACGTCCCAGGTGACGAACGGCATGTGGGTGCTGCGGATCGTCTCCTGCACGGTCGGGTCGCTGATGTCGAACACGAAGGTGCCGACCTGGGTGGGGAATCGGTTGGGATCGATGTTGGTGCCCGGCGCCGGGTGGATGCTCGGATCCTTGTGGAAGGCAAAACCGATGCGCACATTGCTGATCGGCACGGCGTTGCTGGTCACCAGCGGGTTGGTCCGGCCGAGGCCTTCGGAGCCGTCGGTCACGATCTTGAAGAACTTGGCCAGGATCCGCACGCGGCGCACGTCGGTCGCGGGCGGCAACAGGCCCGACTCGCTGCTGAGCACCAGCTGCCGATCGCTGTGCGACAGGATGCGGTAGCTGCCCAGCAGCAGGTTGTTGACGTTCAACAGCTCGGCTTCGTACTGGGAAAAGCGATCCGCCACGCCCTGCAACGCCGGGGTGGCAAGGTCGATGCGGTAGCTCCCGTCGCTGTTGACCGCGATCGCGAACACGTCGGTCGGCTGCAGCACGACCGGGTAGACCAGCCGCACCGAGCTGGTGCTCGACTGCTCGAACCTGGCGTAGCCGAGCTCGAACGGGTCGGCGCTGGCGCCGAAGGTGCCGGCGAACGAATAGGTCGGGCCGGCCCGCAGATTGTTGGTCGGATCTTCGACGATGATGCGCGGGTCGCTGGTCGGAGCCAGCTGCGGGATGCGGGACGACGCGCCGGTGTCGATCCACTTCGACCGCAGCCGCGTCCTGCTGCTGAAGGTCACCGGCAGGAAGATCGGCGTCGGCCGGATGTCGCCCTCGTTGTCGCCGATGTTGATCGTCGTCGTCGGGTCGTCACCGGTGAGCCGGCCGTCGAAGTAGGGGAACCCGCGCCAGGCCAGCAGGGCCTGCTTGGTCGGGTTGGTCGTGCCGGACGCCCGCACGCCGTTGACGAACACGTCGATGTTGTCGTCGAGCAGCGTGTTGGTGCCATCGGGCGGCAGGTCGGAGCTGGGGCCGGGAGGCGCCATCAACTGCACCACGCCGAGACCGCCGAGACCACCGAGCGGCGCCGAATCGTAGCTGGCGCCGGTCATCATCGTCTGCCCGCTGGCCGGGTACTTGGACTCGACGTCCGGCGTGCCGAAGGAACCGGTCAGCGTCACGCCGCCGTCGGCCGACACGCAGAAGTCGTAGTCGTTCTCGCCGTAGCGCCAGCGGGCGGTCGGAGTGGAGACGCCGTGGGCGTTCAGCCGGATGTGTCCGCCGGCCATCAGGATGACCATGCCGCCGGAGCCACCACCGCCACCGCCGCCTTCGTTGCAGGTGCCGGCCTGTTCGCCACCACCGCCATTGCCGCCATCGGCGTGGATGCGGCCGGTCGAGCCGATGGTGATGTCACCGAGCGCCTTGATGATCAGCACGCCTGCACCACCACCACCACCACCGCCCTTCATGTCGCTGGCGTAGTTGGGGTCGTTGACGGTGCAGCTGCCGGGAGTGCCGGTGAGGTCGCCACCGCCGCCGCCACCCTCGCCACCGACCGGGTTCGCCAGTTCGCCGACGATGCGGATCTGCGTGGCCACGTTGACGCCCGCGCCCCAGAAATTGTTGTCGCTGCGCGCATCGCTGAATGCGAGCGGGCCCGGGTCGCCGCCCTGCAAGCTGCGCGTGGTGGCGCCACTGGCGCCATCACAGCCCTGGCCGCCGCGACCGACACGCTGCTGGAACGACGTGCCGCTGGTCGCCGGCGCGTGGTACCAGGGATCGCCCTGGGTGGCCATGCTGCCGCCGCCGCCGCCGGAACCGCGCGAGCAGCCGGTCGTGCAGGCCATCCTGCCAGGACCACCGCCGCCTCCCGGACGCTGGCGCGGACCGAACCCCGATTGACCGGTCAGGTCGCGCTGGGTGCCGCTGGGGCTGCCGTCGCCACCCCTGCCACCACCGCACACGCCGGGACCACCGCCCGCCGGGAAGTTGGCCGAGTTGAGGGTGTTGACGCGTTCCCCTTGACCGCCGTCCACGCTCAGCTGGCCATCGATGTTGAAGTTGCCGTTGACCAGCCACACCATCGGGTTGGTGCCGAGGCCCTGCACGAACACTCCGGCCCGGATGGTCACGTTGCGGAAGTTGAACACCCCGCCCGACACGCTGAACGGCGGCCCGTTCGCCGGGATCACCTGGGTGAAGTCGGTGTTCAGGATCTGGGTCGCATTGTTCGGGTTGTAGTCGATCACGGTCGGCGTGCCCTCGAAGCCGAACCCGGCCCTGAGGAAGCCCTGGTCGATCTCGGCGAACGGTTCGAGGAACGGCGCCGTGAGGTCGATCTGCGCCGCATTGTCGAACGAGGTCACCACCGCATCGAACTGCGGGTTGAACGCCTGCGCCGTCAAGAACGAGGTGAAGCCGCGGTCGTAGGCCGCATTGGCAACGTTCGATTCACCCGAGATGTCCTCGAGTGTGTTCTCGACGATCACCCGGACGGTGGCGTTGTTCGGCAGCACCCCGACCGGACGCAACACCACCTTGCAGCCGGTGTAGCGGATCGTCTCCGAACTCCCGGGCAGCTGCAGTTCCACCAGACCGTTCTGTTCGACGTCGAAGTCCGCGGGGATCCAGACGTTGCTGCCCCGGCCCGCCGGATCCGAATCGTCGTACTCGAGGAAGATGCGGCCACGGTCGTTGATCGAGCGCAGCAGGGGATTGTTGTCGAGTGCGACCGGTACGTTGCTGCTCTGCGGGTTCAGCGGCTGGTCGAAGAACAGCCTGATCTCCACCGGCGGCGCGCCGAACTTGTTGAGCCCCACGCGACCGTTGACCAGCGCCGGGGTGATGATGTAACCGGCGAACTGCTGCAGGCCGGATGCGGTCAGCACCGAGGTCAGCTTGCGCGGACCGCCGGGAACGAAATCGCGGAACAGCTGTGCCGGCGTGTTGCCGTCCGCAGTCGAGAACCGGAACGAGGTCGCTGCAGCCAGCACGTTGCCGCTCGTGTCCCGCAGGCTGGTGCCGTTGTGCCGGTTGCCGGCGACCAGTTGGACGATGTAGGTGCGACCAGGGCGGAAACCGCCGTCGTCGAAGGTGTCGTTGGTAGGATAGCGCGGCTGGAACAGCAGCCGGCGGCCCACGACGGTGTCCCCCGGACTCTTGTCGACCAGGAATTCGCCGGCCGGCTGTTCGGCCACCGGCGTGCCGTTCTGATCCAGCACCGTGAAGCTGAAGCTGTTCAGGTCGGCAGAAGTCAGGTCGACCGGGGTGTTGAAGTCGACCCGGATCGGCTCGTTCAGGAACAGCCGGCCGTTGTTCAATGGCTCGGTCCTGACGACGGCAAACCCGCTGCCGGGGGCCGACGACGACACGCCATTCCCACCACCGGAACAGGCGGCAACGAAGGCAGCGGTCGCCACCAGGGAGAGAGTCCGAATTCGAATCGGTTGCTTCATGGCACTTCAGAAGTTGCGCGCACGGCCGTAACCGGCCACGGTGCACGAAGAGGTTCGCGGAGGAAGTCTACGATGCCCTCGGGCAATTGGCTGCCGCGGGTAGTGAACGGGGTTGCAGGTGCTGGACCACGGTCGGGACTACCTGGCGGTCTGGAACCGGTAGGCCAGGGAGAACGTGTCGATCGACGGTGACACCGGTGGATTGGCGGTGGTGTTGTTGGTCATCAGGAAGCGCCAATTGAGATAGCGCACGTCCTGCGGCGTGAATCCCTCGTTGGGACCGGCGAAGGTGCTGAGGAACTGCGCGTCCGTCAGCTGGTTCGGGTCCTGGGTGTAGGAAGTCACGGTGCGGTTGTAGAAGTAGGTCCACCAGTTGCGCGCCGAGCCGCCGGCGACGGGACGGGTGTCGAACTTGCGCATGTGGGCATCACCGGCCTTGTACGGATCGAGCGGGAAGTTGCCGTACGCAGGCCGCATCCCGACGTCGCGCATCGGTGTGCTGAGGTTGTAGCCGGTGCCGCCAGGCACCGTGTAGAGGTTGGGCGCGCCGTGGCTGGTGGCCGGGGTGGCCGCGATCCAGTGGTCCCAGTACCAGGGGACGGTGTCGACCACGCTGGCGCCGCGGAATTGCGCCACCAGGCTCGTGCCGTTGGCCAGCTGCGTGAGCGGCGGATCGAAGTCGACCGCGAAGACCGGCGTCACTCCCACCGGCAGCCGGGTGACGGCCGTCGGCATCGGATTGTTGAACGGCGCCACGGTCAGGTAGGGACCGAGGCGCGGATCGGCCACGGCCGGCGGCGACGCGCCATCGACCGGCATGCGGTGCGGATTCAGCAGGTCGATGAACCCGCTGGTCGCCACGCTGGTGCGCTTCAGGAAGTCGATCATGATCCAGTAGAAGCTGTTGTCGAGACCGGGAACCGAACGGCTGGTCGAGCCCGGCGGGTAGCCGCCCAGGGCGTTGTTCCAATCGTTGTTGCCGGTGCCGATGCAGATCGGTGGCGTGCCGCCGGCGGCGCCGCGACCGGCCGAGAACGCGCGGAAATAGGGCTGCGGCCCCGACTGCACCGGGATCGAGATCTGCCAGCCGTTGGTGCCGAGCGCGACATAGCCGTTGCCGGGCGGCAGGTCCGGCGAATCGCAGTAGGTCCAGAAGTCGGCGAGCAACGGCAGCGCCACGTTGCCGAGCAGGCCATCGGTGGAGGCTTCGGTCTGGCCGTTGTTGCTGAGGCTGTAGTTGTCGCCGTTGTTCCAGAACGAGTCGATGAAAGTCAGCGAGTCGTTGGTGCTGGTCACCACGCGACGACCACCGCCGTTGAGCCACGGCGAGATGATGTACGGGTTGTAGCTGGAACCGCTGCCCTGCACGTCACCCGGGACACCGGACTGGCAGCCCTGTTCGATCACCGTCTCGTCGCGGTGGACGAAGTGCGCCTGCCGGAACGCCGGCAACGGCAGGAAGCGATTGATGTGGTTCGACTCGAGCACCGCCTGCGCCGGGTCGATCGTCATGCTGGTGTTGTCGGACCCGGGCGAGTTGGCGTAGGCCGCGAACGGCAGTGGCTTCGATTCGACGATCGAGGTGCCGGCGCGCAGGTTCTTGACGTAGTTGCCGTCGAACACGCCGCGCAGGCCTGAGTTCGGCAGCGTCGCCAGCGAGCTGGAGTTGCCGACGCACGGCTCCGGCCGGTACTCGGAATTGCCGAGGAACAGCGACACGCGGTCGAACTCGTCGAAGGTGATCGTGCTGCCGACGAACGGTGCCCAATACATCTGCTCGACGTCGAGGTCGAAGTCGAACGGGTCGGTGCGCGACAGGCTGAGGTCGATCTCGCGCCACACGGTCTGCAGCCGGCAACCGAACGGGTTCAGCGGGTTCTGGATGCCGCCCTGGCTGAACGGCGGCGTCCCGGTGTTCGTCGAAATCTGCGGATCGCCGCCGAACAGGAACGGACACCACCGCACGTTGGTCGTCTGCGACGGCACCGGCGCCTGGTTCAGGTTGTCGGCGACCTGGCGGGCGCGCGAAGTCGGCCGCGCCAACAGCTTGCCGTCCTGATAGACGACCGCGCCGAACAGGTCCTCGAGGCCGTAGGCCGGCGCGCGCGGGAACTGGTAGTCACTGTTCCTCGGCTGCACCTCGGCAGGAACGTAGTACGACGGGTTCTCGTCCTCGTCACGCGTGGCGTAGCGCCGCACCACCGAGATCGCCAGGTTGTCGGCGAACGACGGGGTGTTGCCGTTGCGGCGCGTGTCCAGGCTGAACGGGAACACCACGTTCGCCGAACGCTCCACGGTGTCGGCCTGCAGGTCGATCGGATTGCCGGCGAGATCGCGGATGCCATCGGTCCCCGAGACCAGGTGCAGGAAGTAGCGGAAATCCTGGTTCGCCTGCGCGTTGCGCATCCGATCGTCGAGATAGAACCCCAGCGACGGCTGCAATCGCAGCAGCGTCTGCGAACCATCCTCGTCGAGCACGCGCGCGGCGACCAGATGCGGAGTGCGGAACTTGTCGGCGTTGAACGCCGTCGGCTCCATGCCGGTACCGCTGCCCTGATGCGCCTCCCACGTCTGCGTGGTCCACGGCCGGTTGTTGATGAAATCGGTGATGCCGACCTGGTCGAGCACGTTGCGCGTGGCGAAGAAGAACGTGTCCGCGGACTTCACGGTATCGAGGTCGACCGGCTTGGTGAACCGGATCACCGCGCCGGCGAACGGCGAGACGTTCTCGGCCACGGGGCTCGGCGTGCCGTCGGCAAACGGCAGTGGCGCTGGCGTGAAGGTCACGAAGTAGCGCGCGTCGTCGCCGATGACGCGGTTGGTGTTCGGATCGGTGCGACCGCCGGCCGAGAACTCGGCGACCAGGATCGCCTTCGGCGCGTTCAGCACCAGCCACTGCTCACGGCTGGCGAGGTCGTTCGAGTCGGGGTTGGAGCTGCTGGCGGCGGTCGGGTACCCGGGCAACCGCCGTGGGTCGAGGTCGGTCAGGTTCGGCACGAACCGCACGCGCACGCGCACGTGCTGGATCTCGGGGTGGCCGGCGTCGTCGTCGGGCTTGACCACCACTTCCGAGGTCGCCACCGGCGTGCCGGTGCTGTCGTTGACGAACTTGATCACGTCACCGCGGTCGATCTCCTGGTTGATGCCGTTCTTGAAGATCGTCACTTCCTGCACGAACGCGTTCACCGGATCGATCCGCTCGACGTACATCACCATCTCGCCGACCAGGCGCGGCGGAATCGGGTCGCGTACGAATCCACGCGACAGGTCGGAGGAGTCGTCCGCCGCGTTGCCGGAGCGGAAGTCGCGGATGACCGACCGACGACCGGCATTGTTCTGGCCGATCAGATGGTTGCCGTCGTCGGCGTGCACGCCGGGGATCGACAATCCGCCGTCGAGTTCCAAGGCCAGCCGGATGTTGGCGCCGGACTGATTCGGCGACTCCGGCAGACCCGCCGCGTTGTTGCGGGTCTGATACTGGATGCCCTCGCTGCCGAGCAGCACCGGGTCGAGGATCAAGACGTTGTCCCGGGGGACGATGCGCACCGGCAGGGCGCGGAACGCGGTGCCCTGCGTGTTGCCGGGATCACCGACGATCTGCAGCAACTGCACTGCCTCGGTGTTGCGCAGCCCGTCCACCAGCCCCTGCGCATTGCGATGCACGAAGAAGGCGTCGTCGATCCCGAGGCTGGCGGTGAACGTGAGCCGGATCGCCGCGTTGCGCGGCATCACCGAGTACGGGTGCGACGCCGAGCCTTCGCCGAACAGCATCGGCGTGATGCTGCGCAGGTTGGCGTCGAGCCGGGCGAACGCGTCGTTGAACGCCGGGGTGCCGATCTCCCTGGTGATGAACAGCCGCGGTTGCAGCGTGTCCGGGTTGGCACTGACGAAGTCGTAGGTGATCTGGTCGTCGGGCGTGTTGTCGTTGGTGCCGCGCTCGTCCGGAATGTCCGGCCCGATCACGACGTCGCTCTGGAACAGCGAGAAGGTCAGGCCCTGGTCGGTGCGCAGCAGACCGTAGACATCGACCAGCCGACCGTACTCGACCCGCGACAGCTGGGCGCGCCCGCCGTTCCCGATCGGTGTGCCCGAGCCACCGCCGCCTCCACCACCGCAAGCCGCCAACATCATGGCCGCCGCCGCCAGCGCTGCGCAGGTTCTGCCACCGGAAGATCTAGCCGTTCGGATGTCTGCCATGTTCGTTCCGCGATTGATGAGCGCCCGGGACTCGGTCCACCAGATCGACTTGCCCGCAACACGTGGATGCGGCGCGGGCACGACCGGAGGCAGGGAGAGCCAGGCGACTGGTGAGTTCCCGTTGCCCCGAGGCCACGCTCGATGGCGGCACCGACAGTGCGAGCGCGTGGTTCGGAGTGCAGGGATCCATCTGGATGTTACAACAGGACGCCGGCAGTGCGGACCACGTCAGGATCCAGCACCCGGCACATGGGGGCGCGAGGGGCGATCAACAATCATGCCGCAGAACTGCGCTCGGGCAAGCGGACGCAACGTCTTTTCACAAGCCTGTTTGGAGCGCAACCGGAGATGACCGAAGAGGCCATGCCGACGGCACCTGCGCGCTGCTGCAGTGCGGATCCGCTCGGCGCCATCAGACGGCGTGTGGTTGGAAGCCGGCAGCCAGCGCCTGCGACTCGGACTCGAAGTAGACGCGGTTCTCCATCTTGATGCGCCGCACCTCGGCCGCGTTGTAGCGATAGAACAGCCGGCTGCCGCCGTGGCCGACGAGCCGCGCCTCCAGTTCCCGATCGCAGAAGGCGCAGCACAGGATCGGCGGTCCGTCGTGCTCGCGCAGGCGGAATTCGCGGGCCAGGTAGCGGACGCCTTCGCCGTTGGTGATGCAGCGTTCGTTGCGGCAGCGCAAGCCCGAGGAACCCGGCGTACCGGGATGCGTGGCGACGATCTTCGGCGGCTCGGCGCGCAGCTGGATGCGCCCGAGCAGGAACGCCATCAGCGCCATGCGCATCGGCACGCCGAGCTCGGCCTGCCGGAAGTAGATCGACCGCGGATCGGCATCCACTTCGTAATCGATCTCGTCGACGCGCGGCAGCGGGTGCATCACCCGCGCGTCCTTGGCCGCCTCGGCCCGCAGCGTGGTGGTCGACAGCCGCGGGTAGTTGCTGGTGTCTTCGCCGCTGTGCCGCTCGCGCTGCGCCCGGGTCATGTAGATCGCGTCGATCCGGTTCACTTCGACGTTGGTCAGGTTGGTGAACAGCGCCAGCTGGTGCGGCTTGCTCGCCGTCAGGTAGGCCGCGGCGTTCTGGCTGTTGGCGATGCCCGGCAGGTCGCCGACCGAGGCGGTCGCCGCATGCACGCCGAAGTCACGTTGCAGGCGGTGCAGCACATGGTCCGGCAGTTCGAAGCCCGGGTACGGCAGCGTGACGATGTTCGCCTTGAACCGTGCCAGCGCGTAGCAGAACGAGTGGATCGTGCGCGAGTAGCGCAGGTCGCCGCACAACACCACCTCGAGGCCCTCGAGCCGACCCTTCTCCTTCCACAGCGTGTAGAGATCGCACAGCGTCTGCGTCGGATGTTCGTGCGCGCCGTCGCCGCCGTTGACCACCGGCACCCGCGCATAGCGGGCGGCAACCCGGGCAGCGCCATCCTCCGGGTGCCGCAGGACCAGGATGTCGGCGTAGCTGCCGCCGACGACGCGCACGGTGTCGGCGAGCGATTCGCCCTTGGTGCGGCTCGTGGTCTTCTCGTCGGCCGCGGAGATCACCCCGCCGCCGAGCCGCAGCATCGACGATTCGAAGCTGAGGCGCGTGCGCGTGCTCGGCTCGAAGAACAGCGTCGCCATGATCGAGCCGCGGCACAGATCCGACCACGCGCGCGGGTTCTCGCGGAACTCGTCGGCGTGGCGGAACAGATCGAGGATCTCGCCGATGCTCAGGTCCTCGATCGATACGAGGTCGCGCTTTTGCTGTTCGGCCATCGGCGCGGAGCATCATGCCGCGGGAACGGAACGGCGACAACGAGCCGGGCCCGAACCGCGACTCAACCGAGCGCCATGACCGCCGCCAGCTGCGCCTGGTCGAGGGCCGCCGGGCCGCCGACCGGTCCGGCCGCGGGCAACCCGCGCCGTTGCTGCAGCAGTTCGCCGAGCCGCGCGCGCACCACGGGCGCGCTGGCAGGATCCCTGCACGCCAGCGCCAGCGCGCACGGGAAATCGGCTGGCCACGGTGCCGCCGGCAGATCGGCCTTGCTGGCGACCACCAGCGTGCGCGCATCGCCCAGTTCGCGGTCGATGGCCGAAGGACCGAGACTGCCGTCCACCACCAGGATGCGGTCGGCGGTCGCCCGCTCGGCGCGTGCCAGCTCGAGGGCCCGTCGATCGATCGCCGTGCCGACCGCGCCTTCACCGGCGGTATCGACCAGTTCGTACGGGTAGCCGGCGAGGCAGGTGGTCTCGCGCACCGCATCCCTGGTCAGGCCCGGCAACGGCCCGGTCAATGCCCGTTCGCGGAACAGCAGCCGGTTCAGCAGCGTGGACTTGCCGGCGTTCTGGCGACCGACCAGCACCAGGCGGTGGGGCCGCACCAGCGCCAACGCCGTGCGGCAACGCTGCAGCGCCGCGGCAACCGCCGTGCGCCGTGGCCCCGGCGGCAGGCGCCCGAGCCGCTGCAGGAACTCGCCGAAGTCCCACTGCCGCTGCTCCAGGGCCAATTGCAGCTGCGGCAGGTCGAGCGCCTCCTGCAGCAACCGTTCGGCCGGTGTCGACGGCCGGGTCGCGAAGCGGAACCGCGCCGCCAGCGCGTCGACGATCGCCGGTGAACCATGCAGGTGCAGCTCCAGCTCGTCACCGCGGTCCACCACCAGCAGCTGGTCGAGCTCGACACCATCGAGCCGCAGCCGCGCGAGGACCGGCGCCCGGCCGGCGCCGAACGACAGCGGCTGGCCACCGGGAGTCGACAGGGCCTTTGCCACCGCCGTACGTTCGTCGGTTCCTACGGCGACGATGGCGATGCCGGCGGGCCCGTGTGGAGTCAGGAGCCGCACGCCGTGGTCTCGGCCAAGAGGCGCAGGCCCTGGTGCACGAGGTCGGGCACGTGCAGCGGCTGCAGCCGTCCGTGCTGCAGGTACAGCTCGGCATTGCCGCCGGTCAGCACCACGGTCACGGGCTCGCCGGCACTGCGCTGCAGGTCCGCGACCAGCCGCTCGATCGCGCCACACCAGCCGATCACCACGCCGGTGTTCACCGCCGCGGCGCTGCTGCGCGGTGGCATCGCCGCCACCTCGGTGATCACCGCCGGCGGCAGGTGTGGCGTGACCTGGGCCATGCCGGCCTGCAGCGCGCGCAAACCGGGCGCGATCGCGCCTCCGGCGAACGTGCCGTCGCCGAGCACCAGGTTGACCGTGGTGGCGCTGCCACAGTCGACGACCACCGCGGCGCCGTGCTGGCGATGGGCCGCGAGCGCGCCGAGCCACCGATCGGCTCCGAGCGTCGCCGGGGTGTCGTAGCGCAGCGGCAGCGGGCACGGCAGGTCGGTTCCGGCCAACAACAACCGCAGCCCGAGCGCCGCCAGTTCCATGGCCGCGGCGTCGAGGCCCAGCGGCACCACGCTGGTGCCCACGCAGCAAGCCGGCCGCAGCGCACCGAGGAACTGCCGCAGCGCCTGCGCCTGCGTCGGATCGAACCGCTGCCGCCGCAGCGGCTGGCCGTGCAACATGCAGTCGAGCGTCGTGTTGCCGCGGTCCAGCGTCAGCAAGCTCGGCGCAGCCACGCGGCCCCGTTCAGCGATCGGGCGCCTGGTAGGTACGGTCGATGAGCTGGCCACCGGACGAGTACCTGACCACGAACGTGCGCGTGCCGCGGTCGTATTGGCGCCGGCCGATGTTGATCGCGTCGGCCTTGCTGCGCACCGGCTCGTCGTTGATCGACAGGATCACGTCGCCCTGGGCAACGCCGAACCTCTGCGCCACGCCGGGGTCGAGGTTGACGATGCGCACGCCCTGCATGTCGCCGTACTTCGACCGGTAGTTGTCGACGTTGACCTTGTCGAGCAGGTTGTCCTCCTGCAACAACTGCTGGTCCTTGCGGCCGATGTGGGTCCCGTCGCCGAC
>Ga0209488_10003523_pt1 | contig 12532 bp, 9 predicted proteins | sample Rivendell_Oct201_8_FD_188349 | JGI IMG/M metagenome (GOLD analysis project Ga0209488, IMG submission 188349) | Vadose zone soil microbial communities from the Eel River Critical Zone Observatory, Northern California, USA -... | ecosystem: Environmental > Terrestrial > Soil > Vadose zone >...
GTGAACGGCACGATCAGCGAAGCGGAAGGCGAAAAGATCGCCGCCGATGCGTCGCGCCGCAGCCAGTTCCTGGTGCGCGACGAGGACGTGCTCGACACCTGGTTCTCCTCGGCGCTGTGGCCGTTCTCGACGCTCGGCTGGCCCGACGATACGCCGGAGCTCAAGCGCTACTATCCGACCGATGTGCTGGTCACCGGCTTCGACATCATCTTCTTCTGGGTCGCCCGCATGATGATGATGAGCCTCCACGTCATGAAGGAGGTTCCGTTCCCGACCGTCTACATCCATGCGCTCGTCCGCGACGAGAAGGGCGCCAAGATGTCGAAGTCGAAGGGCAACGTCATCGACCCGCTGCATCTGATCGACGACTTCGGCGCCGACGCGTTGCGCTTCACGCTCGCCGCAATGGCGGCGCAGGGCCGCGACATCAAGCTGTCGACCCAGCGCGTCGAGGGCTACCGCAATTTCGCGACCAAGTTCTGGAACGCCTGCCGCTTCGCCGAGATGAACGATTGCGCGACGGTCGACGGCTTCAACCCGGGAGCCGCGAAGGAAAACATAAACCGTTGGATCGCGCATGAGACTTCAAATGCCGCACTGGGCATCACTGAGGCGATTGTCAGCTACAGGTTCAATGACGCCGCCACGGCAGCCTATCGTTTTGTTTGGAACATCTATTGCGACTGGTATCTCGAGCTGGCCAAGCCCGTGCTGTTGGGGCCGGACGGCGACGCTAAAACCGAAACGCGTGCCATGGTGGCTTGGGTCCGCGATGAGATTCTGAAGCTCCTTCATCCCTTCATGCCCTTTGTGACCGAAGAACTGTGGGCGGTAACAGCTCGACCGAAGCGCAAGAATTTGCTCGCGCTCACCGAGTGGCCGACAGGCCCGGGGTATTTTGACGCCAAGGCGGAAGGCGAGATCGGATGGGTTATCGATGTCATCTCGGCCATTCGCTCCGTTCGAGCGGAAATGAACGTCAATGTGCCACTTCCGCTGATCTTGGCCGGCGTGTCGGATCAGGTTTGGGATAGATCACAGCGCTGGTCGGAATTCTTGAAACGAATGGCGAGAATTTCCGAAATTGCCCGGGCGCCTGCATTTGAGCCCGGAACCGTGCAGATCGTGGTTCGCGGGGAGACAATCGGCCTGGCGCTGGCGGGATTGATCGACATTTCGGCCGAGCGCGCGCGCCTCGAGAAGGAGATCGCAAAGGCCGAGGCTGACATTTCCCGCGTCGACGCGAAGCTTGGAAACGCAAATTTCGTCGCGCGCGCACCGGAAGAGGTGGTCGAAGAGGAAAAGGAAAAGCGCGAAGAGGCCCAGGCGCGCAAACAGAAGATTGTCGAGGCGCTGGAGCGGCTCAAAGGAGTGAGCTGACCGGATGCGCAAGCTGGCCAAGCGTATTGGCCTGGCGCTTGCGATCATCGCCGCTGCTTTGGTCGTCGTGGCGCTGGCGACTGCACGCCCGGGCGACCGTGCGCTGTATCCGCCGGCCGGTCCCTCCTACGCCCGCATCCTGGTCACGCACAACGGCTATCATTCCGGCGTCTTGCTGCCGCGCGCCGCGGTCGCCGAGCTCGCCGGCCGGCGCGGCCATGGCGCGCTCATCGCGGTGACGACGCGCTTTGCGGCGTATCGCTGGCTCGAGATCGGGTGGGGCGAGGAGGAGTTCTATCGCAACGTGCCGGCACCAGGCTCGCTGACGCCGGGCCTCGCGCTGCGCGCGCTGTTTCGGCCCGGAAACACCTCGGTGTTGCATGTCGTGGGCGCGTTCGATCCGCGCATCGCGTTTCCGCGGGCGCAGATGGCCGCGCTCGATCTGTCGGAGGCGGGCTTCGACCGGTTGGTCGCCAAGGTCGATGCCACATTTACGCGCGGCGATGACGGACGTCCGCAAGACCTGGGTCCCGGCCTCTATGGGCCGAGCTTGTTTTACCGCGCCATCGGCGACTTTCATTTCCTGCATGTCTGCAACCACTGGGTCGCCGATGTCCTCGATGCGGCCGGCGTGCCGACCTCGCCGGTACTCGCAATCCTGCCGCAAGGCTTGTTCCTTGACCTGTCGGTGCGCACCGGCCTTACTCCGCTGCCGTAACCGCAATAAACCCGAAGATCAGGATTCCGATGCCCGACCTGCGGCTCACGCTCGCCTGCTGGGACTACGATCGCAGCCGTCCGCTGATCGACGGGCGCGTCAAGCCCGAGGGCATCGATCTCGACATCAAGGTGTTGCGGCCGCGCGAGACCTTTCCGCGCATGCTCGACAAACAGGAATTCGACGTCTCCGAGATGTCGCTCGCCTCCTATGCGAGCCTCAAGGGCAAGGGCGCCTGCCCGTTCGTGGCGATCCCGGTCGCGCTGTCGAAGATTTTTCGGCACGGCTGCATCTATGTGCGGCCGGGCGCCGGGATCCGAACGCCGCAGGACCTCAAGGGCAAGCGCGTCGGCACCACCCAATACGGCTCGACCGGGCTCGTCTTCATCAAGGGCATGCTGGCGCACGACCACGGGGTCGCGGCGGAGGACATTCATTGGATCATCGGCGGGCTCGACGCGCCGACGCAGCCGCCGCTGCTGCCCCTGAGCCTTCCGGCGACCATCAAGATCGATTTCCTCCCGGAGGGGAAAACCCTCGAAGCCATGATGGCGGCGGGCGAGCTCGACGCCTTGTTCTCGCTCTATATTCCGGAGAGCTTCCTGCGCGGTGCCCCGCACATCCGGCGGCTGTTCGCCGACCACAAGGCGGTCGAGCAGGACTATTACCGGCGCACCAGGATTTTTCCGATCATGCACACGGTCGTGATCCGCGAGGACGTTTTTCGCAAGGACCCGTGGGTCGCGCAAAGCCTCTATGGCGCATTCTGCGCGGCGCGCGACCTCGCGACGCAGGGCCTCTACGACACCGATGCGCTGCACCTGTCGCTGCCCTTCCTGATCGATCATGTCGAGGAGACCTGGCGGGTGTTCGGCAAGGATTTCTGGTCCTACGGCCTGGAGCCGAACCGTCCGACCCTCGCGGCCCTCGGGGATTACGTCCACGAGCAGCACCTCTCGCCCCGCAGGGTTGCGCCAGAAGAGCTTTTCGCGCCCGACGTGGTATGATGAGCGGTGCGCCGCGCGCTGCGCGCGGCGCCGGAGGGAGCCCATGCCGCCGCAAGCCGAAGCGTCCGAGGAAGCCCGCAACGTCGCCATCCTGAAGGAGGCCTATCGGCGCTGGTCGGAGAGCCGCGGCGGCAGCGCCGATTACTGGGTCTCGATCTGCGACGAAAATCTCAACTTCGGCTCGATCGCCGAGCCGTTGGCGGGCGTCGACTACATGACGAGCTACCGCCGGCGCGACGATGTCGGGCAGTATTTCGAGGGGCTCGCGCGCGACTGGGAGATGATCGAATACCGGGTCGATCATTTCGTCGCCCAGGGCGACCGCGTGGTGGCGCTCGGTTATTGCAGCTGGCGGGCGAAAAAGTCCGGCGCCGTGGTGTCGACCCCGAAAGCGGACTCCTGGCAGTTCAAGGACGGCAAGGCGATTGCCTATTACGAGTTTTTCGACACCGCCCAGGTGGCGAAAGCCGTCGCCGCCTGAGGGGCGCGCTTACCTGAACGGCTTGCTCACGAAGCGCGAGCCTTTGAGGCCATAGCGCCAGGGCTGGTCCACCGCCTTGGTGAGGCCGATGCGCGGGCCGACCGCGACCTCGACCGGCTCGGTCGGCCGGCGCAGCTCGAATGGCGGGGCATCCAGCGCGAGGCCGTTATGGGCATGCGTGATCCCGAGCGCCTCGCACAGGCGGCCGGGACCGGCGCACAGCAGCCGGACGTCCTTGGTGCCGCGCCGGCGGGACATTTTCGCCAACCCCGCCATGGGCTCGATCGCCCGGATCAGCACGGCGCTCGCGCTGCCTTTGGGCTCGCATACGAAATTGACGCACCAATGGATGCCGTAGGAGCGGTACACATAGGCGAAGCCGGGCGGGCCGAACATGATGGCATTGCGCGCGGTCTGCCCGCCGAAGCTGTGCGCGGCCGGGTCGGTGTGGTGATAGGCCTCGACCTCGACGATGCGCCCGCCGACGCCGTCGAAGCCGAACCAGGCGCCGATCAGGTCGGGCGCGACGGCGTGAACGCTGCGCGCAAAAAAATTCCGGCGGATCATGGCCATTGTTGTGTCGACATGGTTATTTTTTGCGGAGCGGAGGCGGGCATGGCGCGGCGGCGGGGTCTCGTCTGTGGCTTTGCGGCAACATATTTACAACATTTGGAGATAGCCTCCCGCCGGGCGAAGCGCGCCGCTATTCCGCCACACGCCTCACCGAATTCGAGGCGCCACGGCGGCGCGGGACTGTCGTTAATTCTGTGTGACCCGCTCAGCGCGGTGGCGGGGGTAGGACGCGTTCGATGGATGCCAAGACCGAACTGAAGAGCAGGCTTCCGAGCCGGCACGTGACGGAAGGCCCGGAGCGGGCGCCCCACCGCTCCTATTATTACGCCATGGGGCTGACGACGGCCCAGATTCATCAGCCTTTTGTGGGCGTGGCGAGCTGCTGGAACGAGGCGGCGCCCTGCAACATCTCGTTGATGCGGCAGGCGCAAGTGGTGAAGAAGGGCGTGGCGGCGGCCGGCGGCACCCCGCGCGAATTCTGCACCATCACGGTCACCGACGGCATCGCGATGGGCCATGAGGGCATGAAAAGCTCGCTGCCGTCGCGCGAGGTGATCGCGGACTCGGTCGAGCTGACCATGCGCGGCCACGCCTATGACGCCCTGGTCGGGCTCGCCGGATGCGACAAGTCGTTGCCCGGCATGATGATGGCGATGTGCCGGCTCAACGTCCCCGCGATTTTCATCTATGGGGGCTCGATCCTGCCGGGCACCTTCAAGGGCAAGCCGGTCACCATCCAGGACGTGTTCGAGGCCGTCGGCAAGCATTCGGTCGGCGAGATGTCGAGCGCCGATCTCGACACCCTCGAGCAGGTCGCCTGCCCGTCGGCCGGCGCGTGCGGCGCACAATTCACCGCCAACACCATGGCGACGGTGTCGGAAGCGATCGGCCTGGCGTTGCCCTATTCGGCGGGCGCGCCGGCGCCTTACGAAATTCGCGATAAATTCTGCATGGTTGCGGGCGAGCAGGTGCTCGACCTCATCAAGCTCGGCATCCGTCCGCGCGACATCGTCACCCGCAAGGCGCTCGAGAACGCGGCGGCCGTGGTGGCGGCCTCCGGCGGCTCGACCAATGCGGCGCTGCATCTGCCGGCGATCGCGCATGAATGCGGAATCAAGTTCGACCTGTTCGACGTCGCCGAGGTCTTCAAAAGAACACCTTATATCGCGGATTTGAAACCCGGCGGCCGCTATGTCGCCAAAGACTTGTTCGAAGCTGGTGGGGTGCCGCTTCTGATGAAAACTCTGCTGGATCACGGGTTCATGCACGGAGATTGCATCACGGTCACCGGGCGGACCATGGCCGAGAACCTCAAGCGGGTGAAATGGAATAAAGAGCAGGACGTCATACGCCCTGCCAACAAGCCCCTGCTCGCGACCGGAGGCGTCGTCGGCCTCAAGGGAAATCTCGCTCCCGAGGGCGCGATCGTCAAAGTCGCCGGTATGGAGCGCGTGCAGTTCTCCGGGCCGGCGCGCTGTTTCGACGGCGAGGAAGCGTGTTTTGAAGCCGTGAAGACCCGTAAGTACAAGGAAGGCGACGTGCTGGTCATCCGCTACGAGGGCCCCAAGGGCGGTCCCGGGATGCGCGAGATGCTGGCGACGACCGCGGCACTCTATGGCCAGGGCATGGGCGGCAAGGTCGCGCTCATCACCGACGGCCGATTTTCCGGCGCGACGCGCGGCTTTTGCATCGGCCATGTCGGGCCGGAAGCAGCGATCGGCGGACCGATTGCGCTGCTGCGCGACGGCGACATCATCGAGATCGACGCCGACAAAGGCACGCTCAACGTCAAGCTCGCAAAGGCCGAGCTCGACAAGCGCCGCGAGGGCTGGAAGCCCAAAAAGCCCGACTTCACTTCGGGATATCTGTGGAAATATGCCGAGCAGGTCGGCGCCGCGCGTGGCGGTGCGGTGACCCATCCGGGCGGCGCGGCAGAGACCAGGACCTATGCGGATATCTGATCGCCTCATCCCGGTGGCGCTGCTCGGCGTCGGCGTCGTCTCCGCCTTCGCGTTCGACGGGTCGGGCGGGCGCGACGGCATGTCGCCGGCCGTGAGCGTCGACGTGGTGCCGCGGTCCGCGCTGTCGGCGCCGGCGGTAGCGGTTCCGGCGGTAGCGGTTCCGACCGTGGCAGTTCCGACCGTGGTGGTTCCGAATGCGCCGATGTCCGGGACATTGCGCGGGCCGGAGCTCAAGCACGCTCTGACGCCGGTCGAGGCCTTCCGTTCGGGCGCCCAGGCGCTGCGGGCTGGCGACGCCCAGACCGGGCTGCGGGCGCTCGAATTCGCCGCCGAGAACGGCCACGCGATGGCTCAGTGGAAGCTCGGCCGCATGTATGCCGACGGCGATCAGGTCGGTCGCGACGATGTGCGGGCTTTCGAGTATTTCCGCAGCATCGTCGACGGCCATGCCGACGACAGCCTGGGCACGCCGCAGGCGCGTTTCGTCGCCAACGCCTTCGTGGCGCTCGGCGGATATTATATCAGCGGCATTCCAAACTCGGCGGTGACCGCCAGCCCGTCGCGCGCGCGCGATCTGTTCGCCTATGCGGCATCCTATTTCGGCGACGCCGACGCCCAGTACCAGCTCGGCCGCATGTTGATCGAGGGGCAGGGCGGCCCGAAGGACGTTTGGCAGGCCGCACGCTGGCTCAAGCTGGCGGCCGACAAGGGCCAATACCAGGCCCAGGCCCTGTTGGGCACCACGCTGTTCAATGGCCAGGCGCTGCCGCGCCAGGTCCCGCGCGGCTTGATGTATCTCACGCTCGCGCGCGATGCCGCGCCGCAGGAAAAATGGGTGGCCGATCTGCACGCTGCGGCATTCCAGCAGGCGACCGACGACCAGCGGGCGCTCGCGCTTTCCTATCTCGAAGCCTGGCTGAAGGGCCGTCGGGATTAGGCTGCAGACCTCGTCGGCGGCGGCACGGCGGGCCGCGGTTCACTTGTCGGTCGCGACCTCGATATAGACCGGCACGTGATCGGACGGTTTTTCCCAGCCTCTAACATGTTTGTCGACGCCGGCGGTCGCGAGGCGGTCGGCGGCTTGCGGCGACAGCAGCAGGTGGTCGATGCGGATGCCGTTGTTCTTTTGCCAGGAGCCCGCCTGGTAATCCCAGAATGTGTAGACGCCGCCCTCGTCGCTGGTCTGGCGCAGCGCGTCGACCAGCCCCAGGTTGAGAAGCGCGCGGAACTTGGCGCGGGTCTGCGGCAGGAACAGCGCGTCGTTCACCCAGGCTGACGGGTTGCGCGCGTCGCGCGGCGCCGGAATGACGTTGAAATCGCCCGCCAGCACCAGGGCTTCCTCCAATTTCATGCGCTCATGCGCGTAGTTCAGAAGCCGGTCCATCCATTTGAGCTTATATGGATATTTTTCGGTTCCGACCGGGTTTCCGTTGGGCAGATAGACCGACGCGACGCGTAAAATGCCAGACGGCGTCGAGACCTGCGCTTCGATGAAGCGCGCGTGATCGTCCTCCGGGTCGCCGGGCAACCGCGGGGTGACCTCGTCGAAGGGGAGCTTCGACAGGATGGCGACCCCGTTGAAGGTCTTTTGGCCATGCACCGCCACGTTGTAGCCGAGCGCCTCGAACGGCTCGCGCGGGAAGGATTCATCGACGCATTTCGTCTCTTGCAGGCATACGATGTCGGGCGCGCGCTCCTTGAGCCAAGCCACCGCGTTGTCGGTGCGCTGCTTGATCGAATTGACGTTCCAGGTGGCGATGCGCATGTCGGACCGGATCCCGCTTGTGATTGCTGCGACACAATGCCCAGGAGGCCCGCCGGGTGGAAGCCCGGAGCCCTCTGGCGCAGATGATTAATTAATTTCTCCTCCTGCCAACCCGGGAGGGGTGCCCCCGCCAGGGGAATTATGTTACCTAAAATTAGCACTGAACGAATAAGGCTGACGGGATACCGGGAAACGCGGGCAGGGGTGCCAAAGAGGGAGTCCATGGCGAGACGCCAGGGCAACGGCATTTGATGGGCAAGCGACTTCTGATGTTGACCGTGGCCGCGGGGATCGTCCTGGCGGGCGCCGCCGCTATGCGTTGGCCCAGGACGGACGGAGCGGTTGCCCAGGCGCCGCAGGGACCTCGGCCGATTTCGATCGAGCTGGCGACCGCCGTCAACAAGAAGACCCCGGTGCTGCTCGAAGGTCTCGGCACCGTCACGACGATCGCGAGCGTCGCGATCCGGAGCCGGATCGATAACGAGATCGTCGGCATTCATTTCCAGGACGGCGCCAAGGTCACCAAGGGCGACCTGCTCGTCACGCTCGATTCGCGCTCGCTGGAAGCCCAGATCAGACAGGTGGAAGGCACCATTGCCAGGGACCGGGCGCAGATCGAAGGCGCCGAGCGCGATGTGCGCCGCTACACCGAGCTCGTCGCCAAGAACGCGACGCCGGTCATCAATCTCGAAAACGCCAAGACCCAGGCCGACATGTTCGAAGCGGCATTTCGGTCCGATCAGGCAGCGCTCGAAAACCTCAAGGTTCAGCTCAGCTATTGCACGATCCGCGCGCCGATCTCCGGCCGCATCAGCCAGGCTGCCGTGAAGATCGGCAACCTCGTGCGCTCGGCCGATCTCGTCCCGATCGCCGTCATCAACCAGGTGGCGCCGGTCTACGTCACCTTCACGGTGGCGCAGAAGAACCTGCCGGACGTCCGCCACGCGCTCGCGTCCGAGACCGCGAATGTCGAGGTCCTCGTTCCGGGCGAAACGCGGCATGCCAGCGGCGCCGTCACCATGATCGAGAACGCCATCGATTCCACGACCGGCATGGCGACCATCCGCGCCACCATGCCGAACACCGACGAGCTCTTGTGGCCGGGCACGCTGGTGACCGCGCAGATGACGCTGCGCACCGAGGATTCGGTGGTGGTGCCGTCCGCCGCCGTGCAGGTGAGCCAGACCGGGCCTTTCGTCTATGTGGTCCAGGATCGCAAGGCCGTCGTTCAGCCCGTCAAGGTGGCGCGTACCATGGGCAGCGAGTCGGTGATCAGCGAGGGATTGCAGGGCGGCGAAAAAGTCGTGACCGACGGTCACCTCCTGCTGACCAACGGCGCCCCGGTGCGCGAACGCGAACGCAAAGACGGCGTCTGAGCCATGCAGATCTCGGAAACCTGCATTCGCCGGCCCGTGATGACGACGCTGATCACGGCGTCGCTGATCGTCTTTGGGGTTTTCGCCTACCGCCTGCTGGCGGTCGCGGCGCTGCCGGCGGTCGACTTCCCGACCATCCAGATCACCGCCACCTTGCCGGGCGCGAGCCCGGAGACCATGGCGGCGTCGGTGGCCGGGCCGATCGAACGCCAGCTGTCGACGATCGCCGGCATCACCTCGATGACGTCGACCTCGGCGCTCGGCACGACGTCGATCATCATCCAGTTCGAGCTCACCCGCGAGATCGACGGCGCGGCTCTCGACGTCCAGACCGCGCTCACCGTCGCGCAACGCCGGCTGCCGATCGAGATGACGACGCCGCCGTCATTCCGCAAGGTCAATCCGGGCGACTTCCCGATCCTTTACATCAGCCTGGTGTCGCCGACCTTGCCGCTGTCCACGGTCGACGACTATGGCGAGATCACGCTCGCCCAGCAGATATCCCAGTTGCCCGGCGTCGCCCAGGTGCTGGTCTACGGCGCGCAGAAATTCGCCGTGCGGGTCCAGGTCGATCCGGTGGCCGCCGCTTCGCGCGGCGTATCCCTCGACGACGTGCGCAACGTGGTCACCAAGGCCAACTCCAACACGCCGGTCGGAACGATCGCAGGCGTGCGCCAGAACACCACGATCACGGCGTCCGCCGCGATGAACCATGCGGCCGACTATCGCGACGTCGTGGTCGCCTACCGCAACGGCGCCCCGATCAAGCTTTCGGAAGTCGCCCGGGTCATCGACAGCGTCGAGAACGACAAGATCGCGAGCCTGTTCAACAACGAGCGCGCCATCGTGCTGGCGATCCAGCGCCAGCCCGCCGCCAATACGGTCAAGGTGGTGGACCTGGTGCGCGAGAATCTGCCCAGGTACCGGGCGCAAATCCCGGCCGCCGTCCGGATGGAGGTGCTCAACGATCGCTCGGTCTCGATCCGCGACTCCGTCGACGACGTCGAGGTAACGCTTCTGATCTCGATCGCGCTGGTCGTCCTCGTGATCTTCCTTTTCCTGCGCTCGGTATCGGCGACCATCATCCCGGCGCTCGCGGTGCCGATTTCGCTGATCGCCACCTGCGCGGCGATGTACGCCTTCGGCTTCTCGATCAACAACATGACGCTGCTGGCCTTGACGCTGTCGGTCGGCTTCGTGGTCGACGACGCGATCGTGATGCTGGAGAACATCGTCCGCCACATCGAAGGCGGCATGCGGCCTTTCGAGGCGGCACTCAAGGGCTCGCGCGAGATCGGCTTCACCATCATTTCAATCACGCTTGCGCTGATCGCCGTGTTCATTCCGGTGCTGCTGATGGGCGGCATGGTCGGGCGCGTGTTCCGCGAATTCGCGGTATCGATCGCGGTCGCCATCATCCTGTCGGGTTTCGTCTCGCTGACGCTGACGCCGATGCTGTGCGCGCGCGTGCTCAGGACGCATCACGAGGGCGAGCGGCAGAATTTCATCCTGCGTGGGTTCGAGGCCGCATTCAAAGCCTGCCTCCGGGCCTACGAGGTGACGCTCGATCTGGCGTTGAAATACAGGTTCGCGATGATCGTCACGACGATCATCACGATGATCGGCACGGTGTATCTGTATATCGCGATTCCGAAGGGCTTCTTTCCGACCGAGGATACCGGCTTCATCTCGGCCACCGTGGAGGGCCCGTCCGACATCTCGTTCAAGGCCATGTATGATCGCCAGCAAGAGGTGGCGGAGATCGTGCGCGGCGACAAGGCGGTCGAATACGTGAATTCGACCATCGGCACCGGCGGGCCCAATCCGACCAACAATTACGGCCGTCTTTTCATCGCCCTGAAGCCGAGGGCGGAGCGCGGCGAGAATTCCACCCAGGTGATCCAGCGGTTGCGCGGCAGCGCCAATGCGGTCACCGGCATGCAGACCTATTTCCAGAACGTCCAGAACATCAACATCACCGGCCGCATCTCCAAGAGCGAATACCAATACACCCTGCAGTCCAGCGATACCGAGGCGCTCTACGCAGTCGCGCCTGCGCTGCGCGACAAGATCGCCCAGATCGACGGCCTGCGCGACGTCACTACCGATCTCTACATCAAGAATCCGCAGATGGCGGTCGAGGTCGACCGGGCGGCGGCGGCGGTCTATGGCGTTTCGGTCGATCAGATCCGCCAGGAGCTTTTCAACTGCTTCGGCACGCGCCAGGTTGCGACGATCTACACCGCATCGGCCGACTACCAGGTGATCCTGGAGTGCAACCCCGAATTCCAGGCCGACCCGAGCGGCCTGTCGAAGATCTTCCTGAAGACCAATCTGAGCGGCGGCGCTGGCGGCGCGGCCGCCGTGGTGGCGCCCGGCGCCGGCGTGAACGGCACCGGGAACCCGACCGGCCCGTCCATCCCGCTCAGCGCCGTGACCAAGCTGACGCACACGGTCGGTCCGCTGCAGGTCAACCACCAGGGCCAGCAGCCGGCCGTGACGATCTCGTTCAATCTCGCGCCGGGCTTCGCGATCGGCCAGGCGACCGACGCCATCACGCAGATCGCGCGCGACGCCAACCTGCCGGCGTCGATCAGCTCCGGATTCCAGGGCGGCGCGCAGGTCTTCCAGGATTCCCTGAAAGGGCAGTTCGTGCTGGTGCTGGCCGCGATCTTCGCATCCTATGTGGTGCTCGGCATCCTGTATGAGAGCTTCATCCACCCGATCACGATCATTTCCGGCCTGCCGTCGGCGGGCGTCGGCGCGCTGCTCACCTTGATGCTGTTTCGCATGGATTTGTCGGTGATCGCGATGATCGGCATCGTGATGCTGGTCGGGATCGTGAAGAAGAACGCCATCATGATGATCGACTTCGCGATCGAGCGGCGCCGGGTCGGGCTCGGCGCGGAAGCCGCGATCCGCGAAGCCTGTCTGCTGCGCTTCCGGCCCATCATGATGACGACCTTCGCGGCGATCTTCGGCGCCCTGCCGATCGCTCTCGGTACCGGCGCCGGCGCCGAGCTGCGCCAGCCCCTCGGGGTCGCGGTCGTGGGCGGTTTGTGCCTGTCGCAGGTGCTGACCCTCTTCATCACGCCGGTCGTCTATCTTTATCTCGACCGCGTCGACCGTCTGCTCAAGCGGCGGCTGGATCCGCCGCTGGCGGAAGTCCCGCTCGCGCCGGACCGGCCGGCGGTCGCGGCGGAGTGATCGCGCTCAGCCTTCGTCCGCTGCGGTGATCGACGCGTCGCGGGCGTTCGCGTATCGTCGCCGT
>Ga0209488_10003524_pt1 | contig 12530 bp, 11 predicted proteins | sample Rivendell_Oct201_8_FD_188349 | JGI IMG/M metagenome (GOLD analysis project Ga0209488, IMG submission 188349) | Vadose zone soil microbial communities from the Eel River Critical Zone Observatory, Northern California, USA -... | ecosystem: Environmental > Terrestrial > Soil > Vadose zone >...
TGCCAGGCTGCAGGAACTTGTGATCTGTGATCTGCCAGTGTCTGGCTGAAACGGCGAGGTTAGGCTGCACTGACATGCGCGGAGAAAGAAAGCCTAAGGGGCATCGCTGCAAGTCCAGGCAAGGTCAGGTCCTCTGGGTCAACCGATTGGCGGGCGCTGTCGGGTGATGATTGGCCGGGTCAAGTATCGCAAGTGCCGGTGGTGTTACGTGACGTGCCACGTGGCTTTTCGACGCCATCACTTTGTGGGGCCGTCTTGGACTCCCGCTACTGCCTGTTTCAAACCTCGACGTCTCAACGTCTCAGATCCCCAGTCGAGTTTGAGATCATGTGTGGCATGGCATAGGCCAATTTCGTTTGAGTGGTTTTTCGTCAAATGCAAAACCAGACCATAGGTTTGGTTCTGTGATTTATTCTTTGTAGCGTTTGAGTTGTCTTAGGTATATCTCAGCCATATTAACTTGACTATGCAACTCTAACAACACTAAAGTATGAAGCAAGGTATGACACTAAGGTAAGTTGTTGATCAGGTTGTGGTATCGGTCATTGTGTTCCCCCTGGTCCAATATCTATGACACCCATACATCAATTTACGGTGTTGAATGGCTCCAAGAAAAAGGTGCATCACCGTACTCACCAATGACATGCTCCGCTACCAGTGACTCCCTTCTTCCTTTGGATCCGTGTGGGAGCTCGTCAAGTCTCACGTGCACAACGCCGGGGCGGCCTCTCGAGAAGGGGTCTGTTTCGACTCGAGCCGTGGGCAATATCACTCTCGTGGACTCGGACGGTACCCGGCGGATGGTGATGCGATTATTGAGCGAGGCAAGGAGCGTGTTCGAGTATCTGCGCCAATATCAGCAGTGTTTCTATGTACAAACGATGATAATACAGTTTCCCAAGGAAAGCAGTACTGCGGAACGATGATCAGCCCGAGATCCTGGAAACAGGGATAGAAATCAATTGAAACCTACGGGCAGGTATACCAAAGCTTGTTCTACGGATATCGATAGATCGAATCAGCTGCAGAACGAGAGGGATCCAAAATCACGCACGGGGTATATGGCGATCAGCAGCAAAGCCACGACCCCAGTAGTAGCTTAAAGCACGTGAAAAATGCAACACAACAAAAAATGAGGGCGGACATACTAGTCAATACGTTGGTTTCGGCAGTCAATCGCACCATCCTTGATAAGGCGTGATCAGAATAGGCCGCAGCCGTGTCACTTCGCCGACTTGTCAACTATGAGCATCGCAAGAGTAACAATCAATTCATGTTCTCTCTGAAGGCGGGTCAGGTCTTCACATAATATATCATTGCCGCGGTAATTAAGATGTCGGCCACGGTGTTCCCAATGAGCCAGGTCTGGCCAGATCTCACATTAGCAAGAAGCCGGTTGATCGTAGCCATGGCATTCCCACCAAAGCAAAAACCTTCAATACCAAGCCACGAGCAAGGGTCTTGTGTACATGTACCTGTTATCGTGAGACAGGATAATAACGTGGGAGCAACGGAGCTCACATATATACCCCCGGTGAATGCTGCCGCACAGTCGACAGTGGAGCACTATAAGTAAGGTAAGCTCCGGGTGGCGTCAAAGGGTTAGAACTGTGCAATTATGATTGACTGACCGCACAGATAAGCAGGCATAACCACCAGGCCTTCTTTCTGCTAAGCATCCAGACGCGGTAAGCGAAAAAGTACTGGACGGTCACTGAAACTATGGCTCCAATAATTGGCCCATCGAAAGGAGATAGGCGTGGCTCGATCAAGCGTTGCATGTTACCGAAACCGGAGGCAAACCTGTAGTACAGGTCCACCAGGCTAAGGGCAGTCTGTACAGTCTCGATCAAAAATATGGCGTATACTACAGAGGAGCAGCCATTGAGGAGAGCCAGATAATGAGTGGGGTAACCACAAGCCTAGCAGTTTGAGGAATTTCCTATCTTCCCCAAAGTTGTAACAGTACACATCTTCATGGGTTTGGTTAGCGAAAGACGATAATGGTTATGGAAAATATAACCATGGGCTTACAGAACTGGACGACCAAAACTCCATACAAGGCCCAATTCCAGATGGTCCCGAAAAGCTGAGCAGCGGAGGCGTAGTGAATACTAACAAGTATGGGTAAGCCAAGTGATTGTACGTACGGGAGCCGCGGTGCTGAAAGAAAGAGTTAGCAGGACCTCTATACGAGAACGGCGTCAGAGACGACAGAACATACATGTCGGCGATATCGGGAGGAATGGAAGGAGGAGCCGACATGACTTAGTGACGCGGAGTTGCAAGGGATCAGAGAAGACACAGCCTGAGCGACTAGCGACCCTGCTTTGATGGAGACGTGGGAGTTGCCAGAGCCCACTGGCAAAATAAAATACCTGGAAGATGTGTGGGACATTACTCATCACTGGCGGTTATCCTTGTATGGACGATAAAGGTAATCAGTTTCCAAAGTTTGGCACCTGCCACAAGGTTTCATCATTTGGTCCGGATTTCCGGCTAGGCTCCGACGAGATTATTATATGTGATGAGGTACTTTAACGGAGATATCTTGGTTGACGACAAGCGCGGATGCTAGCGCTGGTGGTCTCCCCTGATTGAGAGTCGGCGTCAAAAAAAACCACTGGCAGGCGAAACAAGACCTGGTTACCGACTTGGAGCCCGTGATTCGTGAATTCAATGCCGCTTATTTTCTGTCAAGCGAATGTTCCTTGGGGCAGCGCAACTTTGAACGTCATGTATGAGGGACTTAGAGCGGCAAGGCCTGAAACATCGCGAGGCCGATCATGTGATCCTCCCGCATGGCATCCAGCAGATAGCAAGATTAAAGTGATAAAAGGCAGAGCCAGACCACGAAGGAAGACAAGCCTCTCGGTCGCTTATCGTGTGTTCCTGATAACATTGGAATGAATAGGGGTCGTCAGTGATGGATATCATGCAAACGCCTTGATTGGTAGTACATTAAAACACGGCGCCGGGGTACTCTAGTGCTTCGCCGCCGGAAAAAAGGTTTGTCTGAGGACCGCCTGATTCCACGTGTTCAATAACGAAAGGTGGGCTTCTCGGGCGCCCATTGCGTTTCAAGCCAGATGACCCCTATACACCGCATGCAGCCATGTCGATGCCGCCCAGATACTTCGAATTAATGTCCCCTTTGCATGCGATGTGCGCCTCTCCGGATTGATACCGAACACGCTCGCCGCCGGCTAAATTTTACAAATTAATAAGACCAGAGCTAGAACCTATGGCTCTGGGTCGTGGTTAATTCTGGGTCACAATCCGCACGGTGGGGCTATGGAGAACAGACATGCCATATCAGCTCGGGTGTGTAGGCGAATTGAGGTTGATTGATGCACCTACAGAGGGACCATTGCACGTTATGAAGAACCACGAATCAAGACGGGAAAGATACCTTCTATATCGTCCCCATGATGATGGTCGGACAAACATCTTGCCAAATCTAGTTAGAAACCCTCCCATGCGATAAACTATTGGTGTGCCAGTGTAATGGCCCTCCTGGGTAAGGCTCACAATCGTGATCTGAATGTCCTCGGATGGAAGTGAGCGCCGCAGGAAATGAAATTGGGGTGTCTGCTGCTTTCATCTCGAGCTTGAGCGATACGATTAGCGGAGAATCAAAGTAGGTCATCTAAGTGGGCCATAATTAATTAAGCTCATTAATGTTTGTTTGGAGGTCCAGCTGGAGGTCAAGCCAGGGGGATCCCGACTCGAAGAGGAGGGTCGTTGGCCACAAAATGCGCAGAAATGTAGTCACCGTCACCGAGACAGTTCCGTACAATGTCAGTGTATCATACCGGCAAGTGGCGAAACTGAACTCACGTCATATGCCATATGCAATACGAAGAAATGAGTAGTGGAGCAGTAAGGCTCTAGGCGGAGCAGCGGAAACGCCGGATATGCCTTTCCATTTCCAGAGTCTTTCGGGCCGCGTGACGTGACGAGCGTGGGAAGCTTAGTGGTAGCGTGACCGCTTTCTGCTTGACCAGCCTTGAGCGTTTTCTCAACATCAACTCGCAAATGACGAAAGCTATAGTTCCGAGATGGCGCCCAATCTCCCTTCCGTCAACATGGGTAGTTGATTCGTGCGTTGCATAGTTATTCCTACTACAAGTGCTACCACCCCTCGTGGGTTGCCACCACTAACTTGAGCATACACGACTCAAGCTTTCCCCAAGCGGGAGAGGAGGTTGCCATCGAGCATCCCGTAACTAGCGACTCTGCTGAACGAAACGGACATTTTCTTTGAGCGCTGAACGCGATACGTCGCTGCTGTCACCTGACAGCCGGCGCGACTGAATCCTCACAAACGGTTTGGTCTTTATTCGAAGAATGGAAAAAGCAGGGCGCGCTAAACCAGAGGGGGCTCGCCCGGTGCTTTGCACCTAAGTTAGCCCAGTTCAACTCATCGCGCCTCGCCTTCATCGGCGACTGTTCCCGGGCATTTGGGCGAAAACTTCCACGATGACATTGACTCTGACTGCATACCATGGCATTTACTCTCGTTCCTGTGGCCCTTTTTGTCGATGCACGCTGGGTGTGCTGGATATCGCGGACGACAGGCCAAGTCCACCGGCTCGATAGGAGGACTCTTGACAGCTTAGTCTATTCCGGATCACCCTTGTGTCCGGGCCACAGCGCCGCGGCATCCTTCTCTTCGACCCTTCTATTTCCCCCCTCTGAAAACTCCGTGCAACTGGTCCTGAGGCTCCAATCTAGCTCCACTCTGCATGATCACCTGCACGAGTCACCTGTGTGTCCGTCAGGACAGAGAACACGTAACCCTCATCTTCAGAGGGATCATCAACTTCTCATATTACTTGTTGGCATGCTTAATTTGCGACATTACAGTGGTGGTACATTGGGTCTGATATATTACCTCTCGGAGCGGTGACGGTTCTTGATGGCCAGATTTCTTTCTTTGTGTTATTATCATCTTCCTGATATGAGGGGAAATTTGGTTCGTGCTTACTGCCGCGTTGGGGGTCCCCTAGCAGTAAGTCTCTCGCTCCTCTCTCCTTCGTTCACCCACTCGATATGTAGCAAGTACTAGACGTTCAATCTGAATAGTTGTTGCTTCGTTCCCCGATCTACCTGCGATGAGTGTCCATCGATTTTCGACCCTTATCTGACGCTCTTACTTTGTCGCAGGTGATGGTTCGAACGCTCTTCTGCAAAGCGGATGTCTCAATCGTCCTCTTTGATCATGATGGCAATCGCTACCATAGGTTCCACTGCCCTCTGTTAACCTTGCCTCGTTCCTCGACGCGTAAGACGTACTACTTCACACCTTTCCTTTCCTCATTTACTGTTATCGGTGTCGTTTTGGCAAACATGAGAATCTCGAAAAGATGACCCCAGGTCTCGGTCTCAAGGTAGAACGGATTTCTGCCGCAGCTACTCATGTCAATCTGATGGCCCGGGAGATAGCAGCGCTCAGGATCCTGGAGCACCATTCAGCTACCAGATGAGCGCAGAATCGTAGATCAGCACAGACGAGTAGGCGCACGAGAAAATGACGACACGAGACGCGAAACTGATGCTCATTACCCTGTACTCCTCTTCATGCAGCGAGGTACCTAGAAGTTGCGCCAGGGAGAACCTCCAATAAAGAAGACAAGCCGGAACCACTTTTGAAGGTACATCCAATTCTGCTCAAGATGCTTGGTCCAACTTTTATGCGTGGGCGTGGGAGTGGATGGGAAATACTAAATCGGCATCACCAGCGAGCGAAATTTCTCACTAACGTAGCGGAATCATCAACGCACCAGCCTGGCTGTCTCCAACTCAGGTGAAAGTGAAAAAGTAGTGAAAACTATCTCGCAGACAATGATCATTATGATCGTGTCGCTGGGCGGTGTGGACAGTGTGGAAGGATCGTTTTCCTCCTGTGTGAAGCAGATACGAGCGTGTATAGCCGTGGGGCTGTCCAAGTGCAAAAGGACAGGTGGCGGAGGGTTTACCAAGTCCAGGATTACGGCGTCGTGGGCCTTATTGCCTCCGGTCGCTTACAATGCAACCATCACAATCAGAAATGCCCCCAATCCGGTTCCACTTAAGAGGGAACAAAAATGGGAAGGCTGTGCCCCCAGAGGTCACTAGAGATTTCGAGTGTGCTCAGGCACAAGTTAAGCGGGGGATGATGCGATCATCACGAACGTTCCCACGAGATCAGTTTGAAGTGCCGTGATCGGAGCAGCGGAGTTCATGTCATGCCAGCATCAATGTCGCCACCAAGGAAGTCGAAACTCGTGACACTAACGAGAGACTGTTTTGGTTCTCTCTCACAGCCTGCAACTTGAGGCAGGTGGATGCCTCGTTTTCGCTTTCCCCCGGTCTTCTGTTAGCGCCATCATCCAATGATGGAACCCCATCAGCGCTTCCCACTCTGATATGCTGTATCGGGAAAATGCACCATTGAACGGAAGCTGAGTCAGTTCCCGCCCATTTGCGCTGGGCACCGCCTCCATGCTCCACCCTTTTTAAAAATAGCAAGGCCTTGGGCTGCAGGTTGCGCGAGCTCTGCCCCGTCCATTCCCTTTGGTTTCGCTATAGGATATCATGTTAGCTCCTCCTGGGCTTCCTATTCCGATCCCTCCAGGTATCGCTGAGTTGTAAGTGCTGTTATCTCTGACGGCCGTTCTCACATTAAATCTACCTTCCAGTGCCGCACCCGCTGTGCGTATGATCGATCAGTTGATTGCATTCAGCGGTTTGATTTACGCCTCCTCGCTGCTCAGCTTTTCGGGATCGTCTGGAATTGGACCTTATATGGAGTGTTGGTAGTACAGTTCTGTACGCTCATCTTCACTTTCTTCCGCTCCCCACTCCGCTCGCTAATCGCTCGGTCAAAGATGTGTATAGCTACAACTTCCCCAGAGACAGGTTGCCTGTCAAACTACTAGGCATGTGGTTTCTTTCACTCATCGGCTAGCTCTCCTCAATTATGGCTCCATAGTATACGCGATATTCTTGATCGAGACAGTGCAAACTATCCTCAGCGGCATCGACGGATACTACCGGTTTGCCTCAGGTTTCGGCAATCTGCAACACCTGATCGACCCATACTTGTCCCCTTTCGTTGGGCCAATTATTGGAGCCGTCGTTTCATTGACCGTCCAATACTTTTTTGCTTATCGCGTCTGGGTGCTCAGCAACAGGAAGTCATTATGGCTATGTCTGCTTATCTGCACCGTCAGTCGATCGCAAGGTTCTCATCTTTGATACCGCATGGAGCTAATCTTATTTATAGTTCTCTACTATCGAAGCCACAGCGGCTTTTATTGGGGGTGTCTATGTAGGCGTCATTGGTCTTATTTTATCGTCGTCATGGCTCACGATCGCAGGTACATGTACACGGGAAGTTTTCCAGTGGCTGGACGCTGAAGGTCCCTGTCTATGTGAGAGTACAATGATCACTGCATACATTCTAGCTAACGTGACTCCTTCAGACCTGGCTGGGTGGAAACGCGGTAGCCGATGTCCTGATTACCGCCTCGATGATATATTATGTAAAGACCTTGCGCCTCCTTCGGGGAGGACACGAACTGATTGTCCTATTTCGGCGATGCCTATAGTTGTCGATTCGACGAAACAACACGATCGTGCCCTTTTCAAACCATGCATTATCGAGAATCGTGCGGTTGACAGTTGAAACCAACGTATTGACTAGTGTGTCTGCTCGTATTTATTGTTGCGTCAATTATCTCACATGCTTTTAGCCACTACCGGGATCGTATCATTACTGTTGCTTTCCATATTCCCTGTGCGTAGTTTTTGATTCCACTCGTTCTACGGCTGATTCAATCAATCTTCAAATCATAGAATAAGATCTGGTACACCTGCCCGTAGGTTTTAATTGGCCCTATCCCCGATTCACAAGCTGATCGTTGTTTCCTAGTACGGCTGTCCTTGGGAAATTGTATGGCCATCTTTTGTAAGTAGAAACACAGCTAAAATATTGGAGCAGATACTCCAACACACTCCTTGTTTCGCTCAACAATCGCATCTACATGCGCAATGCACCGTCTGGGAGGGAGATGTTACCCACATCTCAAAGTACATCAAATCGCTTTTCGACAGTACAATCGGGTTTGGTGCAAGTGGAGATCGAAAGTTTCCAATATCCGTTGAGAAGTGGGTCGGAGTCAGGTTATAGCGAAGCCCGGGAGAAGGTCATTGGTGTGTGGAGCGACGCTGCTGCTCGTCCGTCTACCGTTCCAATACCCTGACGTTATGTGTACCAGATATCCCAGGAGTTGGGTTCCCAGCGGCAAGACAAGAGGTCAACTGATAGCAGGGCACTACACCTGATCGATTATTTATTTCAGTATTTTGTACGTTTCTCATTTTGTTTCTCACTGTCATTCTGCAAGGTACGACTCATCCTCACAGGTCCGATCATTCCGCGTTTCCCTCCTTTCTTCAGTGGTTGATCATTCTTCTTGACCTTGTTCCTGGCGTATTCGTTGGACCGCGATCGCGCTCGCGCCTTGTCTGGGCTGGCGAACTATTCGAATCGGGGCTTCTGGCCCGAGCGTACGAAGTTGTTCTGATCGCATCAAGCACACTGCAGTTGTTTAGTAGTGCGTGCGTTCGTGTACTTGCAACGTCTATCTGCGACTCGTTTTGTTGTTGATCTTCTGAGACACTTATCCCATTCCCATACGCTTGCTTACCCAGATGCGTGGGCTGCCACTTCTGGGTACCCTCAGAGTCTTGCGTACTCCGCAGCTCATCGCCGATCCTTCAGATTTTCCAGATAAATTATTTCCCTTATGCGTCCATACATATTCGGCATGTCGAAATCGAGTGTACGTTGTCAGAGCTTGCAATTTAAACATTCCCAGTGGTCGAGATGCCACAAATATCCATCACGCGCCAAGCAAAGGCTTTGCTCCCTCCAATGACCTCTCCAGGCTCGGTGATGCCATCTTCACTGTCATTACGCTACCACTCTTGCGACTTGCTAACTATTCAGTGTGCATGTGGAGCGGAAGGGCTTCACTGGCAGAGCATCCACTCCTATTTCCAAGCCAAGCAAAACCGGCCAACAACCTGGTAGCTAATATTTGATACCAGACCCTATAGATAAGGGGATTCTTACTACGTACACATGACACCTCACAGTGGGGCTGGGGCTGAAAAGCTTGTAAGCGGACAGACTGTTGAACAGATGATAGATTTAAAAAATCTTGAGGCTGTGATCCATCCTTGGCTTGGCGGCTCGTGCAACGTACTGAGTTAAATTGAAAACAGTATACACTGGATGTACAACGTGCGGAGAAAATGAATGAATGCGATCAGGGAAAATAATTTACTATCGTAGGACAAGTCCGGCTGGGAAGGACGACCAAAAAAACGAATGAATACTCGAGGATGCCCCAAGTGGCAGCTCCAGCTGTCTCACTTTATCTGGGTATACGGTACTTGTTCCATTCCGGTATATTTGGAATATACAGGAGTGGAACAAGTGCCTCAGAAGACTTCAGTAGCAGAGTCGCAGATAAACGTCACAAGTACGAAACCAAGACGAACGCCTGCAGAACCAAAGGACTGCAGCGTGCTCGATAAGGATCGAACGATTTCTGGAAATCGTTCCAGAGGGCCCAACTCGAATAGTTGCCACCCTAGACAAGTGTGGGGGTTTGACCACAGACCAACGAATACCCCAGGAACAAGGCCAAGAGATCGGAGATCGATCACTACAGAAAAGAGAGAAATGTAAAATGGTTGAACCTGTGGCGTACGCACATCAGCCGCCGTGCCTAATATCACGAGAAAACGTACAAATAAATAGTCGATCAAAATTGTGGTGCTTGTCATCAGACGACGTCCTGTCTTCCCACTGGAAACCCAATTCCTTGAATATCTATATATATTAAGTTAGGGTGTTGAAAGGTACGAGGGGAAAGACGTCTACACACCAATGACCTTCTCTTGACTTTCCCTCTCGCTTGGCTCCGACATACTTTTTAACGGGTGTCGGAAACTTTCGATCTCCAATTGCACTACACCCGATTGGATTGTCGAGAAGCGGTTTGATGTACTCTGAGATGTGGGCAACGTCCCTCTCTCAGACGACGCATCGCGAATTGAGATGCGATTGTTGAGCGAAACAAGGAGCGTATTGGAGTATCTACACCAATATTTTTTCGACTATTAGCCGTGTTTCTATGCATAAAGGATGACCATACAATTTCCCAAGGATACTAGTACTAGAAAACAACGATCAGATCGCGACTCGGAAATGGAGATAGAAACCTACGGGCAGGTGTACCAGATCTTATTCTACGGTTTGCAAATCGGTCGAATCAGCCGCAGAACGAGCGGGAATCGACAATCACGCACAGGGAATATGGAGAGCAACAGCAATGACACGACCCCATTAGTGGCTAAAGACATGTAAGATAATTGGCGCAACAAGAATTAAGAGTGGACGCACTAGTCAAAATGTTGGTTTCGACGGTCAGTCGCACGATTCTTGATAACGCATGGTTTGAGGAGGGCACGATCGTGCCAATTTTTCGGATAGATAACTATGAGTGTCACCAAAGGTATGACAGTCAGTTCACGCCCTCGTGAAGTAAGTACCAGGTCTATTACATAGTATATCATCGTCGTGGTGATCAAGATATCGGCTGCCGCGTTTCCACCAAGCCAGGTCTGAAAGGGTCACATTAGCTAGAAAGTAAGCATTGGTCACGGTACCCTCACATAGACAAGGACCTTCAGCGTCCAGCCACTAGCAAACTTCCCCCGTACATGTGTCTGCGACGGTGAGCCATGATGACACCAACATGGGACTAATGACGCTCACATAGATACCCCCGGTGAATGCTGCTGTAGCATCGACAGTAGAGAACTATAGATGAGATCAACTCCACATGAGGTCCGAAGTTCGAACTCTGTGATCGACTGACAGCACAGATAACCAGGCATAGCCAGAAGGACTTCCTGTTGCTGAGCACCCAGACACGATAAACAAAAAAGTACTGGACGGTCAATGAAAGAATGGCTCCAATAATTGGTCCAACGAAAGGGGACAAGTATGGATCAATCAGGTGTTCTAGACTGCCGAAGCCGGAGGCGAACCGGTAGTACATGTCGACACCACTGATTACGGTTTGTACCGTCTCGGTGAAAAATACGGCAAATACTATGAAATCGTCAATGAGAGGAACTAGATGACATGTGAAGGGATTACATGCCCAGTAGTTTGACAGGTAGCTTGTCCTTCGGGAAGTTGTAGCAGTACACATCTTTGACCGAGTGATTAGCCACAGGGGAGGAGAGAAAGATGAAGATAAACATACAACACTGGACTGTTAACACGCCATACAGGGCCCAATTCCAAGCGTATCCGAATAGCTGAGCAGCGAGGAGACGTAAATATACTGCCAGTGGAGTGTGTCAACTGAAAAGTGATACGCACAGCGGGCGCGGCACTGAAAGGTATAGATTTAGTCGAACTTCCGTGAGGACGAGAGTGGAAGATAACAATACTTACAACTCGGCGATGCCTGGGGGGATGGGAATAGAGGGAGGGGCTGGAGGGGCCGACATGACAGTAGCTCACAAAGTACGAGGGAGCAGATGGGGCGCAGCTTAAGCGACCTGAGACCCAAGGTCTTGACAGTTGCGATCCTTAAAAGGTGGGGAGAGCGCCTGTGTTGCATAGCAATCAATAAATGGCAGGAATGGGCGCAAACTGGCTCCTCACTGAAGATATTCGTAGTAAGTCCAGATGCAGCCGGCGCGGAGGGTTGGCAAGTGCGGGTTGCAGTGACTCGCATCGTTGGTAGCTGGCGTTCAACGAAAGTGAGACAAAACAAAGCGAAGCGTTCACCTGCTCGCAGGCTGCAAGAGAGGATAATTTAACAAACAAATGCCAACTAGCTCTTGTTATTTTCACCTCGTTGGTGGCACTGGCAGCGCAACTTTGACGTGATCTTTAGACGCCACGATCACGGTATTTGACTGATGGCGCCGTGGGAATGATCAGTAAAAGCGATGATCCCATCAGTTCCTCAACCTATTTTGGACCTATCCGTCCATATATACAGCATGTGTTGAGACATCGAGCAGACGCAAACTGTGAAGATGCATAACCTTCCCACGATTTGCCGTCGATTAAGTTGAAACGGATGCAGTATGTCTCCGGGTCCGAGTCTCAAGGCTGGCTGTTTGCGAATAAGGCACTGCCTCGTGGTAAACAGTGACTTAGGGCCAACATCGCTGGCCAATTTTGCGCACAGCCCCATCAGTACTGTAGCGAGGCAGTACCACGCGAGTGAGTTCGAGGGAGAGAAGAGAGCAGGTGTCCGATGATGAGGTAGGTGATGTCCGACGAGACACGATGCGAGCCCGACGAGTACGAATGACGATAATGGAGACCAAGCAAAAGAGATCGAAGGAAGGTTTTGAGTTCCCCTATCGCCTGACGGCTCGTTGGCTCGGCTCTGTGTCGAGAAGTTGAATTAAGAGAAACAGAAGCAGAGGGCAAAGGGAGA